>Ga0209573_1000608_pt1 | contig 71071 bp, 66 predicted proteins | sample TNRBio252014_DNA_FD_185870 | JGI IMG/M metagenome (GOLD analysis project Ga0209573, IMG submission 185870) | Wastewater treatment Type I Accumulibacter community from EBPR Bioreactor in Madison, WI, USA - TNR Reactor_6/25/2014_ DNA (SPAdes)... | ecosystem: Engineered > Bioreactor > EBPR >...
CCCATGCTGGCCTCGAGGTCATCGTCCATTTCGGCGACGCTGTGATCGAGGATCAGGCGCGTCAGCCGCCGTTGGCCCTGCATCTCGTTGCGCAGGTCTTCCAGAAGCTTGCGCTGCTGCGCCGCCACCTCACGCGATTTCACCACCTCGTCGCGCAGCGCCTCCAGCGCCCCCAGCAACGGCGCCATGTCCCCCCCGGCACTGGCGGGTGCGGCGGCGTCGATCATGCGTTGACCTTCGGTGAAATCGAACCCCAGCGCGCCCTTGACGGCGGCGCGGGTGCGGGCGGTGAAGCCTTGCAAATGCACCAGCACATCACGGTCCACGGGGAAACGCTCGCTCTCCCAGACCTTGCTGGCCATGACGGCGTCAAACCGCTCGCGCGAGTCGCCGGTTAGCCGCGCTGGGTCGAGGCCGACATGCGCGAGGATGCGCGCCATGCCTTCGGCGCGGTTGGCGTGCAGGTCTTCATAGTTCAGCACCAGCACATCGGGATACTGCCGCTGCCAGGCCCCAAGGTTGCGCATGAACGAGCCATGCTCGTCCACTTGCGCATGGGGCAGCATGTGCTCCATCAGCGCGCGGTCCAGCCGCACATCGGCCCCGGCGCCGAACCGCCACAGCATCCGCATCCGCAGCGTCGAGACCGCCCGCGCCATCGGGTCGCGCAGGATATAGATCACCTTGGCGCCGGGGTTCAGGCGCTTGCAATCGGCGATGAGGTCATCGGGCAGAAAGGCGTATTCCGGCGTGAAATCGAGGGTTTTCAGCGCCGGATCGGGCGGCGTCATCAAGGTGCGATACCAGTCCTCGCCCAAGGCGTGGTTGCGGTCCCAGAAATGCGCCTCCTTGTCGGTCGAGGTCAGGGGTTCGCTATCGGGAAAGGCCCAGGTGTCGGGGTGGGTGTTCAGCACCGAATGCAGCCACGAGGTCGAGCCCTTCTGGCAGCCGATGCACAGGATGTCGGTGATGTTCTGGCGTCCACTCATTGCAGTCTACCCATTTTCCTGTTGTTGCCGTGTCCGTTGCCCGCCCCCGACCTTTGGGTTGCGGTCAGGGCGCTGGGCTGGTCAGTCTGACAAGGCGACGCCAGAGCATTTCAAGCGGACCGCTGTCATACCAGCGCAGCCAGATATTCGCCAGAACCACCTGAAAGGCCAGCACCAGACCCGCAGTCCCCAGAACGCCGGCCGAGCCGAGGTCGAGCGTGGTCAGCGGACCCCAGGACGCCCAGAGGATCCAGATGCCGATCACGCTTTGCATGACATAGAGCGTGAAGGCCGTGCGGCCTGCGGCGCGCAGCGGTGAAAGCAGTCCGGCGCCGATCCGGTTTTGCCACAGCAGGTTGAGCAAGCCGACATGGCCGATCGTCATGATGATCCGGCCCAGATCGGAGGGGCTGGGCCCTTCGGCGGCATGGGCCGGGTCGCCCAGCGCGTGAACCCGCAGGGCAAGGCCGACGCCATAGCCCAGAACGGTCAGCCCGACATAGAACCGGCGCGATTTCAGCCCCTGAATCACGCCCCATTTGAACAGCGCCACGCCGATCAGCATTGTGGCAAAGGCCTCGGCAACCGTTGCCCAGAGGTTGAGCCCGCTGACGGTCTCCAGCCACATCTCGACCGCGTTCATCCCCGACAGGAAGGATTTGGCGGCGTCCTCGGTGCCCTCGGGGGCGGGCATTTCGCCGCCCATCGGGATCCATTGCCAGGCCACGCTGATCCCGACGCCCAAGGCCAGCGCGGCAGGAGCCGACAGGTTGCGGAAGGTGAACAGGAACAGCGCGGCCAGCCCGTAGAGATGCAGGATGTCAAAGCCCCAGCGCACGACGAAGATGTGCAGCAGGCCAAACAGGATCAGCCAAAGGTTCCGGCGGATATAGGTGTCGGCGACGCTGACCGGGCCGTCGGGCGAAACGGCCTTGCTGGTCAGGATCACCATTCCCGCGCCGAACAGCAGTTGCAAAAGGCCGCGCTGCGTCCCTTCGAAATAGAGGTCGGTGAAGGTCTGGGCGATCCGATCCAGCGCCGTCCCCGAGGCCATGGCGGCAAAGTCGATCTCGCCCGAGGTCATGAAGGGCAGGTTGATGAGAAAGATGCCGAGGATCGCAAAGCCGCGCAGGACATCCAGCATGTCATTGCGTGCGCGGCGATGATTGGCGGCGTTGGGGTTGGCACTCATGCGTTCAAACCCTTGCGGCCGTGGTATCCCGGCTCATTCCAGCCCCGCCATCCTGCAGATGATCGCCCATTCGTCATCGGTCACCGGCTGCACCGACAGGCGCATCGAGGTGACCAGCGCCATCTGCGCCAATTCCGGCGTCGCCTTGACCTGTTTGAGCGTCACCGGGCGCGGCAAGGGCCTGACGGCGCGGATATCGACGCAGTCCCAGCGATGGTCGAGCCCGGCCGTGCTGTCCGGATGCGACAGGGCGCAGACCTCGGCGATGCCGACGATTTCCAGCCCGATGTTCGAATGGTAATACAGGACCGGATCGCCCAGTTCCATCGCCCGCATGTTGTTGCGCGCGAGGTAGTTGCGCACGCCGTGCCATTCCTCGCCCTTCTGGCCGACAGCGACCAGATCCGCCCAGGAAAACACATCGGGTTCGGATTTCATCAGCCAGCGGCGCATCAGCCGATCACCTTTTTCCATTCCTCGATCCGCACGGCGGAAAACAGGCCCGCCTTGGCATAGGGATCATTGGCCGCCCAGCGTTCGGCGGCGGCGCGGTCGGCGGCCTCGATCACCACCAGCGAGCCGGACATCGCGCCCTCGGTCAGAAACGGGCCCGCCAGCGAGACGCAGCCGGTCGCGGCCAGATAGGCCAGATGGGCGTCACGATTGGCCTTGCGGGTCTCCAGATGGCCCGGCTTGTCGGTGCAGATCAGGGTGAACAGGGGCATGGTCTCTCCTTCAGGCTTTGGCGCCGCGCTTGCCTGAACCGATCAGGGGCGTGGCGGTTTGGTCCAGCGGCCAGCGGGGCCGGGCGCTGAGGGTCATGTCGTCGGCATGGCCCGCGCGCAGGCGTTCCAGCCCGGCCCAGGCGATCATCGCCGCGTTGTCGGTGCACAGCGCCAAGGGCGGCGCGATGAAGGGCACCTCGCCCGCCACCGCCTGCAACCGGGTGCGCAGGGTCTGGTTCGCCGCCACGCCCCCGGCCACCGCAAAGCCGGTGATGCCGGGGCAAAGCGCCAGCGCGCGGCGAGATTTTTCGGCCAGCACGTCGGCGATGGCGGCCTGATAGCCCGCGCAAAGGTCGGCGCGGTCCTGCCGGGTCAGCCCGCCCTGCCCTGCCACCAGCGCATCACGCGCTCGCATCAGCGCGGTCTTCAGCCCGGAAAAGCTGAGATCGCAGCCGGGCCGGTCCAGCAGCGGGCGGGGAAACGCAAAGCGGCGGGGATCGCCTGACCGCGCCTCGGATTCAACCGCCGGGCCGCCGGGCTGCGGCAGGCCCAGCAGTTTCGCCGCCTTGTCAAAGGCCTCGCCCGGCGCGTCGTCGATGGTGCCGCCAAGGCGGGTAAAGGACTCAGGCCCGTCGACCCGCAGGAACTGGCAGTGCCCGCCACTGACCAGCAGCATCAGGTAAGGAAACGCCAGCCCGTCGGTCAGCCGGGGCGTCAGCGCGTGGCCGGCCAGATGGTTCACGCCGATCAAGGGCTTGCCCGTGGCAGCGCAGAGCCCCTTGGCCAGCATCACGCCCGACAGCACCCCGCCGATCAGCCCCGGCCCCGCCGTCACAGCCACTGCATCGACCTGCGCCAAGGTCAGCCCGGCCTGTGCCAGCGCCTCCTCGACCACCAGATCCAGCTTTTCGGCGTGGGCGCGGGCGGCGATTTCCGGCACCACGCCGCCAAACGCCGCGTGCAGATCGGTCTGCCCGGCGACCACGTTGGACAGCACCTGCGCCCCCAGCGGCCCATGACGGACAAGCGCCGCGCCGGTATCGTCGCAACTGCTTTCAATGCCGAGGATGATAAGGGTCTGGTTCATGCCCTGCCGGTTGCCTTGAGTCCCGCGACCGGGGTAACATCCCCGCATGGTGCCGACAATGGCACGCCGGAACCCCCGATGCCGCCGATCCTGCTGCTGACCCGCCCGCTGGCCCAGTCGCGCCGCTTTGCCGAACAGGTGGCGGCGGCGTTGCCGGTGCATGAGGTGCTGATCGCGCCCCTGTCCGAGGTGGTGGCGCTGCCCTTTGACCCGGCGGTTTTCGCGGGCGCCAAGGGGCTGATCCTGACCTCGGCCAATGCGGTGCCGATGCTGCCGCCGATGCCGGGGATGACCGCGTGGTGCGTCGGCCCGGCGACGGCGCGGGCGGCGGCGGCTGCCGGGTTTGTGGTGCGCGCGGGGGGCGGCGATGCGGCGGCGCTGATCGAGGGGCTGCGGGACGCGGCGCCCGAGGGGCCGCTGGTCCACGCCCACGGCGCCGATCTGGCCCGCGATTTGGCGGCAGAGCTGCCCGGACTGGTGCGCGGCGTGGCGGTTTATGCGGCAGTGGCGCGGGTGCTGGAGCCCGGGACGCGGGCAGCGATGCGCCATCGCCGGGTTATCGCGCCGCTCTTTTCCCCTCGCGCCGCGCGGCTCCTTGGCGCAGACCTGCCTGAGGCGGGCGCCCTGACCTGCGTGGCGATCAGCCCGGCCTGCGCCGCCGCCTTGCCCGCGCAGGTGGCGGTCGCGGTGGCCGACAGCCCGGATCACGGCGGAATGCTGCGCGCGCTGGCTGGCGTGATGTCGCAGAGCGCCCCTTCGGGTTGAGGCCGGGGCGGGCAGGGACTAGATAGGGCGCAGGCCCGGATTGCAGGCGGTAAGGGGAAAGTCCAATGGCACGCACGACCAATCGCCGCGCGGCATCCGGCAAGACCGAGGACGAAGCGCCGGTTGACACCGCGATGCCGTCCGAAGCGACAGGCGAGGCGCCCAGCGCATCCCCAGTCGAACCCCCAGTCGAACCCCCGGTTGAAACGCCCGTCGAAGCCACCGTTGAGGCCCAGGCCGAGCCTTTGCCGCCCGTCGCGCCCGCTGTCCGCGCCGCGTCCTCGGGCGTCGGCAAACTTGCACTGACCGCTGCGCTGTCCGGCGCGCTGGGGGTCGGGGCTGCGCTGATTGCCCTGCCCTATGGCCTGCGCGGGGCGCCCGCAGATACCACGCTGGCTGACCGCCTGGCCGCGCTGGAATCGCGCCCGGCGCTGTCGCTGGACGCTGTCGAAACCCGGCTGGCGGCGCTGGAAACCGCCCCGGCGCCGGTGGCCGACCTGGGCCCGCTGCAGGCCCGCCTGACGGCGCTGGAGGGCGCGGCGCCCAACCTGACCCCGCTGGAAACCCGGCTGGCGGCGCTCGAATCCGCCCCGGCGCCCGCCGACACCAGTGAGCTGGAATCGCGCATCGCCCGGCTGGAAACCAGCCTGAGCGCCAGTGTCGAAGGGCAGGCCCGCGCCGCTGTCGAGGCTGCCTTTGCCGAAGCCCGCACGCAGGCCGAGCAACAGGCCGCCGCCCTCGCGACGCAGCAGGCGCAACTGGCGCAGACCGAATCGCGGGTGAACCGGCAGGCGGCGCTGGCCGAGCTGACCGCCGCCGCCGAAAGTGGCGCCGCCGCGCCGCGTGCACTGGTGTTGCTGGGCGATGCCCCCGCCGCGCTGGCGCCGATGGCCGAGGGGCTGGTGACGCTGACCGCGCTGCAAGACAGCTTTGCCCCTGCCGCCCGCGACGCGCTGGCGGCGGCGCCACCGCCGGAGGACGCCTCGCTGACCGACCGGCTGACCGGGTTCCTGCGGGCGCAGACCGGTGCGCGCTCGCTCGCCCCGCGAGAGGGCGACGACGCCGACGCCGTGCTCTCGCGCGCCGAAGCCGCGTTGCGCGAGGGTGATCTGCCCGCAACGCTGACCGAACTGGGCGCGCTGACCGGCGCCCCCGCCGAGGCGATGGCCGAATGGCGCGTCACGGCGCAAACCCGGCTGGACGCGCTGGCCGCGCTGGCCACCCTGAACGGAGGCTGAGACGATGTTCTGGACCGCCTTGAAGATCGTCCTGTTTCTGGCCGCCGTCGCGGGCCTGACGCTGGGGGCTGAAAGCCTGATGCAGCAGGACGCCGGGCTGCGCATGGCCTTTGGCGATACCGAATTCACCCTTGGCCCGGTGCAGATGGCGCTGGCGGCGCTGGTTCTGCTGGGCGCGCTGTGGCTGCTGCTGAAGGCGGCCGGGCTGACCGTGGCGACGCTGCGCTTCATTCAGGGCGATGACACCGCGATCAGTCGGTATTTCGCCCGCAACCGCCACCGCAAGGGGCTGCAGGCGGCGACGGACGGGTTCCTCGCGCTGGCCGCGGGCGAAGGCGACGCGGCGCTGACCAAGGCCCGCCGCGCCGAGAAACTGCTCGACGATCAGCCGCTGACCCGGCTGTTGATGGCGCAGGCCGCCGTCGCCAAGGGCAATACCAAGCTGGCGGAAGAGTATTACAAGCGCCTGCTCGAGGATGACCGCTCGCGGTTTGTCGGTGTGCAGGGGCTGCTGGCGCAGCAGATCGACGCTGGCAATGACGCCAAGGCGCTGAAACTGGCGCGCACCGCGCTGGGCCTGCGCCCCGGTCACGCGCCGACGCAGGACCGGCTGCTGGCGCTGCAGAACCGCGCGGGCGATTGGTCAGGCGCGCGGCACACGCTGCTGGAATCCTCGCGCAGCGGGCGACTGCCCAAACCGCTGTTCCAGCGCCGCGACGCCGTGCTGACGCTGCAACAGGCCGAGGCCGAGGCGGCGCGGGGCAACACCGCGCTGGCGCAGGATCTGGCGATCGAGGCCAACCGCCACTCGCCCGATCTGGTGCCAGCCGCCGTGATGGCGGCAAGTGCCCTGTCCTCGCGTGGCAAGCGCAACGCCGCCGTCAAGACGATCAAGCGCGCGTGGAAGGTGCAGCCGCATCCTGACCTCGCGCAGGCCTTTGCCCTGCTGGTGCCCGGCGAAACCCCGGCGCAGCGTGTCCAGCGGTTCGAGGCCCTGCTGGCGCTGGCCCCCGGCCCCGAGGCGCAGCAGACCCGCGCCGAATTGCTGATCGCCGCCGAGGATTTCCCGGCCGCGCGCCGGGCGATTGGTGCCCTGCACGAAACTGCGCCCTCGCAGCGGGTGATGACGATCATGGCCGCCATCGACCGGGGTGAAGGCTCGTCCGATCATGTCGTGCGCGCGTGGCTGGCCCGGGCGCTGAGCGCGCCGCGCGGCCCGCAGTGGGTCTGCGACAAGTGCCACCAGACGCATGGCCAATGGCAGGCGCTGTGCTCGGGCTGCGGGGCCTTCGACACGCTGACATGGCTGACGGCGCCGGAAACGTCCGGCCCCTCGACCAATGGCACCGAGATGCTGCCGCTGATCGTTGGCACCCTGCCCGCCGCCAACCCCGAACCGCGCGACGCAACGCCGGTGTCCGACCCGCTGGCCGATGACCCCGACGACCGCCTGCCCGAGGAGCTTGCCGAGGCCCCGCCGCCCGAACCCAAACGCGCCGAAGCGCAGGTGATCGACCTCGACCAGACCCGCCGCATGGGCCTGTGATCGCTGCAAAGCAGGTGGTTGCGGGGCTTGACTTGCCCCCCTTTGGGCCCTAGTAGGGCGGCACCAGAAAGTGCCGCTGTAGCTCAGCTGGTAGAGCACGTCATTCGTAATGATGGGGTCGGGAGTTCGAGTCTCTTCAGCGGCACCATTCCTTTGGGAAATCACAGTCAGGACAGTGGCATAAGGGCGGGCGATGGCCTTCGCCCCGGTCGCCCTTCGTTGACCTTGCGAGGCTGTCGGGCCCTTCGGCGCCGGTTTCGGCAAAACGCCTATCGGTGCCGTGGTCCCTGACGACGCAGGCCGGTTTCCGCCGGCGGCCGCCCGAGGCGTCGAGATCCTGAGCCGCTCAACCGCCCGATGTGGCCATCGGGGCGGTGTCAAACGCGCGCCGATCCGCTGTGCAGGGGCAGCCGCGGGTGGAACTGGCCTAGGACGGCGCCGGGCCACTCACGGGGTTTGGCAGGACCGGAGCGCCAACCGCCGCAGGCGGGATCGCGGCCCCGTGGGGCGTTATGCGCAGGGCGCGCAGGGCGTTCAGGATCACGGCGACGTCGATGGCCTCTTGCAACAGGGCACCCTGAAACGGGGTGAGATAGCCAAAGGCGGCAGCGATCATGCCGAGGACCGACAGGCCGATCCCCGCGACCACGCTTTCGACGGCGATCCGGCGCGAGGCGCGCGCGATCTCGATCCCTGCGCCCAGCCGGTCGATCCGGTCAACCAGCAGCACGACATCGGCCGCTTCCGCCGAGGCAGCGGCACCGCGCGCGCCCATCGCGACGCCCACATCGGCGGCCGCCAGCGCGGGTGCGTCGTTCACGCCGTCACCCACCATCATCACCGGCCCGCGTTTGCGCTCGGACAGCACCAGCAGCACCTTCTGGTCGGGCGTCAGCCCGGTGCGCAACCCGTCGAGGCCGAGCCCGTCTGTCACCCGCTCGGCCACCTCGGCACGGTCGCCGGTGGCCAGCAGGATTCGCACGATCCCAAGGCGCCGCAACCGGCCCAGCAGGGCACCCACGTCCGTGCGCAGCGGGTCGGACATGACGAGGCGCCCGGCCATCCGGCCATCGACAGCGACGGCAACCAGCACCGACCCCGCGCCCGACGGGCGAGGGCTGCCCGACGTCTGCGCCAGTCTGGACACCACGAAATCCTCGCCGCCGACGATGACGCTGCGCCCTTCGACCTGGCCGACAACGCCCTCACCGGGAAATTCGGCGACCTGCGACGGAACCGGCAGCGTCAGGCCGCGAGCCGTTGCGGCGGCGGCGATGGCCTGCGCCACCGGGTGTTTCGAGGCCTGGTCGAGCGCGGCGGCAAGGCGCAGGATCTCGGCCTCGTCCATGCCCTCGGCGCTGTCGATCGACACGATCTGCGGGCGGCCATCGGTCAGTGTTCCCGTCTTGTCGAGGATCAGCGTGTGGATACGCGCCATTGTTTCCAGCGGACCCGCGCCCTTGATGAGCACCCCGAAATGCGCCGCCCGCGACAGGCCCGCAACCAGCGCCACCGGCACGGCCAGAATTAGCGGACAGGGCGTCGCCACCACCAGCACGGCCACGGCGCGGATCGGATCGCCGGTGAACCACCACGCAGCCAGCGCGATCGCGACGGTCACGACGAGGAACCCCAGCGACCAGCGATCCGCCAACCGCGCCATCGGCGCCTTGGAGGCCTGCGCGGCTTCGACCAGCCGGACGATTCCGGCATAGGTGCTGTCCTTGGCCGGCCGTGTCGCGAGCAGGTCAAAGGCATCGCCTGCATTGGTCGCACCGCTCATGATGTCGGCCCCGCGCGCCAGACGGGCCGGCAGCGACTCGCCCGTCAGCGCCGAGGTATCGACAAAGGCGCCGTCCGAGGCCAGCGTGCCATCGACCGGCACCACTTCGCCCTGCCGGATCAGCAGCCGGTCGCCGGGCACGATCTGCTCCAGCGGGATGTCCTCGAGTTCGCCATTGCGATGGCGCGTCGCGGTCCGGGGCACGCGCGACAAGAGGTCGTGCATCTCGCGCCGGGCGCGGCCTTCGGCAAAACTCTCCAGAAAGGTGCCGCCCGAATACATCACCGCGACCACCGCAGCCGCGAGCGTCTCGCCAAAGATCAGCGCCGCCGACATGGACAGGGCGGCAACGATATCCAGCCCCAACTCGCCCGACCGAAGGCTGCGCAGGATTTCGACCAGCAATGCGGCAAGAGCGGGCGCGACGCCGCCGGTCCAGATCAGGGCCGCCAGTTCGGGATTGCCCGCGAACCAGAAGGCCAGCCCGCCTATCAGGCCGGTCACGGCGAGCAGCAGAATGGCTGTCTTGAGGGTACCGGATCTGGCTTGTTCCATGACGCTCGTCCCTCGTTGTTTCCGACACTGGCTGCGGATGCGTCGGCACTCGTGATCCGAGGCCCTCACGCCGCTGCGCGACCGTCTTCAATGCGTAGCAGGAACAGCACGTCGTGTCCCTGCTGTCCTTTGCCGAGGCCGACGGGTTCAGCCTTGGCGTCGACGACCTTATGAGGGGTGCGCGCAGGACCAGGAGCGCCCTTTCGCTGGCCGACGTGCGGACAAGGGGGCGTGACGACGGGCGGCGCCTCAGGGCAGTTTCGGCAGATAGCTGCCGTTCAGTGCCAGAATGTTGCGCGCAATCTCAAGCGTCGCGGTGCTTTGCGGGCGGGTCACCAGGTTGACCAGAAACCAGTGCCGCATGATCGGCAATTGTGGGGCGTTCAACAGGATCAGCCGACCGTGCGTCAACTCTTCGGTGGCGGTGTGCAGCGACAAAAAGGCAATGCCCAGCCCCGCCATGACGGACTGCTTGATCGTCTCGTTCGAGCCCATTTCGACAAACCGGAAGGTCTGACCATCGCCGATGCGATCCAGATAGCGCGTCATCAGGATGCGGGTGCCCGACCCCTGCTCACGCGAGATGAACAACTCATCCGCCAGATCCGCGGCAGAGAGCGCGCGGTGACCGGCCAGCGGGTGATCGGGCGCGGCAATCAGGCCGTGGGGATGCGGGCCAAGGGGGACCGCCTCGACCTTTGGGGTCAGGGGCGGGCGGCCCATGATCGCGATGTCGATCGTCCCGGTGTCCAGATCGCTGATCACCTGATCGCGGTTGCCCACCCGCAGGGAAACCTCGGTGCCGGGAGCCAGGGTGCGCAGAATCTTCACCAGACGAGGGGCAAAGTATTTGCCTGTAGACACCACGCCCAGCCTGACCCGGCCCCGATGCCCGGCCTTCATGGCCGTGATCTCTTCTGCGACCTGCGACAAAATCACCTCGATGCGGGTCGCGGCATCGGCCAGGGTGCGGCCCTCATTGGTCAGGCCCGAGCCCGCACCATCATTATGGCGCATCAGCAGCGCGACCTGCATCGCGTCTTCCAAGCCCTTGATCTGGCTATGAACGGCGGGGGCGGTCAGGCCCAGTTCCTGCGCGGCAGCGGCCATCGAGCCGGCCTTGTCGACCGCCAGAAGGGCGCGCAATTGGCGCAGGGTCAGGGCATTGGTGCGTATCATTCAATTTTTCTTTCTGATCGGTAGATATTATTAAATTTTCTTTTCGCGGCCCGCAAGCCACCAAGAACGCACAGCACTCAGCGGGGAGGCAGAGGTGGCAGGCGTGGACACGACATCCGGGGATCTGGTGCGCAGCGGTCTTCCCGCCGACCTGATTCCTGCGCCCTTGCACGATACGATGGGGCGGCTGTGTTCAGCCGCGGCAACGCTGGCACGGCTGATCGCAATGGGCGAGATTTCCGGCGATCATGGCAGCGAGGTCGGCACCAATCTGGGCGGCGACGGGCAAAAGGCACTGGACGTCATCGCGGACAGCCTTTTTGCCGACGCGCTGCGCGGTTCGGCGGTGTGCCACTATGCCTCTGAGGAACAGGATGGCGTGGTCGCCCTCGCCGCGCAGGGGGACTTTGGCATCGCGATCGACCCCTTGGACGGGTCGTCGAACATCGGGGTGAACATCTCGGTCGGGACGATCTTTGCGCTGTTTCCGGTTGCCGACAGCCCGGAGGCAACCTTTTTGCGCCCCGCTGGCGATATGGTGGGGGCGGGGTATTTCATCTATGGCCCGCAATGTTGTCTGGTCGTCAGCTTTGGCGACGGCACGCAGAAATACACGCTGGACCCGACCACGGGCCAGTTTGTGCTGACCGCTGCGCGGCTGAGCATTCCGGCACAGACCAGCGAATTTGCCATCAACGCGTCGAACTATCACCACTGGCACGCGCCGATCCGCATGTTCATCGATGATCTGATGGAGGGCCAGAACGGCCCCCGCGGTCGCGCCTTCAACATGCGCTGGGTGGCGTCGCTGGTTGCTGAAACCCACCGGATCCTGACGCGGGGCGGGGTGTTCCTGTATCCCGGCGACACGCGGCCCGGTTACGAGAAGGGCCGCCTGCGCCTGCTCTATGAATGCGCGCCGATTGCATTTCTCATCACGCAGGCCGATGGCGGCGCGACCGATGGCATGGACGCCATCCTGTCGCAGCCGACCACCGCGCTGCATCAACGCACGCCCTTTGTTTTCGGGTCCGCCGAAAAGGTGGCGCGCGTCACGTCCTATTGCGATCTGGGCGCGCGGCCAGACGCCGCCCTGTTCTCGAAACGCGGCCTTTTCCGGAGCACGACATGAGCAAGAAGCATCCCATCATCTCGGTCACGGGCTCGTCCGGCGCAGGCACCTCGACCGTGAAGACCACCTTTGAACAGATTTTCCGCCGCGAGGGCGTGTCAGCGGTTTCCATCGAAGGCGACGCCTTTCACCGCTTCAACCGCGCCGACATGCGGACCGAACTGGCGCGCCGTGCCGCCGAGGGCAACCAGAGCTTTTCGCATTTCTCGTATGAGGCCAATGAATTGGCCGAGTTGGAGCGCGTGTTCCGCGAATTCGCCGCCACCGGCAAGGGCCGCACGCGAACCTATGTCCATGACGAGGTGGAAGCCGCAAAAACCGGGGTGGCGCCGGGAAACTTCACCGCCTGGGCCCCGTTCCCCGATGGAGCGGATGTGCTGTTCTACGAAGGTCTGCACGGCTGCGTGGTGAATGACGAGGTGAACCTTGCCAAACTCGCCGATCTGAAGATCGGGGTGGTTCCGGTGGTCAACCTTGAATGGATCCAGAAAATCCATCGCGACCGCGCCCATCGCGGCTATTCGACCGAGGCCGTCACCGACACCATCCTGCGCCGCATGCATGCCTATGTGCATTGCATCACGCCGCAGTTCACCGAGACCGACATCAACTTCCAGCGCGTTCCGGTGGTGGACACATCCAACCCCTTCATCGCGCGCTGGATCCCGACGCCGGACGAGAGCCTTGTCGTCATCCGGTTCAAGAACCCGCGTGGCATCGATTTTCCCTATCTGGTGTCGATGATCGCCGGGTCGTGGATGAGCCGCGCCAATTCCATCGTCATTCCCGGCAACAAGCAGGATCTGGCGATGCAACTGATCCTGACCCCGCTGATCGAACGGCTGATCCACGACTCACGCCGCGCATAAGGACCAACAGACATGACGACGCAGATGAATGCCGCAACCGAGCGGCAAATGGCGAATGCTGTCCGCGCGCTGGCGATGGACGCGGTTCAGGTGGCCAATTCCGGCCATCCCGGCATGCCGATGGGCATGGCCGATGTGGCGGCGGTGCTGTTCAACCGGTTTGTCAAACTGGACCCGACGGATCCGAAATGGCCCGACCGCGACCGCTTTGTGCTGTCGGCGGGGCATGGGTCGATGCTGCTTTATGCGATGCATCATCTGCTGGGTTACGCCGACATGCCGATGGAGCAATTGCGCGCCTTTCGCCAGTTGGGCGCGCGCACGGCGGGGCATCCGGAATATGGCCATGCCGAGGGAATCGAGGTGACGACCGGACCCTTGGGTCAGGGGATCGCCACATCGGTCGGCATGGCGATTGCCGAACGCATGGCGGCGGCACGGCTTCCGGGCTTGGTCGATCACCGGACATGGGTGATTGCCGGGGACGGCTGCCTGATGGAGGGCATCAGCCACGAAGCCATTGATATGGCTGGGCATCTGGGCTTGGGCAAGCTGACCGTCCTGTGGGATGACAACCACATCACCATCGACGGCGACACCGCGCTGTCCACCTCGACCGACCAGATGGCGCGGTTTGCCGCCTCGGGCTGGCATGTGCTGTCGTGCGACGCGCATACGCCGACCGAGATTGCCGATGCGATCGCTGCCGCAATCGCCGACCCGCGCCCCAGCCTGATTGCCTGCCGGTCGGTCATCGGCTTTGGCGCGCCGAACAAGCAAGGCGGGCATGACGTGCATGGCGCGCCCCTGGGCGAGGCCGAGATTGCCGCAGCGCGCGCCCATCTGGGCTGGCCCCATGCGCCGTTCGAGATTCCCGAGGCTGTCTATGTGGCGTGGCACAGGGTCGCTGCGCGCGGCGCTGCGGCGCGGGCAGAGTGGTCCAAGGCTGTGGCGGCCTCGCCCGCCCGCACGGCGTTCGAGGTCGCCGTGGCCTGTGATCCCGCGGCGTTGACCCAGGCAATGGCCGCCTACAAGGCGCAGCTTCTGGCCGATCAGCCGAAAGTCGCCACCCGCAAGGCGTCGGAGATGGCCTTGGGCGTGGTCACCACCGCCTTGCCCTTTGTGGTGGGCGGATCGGCGGATCTGACCGGGTCGAACCTGACCAAGACCAAGGCGCAACGGTCCGTCACCAGGGACGATTTTTCCGGCAGCTATCTGCATTACGGCATCCGCGAACATGGCATGGCCGCTGCGATGAACGGCATCCAGTTGCACGGGATGTTCAAACCCTATGGTGGCACCTTTCTGGCTTTTGCCGATTATTGCCGCCCGTCGATCCGGCTGTCGGCGCTGATGGGTCTGCCGGTGACCTATGTGATGACGCATGATTCCATCGGTCTGGGCGAGGATGGGCCGACGCATCAACCCGTTGAAACCATTGCATCTTTGCGGGCAATTCCCAACCTGACGGTTCTGCGGCCCTGCGACGCGATCGAGACCGCCGAGGCGTGGGAAATTGCCATGGCCTCGACGAACACACCGACGCTGATGGCCTTGTCGCGGCAGAACCTACCTTTGGTGCGGCGCGACATCCGCGAGAACCTGACGGCGCGCGGGGCCTATGTGCTGCAAGAAACCGACGGCGCCCGCGACATCACGCTGATCGCCACCGGGTCCGAGGTCGAACTGGCGCTGGCTGCAGCCAAGCTGCTGGCAGCCGAGGGGATCAAGGCCGCCGTGGTGTCTGCGCCCTCGTTCGAAGTGTTCGCGACTCAGGACGACGCCTACCGCGCCGCCACCTTGGGCGAGGCCCCCCGCATCGGCATCGAGGCGGCCATCCGCCAAAGCTGGGACACCCTGCTGCGCCACACCGATGGCTTCATCGGCATGACCGGCTTTGGCGCCTCGGCACCCGCGCCCGCGCTGTATCGCCATTTCAACATCACGCCCGAGGCCACCGTCGCCTTGGCAAAAACCAAACTGGGGAAGTGACATGACCGTCAAAGTCGCCATCAACGGATTTGGCCGCATCGGCCGCAACGTGCTGCGCGCCATCGTGGAATCCGGTCGCACCGATATCGAAGTGGTCGCGATCAACGACCTCGGCCCGGTGGAAACCAACGCGCATCTGATGCGGTTCGACAGCGTTCATGGCCGCTTTCCCGGCGTTGTGACCACGGGCGAAGACTGGATCGACGTTTCACGCGGCAAGATCAGGGTGACCGCCATCCGCGACCCGAAAGACCTGCCCTGGGCCGGCGTCGATATCGCGATGGAATGCACCGGGATCTTCGTCACCAAGGACAAGGCGTCGGCGCATCTGGCCAATGGGTCAAAGCGCGTTCTGGTCTCGGCCCCCTGCGATGGCGCCGACAAGACCATCGTTTTCGGCGTCAACCACGGCACGCTGACCGGCGCCGATCTGGTGGTGTCGAATGCCTCTTGCACGACGAACTGCCTGTCGCCCGTCGCCGCCGTGCTGCAGGCCGCGATCGGAATCGAGAAGGGAATGATGACCACGATCCATTCCTATACCGGCGATCAGCCGACCTTGGACACCATGCACAAGGATCTGTATCGGGGCCGCGCCGCCGCCCTCAGCATGATCCCCACCAGCACCGGCGCGGCCAAGGCGGTCGGTCTGGTGCTGCCGGAACTGGCGGGCAGGCTGGACGGGTTTTCGATCCGCGTTCCGACGCCCAATGTCTCGGTTGTCGATCTGAAATTCATCGCCAAACGCGCGACGTCGGTGGCCGAGATCAACGAGGCGATCAAGGCGGCGGCGAATGGCCCGTTGAAGGGCGTATTGGGCTTTACCGAGTGGAAGAACGTCTCGTCCGACTTCAACCATGACCCGCATTCCTCGGTCTTTCACATGGATCAGACCAAGGTGATGGACGGAACGCTGTGCTCGGTCCTGTCGTGGTATGACAATGAATGGGGCTTTTCCAACCGCATGGCCGATACCGCCGTGGCGATGGGGGCGTTGCTGTGATCGCCGCCATTCAGGATAGGGATGTGGCGGGCAAGCGCCTCGTCGTGCGCGCCGATCTGAACGTGCCGATGGCCGGGGGGCGCGTCACTGATGCCACGCGGATCACGCGCTTTGCCGAGGGCATGAAGGGTTTGCTGGCCAAGGGCGCGTCTTTGGTGATCCTGTCGCATTTCGGGCGGCCCAAGGGCGGCTATGACGCGGCGTTTTCCTTGCGCCACCTGCGCGATGACCTGTCGCGCGCCCTTGGCTGCCCGGTGGCCTTTGCCACGCTGGACGAGGCATTGGGCGCCGCACAGGCTCTGAGCCCCGGTCAGGTTCTGCTGGTCGAAAACATCCGGTTCGAGGCGGGCGAGGAAACGAATGACCCGGCGCTGGCCGCCCGTCTGGCGGCCTTGGGCGATCTCTATGTCAACGATGCGTTTTCCTGTGCGCACCGCGCCCATGCGTCCACCGAAGCCATCGCGCGGCTGATGCCCCATGCCGCCGGGCCGTTGATGATGGAAGAGCTTTCGGCGCTGCAGACCGCACTGGAGGCGCCAAAATCGCCGTCGGTCGCGATTGTCGGCGGGGCAAAAGTGTCGTCCAAAATCGCCGTGTTGAAGAACCTGGTAAGGCGCGTCGATCATGTGATCGTCGGCGGCGGGATGGCCAATACCTTCCTGTTCGCGGATGGCGCGCCGATGGGCAAATCGCTGCATGAGGCCGATCAGGTGGCGACCGTTGCCGAGATTCGCGCGCTGGCCAAACAGCACGGCTGCACGATCCATATCCCGCACGATGCCTTGGTCGCCCGCGCTTTTGCCGCCCATGCGCCGCATGAGGTGGTCGATGCCCACGCCTGTCCTGAGGATGCGATGATCCTCGACGCCGGACCTGCGGCGGTCGAGCAGTTCAAGGCGGTTCTGTCGGGGGCGAGGACCATCCTGTGGAACGGACCTTTGGGCGCGTTTGAAATGCCGCCCTTTGACCGCGCCACAGTGGCCTTGGCCCAAGCCGCCGCCGACCTGACCCGCGCGGGCCTCTGCACATCCGTGGCGGGCGGCGGCGACACGGTGGCGGCGCTGAACGCCGCCGGGGTGGCGGATCAGTTCACCTATGTCTCCACCGCTGGTGGGGCGTTTCTGGAATGGCTGGAGGGGCAGACCCTTCCCGGCGTGGCCGCGCTGCTGCGCGCCGATCAGGCAGCTTGAGGGATCAAATTCATGGCACTCATCACCCTTCGTCAACTTCTGGATCACGCTGCCGAGCATGGCTATGGCGTTCCGGCCTTCAACATCAACAACATGGAACAGGGTCTGGCGATCATGGAGGCCGCAAAGGCCACCGATGCGCCGGTCATCATTCAGGCCAGCCGCGGCGCGCGGTCCTATGCCAATGACATCATGCTGGCCAAGATGATCGAGGCGTTGGCGGCGATCTATCCGTCGATCCCGCTGTGCATGCATCAGGACCACGGCAATGACGAGGCGACCTGCATGTCGGCCATTCGCCACGGATTCACCAGTGTGATGATGGACGGCAGCCTGAAAGCCGACGCCAAGACCCCCGCCGATTACGACTATAACGTTCAGATCACCGAGCGGGTGTCGCGCATGGCGCATTGGGTCGGCGCCTCGGTCGAGGGGGAGTTGGGCGTGCTGGGCTCGCTGGAAACCGGCGAGTCCGAGGCCGAGGACGGCCATGGCGCCGAGGGCAAGCTGGACCATTCCATGCTGCTGACCGACCCCGACCAGGCGGTGGATTTTGTGCGCCGGACGAAGGTGGACGCGCTGGCAATTGCCTGCGGCACCTCGCACGGGGCCTACAAGTTCAGTCGCAAGCCGACGGGCGACATTCTGGCGATGAGCGTCATTGAGGCGATCCACAAGAAGCTGCCAAACACCCATTTGGTCATGCACGGCTCGTCCAGTGTGCCGCAGGAATTGCAGGACATCATCAACCAGTTCGGCGGTGAGATGCCGCAGACCTTTGGCGTCCCGGTCGAAGAGATCGTGCGTGGCATCAAGATGGGCGTGCGCAAGGTCAACATCGACACCGATTGCCGCATGGCGATGACCGGGCAGTTCCGCAAGATCGCCCAGCAAAGCCCGAGAGAATTCGACCCGCGCAAGTTCCTGAAACCCGCGATGGATGCCATGCGCGACCTGTGCAAGCTGCGGCTTGAAGCCTTTGGCACCGCCGGAAACGCCAGCAAGATCAAGGTGATCGCGCAGGACGACATGGCCAAGCGTTATGCCTCGGGCGCGCTGAACCCCACCATTTCTTAAGCGGCCCATCCGGCCATCAACCCCTGTCAAGGAGAAGACCAATGGACCAGTCCAACCGTTACGCCCGGCTCGACCTGAACGAGGCCGACCTGATCGCCGGGGGCAAACATGTGCTTGTCGCCTATATCATGAAGCCGAAAAAGGGCTTTGGCGGCTATCTGGAAACCGCCGCCCATTTCGCCGCCGAAAGCAGCACGGGCACCAATGTCGAAGTCTCGACCACCGACGATTTCACGCGGGGCGTCGATGCGCTGGTCTATGAGATCGACGAGGCCCGCGAGCTGATGAAGATCGCCTATCCGGTCGATCTGTTCGACCGCAACATCACCGACGGTCGGGCGATGATCTGTTCGTTCCTGACACTGGCGATTGGCAACAATCAGGGCATGGGCGATGTGGAATATGCCAAGATGCACGATTTCTGGGTGCCGCCGGCCTACCTTGCGGCCTTTGACGGCCCCTCGACCACGATCAAGGATCTATGGCGCGTGCTGGGTCGTCCGGCGGTCAATGGCGGCTTTATCGTCGGCACCATCATCAAGCCAAAGCTGGGCCTGCGCCCGCAACCCTTTGCCGATGCCTGTTATGACTTCTGGCTGGGCGGCGATTTCATCAAGAACGATGAACCGCAGGGCAACCAGATCTTTGCGCCGATGAAGGACACCATCCGCCGCGTCGCCGACGCGATGAAACGCGCGCAGGACAAAACCGGCCAGGCCAAGCTGTTTTCAGCCAATATCACCGCCGACGACCATTATGAAATGGTGGCGCGGGGCGAGTTCATTCTGGAAACCTTTGGCGAGAATGCCAACCACGTCGCCTTTCTGGTCGATGGCTATGTGACCGGCCCGGCGGCGATCACCACGGCGCGCCGCACCTTCCCGAACCAGTATCTGCACTATCACCGCGCCGGCCATGGCGCCGTGACCTCGCCGCAGTCGATGCGCGGCTATACTGCCTTTGTGCTGTCGAAAATGGCGCGGATGCAGGGGGCGTCGGGCATCCACACCGGCACCATGGGCTTTGGCAAGATGGAAGGCGAGGCCGCCGACAAGCTGATGGCCTACATGATTACCGACGATTCGGCGCCCGGCCCCTATTTCCATCAGGACTGGAACGGCATGAATCCGACGACGCCGATCATCTCAGGCGGGATGAACGCGCTCAGGATGCCGGGGTTCTTCAAGAACCTCGGGCATTCCAACCTGATCCTGACGGCGGGCGGCGGGGCGTTTGGCCATATCGACGGCGCACCTGCCGGGGCCACGTCGTTGCGGCAGGCGGAACAGTGCTGGAAAGAGGGCGCGGACCCGATCGAATTCGCCAAATCGCATCGCGAATTTGCCCGCGCTTTTGAAAGCTTCCCCGGTGACGCCGACAAGCTGTTCCCCGGCTGGCGCGCGGCGCTGAAGATCGCCGCCTGAACTGGATTGGGCGCGCGGCCGCTGGCCCGCGCGCCCCTTGTCATGGATGAGATGATGCCCGCCAAACTGCTCGCCAGTAACTGGAAGATGAACGGGACACGCGCAGCCCTGCCGCAGATCGCCGAGATTGCTGCGGGTCTGGTGCCGGGGGCGGATTGCGTGATCTGCCCGCCGGTGACGCTGCTGGCGGCGGCCTCGGGTCTGGGGGTGACCTTGGGCGGGCAGGATTGCCACGCCGACGCCAGGGGCGCGCATACCGGGGATATCTCGGCCGAGATGCTGGCGGATGTCGGGGCGGCCTATGTCATCCTTGGCCATTCCGAACGCCGCGCCAATCATGGTGAAACCGATGCAACCATCGCTACCAAGGTGCGGGCCGCATGGCGCGCCGGACTGGTGGCCATCGTCTGCATCGGCGAGACCGAGGCGCAGAACCGCGCGAACGAAACCCTCGCCGTTCTGACCCGTCAGCTTGACGGATCACTGCCCGCAGGCACCACCGCCGCCAATACCGTCGTGGCCTATGAACCCGTCTGGGCCATCGGCACCGGGCGCACGCCGACCGAGGCCCAGATTGCCACCACCCACGCCGCCATCCGCGCCCATCTGGGCCGCCGCCTGCCCGATGGCGAAACGATCAGTCTGCTCTATGGCGGCTCGGTCAATGCCACCAACGCCGCCCGCATCTTTGCCATTGCCGATGTCGATGGCGGTCTGGTCGGTGGGGCCTCGCTGCGGGCCGCCGATTTCCTGCCCATTCATCACGCCCTGTCAGGAGCATAAACCATGAGCTTTGACCGCCGCATCAAGATCGCCCCCTCGATCCTGTCCGCCGATTTCGCCGACTTTGGCCGCGAGATTCAGGCGATTGAAGGTCAGGGCGCCGACTGGGTGCATGTCGATGTGATGGACGGGCATTTCGTGCCGAACATCACCTTTGGACCGCCCGCCGTCGCGGCCTTTCGCAAGCATGTGAAAACCGTGATGGATGTTCACATCATGATCTCGCCCGTCGATGCCTATATCGACGCCTTTGCCGCCGCCGGCACCGATATCCTGACACCGCATGTCGAAGCAGGCCCGCATATCCACCGCACCCTGCAGGCCATTCGCGGCGCCGGGATGAAGGCGGGCGTGGCGCTGAACCCCGGCACGCCAGCTGACTCGGTCGCGCATCTGCTGGATCTGACCGACCTCATTTGCGTGATGACGGTCAACCCCGGCTTTGGTGGGCAAAAGTTCATCGACATGACCGCCAAGGTGCGCAGCCTGCGCGCGATGATCGGAGACCGCCCGATCCATATTCAGATCGACGGCGGCGTGACGGTGGACACCGCCCCCTTGGTGGCCGCCGCTGGCGCGGATGTGCTGGTCGCAGGCTCGGCGGTGTTCAAGGGGGGCTCGGTCGCCAATCCTGCGCCTTATGGCGCCAACATCGCCGCCATCCGCAAGGCCGCCGAGGCCGCGCTTTGATCCCGATTGTCTTTGATCTGGACGGCACGCTCATCGATAGCGCCCCTGACTTTCACGCCGGGGCGAATGGCCTGCTGGCTGATGAGGGTCATGCCCCGTTGAGCTTTGACGAGGCACGCAGTTTCATCGGCAACGGCGCGGCGGTCTTTGTCGCCAAGATGCGGGCGGCTCGGGGAATTCCCGACAGCGAACACCCCCGGCTTCATGCCGAGTTTGTCCGCCGCTATGATGAGTTCGTCAGTCTGACCCACCCCTACCCCGGTGTGGTTGTGGCCCTGCAGGGATTGAAGGCACGCGGGCACCCCTTGGGTATCTGCACCAACAAACCCACCCGCCCGACGCATGCGATTCTGCGCCACCTAGGGATGGAAAGCCTGTTTTCCACCATCCTTGGCGGCGACAGTCTGCCGGTCCACAAACCAGACCCCGCCCCCTTGCATGCCGCGTTCGCGGCCTTGGGGGGCGTGGGGCTGTTTGTGGGCGACAGCGAGGTTGACGCCGAAACCGCCCACGAGGCAGCAGTGCCGTTTTTGCTGTTCTCGGGCGGTTATCGCAAATCGCCTGCTGAAACACTGGGCGCCGTCGCTGTCTTTCATGAGTTTTCCGCATTGCCGGACCTTGTCAACGCGCTGTCCTGAAAGGGAAACCATGCTCAAGGCCCTGATCTTTGACGTCGACGGCACGATTTGTGAAACCGAAGAGATTCACCGCCGCGCCTTTAATCGCGCCTTTGCCGAATTCGGGCTGGACTGGGTCTGGACGGTCGAGGAGTACCGCCGCCTGTTGCGCACAACGGGTGGCAAGGAACGCATGCGCGCGCATCGCATGGCCTGTGGGCTGGCCCAGCCCGATGATGCGGCGATTGTCCGATTGCATGCGCTGAAGACCCGATTCTATGTCGAGGCTCTCGCCCGTGACGAGATTGCCCCTCGACCGGGCATACGCGACCTGATCGCCGAAGCACGGGCGGCAGGGCTGCGCGTCGCCATCGCCACCACCACGTCACCCGCCAATGTCGAGGGATTGGTGCGGGCGATTTGGGGCCGTGCTGCGGCCGAGGTTTTCGATGTGATTGCAGCAGGCGACGAGGTGGAGGCCAAGAAACCCGCACCCGATGTGTTCCTGCTGGCCTTGCAGCGCCTTGGGCTGACCGCGGAACAGGCCATTGCCATCGAAGACAGCCGCAATGGGCTTGTCTCGGCGCTCGGTGCCGGATTGCGCGTGCTGGTGACGCCCAGCGTTTACACCGACGCCGATGATTTCAGCGCGGCAACGTGGCTGATGCCGGATGTCTCGACATTCAATCTGGCGGGCGCCCGCTCACAGCCGGCCTGAGCCTGTCGTTTCAGGCCCGGCCCGTGACGCCGCTGTCATCGACGGGGCCGCCGCGCCAAAGCTGGGACGCGGCGGCCTTGTGTGTCACTTCTCGGGGATCAGCCCCTTGGGCGCAAAGCGCAGGACCAGCAGCAGGATCACGCCCATCGTCATCAACCGCACATGCGCCGCCGAGTCGATCAGGTGGGCGCGCAGGCCGGAATCCTCGGGCATGGAGGCGGTCAGCAACCCGATCAGCCACAGGCCGATCGGTTCGACCTGAACCCAGAGGAACCAGATGAGAAAGCCGCCCAGCACCGAGCCCCAGTTGTTGCCCGAGCCGCCAACGATCACCATCACCCAGATCAGGAAGGTAAATCGCAGCGGCTGATAGCTGCCCGGCGTCAACAGACCGTCCAGCGTGACCAGCATCGCCCCGGCCAGACCGCAGACCGCCGCGCCAAGGACGAACACCTGCAGGTGGCGCGCCTTGACGTCCTTGCCCATCGCCTTGGCCGAGGTCTCGTTGTCGCGGATCGCCCGCATCATCCGGCCCCAGGGCGATTTCCACGCCCGCTCGGACAACCACATGATGATGGCCAGCACGACGGCGAACAGCAGGGCATAGCAGGCCTTGACGAACAGCGACGAGGCCTCGGTCGCGCCCAGACCCAGCCATTCCGCCCACGACAGGAAGGTCGGGTTGGTCTGCAGCGCGACCTCATAGGGCACCGGCCGCGGCAAGCCATTGACGTTGCGCACGCCCCGCGACAGCCAGTCTTCGTTTTTCAGCACCGCAATGATGACCTCGGCGATGCCCAGCGTGGCAATTGCCAGATAGTCCGACCGCAGCCCCAGGCTGACCTTGCCGATCACCCAGGCGACGCCCGCGGCCAGCCCCATCGCGGTCACCCACGACAGCAGCACCGGCAGGCCCATGCCACCGAGATAGCCAGCGACGGCGGTGTTGGTGCCTTCGATGGCGTCAACGGCAGGGTCCAGCACTGCGCGATAGGCAACGAACCCCACGACGAGGATCACCAGCAGCGCGCCCAGTCGAGCAAGACCTGGCGACAGGCGCTTCCACGCCTGCACCGCCGCGACGATGGTCAGTGCGCCGATCGCCAGCGCGCCCAGCACGCCCAGACCACCGGCCGACCAGGCCTCGTGCACCGGAGGCATCGAGGTCAGCACCACGGCCAGCCCCCCCAACGCGACAAAGCCCATGGTGCCGACCGAAAACAGCCCGGCATAGCCCCACTGGATATTCACCCCCAGCGCCATGATCGCCGAGATGAGGCACATGTTGACCATGCCCATCGCCACCGAGGGGCTTTGCAAAAAGCCCACCAGCACCAGCAAGGCCGCCATGATGGCAAAGAGGATCACATTGCGCAGGTTCATTGTGTTTGCCCCTTGAAGAGCCCGGTCGGGCGAACCAGCAGAACCACCACCAGCAGCACGAAGGAGACCGCGAATTTATAGTCGGTGGACAAAAGCTGCACGAGCCCCTCGGGTGCCATGCCGTCCGGCAGCAGGTATTCGAGGAACTTGCGGAAGGCATAGGTGACGCCGACTTCGCTGAGGGCGATGACGAAGGCGCCGACAACAGCCCCGACCGGATTGCCCATGCCCCCCAGGATCGCCGCCGCGAACATCGGCAGCAGGAGCTGGAAATAGGTGAAGGCCTTGAAGGACTTGTCCAGACCGTAGAGCGTTCCCGCCATCGTCACCAAAACCGCGACGATCAGCCAGGTTACGGTCACCACCCGTTCGGGGTTGATGCCCGACAGCAGCGCCAGATCCTCGTTGTCGCTGAAGGCCCGCATGGATTTGCCGGTGCGCGTGCGGTTGAGGAACCAAAACAGCGCGGCGACCACGATGGCAGTGACCACGACGGTGATCACCTGGCTGATCCGAATGCCCATGCCCTCCGCCAGCCCGGTGGCATCGCGGAACTCGCGCACAGTGAACAGGAAGCGCGCGCCATCGGCAAAGTTCTGGTCGTTCGGCCCGATGACAAAGCGCACCAGCCCGTTCACAACGAACATCACCCCCAGCGAGGCCATCACCACGACGATCGGCTTGGCCTTGACCTTGCGATAAAAGCGATACACCGAGCGGTCCGCCGCCAGCAGGATCGCCGCCGAGGCAAGAATGCCCACCGGCAGCGCCAGCAGCGCCGTCGGCAGCGGCCCGAGTGAGACCCCGGCAGCCTGCAAGGCCCATGTCGCCAGAATCACCCCCGCGGTGCCAAACGCCATCACATCGCCATGCGCGAAATGCGAAAACCGCAGGATCGCAAAGATCAGCGTGATTCCCAGCGCCCCCAGCGCCAGTTGACTGCCATAGGAAATGGCGGGGATCAGCACGAAGTTGGCCAGCAGGACCAGTGCGTTCAGGATATCCATCCGTCAGCCCCCCAGGAAGGAACGCCGCACCTCGGGATCGGCCAGCAGGGCCTGTCCCGTATCGGTGAAGCGGTTGGCGCCTTGCACCAGCACAAAGCCCTTGTGAGCGATGTCCAGCGCCTGACGCGCGTTCTGTTCGACCATCAGGATGGATACCCCGGTGCGGGCGATCTCGATGATGCGGTCAAAGAGTTCGTCCATCACGATCGGGCTGACCCCGGCGGTGGGTTCATCCAGCATCAGGACCGCGGGTTTGGTCATCAGCGCGCGGCCGACGGCCACCTGCTGACGCTGCCCGCCGCTGAGTTCCCCCGCAGCCTGCCGCCGTTTCTGGCGCAGGATGGGAAAGAGGTCATAGACCTGCTCCAGCGTCTCGCGGAAATCGCCCTCGCGGATGAAGGCGCCCATTTCCAGGTTTTCCTCGACCGTCATGGTTGGAAAGATGTTGTGCGTCTGCGGCACAAACCCCATGCCCTTGGACACCCGCGCCTGCGGGCTGAGCGCGGTGATGTCCTCGCCCATCAGCCGCACATGGCCTTGCCGCAGATTGAGCATGCCGAAGACGGCCTTCATCGCGGTGGATTTGCCAGCGCCGTTGGGACCGACGATCACGGCGATCTCGCCGCGATTCACCGAGATGGTGCAATTGTGCAGGATGTCCGCGGCGCCATAGCCCCCGGTCATCCCCTCGCCGATCAGCACCGGATCGGTCGCTGCGTCAAACATGACCGCCCTCCGCCTTGACCTTGTTCTTCAGGCCCGTGCCCAGATAGGCCTCGATCACCTGCTCGTTGGATTTGATCTCGGCCAGCGATCCTTGGGCCAGAACCTTGCCCTCGGCCATGCAGATCACCGGGTCGCAGATGCGGCCGATGAAATCCATGTCGTGTTCGATCACGACAAAGGTATAGCCGTGTTCCTTGTTCAGCCGGACGATGGCATCAGCGATGGTGTTGAGGAGTGTCCGGTTCACGCCCGCGCCGACCTCGTCCAGAAAGACGATCTTGGCGTCGGTCATCATCGTGCGGCCGAGCTCCAGCAATTTCTTCTGCCCGCCCGAGATGTTCCCAGCCTTTTCATCGGCGATATGGCTGATGGTCAGGAACTCCAGCACCTCATTGGCGCGGCGGCGGATTTCCTCGTCCTCCAGCGCGACCCGGCGACGCTGGAACCACGCCGACATCAGGCCCTCACCCGCCTGCCGGGGCGGGACCATCATCAGGTTCTCGCGGCAGGTCATCGAGTGGAACTCGTGCGCGATCTGGAACGTTCGCAGCAGGCCCTTGTGGAACAGTTCGTGCGGCTCCAGCCCGGTGATGTCCTGGCCGGCCATGTAAACCTTGCCTGAGGTCGGCTTGTGGACCCCGGCGATGACGTTGAACAGCGTGGTCTTGCCGGCGCCGTTCGGGCCGATCAGGCCGGTGATCGACCCTTCGGCAATGTGAAGCGACGCACCATCGACCGCGTGAAAGCCGCCGAAGTGCTTGTGCAGGTTCTCGACCCGGATCATGCGCAAACCCCTATAAAGGGACAGCCCGAGGTTGTGACCCGGGCTGCCCAGAGATGTCAGGTTATTTGCGCCGCATCAGCGGAAGCGCACGGTTTCGAACGCGCCGTTGCGGACTTCCAGTTCGCGGTAGTTGCCGGCCGATTCGCCCGGCCCGATCAGTTCGACCGCCGAAGCGCCGACGTAATCGACGTCGCCGCCAGCCGCGATGATTTCCAGCGCCCGGGCCAGATCGCCGGGATAGATCATCTCGCCGGGGGCGTTGGCGACGTTCATCACGTGATCCTTGAAGACCGCCGAATCAGCCGAACCGGCCGAGGCCATCGCCAGCAGGATCAGCGCGGCAGCGTCATAGGATTCGGGCGAGAAGGCCGAAGACCCGTCGAAACCGGCCGCGGTGGCCAGCGCCTGATAGGTCTCGGTGCCCGGATTGTCAGCGCCCGGAAGCTGGCCATACGACCCTTCCAGTTCGGCACCGATGGTGTCGATCAGGCTCTGGCCGATCATGCCGTCCACCAGTTCGAAGGTGCTGAACGCGCCGAGGTCGAGCGCCGAGCGGATGATGCCACGGCCGCCCTGATCGACGTAACCGGCCACCACCAGAACCTCGCCGCCAGCGGTCGCCAGCGCCGCGACTTCGGCGGAGTAGTCGGCCTTGCCGTCTTCGTGCGAGGCAACCATGGTCACGGTGCCGCCCGCCGCCTCAAAGTTGGTGCGGATCGCATCGGCCAGACCCGCGCCGTAGTCGTTGTTGGTATAGGTGATGGCGATCGAGTTGACGCCACGGTCGCGCATGATCGAGGTCGCAACGGCACCCTGACGGGCATCCGACGGCGCGGTGCGGAAGAACAGGCCGTCATCTTCGGCCGTCGACAGCGCCGGCGAGGTCGCCGAGGGCGAGATCATCACGACGCCATTGGGGCGCGCGACGTTCTGCAGGATGGCGCCGGTGACGCCCGAGCAGTCGCCGCCGACGATGGCGTTGACGCGGTCCGAGGTGACCAGACGCTCGGCGGTGGCAACAGCGAGGGCCGAATCGATGCAGCCGTCATCGCCGCGAACCGAGGTCACGGTGCCCAGCGCGAAATTGCCCGAAGCGTTGACTTCGGCGATTGCCAGTTCGGCACCCGCAGCCATCGCCGGGGTGATCGATTCCAGCGGGCCGGTGAAGCCAAAGATGATGCCGATGTTGACCTGCGCCTGCGCGGCGCTGGCGGTCAGCCCGACGAGGGCGGTGGTCAGAAGCAGTTTCTTCATGAGGATTTCCTCTCCCAGTTGAGTCGTCTGTCTTTGTGCGGCGCCTGACCGGTGTTGCCACCGCCGACGCCGTATCTTGTCGATGACAGCCAGATAATCGGATTGGCCATGCCCGCGCAACGCCCTTTTATTGGCCATTTCGGGGGGAATCCGGGGGAAGGCGATGCTTTGGCTTGACCGGTCATCGCAAGATTGTCAAAATATGAATAGATTGGTCAATATTGAACAATACGGGGGCGAAACCAGATGCTGAAGATTGCCTTGTGTGGTGGCGGTGTGGGCGGGTTGGCCGCTGCGATCGCCTTGCGAAAGATGGGACATGAGGTGGCGGTCTTTGAACAGGCCCGCCAGTTTGCCCGAGTCGGGGCCGATGTGAACCTGACGCCCAACGCTGTGCATGCACTGGATGGTCTGGGCGCCTCGGAGGCGCTGCGCGCCAATGCCGCGCGGCCGACGCACCGGATCAGCCGCACGTGGGACACCGGCGAGGAGACCTCGCGCCTGCCGATGTCCAGCGCCGCCGAAGAGCGCTATGGCGCGCCGCAACTGACCGTCCACCGCGCTGATCTACTGAGCGCGCTGGAGGCCCTGCTGCCTCAAGGCGTCGTGCGCTTTGGCGCGGGGGTCAAGGCCGTTGGGCAGGATGCCGACGGCGCCTGGGTCACGCTGGCCGATGGCAGCCAACAGCGCTTTGACGTGGTGATCGGCGCTGACGGCATCCACTCACCGGTGCGGGTGGCGTTGTTCGGCCCCGATGCGCCACGGTTCACCGGGCTGGTCTCGTGGCGGGCGGTGTTCCCGCGTGAGCGGGCCGGCGACCTGCCCGACCTCGACGCCTTTACCAAATGGTGGGGTCCGACACCGGACCGCCAGATCGTCACATTTCCGCTGACCCACGGGAAAGAGATCTTCGTTTTCGCCACCCACCGTCAGGAAGGCTGGGCCGAGGAAGGCTGGACCCTGCCCGGCGATCTGGACGAGTTGCGCGCGCTTTATGCCGATTTCCACCCGCAGGCCCGCGCCCTGCTCGACGCCTGCGACAGCGTCACGCGATCGGCCCTGCATGTTCGCGACTCGATGCCCCATTGGTCGCTGGGGCGCATCACGCTGTTGGGCGACGCCGCGCATCCGATGGTGCCCTTCATGGCGCAAGGCGCCTGCATGGCCATCGAGGATGCCGTGGTGCTGGCGCGCGCGCTGGACGGTGCCGACACCGCCAGCGTGCCCGAAGCGCTGCGTCGCTATGAGGCGGCGCGAATCCCGAGGACAGCGGAAATCCAGCGCTCGTCACTGGCGAACGACTGGCTGAAAACCCAGGGCAATGCCGACTGGGTCTATGGCTATCACGCGTGGACTGTCGCGCTGGCCTAAATCTTGTGCCCCAGCGCCGTCGAGATTTCCTCGGCGGCGCGTTTCACGGCGGCCTCGATCTGCGCAGCCAATGGGGTGCCGGGGGTGAACTGCACCTCGGGCCCGGTGACGTTCAGCGCCGCCACCGTGCGCCCCTGATGATCGAACACCGGCGCCGCACAGGATCCGATGCCGCGCTCGAAATTTCCGGCGCTCCACGCCATGCCCTTGGCGCGGTCATCAGCGACCTGCGCCTGCAGCGCGGAAAACGACCCGGCGGTCTTGTCGGTAAAGATCGACAGCGCGGCCCCGGAATAGCGGCGCTGCATCTCTTCGGCGGGCAACCAACCCAGCAGAACGCGGCCGATGGTGGTGGCATGGGCGGGCAGCCGCGACCCTTCGCGAACGTTGCTGACCAGATGCGAGTTCGGCGTTTCGCGCAGCAGATAGATCACCTCGGACCCATCGAGGATGCCCAGATGCGACGACAGCCCCAGCGCCGCCACCAGCCGCGCCATCACCGGCTGCGCCACCCGCAGCACGTCGCGCGATTTCAGCGCGTCTGCGGCGAGGGCGATCATCCCCGGCCCCAGTTGCCAGCTGAGCCCGTCATCGACCGATTCGATCATCCGCTCGACCTCGAGCGTATGCAGCAGGCGGATCAGCGTGGTCCGGTTGATGCCCAGCTCGCGGGCGGTTGCGCTGGCGTTGCGGCAGCGCCCGCCCGCCGCGATGTGGCGCAGCAGCGTAAAGGCGCGGTGCACGGGCGGCACCGAATAGTTGGGCCCATCGTCATCCGTCAGGTCGAACTCGCTGGCACTCTTCACGTTTGGGCCCCCTCCCTTGCACAAAATCGCGTCGCCCCTGCCGCAGGAAACCTCTCGGCGCGGCAAATGGCGAATGCGAAGCGCGACACTGAAGATTTTTCTTGACCGAATCTCGTCGCGCGCCAATAATGAACACACTGTTATAATATGAACAGTTTTGCAAGCGAAAAACGGAGCCCGCCATGGATGCCTTCAAGGACCGCCTCAGCCAGCGCGCCCGAGACACCAGCCGCCCGGCGCTGGCGCATCAATCGCGTGGCCGGGCGCTGAGTGCGCCGGAGCAGGCGCTGGCCGATGCGCTGATGGAGATCATGGGCGCCCGTCAGCATGATCTTACCGCCGTTGCCGCAGCGCTGGCCGACCGTGGCATCACCGCGCCGGTTTCGGGCCGCAGGGATTGGGATCTGGCGCTGTTGACGGCCGAGTTGACCGCGCTGAACGCTGACTTCGACGCGGCCTATGCGGACCATGGCTATGGCGCTTGAATTCCGCGGTGTCTCGAAAAGCTTTCGCGTGCCCAGTGGCCCCGAGCTGCTGGCCGTGCGCGACATTTCGTTTCACGTTCGCAAGGGCGAATTCGTCGCTGTCGTCGGCCCCTCGGGCTGCGGCAAGTCGACGATCCTCAGCATGACGGCAGGCCTTTATCAGCCCAGTTCGGGCGAGGTTCTGGTATCGGGCAAGGTGGTGACCAAACCCAATCCGCAGGTCGGCTTCATGCTGCAAAAGGATCTGCTGCTGCCGTGGCGCACCATCGTCAAGAACGTCGAATTCGGTCTGGAATCGCGCGGCGTGCCAAAGGCGCAACGGCGCGAGCGTGCGATGGCGGAACTGGAACGCTGCCATCTGGCGGGGTTCGAGAACCACTATCCCTATCAGCTTTCGGGCGGGATGCGCCAACGCGCCGCTCTGGCCCGCACTCTGGCGATCGACCCGGATATCATCTTGCTGGACGAGCCCTTCTCGGCCCTCGATGCGCAGACCAAACTGCTGATCCAGAACTCCTTTGCCGAGACGATTCAGGAGGCCGGGATCACCACCCTGCTCATCACGCATGATCTCAGCGAGGCGGTCATCATGTCCGACCGCGTGCTGGTGCTGTCCGAGCGCCCCGGCACGGTCATGCGCGAGATGGCCATCAACCTGCCCGACCGCGCCCACCCGCTCAAGCGCCGCCAGATGCCTGAAGTGCATCAACACGCGGCCGAGATCTTTACCCTGCTGCGCCTCGATCAACGCGCGGCGTGACGCTCCACTGAACCAACAAAACAACGGGAGACTGCAATGAAACACACGTTCCTCGGGCTTGCCATGGCGGCGGGTCTGGCGGTTTCGGGGCTCAGCGCCTCGGCGCAGACCGCCCTCACCTATCTGTTCCCGGCGCCGGATTTCCTGCCGGCCTTCGCGCCGTTCCAACTGGCGCTCGGCAAGGGCTATTATGCCGAAGAGGGCCTCGACGTGACCTTTCAGGTCGGTCAGGGCGGCGCTGACGTCGCGACGCAGGTCGCTGTCGGCAACGCGCAACTGGGCGGCGGCATGGGCGACACCTCGATCATCGTGCGCGCCAACGGGCTGAACATTCGCGGCGTGGCGCTGCTGGGCGGCCAGGGCCTGACCCATCTGGCGTGGCGCAATGACAGCGGCATCACCAGCCCGGCTGACCTGCGCGGCCGCTCGATCGGCGTCATCAGCTTTCAGGACACCGCCTATTACAACCTGCTCGCCGTGCTTGCCGACAATGGCATGAGCCGTTCGGACGTCGATATTCAGGCGCTGGGATCGGGTGGCCTGATCCAGAACATGATCGCCGGCAGCGTGCAGGCGATGTCGGGCGTGCCCGAGTGGATCGTCGCCATTCAGGACGCCGGCGTCGAGCTGAGCGTGATCCCCGCGCGTCAGGTCTTCCCGGCGCAGGCGCAGGCGATCATCGCCTCGGATGCCATCATTGCCGAGAACCCCGAGGCCGTTGCTGGCTTTGTCCGCGCTACCCTGCGCGCCATCAATGACATCATCGCCGACCCGGCCGTCGCCGCGCGGGAATATGTCACCTTCGTCGATCGCCATGCCGAGGCTGTCGAGCAGATCGAGCGCATCATGCGCTTCTATGTCGAGAGCGTCTATGCGCCCGCCGAAGGCCGCGCTCTGGGCCGGTTCGACGAGTCGCAACTGCAGGCGATCCAGGACTTCTATGTCGCCAACGAGATCGTCGCCACGGCGGTTCCGATTGCTGACGTCTATTCGAACGACTTCGTCGCCGAATAAGCCCACCTGCCCTGCCGGCCGCCGCAACGCCTCCCTTTCGGGGCGGCGGCCGGACCCCTCCATGCCCAAGGAACGCCCATGCGGTTCATCAGCCCCCATACGCTCGCCGGGTTCGTCATCCTCGCGATTGTGCTGGTCCTGTGGCAGGTGCTGCCTCCGGCCTTCGGTATCCCCCGCTTCATCATCCCCACGCCGCTGGACATGGCCAACGAACTGGGCCGGATGTATCGGCGCGAAAACCTGATCGCCAACACGGCCTCGACGGCGCTGTTCACCCTGCTGGGCTTTGCCATCGGTGCGGCGCTGGGGGCGGTGATCGGCTATCTTCTGGGCTTTTCGCAATTCTGGGAGCGCGTGCTCTCGCCCTATATCCTGGCGCTGCAGATCGCGCCAAAGGTCGCCTTTGCGCCGCTGTTCATCATGTGGTTCGGCTATAACGCGACGCCGAAACTGCTGGTCACCGTGCTGATCGTGTTCTTTCCGGTGCTGGTCAATGTGCTGGCGGCGATGAAGACCGTGGACCGCGACATGGTCAACCTCGCGCGGGCCTACTCGATGACCCGCTGGCAGATCTTCCTGAAGGTCGAATTCCCCTCGACCCTGCCCAACCTGATGGCCGGGCTGCGCATCGCCTCGACCCTGTCGGTGATCGGCGTGACCGTGGGTGAACTGGTCGGCGGCAACACGGGTCTGGGTTTCCTGATCTCGTATGGCGGCGGTCAGGCGAATGCGGCGATGGTGTTCAATGCCATCGTGTTGCTGACGCTGATCGGCATCGTCCTCTATTCCGTGCTGGCCTGGGCCGAAGAGCGCCTGCTGCACTACATCCCCAAGAAAGACCACTGACCGCGGCCAGCCCCCCGCCAGCCGCACCTGCAAGACTAGGAGAGAGAGATGAGCAACGCTCCGATGAAATTCCCCTCGATCGAACCCGAGGACGTTCAGATCCCTGAGGGCAAGACCCTGGGAAGCTGGATGCAAAGCCGGATTGCCACCTATGGCACCCGCACGCTGGATTGGGACGCGCTGAAGTTCCAGGCCGACTTTGACCCCAAGTATCGCCGCGCGCAGATGCGCTATGTCGGCACCGGGGCGACCGGGGTGGACAGCGATGAAAACGTCGTGCCGGCCGGACATTTCACCTTTTCGACGATGGTTCTGCCAGCCGGTGCCGAGGGTCCGCTGCATATCCACCGCGACGCCGAGGAAATCTTCTTTGTGCTCAAGGGCCACAAGGTCCGCTTCTTCATCGAGCACAAGGGCGAGGAACTGGACGTCCTGCTGACCGAGCGCGACCTGATCTCGGTTCCGCCGGGCCTGTATCGCGGCGTGCGCAACGAAGGGATCGAAGAGGCCCTGATGTGCGTGATGATTGGCAATCCGAAGCCGGTGACGCCGACCTATCCGCCGGATCACCCGGTGTCGAAAATTCCGCGGCCCAAAGGGTCCAAGGCCGCTGGCTGATCGATTGCAGGGTGGGGTTCAGCCCCACCTTGCCCCCCTTTCCAAAAGGTGCCCCATGACCGCCATCGACAAGAAAGCCCTCATCGAGGATCGCGTGAACACCGGCCTTTTGGGCCAGTGGTATCCCGTCGCCAAATCCGTCGAGATCAAGTCCACCAAACCCTATGGCGCCAAGTTGCTGGGTCAGAAGCTGGTGCTCTGGCGCGGTGCGGATGGCGCGATCAAATGTGTCGAGGATTTCTGCCCGCATCGCGGCGCACCGCTGTCGTATGGCGAGATCCACGAGGGCAACATTGGCTGTCGCTATCACGGCGTCATCGTCGATGGCGAGGGTGTGGTGGTGCGAGTGCCCGCGATGCCCGAATGCGCGCTCGAAGGTCGCAAGGCGCTGAAATCCTTTGCCGTTACCGAACATTCGGACGCGGTTTTCGTCTATATTCCCTCGCTGACCAACCCTGAGCCACCGCCGTTGACACTGCCTCCCGAGCTGACCGGCGACGACTGGACCGGGTTCTTGTGCACCTCGGTCTGGGGCACCAATTACCGCTATGCGCTCGACAACCTCGCCGACCCGATGCACGGCTGCTATCTGCATTCGGAGAGCTTCACGCTGGCGTATGGCTCCAAGCAAGACCTGATGCGGCTGGACAAGACCGAGACCGGTTTTCACGTCACCCGTGTCGGGCAGGTCGGCGACAATTTCGACTGGTCGGAATTCGCCGTGCATCCGGGCAGCATGTATTGCTTCCTCGACATCCCCTATCCGCCCGCAGCGGGCCCCGGCGGCAACATGCGCATTGTCGGCTTTGCCACCCCGGTCGACGCCACCACCTGCAAGGTGTTCTTCTGGCGTCTGCGCAAGGTCGAGGGCATCGCGCGCGAGGCCTGGCGGTTCCTCTATCGCGCCACGCTGGAAGAGCGGCACTGGAACGTCCTGGAACAGGACCGCGTGATGCTGGAGGGCATGCCCGACGACGCCCGCAAGCGCGAGATGCTTTATCAGCATGACCTCGGCGTGTCGCGCATCCGCCAGATCCTGACGCGCGCCGCCAAGGAGCAGATCGAGGCCGAACTGGCGCAGGTGGCCGCCGAATGATGCTGGCGGGCCGCACCCTGTTGATCACCGGCGCTGCGCGCGGGCTGGGGCGCGAGATCGCCCGCACCTGCGCGGCGGCGGGCGCGCGGCTGGTGCTGGCCGATATCGACGCGGGCGTGCAGTCGGTGGCCGACGATCTGGACGCGCGCGGCGCGTTGGTCGATCTGGGCGATCCGGGCAGCATCGCTGCATTGGCCGACAGCATCACCGCGACCGAAGGCGCGCTGCACGGGTTGTGCAACAACGGCGCCATCGCCACCAACGTCGGCGGCATGGGGTTCGAGGATATCGAGCTTGACCTGTGGGACCGTGTGCAACGGGTGAATGTGCGCGGCACATGGCTGATGACCCGCGCCTGCGCGCCCCTGCTGAGGGCCTCTGGCAGTGGACGGGTGGTGAATGTGGCCTCGGACACCGCCCTTTGGGGCGCGCCGCGGCTGCTGGCCTATACCGCATCCAAGGGGGCGGTGATGGCGATGACCCGCAGTCTGGCGCGCGAACTGGGGCCGGACCGCGTGGGAGTCACCTGCATTGCGCCCGGCATCCTGACCACCGAAAGCACCGAGTATGTCCCCGAGGCCCGCCACCGTCTCTATCATGACGGCCGCGCCGTGCCGGGGCCGCAACCGGCCAGCGATGTGACGGCGACGGTGGCGTTTTTGCTGTCCGAAGGCGCGCTGACATTGACCGGCCAGACCTTGCCGGTCAACAACGGCTTTGTGTTCCTGACATGAGTCCGCGCGAGGGGATCACCGAGGGGATCGGCTGGCGCGAGCATCCCGGCGACGGGCCGCTGTTGGTGGCGCTGCACGGCATTGGCGCCGAGGCGCGGGCCTTTGACGCCCTTGCCGAGCGATTGCCCGGCTGGCGGGTGATCGCCTGGGAGGCGCCGGGGTATGGCCCCTCAGCCCCCCTGCCGACGGACTGGCCGCGCGCTGCCGATTACGCACAGGCCCTCGCCCGGCTGGTCGCGGCGCTGGGGCTGCCCCGGTTTCACCTGCTGGGCCATTCGCTGGGCACGCTGATCGCCGCGGCCTATGCGCGGCTGCACCCGGTGCAGACCCTGACCCTCGCCGCCTGCGCGCAGGGCGGGGGCGCGGTACCCGGCACCCTGCCCCCCTCGCAGCAGGCGCGGCTCGATGATCTGGACCGGCTGGGCGCGCCCGCGATGGCCGAGGCCCGTGCGCCCCGACTGATCCACCAGCCCGAGCGCAACCCCGCCCTCGTCGCCGCCGTGGCGCAGGGCATGGCGCGCATCCGGCGGCCCGGCTATGCGCAGGCGGTGCGGATGCTGGCCTCGGGCGATCTGGCCGCCGATTGCGCGGCGCAGGCGCAACTGACGCAGGTGATCGTCGGCGCCGAGGATCTCGTCACGCCCCCCGCCCAATCGCAGCGCGCCCATGACGCCCTGCCGCCCGCGCATCGCGGCGCCCTGACCCTAATTCCGGCCTGTGGCCATGCCCTGCATCAGCAGGCGCCGCAGGCCCTCGCCCATGCCATTCTGCAAGGAGCAACGCCATGACCATATCCCCCAAAGTCGGCGCCCTGCGCGGCATCGTCATGCGCGGCCCCGACATCACCGCGACCAAGGGGTTTTATACCCAGAACTGGGGCCTGAGCATCGCGCATGAAGACGCGGGCACCGTCTGGTTCCGGGGCACCGGGCCCGAGCCCTTCATCTATGCCATCACCAACGCCCCGGTTTACGGCATCGAGTATGTGCATTTCGCCATGGATGACCGCGCCAGCACCGATGCGCTGCACGCGCATCTGGTGGCGCTGGGAGAAATGGTGCTGGGCGCCCCTGCGCCCTTCGAGGATTTCGCCGGGGGTTACGGCTTTGAACTCCTCGACCCCGACAACCGCCGCCTGCGCTTTCGCACCGAGGCGCGGGAGCATCCAGCGCAGGACATCTTTGCCCATCCGCGCAAGGTCAGCCATGTCGTGCTGAACACCGCCGACATGGAGGCGCTGCAGGCGTGGTACTGCCGCACTCTGGGCTTCAAGGTTTCGGATTACAGCGCCGACCAGATGGTGTTCCTGCGCTGCGCCTCGGATCACCATTCCATCGCGCTGGTGCGCGGGTATTACCCTTCGGTCAACCATGTGGCGTTCGAACTGCCCTCGATCAACGAATACATGCGCTCGATCGGCCGGATGCGCGAACGTGGCATCGTGCCGACCTGGGGGCCGGGGAGGCATGGGCCGGGCGACAATCCGTTCGCCTATTTTGTCTCGCCCTCGGGTTTCGTGATCGAGTTCACGTCGGAACTGCAACAGATCGACGAGGCCACGCATGAGGCGCAGGTCTGGCCTCGTGATGTGCCCGAAAAGATGGACCAGTGGATGACCGCTGGCCCGCCCACCGCCGCGCAGCGCGCGGTGATGCAAGGCCGTCCGGACCCCGGCTTTCCCGAATTGCGGAGGGGTTGAGATGGCCCCCTATCATGGACAGGTGGCAGTGGTCACCGGCGGCTCATCCGGCATCGGTCTGGCGACGGTCCGGCTGCTGCTGGAGCAGGGCGCACAGGTTGCCTTTTGCGCGCGCGGCGAGGGGCGGCTGAACGATGTCGCCGCCGTGCTGGCGCGCGACCACGGCGCCGAACGGTTGCTGTGGCGGGCCTTTTCCGTACTGGATGCCGAGGCCACGCTGGCGTTTGCCGACGAGGTGCGGGCCCGGTTCGGCGCCTGCGACCTCTTGGTCAACAACGCCGGGCAGGGCCGTGTCAGCACCTTTGCCAATACCGCCGATGACGACTGGCGCGCGGAATATGAGCTGAAACTCTTCAGCCAGATCAACCCGACGCGCGCCTTTCTGCCGATGCTGAAAGCCGCCAAAGGCGCCATCGTCGCGGTCAACTCCCTGCTGGCCTATCAGCCCGAGCCGCATATGGTCGCCACCGCATCCGCCCGCGCGGGAGTGCAGAACCTGCTGAAATCGCTCAGCATCGAACTGGCACCCGAGGTCCGGGTCAATTCGGTGTTGCTGGGGTTGATCGGTTCGGGTCAATGGTCGCGCCGCTTTGCCGAGCGCGCCGACCAATCGGTCAGCCGCGAGCAATGGTATGCCGATCTCGCCCGCGCCAAGGGCATTCCGCTGGGCCGTCTGGGCGATGCCGCCGAGGCCGCCGCCGCCATCGCCTTTCTGGGATCGCGCGCCGCCAGCTATATCACCGGCGCGCAACTGGAAGTCTCGGGCGGTTTGTCCCGCCACATCTGAGCCGCAAGGAATCGATCATGCATCTGGAACCCGTCGTCCAGACCGAAACCATCGGCGAATTCATCGCCCGCTATCTGGCCGAGATCGGCGTCACCACCGTCTTTGGCGTGATCTCGATCCACAACATGCCGATCCTCGACGCCATCGCGCGGCAGGGACGCATCCGCTTTGTCCCGGCGCGCGGCGAGGCCGGGGCGATGAACATGGCCGACGCCTATGCGCGTGTTGCCGGGCGGCTGGGGGTGGTCCTGACCTCGACCGGCACGGCGGCGGGCAATGCCGCCGGTGCGCAGGTCGAGGCGCTGACGGCTGGCACACCGCTGTTGCACATCACCTCGACCGTCGATGTCGCCTTTGCCGACCGCGACCGCGCGCCGATCCATGACGTGCCGCGCCAGCCCGACATGCTGAAAGGCATCTCCAAGGCCTATTTCCGCCTCTGGAGCGCCGCGTCGGCGATCGGCACGCTGACGGCGGCGGTCTCGGCGGCGATCAGTGCGCCGTCGGGCCCGGTGTCGCTGGAAATCCCGGTCGATGTGCAACGCAGCACCGTCGCCCGCGCCACCCGCATTATGCCCGTCGAGCCTCAGCGCCCGCGCGCCTCGGATGCCGCCATCGCGGCACTGGCTGAACTGGTGCGCGAGGCGCGTCGGCCGATGCTGTGGCTGGGCGGCGGCGCCCGTGAGGCTGGACCCGAGGCCGCCGAACTGGTTCGCCGGGGCTTTGGTGTCGTCACGTCGACCAATGGCCGTGCTGTGGTGTCTGAGGACAATTCCGCCAATCTGGGCGCCTACAACATGACACCCGAAGCGCAGGCGCTCTATGCCCGTGCCGATTTCATGCTGGTCGTCGGCTCGCGCCTGCGCGGGAACGAGACCCTGAACAACGCGATGCGCCTGCCGCGACCACTGGCGCAGATCGACGCCGAAGCCTCGCAAGGCGGGCGCAATTACCCGGTCGAACTGTTCGTGCACGGCGACGCCGCCGACACATTGCGCCGCCTGCTTGCGGTGTTGCCGGACCGGCTGGCGGTCGACCCGCAACTGCGTTTTGACATCGCCACCGCCCGTGCCACCGCCGAGGGGCGCCTGCGCGCGCAGATGGGCCCTTACCGGGTGGTCGCCGACGCGCTGGCCGAACGGATGATGACGGGACGGCATCCGTGGGTGCGCGATGTGACGATCTCGAATTCGACCTTTGGCAACCGCTATGTCGGCTTTGCCGCACCGGGCCTCGGCGTGCATGCGCTGGGGGGCGGCATCGGGCAGGGCGTGGCGATGGGTGTCGGCGCGGCGCTGGCCAGCGACGGCGCCAAGGCGATCACCCTGATCGGTGACGGCGGCACTCAACTGGGCCTTGCCGAGATGATTACCGCGGTGCAGGAACAGGCGCCGCTGGTCTATGTGCTGATGAACGATCAGGCCTATGGCGTGATCCGCAACATCCAGGACGCGCAGTATCAGGGGCGGCACCACTATTCGGCGCTGCAGACGCCGGATTTCGCCCTGCATTGCGCCTCTATCGGGTTGCCGCATGTGCGGGTGTCGGATGTCGGCGCCTTTGCCGCGACGCTGGATGCGGCCCTTGCCGCCCCCGGCCCCCGTTTGATCGAAGTGGACATGCTGGCCATCGGCCCCTTTGGCGAGAGTTTCTCGGGCCCGCCCGCCGGTGCCGCTGGCAACAAGGTCTGAGCGATGCATCTGGGGATCATCGGCTACGGCAACATCACCCGCGCGCTGCTGTCGGTGCTGGCGCAGGAAGGCGCGCGGCCTGCCCGCCTCAGCCTGCTGATGCGCCGGGCCGAGGTGGTCGAGGGCGCGCAGGTCTTTGCCGACCCGGCTGCGCTGATCGCCGCACGGCCGGACCTGATCGTCGAAAACGCGGGCCATTCGGCCATCGCCGAGACGGTTCTGCCTGCCCTGCGGGCCGGTATCGAATGCGTCGTTGTCTCGATCGGCGCCCTGGCCGATGACGGGCTTTTCGCCGCTGTCCGGCAGGCCGCGCGCGACGGTGGCACCCGGATCGTGCTGCCCGCCGGGGCGATTGGCGGCGTGGACCTGCTGTCGGCGCTGCGCCCTTCGGGGATCTCCCGCGTCGTCTATACCTCGCGCAAGCCGCCGCTGGCCTGGCTGGGCACCCCGGCCGAGGGGCTGCTGGATCTGCCCGCCCTGCGCGACGAGGCCTGTTTCTTTACCGGCACCGCCCGAAACGCGGCGCTGGGTTACCCAAAGAACGCCAATGTCGCGGCAACACTGGCGCTGGCCGGGATCGGCTTTGACGCGACCGAGGTGCGGATGATTGCCGACCCTGCTGTGACGCAGAACATCCATGAATTCAGCGTCAGCGCCGGGGCGGCCGAGTATGCGATCCGCATTCAGGGCAACCCCTCGCCTGACAATCCGAAAACCTCTGCAGCGACCGCGCTTTCCGTGGCACGCGAGGTGCTCAACCGCATGCGCGAGGTGGCGATATGACCGACCTGCCCGATGGCCGCCTGTTCATCGGCGGCGAATGGGAGACCGGAACCGGGGCCGAGATTATCTCGAGCTATCCCGCCGATGGCAGCCTGAACCGCCGCTTTGCGGGCGCCAGCCGCGCCGATGGCGAGCGTGCGATTGCGCGTGCTGTTGTCGCGCAGGCCGATCCCGCATGGCGCGGGCTGAAGCCGCATGAGCGCGCACGGTTCCTGACCCGTATCGCAGCGGGGATCGAGGCCAACGCCACGCGTATCGCCCATATCCAGACCCGCGACACCGGCAAGACCCTGCGCGAAACCTCAGCGCTGGTCGCCAGTGCCGCCGGAACGTTTCGCTATTTTTCGGCCGCGCTGGAGACGCTGGACGACACCGCCACGGTGCAGCGCACAGATGCGCTGACGCTCTCGGTGCACGAGCCGCTGGGGCTGGTCGCCGCGATCACGCCTTGGAATTCACCCATCGCCTCGGACGCGCAAAAGGTGGCACCGGCGCTGGCGGCGGGCAATGCGGTGCTGCTGAAACCGGCGTCGTGGTCGCCGCTGGTCTCGCTGGAACTGGCCCGCATCATCGAGGACGCGGGCCTGCCAAAGGGTCTGTTCTCGGTCCTGCCCGGTGCCGGCCGTGAGATCGGCAACCTGCTGGTCGAGCACCCCGCCATCCGGCGTGTCAGCTTTACCGGCGGCACGGTGACCGGCCGCACCCTCGCCCGGCAGGCGGCGGACAAGCTGATGCCGGTGGCGCTGGAACTGGGCGGCAAGTCGCCCACCATCGTCTTCGAGGACGCCGACCTGGACCTGACGCTGGCGGGTGTGCTGTTCGGGATGTTCTCATCCACCGGGCAAAGCTGCATCGCGGGCGCGCGGCTTTTCGTGCAGCGCAGTGTCTGGGACCGTTTTGTGCCCCGTCTGGTCGCCGCAACGCAGGCGTTGGTGGTGGGCGACCCGATGGACGCGGCGACGCAGGTGGCGCCACTGATCCATCCGGACCATCGTGCCGCCGTGCATGACCATGTCACCCGCGCGCTGGCCGAGGGCGCGACCCTGCTGTGCGGCGGGCGCGCCCCCACCGGCGGAATCTATGACCAAGGCAGCTATTATCTGCCGACGATCCTGTCAGGTGTCTCGAACAGTGACCGAATTTGCCGCGAGGAGGTCTTTGGCCCGGTGCTAGTGGTCCTGCCTTTTGACGACGAGGCCGAGGTGATCGCGCTGGCCAATGACAATGATTACGGCCTCGCCTGCGGCCTCTGGACGCGCGATTTTCCGCGCGCCTATCGGATCGCCCGGGCGATCACCACCGGCACCGTCTGGATCAACACCTACAAGCAGTTTTCCATCTCTACACCCTTTGGCGGCGAAAAGGACGCCGGGATGGGGCGCGAAAAAGGTCGCGAGGGAATCCGTGCCTGGATGGCGCAAAAGTCGCTCTATGTCGATCTGACGGGCCGCCCGCACCCTTGGGCGCGCATCGGAGGGGCCTGAGATGCACAGTATCGCAATCGTCGGCGCCGGTCCTGCGGGCTGCTTTACTGCTCAGGCACTGGCCAAACTGCTGCCCGAGGCGCGCATCGACATTCTTGAGGCGCTGCCGGTGCCCTATGGGTTGATCCGCTATGGCGTGGCGCCCGATCATCAAGGCACCAAGGGCGTGATCCGGCAATTCGAGAGACTGTTCGAGCGTCAGGGCGTGGCGTTCTTCGGCAATGTTTCCGTGGGCGATGATGTCCCGTTCGATGATTTGACCAGGATTTACGACGCCGTGATTCTGGCCACTGGCCTGGCCACCGACCGCCGTCTGGGCGTGCCGGGCGACGATCTGCCCGGCGTATCTGGCGCGGGGGCGGTGACGCGTTGCTGGAACGACTTTCCCGATGCCACGCCGGTTCAGGTCGGCCCGCGCGTTGTAGTAATCGGCAACGGCAATGTGGCGGTTGACCTCGTGCGGTTGCTGGCCAAGGGACCGGCCGAGTTCGAAGGGTCCGACCTGTCGACCTTGCCGGCCAAGGGCGTGCAGCGCATCGACGTCGTCGGGCGCTCGGCCGCCGATCTGGCCAAATTCGACCCGGTGATGATCCGCGAGTTGGGACGGTTGGAAGCGGCGAGGCTGCATCTCCACGGGTTGCAGGGCGAGGGCAAGTGCGTCGAGGCCCTGCGCGCGCTGGAGGGCCACGCGCCCGAGGGGGCGGGGTGCGAGGTGCATTTCCACTTTGGCTGGCATCCCGAGGCAATCGAGGGCACCGATCACGTCACGGCTGCCCGGTTCCGGCAAGGCGACGCGCGGTTGGTGCTGCCCTGTGACACGGTCTTGACCGCGATCGGTTTCTTGCCCGAATCCGCGTTCACTGACATGGGCGGCGCCATCAGGCCGGGGCTGTATTCCGTCGGTTGGGTGGCGCGCGGCCCGCGGGGCACGATCCCGGAAAACCGCGCCGACGCGCAGATCGTCGCGCAACGGGTGGCGGCGGATCTGGCAGCGCTGGTGGTGAAAAAGCCGGGGCGCGCGGCGCTGGCAGCGCTTGTCCCGCAGGCCGTCGACTATGCCGGGTGGCTGCGCATCGATGCCGCCGAACGCGCCGCCGCGCCCGAGGGGCGGGTGCGGGCGAAAATCAGGACAAAGGCCGAAATGTTGGCCATCGCGCGAGGAGAAGGGTAATGCAGATCGCCGTCCTTTATGGCACCGAAACCGGCAATGCCGAGATGCTGGCCGAGGATATCGCGGCGCATCTGGGTGATGCAAAGGTCTCCAACCTTGCCGATTTCGACCCTGCCGATTTTGACGCTGCGACGTTCTACGTCATCGTCTGCTCGACCTATGGCGACGGCGAACTGCCGGCCTCGGCAAAGCCTTTTGCTGAAAAGATGGTGTCGCAGGGCCCTGATCTGACCGGCCTGCGATTTTCGGTGTTCGGCATGGGCGACAGCGAATATCCCGAAACCTTCAACTTTGGCGGCAAACGCATCGAGGCGTTGATGACCAGCGCCGGGGCGGTTCTGGTCGGCGAGCGGGTGACGCATGACGCCTCGGGCCCTGACATGGCCGACGATCTGGCGCTGAGTTGGATCGACGGCCTGCTGGCCGAGGCGCGGGGATGAGGGCGGCCGAGGTCCGCGCGGCTCTCTCGCAGCCTTGGCGCCACGGCGAGGCGGTGAATTTACGCGCGTTGCAGCTGGATGAGACGCTGGATCTGAGCGGCCTTGCCCTGTGCGGTGTCGATTTCACCGGCGCGCGGTTTGCCAAGGGTCTGCGTGCCGAAGGGGCGCGCTTTGACGGGTTGTGCTGGTTTCAGGGCGCGCGCTTTGACGGGCCTGCCGATTTCAGCGGTGCGCACTTTGCCAGCGACGCAAGGTTTGATGCGGTGGTTTTCACCAAGGCCCGCTTCCACGCCGCCGAGTTCCGTGGCATCGCCGGATTTCGCGATGCGCGATTTGCACAGGCTGATCTGGCGGGGATGACCGCCTATGGCAATGCCGATTTCGGCAACGTCAGGGTCGAGTCCCGCGCGGATTTCTCGGGGTCCGAGTTTCTGGGCGGCTTTTGGGCGGACGGCACCGAATTGCCCGCTGATGCCGACCTTGGCGGCACCGAGGTGCATGGCCGCCTCTGGATCAAGCGGGCGCGCCGTGGCAACGCACCGTTGCGCACGACGGATTTCGGCCTGTCGTTCGGCTATACCTATTCCTGACGTTTGCGCGCGCGGATCAGCGTGTGCTGGCTGACGATCTCATACCCCAGCGCGCGGACCATTTCGGCGCGCAGGCGGTTGATTTCGGCGCTGGTGACCTCGATCAGCGCGCCGGTGTCGATATCGACCAGATGGTCATGCTCGGCCGTCGGGGTGATCTCGAACCGCGAGGGTTCGTTTTCCAGATTCAGCCGCCGGATCAGCCCGGCCTCTTCCAGAGCCGACAACGTCCGGTAAACCGTCGCCAGCGACAGCGAGTCATCCAGCGCCTTGACGCGCAGGAACAATTCGTCGGCGCTGGGATGGTCGACCGAGTCCACCAGCATTGACAGCAGGGTCATGCGCTGCTGCGTCACGCGCAACCCGGCGTCGCGCAAGGCTTGGGCAAAATCGGTGGTTTCAGCGCACATCGGGCCTCCTGCCCGTCAGTCTTGCCGCAGCAAGGGGGCCGAGACAAGCACAAAGATGAGAGCGAGTCGCAAAAGCCTTGACAGATGCGAATGAGTGTCATTTACATATAGATGAACCGGAGTTTCCCATGCGCTTGCCCCCTCTTGCCCTGCTGTCCCTCGTCCTGTTGCCCAATGCCGCGTTGGCGGACCGGCTGACCGTCGTCACCACATTTACCGTGCTGGCGGACATGGCGCAGAATGTCGCGGGTGATGCCGCCGATGTGGTGTCGATCACCCGGCCCGGTGCCGAGATCCACGGCTATGAACCGACCCCACGCGACATCCTGCGCGCGCAGGACGCCGATCTGATCTTGTGGAACGGCCTCAATCTGGAGCTCTGGTTCGAGCAATTCCTGCGCAATCTGGGCGATGTGCCTTCAGCGACGCTGAGTGACGGCATCGCGCCGATTGCGATTTCGGCGGGCAGTTATGAGGGAATGGCCAATCCGCACGCCTGGATGGGGCTGGACAATGCGCTGGTCTATATCGCCAACATCCGCGACGCGCTGAGTGGCGCCGATCCGGCGAACGCCGAGACATATTTCGCCAATGCCGAGGCTTACAGCGCCGCCCTGCGCGCGACGCTGGAGCCCCTACGCGACCGCATCGCGCAGATCCCCGAGGCGCAGCGCTGGCTGGTCACCTGCGAGGGGGCGTTCAGCTATCTGGCGCGCGATTTCGGCATGCAGGAGCTTTACCTCTGGCCGATGAACGCCGACCAGATGGGCACGCCCCGGCAGGTGCGCGCGGTGATCGACGGGGTGCGCGAGCATGGCATTCCGGCGGTGTTTTGCGAAAGCACGGTCAACAACGCACCCGCCGAACAGATCGCCCGCGAAACCGGCGCGCTCTTTGGTGGGGTGCTTTATGTCGACAGCCTGTCCGAACCGGATGGCCCGGTGCCGACCTATCTCGATTTGCTGCGCGTGACCGCAGAAACCATTGCGACCGGGCTTGCCGAGGGGACGCAGGCGAGGCCATGATGCCACGCAAGGCTGGCAAGCCGCGCAAGAAAGGCTGATGATGACGAGCGACAGCGCCGTTGGCGCAGGTATCGACGCACAGGGCGTAACCGTCACCTACCGCAGCGGGCTGACCGCCCTGCGCGACGCCAGTTTCCAGATTCCTCGCGGAACAATCACCGCGCTGGTGGGGGTGAACGGCGCCGGAAAATCGACCCTGTTCAAGGCGATCATGGGCTTTGTGCCGCTGGCGCGCGGCACGATAACCCTGCTGGGCCTGCCCGTGCGCGAAGCGCTGCGTCAGAACCTTGTCGCCTATGTGCCGCAGGCCGAGGAGGTCGACTGGTCCTTTCCGGTTCTGGTCGAGGACGTGGTGATGATGGGGCGCTATGGCAAGATGGGGTTCTTTCGCCGCCCGTCTTTGGCCGACCGCGCCGCGGTCGAGGCCGCACTGAAACGGGTGAACATGCTGGAGAATCGTCACCGGCAGATCGGCGAACTCTCGGGCGGGCAGAAGAAGCGGGTGTTCCTCGCCCGCGCGCTGGCGCAAGAGGGGCAGGTGATCCTGCTTGACGAGCCGTTTACCGGCGTCGACGTCAAAACCGAGGAGGCGATCATCACCCTGCTGCATGAATTGCGCGCCGAGGGGCGGGTGATGCTGGTGTCGACGCATAACCTCGGCTCGGTGCCGGAATTCTGCGACCGGGTGGTGCTGGTCAAGGGCACCGTGCTGGCCCATGGGCCAACCGACAGCACCTTTACCCGCGACAATCTGGAACGCGCCTTTGGCGGCGTGCTGCGCCACATCACGCTGGGCGGCAACGCGCTGCATGACGATGACGACCCGCGCGCAGTGTCGATCCTGACCGATGACGAGCGCCCGCTGGTGCAATACGGCAACCGCACCCACACGCGCGAGGGGTCATGAGCGTTCTGCTCGAACCCTTTGCCTACTCCTACATGACCAACGCGATGTGGGTCTCGGCACTGGTCGGCGCGGTCTGCGCGTTCCTCTCGGCCTATCTGATGCTGAAAGGCTGGAGCCTGATCGGCGATGCGCTGTCGCATTCGGTGGTGCCCGGGGTGGCGGGGGCCTATCTGCTGGGCCTGCCCTTTGCGCTGGGGGCCTTCCTGTCGGGCGGGCTGGCGGCGGCGGCGATGTTGTTTCTGTCCAACCGCTCGGGGCTGAAGTCCGATGTGGTGATCGGCATGATCTTTACCGGCTTTTTCGGACTTGGTCTGTTCATGATCTCGGTCAATCCGGTGGCGGTTTCCGTGCAGACGATCACCATGGGCAATATCCTGGCCATCGCGCCTGCCGATACGCTGCAACTGGCGATCATCGGGCTGGTGTCGCTGGCGGTGCTGACCGCCAAGTGGAAAGACCTGATGGTGGTCTTCTTTGACGAGAACCACGCCCGCAGCATCGGTCTGCGTCCGGGGCTGCTGAAGGGGGTGTTCTTCATGCTGCTGTCGGCCAGTATCGTCGCGGCGATGCAGACGGTCGGGGCGTTTCTGGTGATCGCGCTGGTGGTGACACCGGGAGCGACGGCCTATCTGCTGACTGACCGGTTCCCCCGCTTGATCCTGCTGTCGGTCGCCATCGGCGCGCTGACCTCATTCTTTGGCGCCTATGCCAGCTTTTTCCTCGATGGCGCAACGGGTGGGGTGATTGTCTGCCTGCAGACGCTGATCTTTCTGGCCGCCTTTGTCTGGGCCCCCAAACACGGGCTGCTGGCTGCCCGCCGCCGTGCCGCGCAGGCCTTGGGGGCGCCATGATCGAGATCCTGCTGCAACCCTTTCAGTTCGGCTTCATGCAGAACGCCTTTCTGGTCGCCGCCATCGTCGCCGTGCCGACAGCGCTGCTGTCGTGCTTTCTGGTGCTGAAAGGCTGGGCGCTGATGGGCGATGCGGTCAGCCATGCGGTGCTGCCGGGGATCGTGCTGGCCTATCTGGCCGGGTTGCCGCTGATCCTGGGCGCCTTTGCTGCCGGGATGGTGACGACGCTGGCGACCGGCTGGCTGGCGCAGAATTCCCGGGTCAAGCAGGACACCGTGATGGGGGTGGTGTTTTCCGGCATGTTCGCGCTGGGGATCGTGATCTTTGTCGCGGTGCCGACCAATCTGCATCTGGATCACATCCTGTTCGGCAATCTGCTGGGCGTTGGCCCTGACGATCTGTGGACCGCCGGACTGATCGCGCTGGCGGTCAGCGCCGGGTTGTTGCTGCGCTGGAAGGACCTGATGCTGCACACCTTTGACCCAGCGCAGGCGCGGGCCTCGGGGCTGGCTGTGGGGTGGCTGCATTATGGGCTGCTGACGGCGCTGTCGCTGACTATTGTCGCCACGCTGACGGCGACCGGCTTGATTCTGGCGGTCGGGCTGTTGATCGCACCCGGGGCAATCGCCTTTCTCATGGTGCGCAGTTTCGGGCGCATGCTGGTCGTCGCTGTGGCGGTGTGTCTGGCCTCGATGCTGGCCGGCGTTTACCTCAGCTTTCACCTCGACAGCGCCCCGGCGCCGACGATCGTTCTGGTGCTGACCGCCGTGTTCGTCGCCGCCTTTGTGCGCCGCCTGAGGTTGACAGCGCGCGCCAGTGGCTAAAGCAATCGCGCCGCCGCCAGCGCGGCCAGCACGGCGATGGTGCCACCAAGGCCGATCTCGATCAGCGGAAGTACACGCGACGGCGCCCGCCCGGCCACCAGCCCGCGCCGCGCCGTGCCGCCGATCAGCGCGGCCGAAACCGTCACCACCAGCGTGCCGAACCCCATGACAAAGGCGCCGAGGATCCCCAGCGCGTCCAACTCCAGCCGCCAGGTCAGCGCCAGCAACACCAGCGCGCCGGTGCAGGGCCTCAGCGCGACGGCACCAACGAGGAGCGCGGCCTCATGCCACGAGGTCGCGGCCCTCAGCGCGGCGACATCAGGCACATGGGCGCAGCCGCAATCGGGGCCGTGTTCATGGTGCGCAGACTCGGTCGGCACCAGATGGCGCGTGCCACGCCAGAGCACCACCAACCCCAGCACGGCCAACGCCAGCAGGGCAAAGGGCTCGATCAGGCCCGCCACACCCTCGACCCGCTCGCGCGAGCCGCCAAAGGCCCAGATGGCCGCGTAAACGGCCATCACCGCCACCGCCGCCTGCATCAGCGAGGTCAGCGCCGCCAGCCCGGCGAGCCAACGCAACGAGGCACCGGCGCTCAGCGCATAACCCGCCAGCACGGCCTTGCCATGCCCCGGCCCGGCGGCATGCAGCAGGCCATAGGCGAAACACAGGCCAAGAAAGCCACTGACCGCCCCCGGTTGCCCGGCCCGGAGCGCCCGCAGCGCGCCGCCAAGCGCGCTCTGGTATTGTTGCTGCAGCGACAGAACCCAGCGCGCAACCACCCCGTCCAGCCCGGACAGCAGGGCGACCAGCACCAGCGCGCCCAGCACTCCCAAAGCGATGGCCAGCCTCAGCCGCATGTCAGCCTCACGGTGTCGGCGAATTGCGCGCCCAGAAAGGGCAGGTTGTTCTCGTTCATCAGGTCGTCTTCGCTGAGCGCGGCGAGTGCCGCATCCATCAGTCGCTGCGCCGCGCCGGTATCGGCTGGCTCGACCGTCAGCGCGCAGTCTGCGGGGCCTTCAAGAGCAGGGTCTGGTAGCAGTTGGTAATAGGAATAATACGTCGGATCATAGATCGACAGCACGATCGGCGCCAGCGCGGCATCCAGCGGCTGCACCAGATCTCGGCGGTGGAAAAACACCACCCGGCCCTGAATCAGCCGCCCGGTCGCCGCCAGCGGGCCGCTCAACCCGGCCTCGTGTCCGGCCTGCGTCACATGCAGATCGCCGTCGAACCCGCCATCCCATTCGCTGGCCAGCCGGTCGAGCGCAGCGGTTTCCTCGGGCGTCAGCACGCCGTCGAGGTCGGGGTCGATCCCCAGATCCTCGATCGCCAGCAGCGAGGTCAGGTCATCATAGACCCAGACCACGCTGACGCCCTGCAACTGCCCCTGTTGGCCGACATGCAGCACCAGACCGGTCTCGATGAAGATATGCGGATGCGCCCGCGCCATCGGGGCGCAGACGAGCAAGCTCAGCAGGGTCAGGACCGCGCGCATGGCACCGTATCTAGACCGAGAGCCGCTGGCCTGCCAAGCCCTTGAGGTTGCATCACAGCTTGTCGATCACGTTCTCTTGCACTGGGGTGGCAATTGGTTCAGTTTGTGAAGTCTGGTGGGTCATCGCGGGATTGGCTCTGAACGCAGCGACAGCACGAGTTTCACCTTGAGTTCACGAAGCGCAACACTGACCCCGGGCCAGATCGGTTTGCTGCTGGAAAGCGATCTGGCGGGCAAACCGGCGCTGAACGTGTTGCAGGTTCTGGTCCGGTTCACTGGCGAAACGCCGGATGCCGCACGATTGCAGCAGGCCTGGACCGAGGTTGCGCGGCGCCATGACGTGCTGCGGCTGGTGTTGACGCCGTTGTCACTCCAAGGCACGCAGCAGACCCTGCGCGCCGAGATCGTGCTCGATTTCGATCAGGTCGCGTTGCCGGACACTGACGCGCTGGACGGCTGGCTGGAGGCAGACCGCCGCCGCGGCGCGCCGGTGGATGCGGTGCCGAACTGGCGGCTGCGACTGGTGACCCTTGATGCAGGGCCGTCGCTGCTGGTCTGGACCTTTCACCACGCGCTGCTCGACGGCGGCGGGTATCAACTGCTGCTGCGCGAGGCTTTCGCGCTCTATGACGCGGCGCTGCACGGCAGGGTGCCCAGCCTGCCACCTGCGGTGTCGTTCCTTGACCACTGCGACGCGCTGGCGGCTGTCGACCACGGCCCGGCGCGGGCCTATTTCCGCGCGCATCTGGCGGGCTTCGATCAGGCCAACCGGCTGGCGCCCGTGTTTCTGGCGTCTGAGGGGTCCGGCGCCGACCCCCAGATCCGGCAGCACCTTTGCGACGCTCTGAATGCCGATGCCGCGGAAGCCCTGCGCCGCGCGGCCCGGAGTGCGGGGGTCAGCACCGCCACGATGATCTTTGCCGCCTGGGGGCTGGTGCTGGCGCGCTGTTCGGGGCGCGACGAAGCGGTCTTTGGTGTCACCCGCTCGGGCAGGTTTTTGCTGGAGAACGCTCAGACCTGCGCCGGGTGCCAGATCAACACCCTGCCTTACCGCGTCAGCCTTAAGGGGGCGACACTGGGCGATCTGCTGGCGCAGGTGCACGACCATTCGCAGGCGATGCGGGCGTTTGAACTGACCCCGCTGTCCGAAGTGGCCAGCGTCTGCGACCTGCCCGGTGGCGCGGCGCTGTTTGACAGCATCGTGGTCTTTGACCGCCAGTCGGTCGACGCGCTGATGCAGGCCGAGGGGCCGCAATGGTCCAACCGCACCGCCGAGGAGCGCAGCCAGATAGCGACGCCCCTGACGCTCTCGGTGCATGACGATCCCCGAATGGCGCTGCGGCTGGAATATGACCCCGCCGCGATCTCGCCCGAGGGGGCCACGCGGTTGCTGACGTATCTGCGCAATGTGCTGGCGGCAATGGCGGGCGATTGCGCCCGCGCGCTGGCCCTGCTCGACATGCTGCCTGCCGAGGAAACCGCGCAGCTTCTTGATCTGGCGCGCGCCGATCAGACCACCGATCCGGCGGCTGCCGATGCCGCGCTGTTGGTGGCGATCGAGGCCATTGCACAGCAAGACGCTGATCGCCCGGCGCTGGTGCAGATTGGCCAGCCCGACACCCTTGGTTTTGGCGCGTTGAACCGACGCGCGAACCATCTCGCCTGGCAATTGCGCGCGGACGGCGTGCAGCCGGGCGACATCGTCGGTCTGGCGCTGCCGCGCGGCGCCGACTATGTCGCGGCCTTGCTGGCGGTCTGGAAGGTGCAAGCCGCCTTTTTGCCACTCGATCCGGACTATCCCGTAGAGGCGCTGCAGGACATGATCGCGCGGGCATCGGCGCGTCTGGTGCTGACCAATGCCGCCGCCCATGCCCGCCTTGCCGCCATCCCGACCCCGATGCGGGTGGTCGAAGGCGAAGCGATGCGCGACGAGGCCCCACCGCGCGGCGCGCATGATCCGCAAAGGCGGGCCTATGTGCTCTATACCTCGGGATCGACCGGGCGGCCAAAGGCCGTGGCCATCGCCCACCGCTCGATCAGCCATCACGCGGCAGCGATCCGGCAGGCCTTTGCCCTGACTCCTGCTGACCGCGTGCTGCAATTCGCCAGTCTCAACTTTGACGTCTCGCTGGAGGAAATCCTGCCCAGCCTTGCCGCCGGTGCCTGCGTCGTGCTGCGCGACGACAGCGCCAAGGCGTCGCTTGCGCAGTTTCTGCAGGGGCTGGCAGAGGCGGGTGTGACAGTGTTGAACCTGCCCACCGCCTTCTGGACGCTGCTGGCCGCGCATCTGGCCGAGACGCCGGGCGCCCTGCTGCCGCCCTCGGTCCGACTGGTGATCGCGGGGGGCGAGCGCGTCTCGGCCAGTGCGCTGGCGCTTTGGCTGGATCGGTGCCCCGGTCAACGCTGGCTCAACGGGTATGGGCCGACGGAAACCACCATCACCGCGACCCTCTTTGACCCCATCGCCGCGGGCCATGACGGTGGCGAGGTGCCGATCGGCCGCCCTCTGGACCATTGCCGCGCCTATGTGCTGGCTGCCGATGGCGGTCTGGCGCCGCTGGGGGTGACGGGGGAACTGGCGCTTGGCGGCAACGGGGTTGCGCTGGGGTATCTGGACCCGGCGCAGACCGCGCGGGCCTTTGTCGAGGACGCTCAGGGGGCGCGGCTTTACCGCAGTGGTGACCTCGCCAGTTGGCGGCCGGATCGTCAACTGGCCTATCACGGCCGCGCCGACCGGCAGGTCAAGCTGCGCGGCTTTCGGCTGGAACTGCAGGCGCTGGAATCCGTGCTCGAGGCCGACCCGCGGATCGCCGCCGCCGTCGTCAGTCTGGAGCGCGCGGGCAGCGCGCAGGCGCATCTGTTGGGCTGGGTGCGCCTGCGCAGCGCCGCCGATGCCCCTCCGCCCGAGGCCCTGACCGCCCTGACCGCCGGGCATCTGCCGCCGGGCGTCAAGGTCCGCGTGCTGGTGGTCGAGGACATGCCCCAGACCCGCGGCGGCAAGATCGACATGGCGCGCCTGCCGCGCCCGGCCTTGACGGACGAGGTCACACCCGAGGCCCCCGCCGACCCGGCGACGGCGCGCTTGCAGGCGATCTTTGCCGAGATCCTCGACTTTGGCCCTGTCGGCCCGGATCAGTCGTTCTTTGACCTTGGCGGGCATTCGCTGCTGTCGATCCGGCTGATGGGCCTGGTCGAGCGTGACTTTGGCCAGCGCCTGTCACTGGCCGCGCTGTATCGGGCGCCAACCCCGCGCGCATTGGCTGCCGAGGTGCTGGTCGCCGCGTTGGCCGATGTGCCCGATTGCCTCATGCCAATCCAGCCCCTTGGCGATGCCCCGCCGATCTATGCGGTGCAGATCGTCGGGCCGGGCGGCAGTTTCTTTCAGCCACTCGCCCGGCATCTGGGGGTGGATCAGCCGCTGTTCGGGCTGACAATGGACCTGCTCGAACCCAATGCGCCGCGGACGGTCGAGGCCATCGCGGCCATCTATCGCGCGAACATTCAGGCGCACCGGCCAACCGGGCCTGTGTGTCTGGTGGCAGTGTCTCAAGCGTCGTTCATCGCCTTTGAACTGGCGCGGCAGTTGCTGGAGGCCGGGCGCGACGTGCAGATGCTGGCCCTGCTCGACGCGGCCGGGCCGGGAGGGCGGGCGCAGAAGGTGCTGACCAAGCCGTTCGGCCACTATGTCCGCCAGTTGCGCCGCAACCTGCCCGGCATCCTGCGCGGCAAGGTGAGCCGGGTTATCGAAGAGGCGCAATTCCAGATCGAGCGCATCCGCTTTCGCCTGCTGCACAAAGTGCCACCGCTGGGCGGCGAGGCGTCGTTTTCAGTCTATCTGCATCAGGCCGCGATCGACGTTGCGATCAATCAGTATCGCCCCCAGCCCTATCCGCGCGAGATCACGGTGTTTCGCAGCCTCGAAGCCGAAGGTGATGCCCCCGCAGCGCTGGAAAGCGGGCTGGGCTGGTCGGTCGTCGCGCCTGCCGGGGTGCGGCTGATCGAGGTTCCGGGTGACCATCTGGGCATGTTGGGCGAGCCTCATGTGGCCGAAATCGCCCGGCATTTGCGCTCCGACTCGGATTGAGCCGCCCCGGCATCGCCGCTAGTCTCCCCGCTGTGCCACGCAAGGAGATGCCGATGACCTGGATCATGCCCCCCGAAACCGCGCCGCAAGACCGCATCTGGATGGGGTTCCCGCGCGAGGGGGCAACGCTGGGTGAGGGCAGCGCCGTGCGTGAGGCGGGCTATGCCGCGTGGAGCGCCGTCGCGCAGGCCGTGGCCGAATTCACACCGGTGACGATGGTGGTCGATCCGTCGGAAACCACCCGCGCCCGGCGGATGCTGGGCGACGGCATCCAGATCGTCGAGCGGGTGATCGACGATTTCTGGCTGCGCGATTCCGGGCCGACCTTTGTGCATGCCGCGGATGGTTCGCTGGCAGCGGTGGACTGGATCTTCAACGGCTGGGGCAGCGACGACCCTGAGCGCGCGCGCCATGACCGCGGACTGGCGCAGTTCATCGCCGGACTGGTCGGTGCGCCGGTGATCCCCTCGCTGCTGGTCAACGAGGGCGGTGGCATCCATGTCGACGGCGAGGGCACGATCCTGCTGACCGAAACCGTGCAACTGGACCCCGGCCGCAACCCCCATGCCGACAATGCGCGGGTCGAGGCCGAAATGGCGCGGGTTCTGGGCACGCAGCGGGCGATCTGGCTGCCGCGCGGCCTCCACCGCGACTATGACGGGTTCGGCACGCGCGGGCACGTGGATATCGTCGCCGTGTTCCCGTCGCCGGGCAAGGTGCTGATCCATGACCAGCGCGACGCCTCGCACCCCGATCACGCGCTCAGCGCCGAGGTGCGGGCGATCCTGACGGCGGCGACCGATGCGCAGGGGCGGCGGCTGGAGGTGATCGATGTCCCTGCCCCGGCGGCGCTGCGCGACGGGCATGGCTTTGTCGATTACAGCTATATCAACCACTTGGTCACCAATGACGGCGTCATTGCCTGTGGTTTCGGCGAGGACTACGCCGATGCGCAGGCGCGCGACATTCTGGCCGCCGCCTATCCGGGGCGACGGGTGGTGACGGTCGATGCGCGCGAGCTTTTCGCGCGGGGCGGCGGCATCCACTGCATCACCCAACAGCAACCCAAGGCGCGGTCATGAGGCTGACCGAAGCGACAATTGCCGATCTGGCCGCCGCGCTGGCGCAGGGGCAGACCACGGCTGTCGCCCTTGCAGTCGCCAGCCTGCAGCGCATTGCCGCGCTGGACCGACGCGGACCCTGCCTGAACGCGGTGCCGATCCTGAACCCTGAGATGTTCACCGAAGCCCGCGCCTCGGACCTGCGGCGGGCCAATGGGGCCGCGCGCGGCCCTCTCGACGGTATCCCCTTTACCGCAAAGGGCAGCTACAAGGCGCGGGGCCTGCCGGTCGATGCGGGTTCGCCCGCCTTTGCCGGGCTGATCGCCAATGAGGACAGTTTCGCCATCGAACACCTGCGCGCCGCAGGGGCGGTGCTGATCGGGCTGACGACGATGCCGCCGATGGCCAATGGCGGGATGCAGCGCGGGTTGCATGGACGGGCCGAAAGCCCCTATTCGGCCGACTGGCTGACGGCGGCCTTTGGCTCGGGTTCGTCCAACGGTTCGGGCACGGCGACGGCTGCGGGGTTCGGCGTCTTTGGTCTGGGTGAGGAGACATGGTCCTCAGGCCGCGCACCTGCCGCCAACAACGGGCTTTGCGCCTATACGCCCAGCCGGGGGATGATCTCGGTGCGGGGCAACTGGCCGCTGGTGCCGACGATGGATGTGGTGGTGCCACAGACACGCAGCATGGCCGACCTGTTGGTGCTGCTTGATGTGCTGGTGGTCGATGATCCCCGTGCGGACGGCGATTTCTGGCGCGCGCAGGACTGGGTGGTGATTGCCCCCCCTTCGACGCGGCGCCCCGCGTCGTTTCCCACTCTGGCCCAAGACGCCTCACTGGCGGGCAAGCGGCTGGGCATTCCGGCGATGTATCTGAACGCCGACCCTGAGGCAGGCACCGGAACTGGCATCGGGGGCAGCACCGGGCAGCGCATCCAGACCCATCCAGAGATTGTCGCACTGTGGCACGACGCCCGCCGCGCCATCGAGGCCGCAGGTGGCGAGGTCGTGCTCACGGATTTCCCGATGGTCAGCAATTACGAGGGCGACCGGGTCGGCGCGCCGACCATCGCCACCCGCGGGCTGGTCAGCCCTGAGTATCTGAAGCGCGAGATCGTCGATCTTTCCGTCTGGTCCTGGGATGATTTCCTGCGTCGCAACGCTGATCCGCGGCTGAACCGGCTGGCGCAGGTCGATGGGGCGAAGATATTCCCAAGGCCGCAGGGTGCCCTGCCCGACCGCTATACCGGCTTTGACGACGATATCGCCACCTATCCCGCCCATGCCCGCGCCCATCCCTGCGAGGATTTCCGCACCATCCCGCATCTGGCCGAGGGGCTGCGCGGGCTGGAAGAAACCCGCCGCATCGACCTCGAGGACTGGATGGACCGGCTCGGACTCGATGCCGTGGTGTTCCCCGCCGTGGCGGATGTCGGGCCCAGCGATGCCGATGTGAACCCGGCCTCGGCCGATCTGGCATGGCGCAACGGGGTCTGGGTGGCGAATGGCAATCTGGCGATCCGGCATCTGGGGGTGCCGACGGTGACGGTGCCGCTGGGGGTGATGGCTGGTAAAGGCATGCCCGCCGGACTGACCTTTGCCGGGCGCTCGGGCGGCGACGCAGCGCTGCTGGCGCTGGCCGCAGCCTTCGAAGCGACCGCCTCGCGCCGGATCCCGCCACCACGCGCCCCGGAATGCAGCAACCCGCCGCCTGCACCCGCCGCGACGGGCGGAGCGCCAGAGCCGGTGCTGCATCTGGCAACAAGCGATGCAGGCGAAGGTCAGATATCGCTGACGATCGGCTGGACCGCAGATGCGGCGCTTCTTTGGCTGTGCCTCGATGGCGTGGTCCTGCCGCCCGGCGTCACGGCTGTCACGCTGGAACGCCCCAGCCACCGCCACAGCGAATGGATGCCGCCACAAGGCCCGCTGGTGATTGCGGTCTTTGCCGATGGGCAGGCGGCCTTTGCCACTCAGCCCGCATAGCCCAGCAACCGCGGCAGCCAGAGCACAAAATCCGGCACAAAGGTCAGGAAGGCCAGCGCGGCGATCAGCACGGCGATGAAGGGCATCAACTCGCGCGCGACGGCCAGCATGGGCTGGCGCGTCAGCCCGCTGACGATGAACAACAGCAACCCATAGGGCGGTGTAATCAGGCCGATCATTGCGTTCACCACCAGAACGACACCCAGATGCACCAGATCGATCCCCAGCGCCTGCGCCGTGGGTATCAGAATGGGTGTGATGATGAGCAGCAGCACCCCGGCCTCGAGAATGCAGCCCAGCACCAGAAACAGCAGGTTGACGACAATCAGAAAGCCGACGGCCGACAGGTCCATCGCGTTCAACATCGACGAGACGCTCGCCGGAATATTCTCGCGCGCGATGACATAGTTGAAGGCCAGCGCCCCGGCGATCAGCAGGCCCACCGACGCGGTAGAGCGTGCGCCGCTGACAAGCGTTCCGGCAAAGGCGCGCAGGCTGACGGATCGATACAGCACGACCGAGATGAACAGAGCATAGGCAGCAGCGACGGCAGCGGCCTCGGTCGGGGTCATCACCCCGCCGTAAATCCCGCCCAGCAGGATCACAGGCAACATCAGGGCAGGCAGGGCGCGGGCGGTAATGCCGGGCAGGGCGCGCAGCGGCGTGGCCTCGTCAACGGGAAAGTTGCGCCGCCGGGCCATGACGGCATTGGTGATCCCCATCACCAGCGCCATCAGCAGACCGGGCAAGATTCCCGCCGCGAACAGATAGCCGACCGATTGCCCCGAAACCAGCGCATAGAGGACCATGGGAATCGAAGGCGGAATGATCGGGCCGATGGTGGCCGTGGCGGCGGTCAGCGCGGCCGCATAGGCGGGGGTATACTGGCCGTCCTTGGTCATCAGGTTGATGATGACCCGCCCCATCCCCACCGCATCGGCCACCGCTGACCCCGACATGCCGGAAAAGATCAGGCTGGAGACCACATTGACATGCCCAAGCCCGCCGCGAAACCGCCCGACCAACGCGCGGCAAAAGCCCAGCAGCCGGTCGGCCAGCGAGCCCACATTCATGATGTCTGCGGCGAGGATGAACAGCGGCACCGCCAGCAGCGTATAGCCGTTGTAAAGCCCCTGAAGCATTGTCTCCGCCGCCAGCGACGGGTCGAGGCCGCGCGCCAGCAGGTAGACGAAACTGCCTGACAGCATCGACAGCCCGATCGGCAGCCCCATCACCGCCATCGCGGCGATCAGCAGCATGGCAAGGGTAAAGGGATCAACCATGACGGGCACCCTTGGTCAACGCAGGCACCAGCGCGCGAGCGACCTGCCACAGGCAACGGGCGATCATCGCCAGCGCAAAGGGCACATAGATGGCAAAAACCCAGTGGAACGGCCAGCGCAGATAGGCGGTGCGCTCGATCCGCATGAAGTGCACATACTCAAGACACTTGGGCAGCGTCCAGGCCAGAATCCCCGCGCAGACCAGCCCCGTGATGACGTCGAACACCCGCCGCACGCCCTGCGGCACTGCCAGATAGACCACGTCAAGCCGCAGCAACTCGGCATCGCGCAGGGCAAAACCGGCGCCGAACAGGATCACCCAGACCCAGGCGATGGTCACCCATTCCACCGTCCAGCCCACCGGCATGACCAGCACATAGCGAAAGAAAATCTGCAGCAGGAACACCACAAAGACCGAGGCCAGCAGCAGCGCGGCGATGACCCCGGCGGCGTCTTGCAGCCGCGCGATGGCGACATTCAGGCGTGACATCGTGTTCCCCCCGGTCCGAGTGGCGCGGGCGCCGAAGCACCCGCGCCGCGGCGCTTACAGCGCGCTGATCGCTTCCAGAAGCCCCGCTGGCCAGTCGGCCGAATAGGGCGAGTTGCGGTAGACCTCGAACACATGCGACCGGAAGGCGGCATTGTCGGGTTCATAGACCACGATCCCCTGCGCCTCGAACTCGCCACGCAGGCTGGCTTCCTGCTCGAGCGTGATGGCATCAAGCGCGGCCTCGAACTGATCGGCGCAGGTCTGCACCTGCGCTTGCTGGTCAGCGGTCAGGCTGTTCCACTTTTCCAGCGAGATGGTGAACTCATTCGCCGCGATCAGGTGGCTGGTCAGGCCCATATGGGTGATCAACTCGTCAAAGCGCATCGAACGAGTCGCCGGGAACCCGTTGTCTTGCGCATCGACGGTGCGGGTCTGCAGCGCGGTGTAAAGCTCGGTGAACGCCACCGGAACCGGGGTTGCCCCCATTGCGGTGCCGACGAATTGCCAGCCCTCGCCACCCGGCATGCGCAACCGCACGCCAGCCAGATCGGCGGGGGCCATGTATTGCCGGTCGCCGATATACGACAGATGCCGCGCGCCGATGTAGGGGAACGCCAGGATCTTGACGCCGACACGCTCCTCGATCAAGGCCAGCAGACCGTCGAGAACGTCGCTGTCATAGGTCGCGCGCATATGGGCATAGTCGCGGAACAGGAAGGGCACGCCCAGGATCGAGGTTTCAGGCACCTGGTTGAGGAAGTCGAAGATGGCCAGGTTGCCCATGTCCAGATTGCCGCGCTGCATGGCGGTCAGTTCAGTGCCCTGCGCGAACAGGGTGGCGCCGTGGTAGGACTGGAAGTTGAAGCCGTCGCCCAGACACTCGCCGAACTCGCGGCGCAGCAGGGTGGTGCGGATGTCGGTTTCCGCGACGGTGTCGGAATAGATCAGGTCCACCACCTGCGCACTGGCGGCACCAGCGGTCAGGGTCAGGGCGATGGCGGATGTCGCCAGCAGGGTCTTCAGGGTCATTCGCAGGGTCTCCTCCCGTTGCGTCGTCGTTTGTCAGCCGAGGCTGTCGAAAGTGGCCCGCATCCGGGCCGCATCGGGCAAAAGCCCGGTGAAATGCTGGAACGCCGCGACCGCCTGACCGACGGCCATGCCACTTCCGTCGATGCCGTGGCAGCCGAGCGCGCGGGCCGTCCGCAGGTATTCGGTTTCCAGCGGCACATAGACGATATCGGCCACCCAATGCCGCGCCTCGATCAGGGCGGGGTCCAGAGGCAAGCCCGGCAGTTTCGCCATGCCGACCGGTGTTGCGTTGACGATGCCGTCGGCAGCGGCAGCGGCGATGCGCAGATCCCCCGCCAGGTGCGCGCGTCCCGGCCCCAGCCGTTCGGTGATTGCCGCGACCAGATGCACGGCCGCGTCACTGTCGGTGTCATGCACGAAGAGCAACCTCACCCCATGATCGACCAGCGCATTCGCCACCGCACCCCCGGCACCGCCCGCGCCCAACAGCAGCGCCGTCGCATGGTCGCGCCCGCCGATCCCGGCGAGGAACCCGGCGGCAAAGCCGGAATAGTCGGTGTTGTGCGCAATGCGCTGACCGTTCTGGAAAACGATGGTGTTCGTGGCGCCAACGGCTGCGGCCGAGGGGGCGACGGTATCGCACAGCGCCAGTGCCGCGCGCTTGTGCGGGAAGGTGACATTGACGCCCGCGTAACCCGTGGTCTCCAGCCGGGTCAGCACGCCGTCCAGCGGCAGGCCCTGCCAGGCGGCAGTGTCGGTGTCGATCAGGTCATAGGTCAGGTCCAGCCCCAGCGCCTTTCCCGCCGCCACATGCATCGCAGGGCTGCGCGAGGCCGAGATCCCCGCACCAATCAGCCCCACGCGCAGGGCGCGGGCAAGAGTGGGAGCGTGCGGGACAGGCAGGACGGACATGGGGCGACTCGATTAGGATGCCATGAACAATGTAACCATTAGTTCATTGTGTCAAAGAAAATGTTCAGCTAGGTTCAAACTGGGAGGAATGGCACTCATGGGTGATCTGGGCGGTCGGCAAAACTGGAAGCAGGACCCCGAAGGCGTGCAGCGCGCCATCGTCGAGGTCGCCACGCGGGTCTTTGCGCGGTCGGGCTATGCCTCGACGCGCATCGAGGACATCGTGGCCGAGACCGAGACCTCCAAGCGCATGATCTACTACTATTTCACCGACAAGGAGGGCCTGTATCTGAAGGTCCTCGAAGCTGCCTATGCACGGGTGCGGGCCGGCGAGGCGCGTCTGAGGCTGGACCACCTGGCCCCGCTGTTCGCCCTGCGGCGACTGGTGGAATTCACCTTTGACCACCACCGCGCCAACCCCGACTTCATCCGGCTGGTGATGATCGAAAACGTCCACAACGCCGCCCATCTGCGCGCCTCGGGGCTGATCGAGCGCGTGAACGCCGGCGCCATCGCGCATCTGGCGGATATCTGCGCCCGCGGTCAGGCCAGTGGAGCGATCCGCGCCGACATCACGCCCTTGGAACTGCACTGGCACATCAGCGCGCTGTCTTTCTTCAACGTGTCAAACCGGCCCAGCTTTGGCCTCAGCTTTGGCACCGACCTGTTTGCCGATGCCGGACAGGCCCGGCTGCGCGCACAGGCGGTGCAGTCGGTGCTGCGGCTGGCGATGCGCGACCCATCCCATGATCTGCCCCCGGAGGCCCCGATGATCGACCCGCAACTGGAGCCGTTTCTGTCGCAATGGAACAGCCGCTGGGCCAACCTGCCACAAGGTGCCACCCCCGCCGACCGCCGCGCGATGTTCGAACGCATCGCCGCCGCCATGCGCCTGCCGACGCCCGATGGGGTGGATTGCAGCGCCGAGCACTGGATCGACAGTGTTGCCGGGCCCGTGCGCGTGCGGGTGTTTCGCAAGGGCGACGGGGTGCAGCCCTGCCTGATCTACATGCACGGCGGGGCCTGGCTGCAGGGCTCGCCGGAAACCCATTGGGACATCACCGCGCGGCTGGCCGACTGGGCCGGGCACACCGTGGTCAGCGTCGATTACGCCTTGGCGCCCGAGCGCCCCTTTCCCGCCGCGCTGGATCAATGCGTGGCTGTGGCGCATTGGGTGCATGCGAATGCCGGGGTCCTGGGGGTGGATACCGCGCGCCTCAGCGTGGGCGGTGACAGTGCCGGAGGGAACCTAGCCGCCGCGATGGCGCTGGATCTGCGCGGCGGGCCGGTGCGGCTGGTCGGGCAACTCCTGATCTATCCCGCCTGCGACTTTGACCTCACGCGCCCCAGCATGGTGGAAAACGCCGAAGCCCCGCTGCTGCAGCGGCGCGGGATGGAGGTGGTGAACGCCCTGTATGCGGGCGACCAGTTGCAAAACCCGCGCGTGGCGCCGCTGCTGGCCGCCAGCCATGCGGGCCTGCCGCCAGCGCTGATCGCGGTGGCGCAGAACGACCCCTTGCGCGATTCCGGGCTGGCTTATGCCGAGGCCCTGCGCGCGGCCGGCGTGGCGGTCAACGTCGATCCGGGTGCGGGCCTGATCCACGGCTATCTGCGCGCGATGGAGTATTGCGAGGCCAGCCGTGAGTCGCTGAGCCGCATGGCCGATTGGCTGGCCGCGCGGCGTTGAGGGTCTGCAGCGGGTGATGCCATGCCCGTGTCCTAGGCCGGTCAGCGCGCCAGCAACGCGCCGATCTGTTCGGGCGTGCCAAAGCCCAGATCGACCGCCGCCGCAACCACGCTTTGCCCATTGGCCAGCGCCGTCTTGGCGATCTTGGCCGCATTGGCGTAACCCAGATGCGGCACCAGCATCGTCGCCAGCACCAGACTGTTCTCCAGCGCCCCCTCGCATATCGCGACATTGGCCTCGATGCCCAGAATGCACCGCTCGGCCAGCGTATCCATCGCCTGCATCAGGATGCGCATGGATTGCAGGATGTTGAGGATGATGATCGGCTCCATCGCGTTGAGCTGCAATTGCCCGGCCTCGGCGGCCATCGTCACCGTCAAGTCGTTGCCGATGACCTGAAAGGCCACCTGATTGACCACCTCGGGGATCACCGGGTTGATCTTGCCCGGCATAATCGACGACCCGGCCTGCACCGCGGGCAGCCGGATTTCGTTGAAGCCCGAGCGCGGACCCGAGGACAACAGCCGCAGATCGTTGCAGATCTTCGACAGCTTGACCGCAATCCGCTTGAGCGTGCCGGAAAAGGTGACATAGGCGCCCGCGTCGGACGAGGCCTCGATCAGGTTCGCCGCCAGCTTTGCCTGCAGCCCGGAGACCCGCGACAGTTCGGCCACGGCGCGTTCGGGATAGCCTGCGGGTGTATTGACCCGCGTGCCAATGGCCGTGCCGCCCAGATTGACCTCGAGCAGCAGTTGCGACAGACGGCCGATGATCTCGACATCCTCGTCCAGTGTGGCGGCGAAACCGGCGAATTCCTGTCCCAGAGTCATCGGCACCGCGTCCTGCAACTGGGTTCGGCCGATCTTGCGCACAGGGGCAAAGGCCTCCGCACGGTTGCTGAACGCTGCCGAGAGCCGCCTCTGGGCCTGCTGGAACGGCACGCATTGGCTGACAATGGCCAGCCGCATCGCCGTCGGATAGACGTCGTTCGTTGATTGTGAGCGGTTGACGTCGTCATTGGGGTGCAAATGGGTATAGTCGCCCGCCGCATGACCCATCCGCCGCAGCGCAAGGTTGGCGATGACCTCGTTGGCGTTCATGTTTGTCGAGGTTCCGGCGCCGCCCTGGATCATGTCGACGCGGAAATGCTGGTGATGCGCGCCGTCGATGATCTCATCGCAGACGGCGATGATGGCGGCAGCCTTGGCCGGGTCCAGCACAGTCAGCGCCAGATTTGTCAACGCCGCGGCCTTCTTGACCCAGGCTAGCGCCCTCACGAATTCCGGGAAATGCGACAGCGGGATCCCCGAGATCGGGAAATTCTCGATGGCGCGTTGGGTGTGGATGCCCCAGAGGCAATCGCCCGGCAGAGCCATCGTGCCCAGGCTGTCCTCTTCGATCCGCTGGTCGGCTGTCATTCCTGCCTCCGCTGTGCCGGACACCCTGCCCGGAATGGGGTGAAGGGCCGCGCGGGGCGGCCCTTTGTCGTTGTCATTTCCAGCGCTCGGTGTTCCAGGCCTCGCGGTCCAGATCCAGATCGGGGAAGCGCGCCGGGTCAAAGATCGGCCGCGCGACACCAGCCTTCAGCTGCGTGCGGAAGTCGTTGACGACCCGCATCGCAATGGGGAACAGCATCAGGATCGCCACCAGATTGACCAGCGCCAGAATGCCCATCATCGGGTCCGAGAAGAAGAACACCGAGGTCGCACCGGGTGCCGCGGCCCCCAGAAACACCAGCCCCAGAATCAGCACCCGCAGGCCCATCAGCGCCGTCTTGGACCCGGTGATCGCGGCCAGCGCGTTTTCACCCAGATAGACATTGTAGATGATCGACGAGAAGGCAAAGAGCAGGATCGCCAGCGTCAGCGCATAGCGCGACCATTCGCCCAGATGGCCGGCCAGTGATTGCTGGGTCAGCACCACGCCGTCCACACCCGCCGCGCCCGGCACATAGACATCGCCCAGCAGGATGATGAAGGCCGTGCACGAACAGATCAGGATGGTATCGATGAACACCGAGAAGGATTGCGTGATCCCCTGGCTGACCGGGTGGCGCACCAGCGCCGTCGCCGCCACGTTCGGCGCCGATCCCAGACCCGCCTCGTTCGAGAAGAGCCCGCGCCGCAGACCCTGCGCGATCGCCGCACCCATGCCGCCGGCGATCGCCTCTTCATAGCCAAAGGCGCTCGAGACAATGCGGGCGATCATGCCGGGCACTTCGCCGATGTTCATCAGCACGATGACGAGGGCCAGACCCAGATACCCCAGCGCCATGACCGGAACCACAACATCGGCGGCGCGGGCGATCCGCTTGATCCCACCGAAGATCACCAGACCTGTGACGGCCGCCAGCAGGGCGCCGGTCACGATGCGGTCGATGCCCAGCGAATCCTGCACGGCACCCGCCACGGTGTTGCCCTGAAAGGCGTTGAAGCCGAGGCCAAAGGCCGCCAGAAGGCAGACGGCATAGACGATCGCCAGCCAGTTATAGTTGGCACCCAACCCCCGGCGGATGTAATCCGCCGGGCCGCCGCGAAAGCTGTGTGCACCGTCGGTGCGCTTGTAAAGCTGGGCCAGCGTGCATTCGACCAAACTGGTCGCCATGCCGACCAGCGCGATGCACCACATCCAGAAGACCGCGCCCGGCCCACCCAGCGTGATCGCCACCGCGACACCGGCAATATTGCCGCCGCCGACCCGGCCCCCGACCGAAACCAGCAGCGCCTCGCGTGCGCTGATCGCATTCGGGTCCGAGTTCTGGTTCTTGCCCGACAGAACGCGGAACATGCGGCCGAAGAACTCGACCTGCACAAAGCCGGACATGATGGTGATGAAGACACCAAACACGACCAGAATGGGGATCAGCGACCACCCCCAGGTCAGGCTGTCGATATAGCCAAACAATGTTGTCAGGAATTCCATCTGTCCCTCCCATTACGCGCGGTGATGCCCGCGTCGTCTCCTGCGCGCAGAGTGCTCGTCGGCGCGACATTTTGCCATTTCGTCAAATGAGTCGTTCCGACGCTATTAGGCGCATCTATTGCACCACTTAGCACCAGTTCGGCACCCAACCCTCAATCCCCTCGCTCCGACATCTCGATCCACAGTCGTGCCAGCGCCGCCTCGGGCGTCTCGGTTCCGCCGTTCTCCACCCCGGCACGCCAGAGCGGCGCCCCTGCGCCATAGGCGCCCGGCACCAGCCCGCCAGTCTCGCATTGGCTGACTGCGCGCAGACGGCATCCCCGGCCGGTGGCAGCGGCCAGCAGCTGATGCAGCGCAGGGTCGGCCATCACCGTACCCGCGCCGAACACCCGCAGCACCGCGCCGTCCAGTTCCGCCAGTGCCGCGCCAAGGGCCGCCACCGGCAGCCCCGGCGAGAGCGTCAGGATCGCCAATCGCAGTGGCTGGAACAGGCGTGGACGAAATGGCCCCTCCGGCAGCGTCTGCGGGACGGTGCGAAACGATTGCGGGGCCTGCGTGTCATGCTTGACCAATCCCGCTGCGGGCAAGACCTGCCCAGCAAAGGCAAGCCAGACACCTGGCGCCCCCTGCATCGCATGCCAAAGCGCCAGCGCCAGATTGCCCTCGGCATCGCCGCCGCTGCCAAGCGGCTGCATCGCCCCGCACAGCACCACCGGCAGGTCCATGCCCTGCAAGGCCTGTGCGAGCGCCGCGCCGGTAAAGGTCATGGTGTCGGTGCCATGCGTGACCACCACCCCCTTCCCACGAAACCCCGCGATGCGCGTGAGGATCCGGTTCCAGTGTCGGGGCCCGATATCGGCACTGTCGAGCAACGGGGCGAAAGCCTCGACAGCTATGTCGGCACCCTTTGGGGCCAGCGTGGCAATCGCGGTTTCGACGAGGCCGCGAGCCGGGGCCAGCCCCTCTGGGCCTGACGCCATGCCGATGGTGCCCCCGGTGTGCAGCAGCAGGATCTTGCTCATCGCATGGCCTCGCGCGGGGCAAGGACGCGCTCGACCAGCGCCTCGGCCACCAGATCGGTCACATCGACCAGCCGCTTGCCGGTGTCGGTCCCGGCGATCAGCGGCAGTTCGGTGCAGGCCAGCACCACCACCTCGGACGACAGCCCCGCGACCAGTTCGGCAAAGCGCGCACGCAGTCCGGGCGCGTCGGCACCCAGCCGTTTGACATCTTCGATCAGCCGATGCAGCGCCACCGGGTCACCGGGCAACTCGACCTCGACCAGTTCGGGCAGGCCGCTGTAGACCGACCATTGGTCCATCGCCATCACCGGCCCGGCGCCCAGCAACGCCAGCCGTGTGATGCCATTGCTCCGGACCCAATCGGCCAGAACCGCCTGAAACGACACCAGTTCGGCCGTCAACCCCAACCCGGCGATGCGGGGCGCATACCAGTTGAGCGTGTTGCAGGCGATGGCATAGACCCCCACCTGCGGCGCCAGCAAGTCGAGCGCGGATTGCAGCACGGCCCAGACAGCGGCGTCATGCCGCGCGAGGTCCATCGACAAGCCCAGACCGGGCTCGGACACCACCACCACCCGCGGCGCATCGAGATCGCCACGATACGCGGCGGCAATTCGCAGCTTGTTGGCGCGCAGCACCTTGGCCCACAGGTCAATCCCCGCCTCGGGACCGGAGCCGGCAATGATCCCGATGGCGGCGTGGGGCGGAGCGGCGTCGTGCATGGCTGTCTGCGCTTTCGCAAGGGCGTTGGGGACATGCTACTTGTCCCGATGGCGGCGCTACAACTATGCTGATCGAGGCGATCCGGCGCATTCCGGCGCAGCAACAGCATCAGACAGCATCATGGACCACTTCGCCAACAACCTGCGCCTGCTTTGCGGCTATCGCCCGTCGATTTCGCGGGTGGCGCAGGATCTGAAGATGAACCGCAGCCAACTCAACAGGTATCTGGCGGGCAGCTCCTTTCCCCGGGGTGCGCTGCTGCGACGGATCTGCGACTATTTCGGCGTCGATCCGCATGAGATCGTCATGCCACCCGAGGATTTCGCCCGGATCGTCAAGCTGCGCGGGCTGGCCTCGGACACGCTGTCACAGACCCTGCGCCAGCATTTCGACCGCATCCTGACCCGCAACGATCCGCGGATATTTCACCTGCTTGGCACATTCTTCGAGTATTATTACTCGATGTCCTCGCGCGGCAAGATCGTGCGCGCGCTGCTGGCCTTCGGCACCGAAGGGGACCATGTGTTCTATCGGCGGCTGGAACGCATGGGGCCGTTCGACCGCCCCTGCCATCGGCACTATCGCTATCAGGGCATGGCGCTGATGACGGGCGACCGGGTGTTCTTGAACGATTACGAATACAGCGCCGGGATCGAGATCACGCAAACCGTGCTCTACCCCGATTATTCCCATCGCTGGACCCGTCTGCATGGCGTCAAGGTCGGTGTTTCGGCCAACCGCGACCATGTTCCCTGCTGCGTGCGCACCTATCTGGAACGCACGCCGCCGCGCTTGCCGATGTTGGGAGCGCTCAGGCGATGCGGCCTTTATGAGGCCGACAGCCCCGAGATCCCCCAGCATGTGCGGCCGATGATCGACAACGCGCATTCCGGGCAACACGCCTTCGATGCGTTCGCTGACGCACAACGCTGACCGTTCGTCAGGTCTCGGCCTTGCCCATCGCCTTGACCTTGTCGCCGCCGGCCACCGAATAGGTGATCGGCACCTTGCGGGTGGCGAGGAACTCTTGCAGCGTCTGGCCCCGGAACGCGGCATAGATTGCCGGGTTCGACACGCCGATGACGGCCGCCATCTTTTCCAGCACAAAAAAGCTGACACCCCGCTGCACCATGGCCAGCCACTTGCGGTTGGCGATCAGGTCGATTTCCTCGTCGGTCAGACCCCGTTCGGCGGCCAATCCGGCGAAATCCTCGACAAACCGCTTTCGGTGCTCGGGCCTGACCAGATCGTGCAGGAAGGAGTTGATGCGGAAATTCGCGTGGCTGCGCGCGTGGGTGAAGGGATAGGTGCCGGTCAGACCCTCGGCGCCCTTCAACTGATCGACCATGTGGTCACGGTAGGCAGCAACCTCGGCCGCGTCTGGCGCGGCGCCCAGATCCTCGAACACCAGCGTGGCGATATTGGTGACCGACGGCGCATAGGTCTGCTTGTGCACCAGCCGCACCTGATCGGACAGCGCGCCGCGCATGATGAGCCACATGATGACCTCGGCGCCCTCCATTCCGCCCTTCACGGCATAGTCGGCGATGCGCATGTCCACCAGTTTCTGCGGGTCTTTCTCCAGCAGGGTCAGGAATTCGGCGTCCCAAGCCTCGTTGATGAACCCGGCGCGTTCGCCGTGCACCTGATGGCTGAGGCCGCCGGTGGCAAAGATGGCGACGCGCAGATCTTCGGGATAGCTTTCGATCGCCTTGCGCAGCGATCTGCCCAGTTTCCACATGCGTTTGGGCGAGGGGATCGGCAGTTGCAGCACGCCGACCTGCAGCGGAACCACCTTGCCTGGCCACGGGCCGTTGGCGTCACCCAGCATCGACAGCGGCGAGAGAAAGCCGTGATCGACCGGTTTGCCCTGAAAAAAGGACATGTCGAACTCATCCGCCGTCAGCGCCATGGCGATGTGCTGGCTGAGGCCCAGATGCCCCATTGCCGGGGCTACATCGCGCGGGCCGCCACCCTCGTCGGCGGGGTGATAGGCGGAATCGATACCCATCGAGAAGGCCGAGTAATGGTCAAAGAAGAATGAGGTGATGTGATCGTTATAGATCATGAACAACACGTCGATCCGCTGGTCCTGAACCCAGCCGCGCACGACGTCAAAGCCGTCGAAGATCGGCTTCCAGGCCGGATCGTGCTGCTTGCCGGTGTCCTTGGCATAGCCGATGGTGGGCGAATGCGACGCGCCGATGCCGCCGATGATGCGAGCCATGGGGTTTCTCCTCCTCGATCCGGGCAAGTGCCGGGTCATCGGCGGATACGGCGTATTCATCTTTCGAACAATCACCTGAGGATGTAGGCTGCGTTCAGAATTCTGAACACGGCAGATCATGCGCTGGACCCTCGATGATATTCCCGTCTTTGCCGCCGTGGTCGAGCATCGAGGGTTCACCGCTGCGGCCGAGGCGTTGGGGCGGCCGAAATCCACCATCTCCGCCTCGATCTCGCGGCTGGAGCGGGCGCTGGGGCTGCGGTTGCTCGATCGCAACTCGCGCGCTGTGCGGCTGACCGAGGACGGCGTGACCTTTCACCGCCATGCACACCTGATCCTTGAGCAGGTGCGCGAGGCCGAGGCCGCCGTGGCGGGCCTGCGCGCGGTGCCCTCGGGCCGGTTGACCGCCGCCCTGCCGCCGGCCTTCAGTCAGGACGTGGTCGCGCCGCGGCTGGCCGGGTTTCACGCCCGGTATCCGCAGATCGAACTTGACCTCATCATCACCAGCCACGGCGTTGATTTGCTGCGCGAGAGGGTCGATCTGGCGGTGGTCGTCGGACCGCTGGCGGATTCGGAACTGGTGGTAACGACGCTAACCGCCGGGCCACTGATCTGGGTGGCCAGCCCCGCCTATCTGGCGCAGGGCACGATCGGCGACAGCCTTGCCGACCTGCGCCGCCATGTGCAGTTTTGCGAGACCCGCTATGCCGTGGCGCGTTTGCCGGTGCAAGTGAACGGGCAGGCAGCGCAGATCGACCTGTCCTCGGGGCTGAGCATGGTCGGCAACCCGCTGGTGGTGCGCGACGCGGTGCTGCACGGCGCCGGGATTTCGGCCTTGCCTCGACATTATTGCCATGAGCACTTGGCCAGCGGCGCGCTGGTCGAGGTCTTCGGCCATGTGGCCTTCGAGGTCACCGCCTCGACCCTGTCGGTGGTTTATCCCAGCCGCCGGTTGATGTCGCCGCGGTTGCGGGTGTTCCTCGATTTCCTGATCGAGGCCTGCCGCTAGGGCAACGTTCGGCGCCGGTCTGGTCACCGCAGGCCAAACAGCCCGCCGACACGGGTCTCCAGCAAGCGACCGCCAACGCGGTGCAGGAACACCGCGTCAAGGTGCCTCTCCCGGGCTAGTTCGGACCCAGCGGCAGGGCCCAACACCATCAGCGCCGTCGCCCAGGCATCGGCCTCGGCGCAAGTCCGCGCCACCACGCTGACCGAGGCGGGCGGATCAGGCAGGGGCATGCCGCGCGCCGGGTCCATCGTATGCGATAGCCGCCGGGTGCCGACATCGACCCAGTGGCGATAATCGCCCGAGGTCGCAATCGCCGCATCCTGCAGCACCAGCACCGAATGCGGCGCGCGGCGGTTGGGATCGGGCGCCTCAATGGCAATCGCCCAGCCCTCGCCGTCCGGGCGCTGCCCCAGCGCGCGCACTTCGCCGTCGATGCTGACCAGCGCATGGGTCAGCCCCGCGTCGAGCACCGTCTCGGCCAGTCGATCAACGCCAAAGCCCTTGGCGATGCCGTTCAGGTCCAGCGTCAGCGGCGCCCGCTTGCGCAGTCGCTCGGGCTCCAGATCCAACACCTCGTGCGTAGGGCTGCGGTTCACCGTCATCGCCGTTCGGATCGCCTGGGTTGAGGCAGCCTGCGGGCCAAAGCCCCAGGCTGTCACGGCATCGCCTGTGGCCAAATCAAAGGCACCGCCCGACGCCAGGCTGATCTGCAGCCCCAGCCGCAGCACCGTGACCAGACCCGATGGCACCGCGACCCACTCGCCCACTGGCGCGCGGTTCAGCCGCATCAGGTCGCTGTCGGGCCGCCACGTGGACATCTGCGCATCCACTTCGTCGACAGCGGCCTGCAGGGCGGTCCGCAACCGCGTCCCGTCGAAGGCTGGCGGGGCAAAGAGCACGGCCGACCAGCGGCTGCCCATCGTCGGGCCGTTCAGGACGTGGCGGCGCAGGTCAGTAGACATCTTCGACGTAACGCCCCTCGGATTTCAGCCGGGCGGGGGTCAGGCCAATGGGAGCGAGGATCTCGGCCAGCGCC
>Ga0209573_1000609_pt1 | contig 70884 bp, 52 predicted proteins | sample TNRBio252014_DNA_FD_185870 | JGI IMG/M metagenome (GOLD analysis project Ga0209573, IMG submission 185870) | Wastewater treatment Type I Accumulibacter community from EBPR Bioreactor in Madison, WI, USA - TNR Reactor_6/25/2014_ DNA (SPAdes)... | ecosystem: Engineered > Bioreactor > EBPR >...
GTCGGCCTTCCGGGTGCTGAAATACGGCTCGAAAATGTGCGGCAGGTGGTCGGGGGGAATGCCCTCGCCTTTGTCCTCGACCTCAATGGCCAGGCCGGAAGGCTGGAAGTTCGTGTCCGTGACCATTTCACCGGGGAACATCTCGGCATGGTCGGGCGCGAAGCAGCGGATGATGATCTCGCCACCGCTCGTCTGCGCTTGTTCCGCGTTGCGAATGAGATTGCTCAACAGTCGGCGGACCTGGGCGCCATCGATGGCGATCTGCGGCAAACCGGGCTGCACCTCGATGCGGTATTCGATGCGGTTGGCGCGGGTGTGGTGCGTGAAGAATGTGTCGATCAGATCACCGAGATGCAGATGCGTTTTGATCGGCGCACCACCACGGGCGAAGGTGAGGAGCTGCTGCACGAGGTTCTGCGCCTGGAGCGTGGCCTGCTTGGCCGTGTGCAGCTCCGGCAGCGTGATGGCATTGCGCAGGCGCATCTCGGCGAGCGAGATGTTCCCGAGCAGAACGGTGAGCAGGTTATTGAAATCATGCGCGAATCCACGCGCCAACAGGCCGAGGGATTCGAGGCGGTCGATGCGGTTGCGGCGCTCGGCTTCCTCACGACGTGCCGTGACATCCTGCACGAGCAGCAGCATGCCTTCACCGAAGGGATAGCCGCGCACTTCGAGCCAGATCTGCTTCTCATCGAGGAACAGCTCACGGTTCACCGTCTCCCGGTGCAGCATGGAGCGTGCGAGCGCCTCGTAATGCGCCTCACGCGTGGCGGCGGGCATGAGATCCCACAGGGAAAGGCCCAGCATGTCCTGGAGATTGCGGTCAAAGAGCCGCAGGGCGCTGGCGTTCGCGTAAGTCACGCGCCAGCGCGAATCGAGAGCGAAGAGCGGATCGGAAATGCTCTCAACGACATCGACCAACGGCGCGGAACTGCGGTGCGACTCGGCCACAGGTGCGGGCGCGGCGGAGGCAGCACGGAACAGAATGATCAGGCCGGTGAGCTGGCCTTGCTCATCGCGCAGCGGGGCCGTGCGGTCCTGGATCGGCAGACGCTCCCCGGCCCGTGTGGTGAGAAAAACCGTGCGCTCGGCAGGCTGCGGGCTGGTGTCCGCAGGTAGAATCTCCGCCGGTTCGCCGCTGGCCTGGTAAATGCGAAAAACCTCGTTCAACGAGCGGCCGACCACCTCGTCCGGCGACCAGCCAGTGGCACGAGAAGCGGCCGGGTTCATGAAGATGACACCACCGGCCAGATCAGCGGCGATCACGCCATCGGCCAGGCTTTGAAAAGCATCCAGATAGCTGTGCTCACGCCGCTGACGCTGACGCTCCTCGAAATGGCGTTGCGCGGCCACCTCGACGGCCAGACGCAGCTCATCGTGGTTGAAAGGCTTCAATAGATAGCCCTGCGGATGTGTCTGCCGAGCGCGCGCCACGGTGTCCAGATCCGCGCAGGCCGTCACATAAACGATCGCCACCTTGCTGCGGCGCTGTAGCTCACAGGCGGTGTCGATGCCGTCAAGCTGGCCGGAAAGATGCACATCCAGCAGCACGAGGTCAGGCCGCAGATCGGTGAACCTTTCCAGCGCCTCCTCCCCGGAGGCACAGATGCCCACGACGTGATGACCGAGCTTGCCGAGAGACGCGGCCATGTCACAGCCGACGAGGCCTTCGTTTTCGACGATCAAGATGCGAATGGGGTCGGAACTGGTCATTTCCCGGATGGTTTGACTATTCTAGCCGAGATAAATTATAAACGCCATAGGAAATTACGGCTCTTTCTCTGACTGCTCAAGTTTGCCGCATAAAACCGGCCATTTGGCGCATTCAAAGGCTGCCGCTGGAGCTGAGGAGTCCGTAAAAAACGCAATCCCAGGTCATCTCCACCGTTTGGGTGTGCCATGATGCGCCTGCTCCTCATCCTTTCGTCATTCCTCATACTGACTTCGTCATTGGCTGCAAAGCAGCCGAACATTGTCCTTATCCTCGCCGACGACCTCGGCTACGGCGATCTCGGCTGCTACGGCCATCCGAAGTTCAAAACGCCGCGCATTGACCAGATGGCGGCGGAAGGAGCCAAGCTCACGCAGTTCAACACACCCGCGCCGTTTTGCGCTCCCACGCGCGCTTCACTCATGACCGGCCGTTATCCCTTTCGCTGCGGCATGACGCAGAACCCCGCGCCCGACGGCGGACCCGCCGCTGATGCGCTGGCGATGCCAAAATCGGAGATCACACTGGCGCAGGTGCTCAAAGCGGCCGGTTATGCCACCGGCATGGTCGGCAAATGGCATCTCGGTCACAAGCCGGGCTCGCTGCCCACCGAGCGCGGCTTTGATGAGTATTACGGCATCCCCTACTCGAACGACATGCGGCCTGTGCAGGTGCTTGAAGGCTCTGAGGTCGTCGAATACCCCGTCGTGCAGGCCACGCTGACCACTCGTTACGCCAAACGCGCCACCGACTTCATCCAACGCAACGCCAAGAAGCCCTTCTTCCTCTACTTCGCCGAAGCGATGCCGCACAAGCCGCTCGCTGCGCCAGACAAGTACTACAAGAAGAGCGGCGCGGGCCTCTACGGCGACGCGTTGGCCGATCTCGACGACAGCGTGGGCGTGGTGCTCGACGCGTTGAAGCAAAACGGCCTCGACGAAAACACACTCGTGCTTTTCACCAGCGACAACGGCGCGTGGTTCGGCGGAAGCTGCGGCGGATTGCGAGGCATGAAAGGCACCAATTACGAAGGCGGCTATCGCGTGCCCATGATCGCCCGCTGGCCCAGAAAAATCCCCGCCGGCCATGTCAGCCACGAACTCGGCGTGATCATGGACCTCTTTGCCACCGTGCTGCACGTCACCGGTGCGAAGCTGCCCGATGATCGCGTGCTCGACGGGCGCAACATCCTGCCGCTGCTCAACAGCGCCGCGAAATCGCCGCACGAGTTCATCTTCGGTCATCAGAATTCCAAGCTCGCCACCATCCGCGACGCACGCTGGAAGCTGCATGTGCTTCCTGCCAGCCAGATGAAGCTCAAACCCGGCCCGGATGGCAAGTGGCTCGATCCACGCACGCCCGATGGCGTCACCATCCTCGCCCCCTTCGAGCAATACAACCTCGATGCCCATCCTGGCCTCACCACCGGCGTCGAACCTGCGAAGATGCAGCTCTTTGATCTTCAGAACGATCCCGGCGAGCAAGTCGATGTCGCCGCGCAACATCCCGACGAAGTGAAGCGACTCCAGGCCGCCTACGACGCGATGAGCAAGGACGTTCCTGCTGTCGAAGAGGTCAAACGGGCACCGTACAAGAAGCCTTAGCCTGTGCTCTCGGCTGATACACACACGCCGGATCTTCCGCGAAGGGATTACCCGTGATGCCATAAGCCCGCGCTCGGGAGCCGCCACAAACCGCGCGGAACTCGCATCGTCCGCATTTGCCCCCCAAGGCGTCGTTGTCGCGCAGGGAAACGAACAACGGATGACGACGATAAATCTCCGCTGGATGTTCGTCGCGCACATTGCCGCAGTCGAAGGGCAGGAAGCCGCTCGGTGACACCACACCCGTGTGCGAGATGAACATCACGCCGCGTCCATCGCGGATGCCGAGCGGTGAGCGCATGCCCGGGCGGTGTTTGCCAGTCGTGGCGCCGAGCGATTGAATCACCACGCGGCGGAAGTGATGTCCTTCCGTTGTTTTGACCGCAAACGGAGCCTTGCCGACGAGCGAGGCCATGTCGCGGAAGACGAACTCGATGTCCTGCGGGTCCGGCAGATCGTTGATGCCCGCACGACCGGTCGGCACGAGCAGGAAGACGCTCCACATCGCGGGTTTGAGTTCGAACATGAGCTTCTTGAAGGCCTCATACTCGCGCAGATTGCCACGCGTGAGTGTCGTGTTGATCTGCACGCTCAGATCCGCCGCATGGGCTCGATGCACCGCTGCGATCGTGCGATCAAAGGTGCCTGCGACGCCACGGAAGGCATCGTGCGTCTCCCGCGTGGCCCCATCCAGGCTCAGCGAAATACGCTCCACACCTGCGGCTTTGATTTCATGAAAGTCAGCATGCATCAGCCGCGCCGTCGCCGATGGGCTGAGACCCACATGCAGGCCTGCCTCGGTCGCCTCGCGCACGAGATCGAGCGCATCCGTGCGCATCAACGGATCACCACCGGTGAGAATAAGCATCGGTGGCTTCAACTCGGCCAGTTGCCGGATGAGGAGACTCGATTCCTCGCGATCCAACTCATCGGGATGCCGGTGCGATTGTGCCTCCGCCCGGCAGTGCTTGCAGGCCAGCGCGCAAGCCCGCGTGATCTCCCAAAAGACGAGAAACGGGCGTTCATCGAAACCGTCGTAACTCATCGCGGGCACCTTCGAGGCTTCCAGATCCAAAACAGGCATGTTCATGGTGGAACAAACGCCCAATCGCCAAAAACGCTCCGCCACCGGATGTCGAAGGCTGCGCCAATCTTGCCTACTCCTCCTCATCTCGCTTCACGAATCGTCGCCGGTGCCACAGCAGCCAGAACAACGCCAGCAGCGCCCAAGTGATCGCAGCGTAGATGTGATGCGAGACCGTGGTCGAAGGCATCCAGGCCGGTGTGGCGCGCGTTGTGGCGGCCAGAACGCCGAGGAAGACCAGAAAGCGCACCCACTTGGATTTTACAAAGAAGCCGTCCAAGTCGCCGCTGTGGCCGAACAGCACCCGACTGCCCACCACGAGCATCAGCATGCCAAAGCCGCCGATGTAGAGCAGGTGCTCGATGCTGACGTGTTGCACATAATGAAACGGCGCGAGCACGATGCCGAGCCAGCCGAGAATGAGCGCCCAAAACAGACCCGTGGTGAGCGATCCGGTCTGCTGCGTCTTCCATCTCACCTCAATGAGCAGATAACCCGCTGCGACGATGGCTCGCAGAGCATAGCCGAGAGTGACCTGGCCGAACGCTTCGAGGAAAAAGCTGACCACGAGCAACACAGCGGCGACGATGGAGCGAATCAGCTTCGATTTGCTCTGCGCGGCGGTTTTCGGATCGCCGAATTCGCCGCCGAGCATGCGTGGAAAGACAAACGAGCCGATGCCGAGCACGGGCGGCAGCAGCAGACCCTGATAGAGCAGCAGATTCGCCAGACGCATGCGCTGCAGGTCCATCATCGTGGCCGATGAGAGCAACATCGCCGCTCCGGCGATGCCGCAGACCAGCCCCGTGAGCGCGAGCAGCATCTGCGGTGGCGGTGCTTCCTTGCGGAACTTCACCACGCGAATCACGAGGCACAGCAGCAGTGAAACGAGCAACGCGACGAAGAACCCATCGCCCCACGCGTGTTGCAGCCGCAAATGACTGATCGCTGAGGCCTGATGCAGGGCGAAGAGCCAGAACAGCTCCAGCGGCGTCAGTTTCGGAGCGGTGGCCATGCGTGGTCCTGCGGTGCCGAGAAAGCCGATGACGAACGCACCGCCAAAGGCCTCGATCATTAGCCGCGCATGAACGAAGTTCGGATAGAAGCCGAGCTGCTGCGCATAAAACAGCGGCCACAGCGCCACGCCGATGATGCTCCACAGCGCTCCGCTGGCGAAGAAGAGGCGATACGGTTCCGCCGCGAGCCAGCGCAGTCCATCTTTGCGTGGGCCTTTGGCCTTGTGCTTCTTGTGTTTGCAGGCGGGGAACTGGCTCATGGGGTGGCGGCTTTGTAACGTGCGTAGCGCTCGCGTTGTTCCGGCGTGAGGTTGGCGGGATCAAAGCGCGGATCGGGCACGGCGTTGATCTTGCTGTAAATCACGTTCGCCATGTCGGCGGCGCAGTTTTTGATGTGTTCTGCTTTCTCGCCGACGAAGAGATCATCCACCGTGGCGCGGAAGAGCAGGAGCCAGCGATCAAACTGCTCGCGGCCCATCGCGGTCTGCGGCAGGAGCTTCGCATGCGCGGCGATGGGGTTTCCCGTGTAACCACCGCTGCGGAAGAGCACCGTCTCCCAGAAGGCGTACATCTTGGGTAGATGGGCCCGCCAGTCCGTCTGCGCGATCTTCTCGAAGATGAAGCCGAGAAGCTCGTCGCCGCGCACGCGGTCGTAGAAGGTGTTCACCAGCGTCTCGATCTCGGCGCGGCCTTGGATGTCGGGTTTGGTTTCAAACATGCACGCACTATGCAACTTTGACCGCCCGTGTCGCTCTTCTGTTTCTGTGACCTTGTGCGCCGGTATTGGCCGCCGGGTGCCGAGCATGAAACGCACAATCCTGCGCAGGATCGGCGTATTGATGCATCGCCCGTGCATCTTTATATGAAGGCGCAGTCCAACCACCTGCCATTCCATCCAACCAACCATGAAACTCATCCTCTCCTCGCTCGCCACCATCACCGCCGTGATGACGCTGCTCGTGAACGCCGCCCTTGCCGCCGATCCCGCCGCCGTCGCCACGGAAACCGCCACGAACACCGTCTGCCCCGTCACCGGCAAGGCCGTCGATCCCGCCATCACCGCCGAATACGAGGGCCGGAAGTGGTCCTTCGCCAAGGAGGTCTGCAAAACCAAGTGGCTGAAGGAACGTGAGGACAGCCTGTACCACAAACTCGGCGGCAAGCCCGCCATCGACGCCGCCATTGACGCCTTTTACGTCAAGGTGCTGGCCGATGACCGTGTGAAGCATTTCTTTGACGACGTGAGCATGCCGAAGCAGCACCGGAAGCAGAAGGAATTCCTCAGCGCAGCCTTTGGCGGCCCGCTTCCCTGGACCGGCAAGGACATGCGCAAGGCCCACGAGGGCATGGGCCTCACCGAGGTTCACTTCAACGCCATCGCTGAAAACCTCGTCAACACGCTGAAGGATCTGAAAATCAGCCAGGATCTCATCGACCAGGTCGTCGCCGTCGCTCTCACGACGAAGGATGACGTGCTTGGCCGTCCGAAGAAGGCCAACTGAGAGCGGTCCATCTCTCCGTTGCCATCAACAACCGCCGTCGCGAGTGCCGGGAGTCACTAGCGGCGGCGGTTTTTGTTTGGGCGCTGACGACGCTTCAAAAAAGACGCTGAATTGCGCGCGGCGCGGCGTTTCTTCGTCCGCCATGAAGTTCACGCCTCTCGCCGCTGTCATCACACTCTCCGCCCTCAGTCCTTCGCTTTCCGCCGAGCAGGTCGGCCCCTGGAATCTCGACGCGCTCAAAAGCAACGTGCCCGCCATGAAATGGCTGCGGCAGGATCAGCCGATTCACTCGCTGACTTACGCAGGCGAGAAGTATCAAGGTCATGACACGGAGGTGTTCGCGTTTTATGCCTCGCCCATCACGCTCGGCGAGGCCAAAGCAGGCACCAAGTTCCCCGGTGTCGTCTGCATTCACGGCGGTGGCGGCACCGCCTTCGCGGAATGGGTGCAGTTGTGGGCGAAACGCGGTTACGCGGCCATCGCGATGGATTTGAATGGCTCACGTCCGCCTGAGGTGGAGTTTGATGCCAAAGGCGTGGCCATCGGCAACGGTCATCGTGGCACACGCACGCGCTTGCCCAACGGCGGCCCGCCGCACGGCCATCCTGAAAAATTCGACTGCATCAAGACCGCCGACACGAGCGATGACTGGCCTTTTCATGCGGCGGCGAGCGTGATGCGCGCGCACACGCTGCTGCGCAGTTTCCCGGAAGTGGATGCCGAGCACACGGCTGTCACCGGCATCAGTTGGGGCGGCTACACCACCTGCCTCGTCGCCTCGCTCGATGATCGCTTCAAAGCCGCCGTGCCCGTCTATGGCTGCGGCTTCCTGCATGAAGGCGAGTCTGTGCAGAAGCCCAGCATCGACAAGCTCGGCGACCACAAGGCGAAGTGGGTGAAGGAATACGACCCCGGCAGCCTGCTCCCACGCTGCCATGTGCCAATCATGTTCGTGAATGGCACCAACGACGTCCACTACGTGCTCGACAGCTACATGAAGAGTTACAACGCCGTCCCCGGCGAAAAGCACATCCGCATCCAGGTCAAGATGCCCCACGGCCATCCTCCCGGCTGGGCACCGCAGGAGATTGGCCTGTTCATCGACTCGAAATGCCGCAGCGGCAAGCCGTTGCCCGTTCTTGGCAAGCCCGTGATCAAAGACGACCATGTCGAGGTCACTTGCGAATCCGCGACTGCCTTGAAGAAAGCGGAGCTCAACTACACCACCGACACTGGTCTGCGCTCAAAGCGCGAATGGAAATCGATCCCCGCCACGATCACCGGCACCGTCATCACCGTCCCGAAGCCGCCGGCCAACGCCAACACCTGGTATCTCAGCGTCACCGATGAACGCGACGCGATGGTGAGCACGGTGGTGGAGTTTGTGAAGTGACTCTGAAGGCTGCCATCTTACTCAGTGTAAGGGCATTATGTGATCTTGAAGATTTCGAGCCAACCTGAGCCAAAAATTAAGATTGAGTCAGAGATCAATTTGCGGCAAAACAGATTCAGCAACCATGTTTGAGAATTACAAGGCCATCCATCATCCCAGGTCCATTGAGGACGTGGTGGACAAAGGCATCATTCAGAACCTCATGCAGGCATTTTTTTACCGTGAGGGTACCGGGATAGCGTTGCTTTACAACAGAGAGGGAGCTCAGCCGGATGCACATGGCCTTGTTCTACAGCGGCTCCATCCTTTCTCAGATGAACATTCAACAGCGGCTCAAGCTGCCGCCGTTCGTGATGGATACAGCGCATTTTGCCGCACTCTACGCAAGAACGAAGAGCTGGATTTGACCTGTATGCAATGTGACGAACAGCATGCATCCAAAGCGATCCAAGTTAATAGTGGTGAGCCTCAGCGTTATTGCTGCCACATGGGATTGGATGACATGCACTACCCTATCAAGGTCGGGCAACGAGTGAGAGCGGTACTTTTTGCCGGTCAGAGGCTGCCACGCTGGAATCACGAGAGAATGACACACGTAGGGGCCGAGGTTGCTAAGAAGGTTCGGAGCGAGAGCTTGCGGGCAGGTCTGGCACCATTCCTGGCTCCCTTGGCTGACGAGGAAAAAACGGCAATCATTCGGGAGGCGGATAATTTGTGGGAAGCTTTCAAGGCATTTGGGAAAACCGTCCAGACCACGGTCAATTCTTTTTATGAAGCCAAGCTCACCCTAGCGCACCAGCAGGCGCAGTTGGAGGTGAATTCTAAAATCAATGCCAGTTTGATGGATACAGCCGCTTCTGTCTCACAGACGATCACGGCCATTTTAGAAGAACTGACCCGACTCCCGAGCATGAGTGCTCTGGTGCTAATGATGCGGCGCGCTTCACGCTACGTCACAGTGGCGGCCTCAAGTCAGGCTCGTAAAGCGATGGAACTCCACATTCCAGTTCATGAGATCATCCCATTTTCAGCAGAGTCATGGCGAGTTTTGGATGACGAAGACATCAGCCCGCGACTACGTGATGTGAGAGAACGCTTTTTTCGGTCAAATCCGTTGAATCTGTACCGCATTGATGCTGCAAATCAGGATGCTCGCGCATTGTCTGTCTTGCTCATCGTCCAAGGACACATCGGTAATGAGCAGAAAAAACTGCTTTCAGACTGCATGCGATCAATGGCCAGCACAACGCATGTACATGCTCTGATCGAGCAGATGCAGCAACAGCAAGACAGCCTGGCAACTACGGTAACTTTTACCGGTCATTCGATGAAGACTCCCATTTCAGGCGCACTGTTGAGCCTGGACAGAATTGACCGGTACTCCAAAGGAGCGGAACTGACGAGAGCAGAGATCGGGCAGGTGGCAGAGAGAATTGGCGAGCGACTTCAAGAGGTTCTTCTAGATGCCTGGCAGTTTCAGGCGGCAATCAAAGCCAAACCTATTCAGTGTGATTTAGTGGAAATTATGGAGACGGTGCTGAAGAGCTTGGATGAGTCTGCGGTCAAACTCAACGTGTTGTGTGTCCTGCACAATGAACTGAAAACAAACCCCAAGGTGCTTGCCATCGAAACCAGACTTCGCGTTGCGCTGCGCAACCTGCTCGACAATGCGATTAAATATTCGTTTAGCGGCAGGGAGGTGCGCATCTACTTGAGATGGCTCGCGCAAAGAGAGCTGATCATTACCATATCAAACTATGGCGTCGGCATCGACCCAACCAAGTTGGGCGAGCTATTCACCCTGGGAGCGCGCGTTCAGCTAAAGGACTCCTTACGTCGGCGCGGTGGGGCCGGGCTTGGACTGGTGCAGGCTAAAACATACATCGAGGATTGCGGCGGAAGCCTTGATCTCGAAAGTAAAAAGCTGCCGGACGACAACCTGAGGTCACCTCGGAGCCTCATTACAGCTACGATTACGCTTCCAACCCAGATATGACCACATTAGACAACACAACACCCAATCCCAGACCCGTGATGCTTCTTGTCGAGGATGACAAACATCTGAGTGATGAAATTTGCAGGATTGCCACAGATGGTGGTTGGAATGTGCTTGCTGAACGGTCGGTAGAGCAGGCGCTTTTCATGGCGCAAAATGAATGTGGTAGGATTAGCCTCGCCATTGTTGATGTCATGATTCCTCTGAATCAGGAGGACTGCGACGCACTGGACACAGAAATGAATAAGCGCAGGCAGCTGGCCAAGACCCTGATCAATCGTCGCGATCCAATCGAACCCGACGCCGATCAAGTCAGAACGATTCGTGAGCAACTGGATGTCATTGATTTCCGAATTCAAAAGCTGGTGGCAATTGACGGAGGTTTGGGGTTTCTCCGTCAGGCGGAGGCGAAGGGTCTTCTCAAAAACTGGCATATTGGACTTTGTACGGCCAGATCAAACCTCGAGAATAGTATTGAGAGCCTTGATTTAGTCAAAAATCGACCGGGCAAATGGCTCGGCGTGTTCACGAAGCCGCTCACACCAGAAAAACTACTCGAGATTCTGCAACACGTGTCAATAGGAGGACGGGATGAATGATCATTGATGCTGACATCCTTGAGACGCAATTGATGCTTCGTGAGAAGGCATCAATGATTCGAGCGCAAATCGATGGATCACGAATTCTTTGTTTCAATGCGTTGTTGAGAGAACTCGGTGAGACCTTGGCGGCTGAAAGCGCTGGAATTATTTGCGTCTCTCCCCTGACTGGCGTTGCAACCTGTGAAAGGTTAATTAAAATCCGAGATGCGAGCAATCCTGGATTTGATATAGTGGCGGTTGGCAGAACGCTACAAAAGCGCAACGCCGAGGCAGTCTTTGACGGACTTAAAACAGCGCGTAGTAATATCGACCAGCCAGGAATCTGTTTCCCTCTGTTCTTCCCAAATACTGATTTACAGCAAGGACAACGGCATGGATCATGCGGATGGTTTTATCGTGTGTTGCCTTCATCAGAGTGGATCCAGCCGAAGCAAGCCCATTACTGGGCGTACATCTGGAATCCAGCATTGCTGCCAAGCCGCGCATTAGGTGGAGACGGAAAGTTAGAATGGGAGATCATGCGGGTCATTGCGGAATGGATTGCATGGAAAAACAGTCGGCTTTTTTTCAGGGCTGAACAACTTGAGCGAGGCGCGTTGACCCCGACTGATCTCGCAACTATTGCGAGATACTCAATCCTTCGCCCATTTAAGGTACATCATTTCGCTGAGTTGATCTCCCGAATTCGCCCGAGTGAAACTGGATACTGGCATGAGCGTGCGCGCAATACCAACAATGGCATCAAGGCAGTGTATCAATTGGCGACAGGCTGTAGCCTACCGCCAACACAGACATGCATCATTCAATGTGCTGGCGTAGTTCATCGCAGCTTATGCCCACAGGACGACTCGTTAAACTATAAACTGAAAACGATAGGTCGGCTTCACCTGTGGCGCACAGGTTTTTGGCATGACAAAAATGCCCAACGCAAAAACAGCGCAGATTTACATGGTGAGGCCATTCAAGGGCTGAGAGATGCAGTAGAACTGCTAGACCGACACCAGGGCATGCCACTGGATCTCCATCACGGGCGTGACCGGCTTTTGCTGCGTTTCTTTCTAGCCCGTGCGATCTATCAAACAGTGAATGATGAACGTTTCACTCAGGTGTTTCCACAACCTGCGCAGATGCGGTTAATGGCAAGGCAAGCGCGACTGGCATTTTTGCTCCTTACCAAACAGGCCTGGACTGAAGATGCGATTGAGAATTTGATTCACGTCATGGCAGACTACGGTCATGATCTGCTGCACATTCCGCGAAAACTCAAAGAGAAGGGTGGTGGCCGCCATTTTGACCTAGCAGATCATCTGGGAAGAACACTGCGCGGGGAATCCGCCCTCTATACCCTGAAAGCCTGGTACCGGGATCACTTCTTCCATACGATTGAGGTGTGCCTGATTGGTTTTGCCTTGTTGCGCAGTCATCCGATGGGCAAGGATTCGGGATCGCTGTCAGAACATCTCACGAATCTCTGTAATGAAGGGCTAAAGGGCCGGAAGAAGGAAAAGAAAATCAGTCGTATTCCGAATTCACACGCTGATTTCATGGCCCAGTGGTGGGTGGCGGCACTGGTGCATGACACGGCCTACGGGATCGACGTTTTGGAAGGAACTCTGAAACTGCTCTCTGACTTTAGCAGTAACCCAGGGATGACCAAATTTTTAAAGGGAGTGCGAGATGCGGTGGGGCAAATGGCGAAGGATTCCGTTTCGGCCAAGCTGTCCAGAAAGGATTTGGAATTAGCAAAAATCGCGCCAGAACTTCTCAAAGAGATCAAAGATGCTGATGGCGGTATCACCGCCAAATCGGAATCGATCCTCAAGGGCGACCACGGAGTCATCTCGTCATCCGATCTGGCACAACTGCTGCCAACGATCGGCCTTGGCAGAGATTTTTCGGCGGCTATTCGTGCCATCGCCTTCCATAACACCAGACACCCGCAAATATCTGCGGCGGCTGATCCGGTGGCTGCGTTGCTGGTGCTGTGTGACACGATCCAAGATTGGGGACGGTCCCAGTTGGGATTCAAACACTCACCTGCGCTCGTTTTAAGCAGGCTTGTGTCGCCATCACCTACGCCGAAAGAAGATCAGTTTGGTCCGGTCGAACGGTTCAGCTTTGACATCAGCCCTCGTAAACTGGCTGAAGACAAGCCACATTGTCATGACTGGACAAAGCAGAATCAGCTCGTTCTCCAACTGGATTACAACAAGAAGGCCAGGGATGGGTATGGGATCTTCTACGGATGGGCAGATTTGGTTTACAACCTGAGGCGGGTGAGCTTTGCGGACTGGCGTAACATCGAAATTCGGGTGCGGCAAAGGTACCCTATTGTAGATGACACCGACATCCCGATGATCGACAGATTTTCCCATATTGCGAACGGTGACAAGACTTATGCTGAGTTCGTGAAGATGGCCAAACAGGGTGATCCGGCCAAAGCGGTGTGTTGGAATAAAATGGATGCTGATCCCACTGATGGATGCAAGGAGTGGGACGTCATGGAATTCAATCTGACTGCTCTTGCTAAAGAGCAAGATCTCCTCGGGCACAGCCTGAAAGCCTTCACCGTTCCCATTGAACGTTACGAACAAAGCCAAGAACAAGCGCGTCGCGTGGATGACGATTGAGGTCTGAAAGCTGCATTTTTCCTCCGGAAAGATTGAACTGATGCCGTGTCCAAAATGCGCCGACTCGTGGCATATTGAGATCATGAACATATTTGCGTCCTGTTCGCACTGCTCTCCGTCGCTGCTGCGGAGTGATCGAAGTCGAGGGCCAGCCGCTGGCAGCGAATGCGTGACGGGTTATACAGGCATTGGATTTTCTGGGTGCGCCAGTGGCGGATGAGATGCGGGCAAAGTTGGAAGCGGTGATGGCGTCGCGCGATGCGGCGGGGGGCGCTGTATCCACAGGTGCCATGCGTGGTGGACATCAATCCGGAGTAGCAGGTGAAGGCGCAGCAGGCGAATACCTTCGCAAGTGGGAAGCATAAGGTCGAACTGGTCGTCAATGGCACTGTCGCCGCCACGCGCGAAGTGCCTGTGGACGACCAACTGCACGATGTGGCCTTCACTGTCGAAATCGCGCGCAGCAGTTGGGTGGCGGTGTGGCATTTCCCGCAACTGCACACCAATCCCGGCAATGTCATCATCGCTGACAAACTGATCCGCGCCTCGCGCCAGAGCTCGCTGTGGTGCATTGCCTGCATCGACCCACTCTGGCGCGTGCGGAAGAAAACATCGCCCCCGCCGAGCGCGATGAACCGAAGCGCACCTTTGAGGCCGCCAAGGAAATCTACCGACTTGTCGCCGCTGAAGTTTTGGCGGGAAGCTGATATTCAGCCTGCCGACGAGCCACTTGCCCATGACACGTCTCAATCACCTCTTCTCCAGCGTTATCAGCTCGATCTTCCGAAACCACACCGGCTGGCCTTCGGCTTGAAGGGCAATGTGGCCGTAGCCGAGCATGAGATTGCCGCCGAGTTCGATCTGATCGGTCGCCGGAGCGTTGTTGTTCGTGGGATCAAGCTGCGGGCGCTGGTAGCGCAGCACTTCCACACCGTTGATGCGGTAGATGATCTCCTCATTGCCACGCACCTCGACTTCAGCGCTCACCCATTGCTCCGTTGGAAAAGTCGGCGCACTGGATTTGACGATGTGCTTGGTCACGAGCTGTCCGCCCATCTCCACATGCGTGCCGGGTGTGCAAAGATTGGCGGTGGAGCGCGGCCCTTTGCCTTCATCCGCCAGAAATTGCATCTCCAGGCTCGCGGGGAAGCCCTGGTCAAAGCGCATGCTCTGCGGCGGCTGCGCGTGCAGCATCACGCCGCTGTTCAGGTTCACATACTTCGGCGCGTCGGCCATCATCGTGCCGGTGAAGCGATACTCCAGCCGCAGGATGTAATGCGAGTAAGCCAGGTTGGTGAAGAGGTGGCCAAACTGCTCATCAAATTTCTCGTAGCCGTCGTAGCTGACCTTCAGGATGCCGTCCTCGACACGGAAGGTGTTCGCGAAGTTCTCCCCGAGCGGACGCTTCGCGATCTTCGGCGTCCATCCGCTCAGATCCTTGCCATTGAAGAGCGGCACCCATTTCGGCTCCTCGGCTGAAACGGCGGCGGCCAGCAGGCAAACCAGAGTGGTAGCGACAAAACGGTGTGTTGGAATCATGCGAACCAGCATGAACCGGCCAACGATGTTTCCAATCGGAAGATGCATCCAGTCAGCGCGTTATAGCGCCTCCATGAAGCTCCTGTTCATCTTCCTTTCGTCATTCTGCATTCTACATTCGCCTGCCCGCAGCGCTTCGCGCAGCGATGCGGGCGGGTCATTTTCGGCCCCGCCGAACATGCTCTTCCTCCTCAGCGACGACCACAGCTACCCGTTCCTGAGCGCCTACGGCGACACCAACGTCAAAACGCCGACGCTCGACCAGCTCGCCGCCGAGGGCATGAAGTTTCACCGCTTCTTCACCGGCGCACCGCAGTGCGTGCCCTCGCGTGCCACGCTCATGACCGGCCGCTCACCCGTGGCCGCGCGGATGACGCGATTCTCCGCGCCGCTGCCGCGCGATGAAATCACACTGCCGGAGCTGCTGCGCGACAAAGGCGGCTACTTCACCGGTATTTGCGGACGCAGCTATCATCTCGATGGCTCGGCCAAAGTCGGTGCAGCGGCGGCGAAAGTCTTCCAAGAGCATCAGTTGAAGACCTTCATCGACCGCGTGGACTCGCTGAACCAATGCAGCGACAACGAAGTGGCCGCGCAAGTCACCGCGTTTCTCGACAAGAAGCCTGCGGACAAACCTTTCTTCATGTGGGCGAACTTCAGCGACCCGCATCATGCGTGGAACGCCCCCGCCGAGTTCCGCCCTGATCCAGCGTCACTGAAAGTGCCCGCGCATTGGCCCGATCTCCCTGGTGTGCGCGAGCAACTGGCTGACTACTGCGCCGAGGTGAACCGCGTGGACCTCACCATCGCAGGCGTGCTCGACGTGCTCAAGAAACGCGGTCTCATGGACAGCACGCTCATCATTTTCTGCGGCGACAACGGCGCTGCGCTGCCGCACGGCAAGGGTTCGCTCTACGATCCCGGCTCGAACGTGCCCTTCCTCGTGCGCTGGCCTGGTGTCGTGAAGCCCGGCGGCGATTCGCGTGCCCTCATCAGCGGCGAAGACCTCGCGCCCACGCTGCTCGCTGCCGCAGGACTCGCCGCAGGCCCGAAAATGAGCGGCGTCAGCTTTCTGCCGCTGCTCAAAGGCGAAGCCCACACGCCGAGGAAGCATATCTTCGTCGAGCGCGGCCCACACGGCTCCGCTCCGGTCACAGTGAACATGACGAACGGCGGCTATGACCTCGGACGTGCCGTGCGCAGTGATCGCTTCAAGTTCATCTACAACTGCACGCCCTGGATTCCGTATTCGCCCGTCGATTCCGCCGGCGGAGCCGCGTGGAAGCAGATGCAGGAGGCCAATGCCGCCGGCAAACTCCCACCCGGCATGAGCGCGACCTACTTCACGACTCCACGCCCGGTTTATGAACTCTACGACCTCGAAGCAGACCCCTCCGAGCTGAACAATCTCAGCGGCAAACCCGAACTCGCCGCCACCGAGCGCGAACTCCGCGCCGCCCTCGCCGAAAAGATGATCCTCGACTGGGACTACCTCCCACTGCCCGATTTGATGGAAGGCAACGCTGGCGGCGCTGGGAAGAAGGGCAAAGGGAAGGGGAAGAAGTAGTGTGGTCCGCACAGTCCTCTGTGCGGCACGAGGAAGGCGAGTGGTTGTCTTTATGTCATCGGCTCCGCAGACCAAGCCGCCTTCAGGTCTGTTGCTGGCGTCCAGTGATAACGCGGCGCCGACTGCCTTCGGCGTGCTTCGCGAGGGGCGGACCACTTTGGAACTGGCGTTTGCGCCCCCTCGCGCAGCATCCACTATCCCCGCCCATGCCGGACATCGTCCTCGCCACGCTCAACGCCAAATACATCCACGCCTCCTTCGGCCTTCGCTACCTCATGGCGAACCTGGGAGCGCTGCGGGATCGCGCCTGCATGGCCGAGTTTGTCATCAATCAGCAGCCGCTGGAGATCGTGGAGTCGATCCTGACTCATGAGCCGCGCATCGTCGGTTTCGGCGTTTACATTTGGAATGTCGAGCAAACCACCGAGGTCGTCGCCCTGCTCAAACGCATCCGGCCTGAGCTGATCGTCATCCTCGGCGGCCCGGAGGTGTCGTATGAGACCGAAGGCCAGGAGATCGTCGCGCTCGCCGATCATGTGATCACCGGCGAGGCGGACGTGAAGTTCGCGGAAGTCTGTCGTGGCCTGCTGGAATGCAGAATGTCGAATGCAGAATGTCGAATGGCCGTCGAGGCAGAACATTCGTCATTAGACATTCGGCATTCGTCATTTTCAAAGATCATCGCCGCCGAGTTGCCCGCCCTCAATCAACTCGCCTCGCCCTACGAGCTCTACACCGACGAAGACCTCAAAAACCGTGTCATCTACGTCGAGGCCTCGCGTGGCTGCCCGTTCACCTGCGAGTTCTGCCTCTCCTCCCTCGACATTCCCGTGCGCGCTTTTGCCACCGATGCCTTTCTGGCCTCGATGCAGCGGCTGCTCGATCGCGGAGCCACGCAGTTCAAGTTTGTCGATCGCACCTTCAATCTGCATCTGCCGACGAGCACCGGCATATTGACGTTCTTCCTCGACCGCTGGCGCGAAGGCTTGTTCCTGCACTTTGAGATGGTGCCGGATCGTCTTCCGGAGCAACTCCGAGCTCTCATCCGCCGCTTTCCAGCCGGTGCGGTACAGTTTGAGGTCGGCATCCAGACGTTTGACGATGCCACGTCGAAAAACATCAGCCGCAGGCAGAACCTTGACCGCCTGGAGGACAATTTCCGCTTCCTGCGCGAGGAGACGGGCGTCCACATTCACGCCGATCTCATCGTCGGTCTGCCGGGCGAGGGCATCGAGAGCTTTGGGCGCGGCTTTGATCGTCTGGTGCGTCTCGGCCCGCAGGAGATCCAAATCGGCATCCTCAAGCGATTGCGCGGCACGCCCATCGTCCGCCACGACGACGAGTATCGCATGATCTACGCGCCGCATCCGCCCTACGAGATTCTGTCCACGCGGGACATCCCCTTCGCCGACATGCAGCGCATGCGCCGCTTCGCGAGATACTGGGACATCGTCGCCAACAGCGGCCACTTCACCGCCACGCTGAAGCTCCTGTGGCAAAACGCCGCCTCACCCTTCAACGAGTTCCTCCGCTTCAGCGACTGGCTGCACGCCACGCTTCGACGCACGCATCAGATCGCGCTGCATGTCATCGCGCAGGCACTTTTCGATTACCTCACGGAAGAGAAGGGCATTGATCATGAACTCGTTGCCAGCACCCTTGAAGCCGACTGGCACCGCACGCCGAGCCGCGAGGCGCTGAACCTGCGCGGCCGGAAAGACACGCAAAAATCCGCCGCCCTCCGCGCGGCCCGTCGTCAGTCCCGCCACACGCAGACAGCCTGAGCCTGGGCCTTCCAAAAGCCGCCTGCAATCCCGGCACCCCGGCCGCGTTACACCCGCGCCATGTTCCGCGACCTCATCTGCCTCCTTTCGTCATTCTGCATTTTGCATTCGTCATTTTCGGCGCAGCCGAACCTGCTCATCATCACCACGGATGACATGAGCTGCGATTCGGTCGGCGTCTATGGATGCAAGCTGAAGGACACCACGCCGAACATGGACCGGCTGGCCGCGCAGAGTTTGCGCTTCAATCACGCGCATGTCGTCGTGGGGAACTGCATGCCCTCGCGCAATGTGATGTGGAGCGGCAAGTATCCGCACAACAACCGCATCGAGGGCTTTCGCGCGATGGGCAAGATGGAGAAGAACTACCCCGTGCTCGGCGATTTGGTGAAGGTGGCGGGTTACTTCACCGGCATCCGGCACAAGGTGAGCCACAGCACGCCCTACTCGCCCTTTCCGTGGGATCTCGTGCTCGGCAATGAAGGTCGCGACAACGTGAAGAACGCCGCCTCCTGGGGCGTGGCCGCAGCCAAAGGCATCGAAGCCGCGAAACAGGCCGGCAAGCCCTTCTGCCTCATGCTGAACATCGCCGATCCGCACAAGCCCTTCTACGCCGAGGGCAAAGGCGGGGTCACGATCCCTGATGACGATGTGCCCTCCAAAGTCTTCACGTCCGAGGAAATGCCCATCCCCGGCTTTCTCCATGACGATCCGGTCATTCGCAAAGAACTCGCGCATTACTACAGCAGCGTGCGCCGGGCGGATGACGGCGTGGGCGCGATCCTGGAAGCTCTCAAAGCCTCCGGTCAGGATGAAAACACGATCATTATTTTCCTCTCCGATCACGGCATGCCGCTGCCCTTTGCGAAAACGCAGCTCTATCATCACAGCAGCCGCACGCCGCTCATGATCCGCTGGCCTGGGGTTACGAAAGCGGGCGCGGTCGATGACGCGCACATGATTTCCACCGTCGATCTGCTACCGACGATCCTCGACATGCTGCAAATCGCGCAGCCGGGTGGCTTCGACGGCCAATCCTTCGCCGCCGTGCTCAAAGGCGAGTCACAACCGGAGCGCGTGATGATTTTCAAAGAACACAACGAGAACGCAGGCGGCCAGAACTCGCCCATGCGTGCCGTGCAGACGAAGGAATGGCTGTACATCTTCAGCCCGTGGTCGAACGGCACCCGCGTCATGAGCGGAGCCACCAACGGCACGTCCACCGCCCGCCAGATGCGCGTCCTCGCGAAGAACAACGAGCTGATCGCCGCGCGCATCGACCTCTTCGATCATCGTGTGCCTGAGGAAGCCTACGAGGTGCGCTATGATCCCGACGCACTCACCAATCTCATCGCCAAACCCGAAAACGCCGCGCAGGTGGCCACGCTCGAAAAAGCGATGGAAGACTGGATGGTGCGCACGAACGACCCGCTGCTCGAAGTCTTCCGCAAACGCGATGACGCCACCTTTCGCGAGCAATACATGAAGAGCCTCGAAGGTAAGCAGATGTCCGCCAAAGATCGCAAAGCCGCCAACAAGGCCCTGTCCGCCGGAAAACCCGCAGACGCCCTCATCGCCCTCGAAGCGCCCAAAACCATCGTGCGCGGTCAAAAAGCCATCGTGAAAGTGAAGCACACCTTCCCAGCCGACGTCGGTGAAAAGCCGATTCAGGTCACCCTCAAAGGTGGTGGCAACGAGCGCATCGAGCGCAAAGAGGTGAAGGCCAGCGGCACCGGCGAAATTGAAGTCACCTTTGACATCCCGGCTGAAGTCCCCGGCAACAAAGTCATCTTCGCGGGTCTTGTTGGCACCAGCCTCAAGGATTCGGTGCAACACATCCAGACGAAGCCCGTGCCGGTGAAGTGATGGAGGCAGCTTTGACTGCGAATTCGAAGCCTTGCGTCAGAATGTTACTTCAGTCGCTCAATCGGGATCACCGCCATTTCGGCGCTGTTATGGTTGCCGCCGCGACCACCGTTGTTGGAGAAGCCGACGTAGAGTTTGCCTTCGTGCTCGGTGGCGCAGGGATAGCTGAGGGCGGCTTTGGGATTCGATTCGCCGGGGCCGCCGTGCTCGGCGTGGCGGATGACGAAGACTTGGCTGAGCAGCGGCGAACCCGGCTTGCTGACGGCGATAGTGAGCGGGAAGCGCTTGCCGCCGTTGTTCGCGGCACTGGTGCAGACGAGGTAGCGCTGACCAGTGCTCAACATGCCAGCAGCAGGCTTGGAGGTGGTCATCGGCAGGTTGCTTTCACCCATGGTGCTCCAGTTGCGACCGTAGTCCGTGCTCTTTGAAATCAAGGCGAGCGGTTTGGCTGCGTAGCGGGCGATGTTCAACACGTTGGGGCCGTCCACGATGATGCTCGACTCGCCCCACATCTTCAGGCCTTCATAAACGGGGATGCCGACGAAGTCCCACTTCGTGAAGTCATCGCCATGACTGATGGCGACTGCGGCGGGGAAGGTGCCGGTGTTGGAATAAGGCCCGGCGCTGATGCCGGGCATGATCCAGTTGCCGTCGTTCATCTTGATGGGCTGATTCAGCGCCCAGAAGCCGTTTTCGAGCATGACGCCATGCTTCACCCATCGGCCAGTGGCTTCGTCGAGCGAGTAGGCACGCGTGTGGATGCGCTCCATCTTGTTGTAATAGGCACCATGGAAAGCCCAGAGCTTCCCTGCATGTGAAAGGAACACGCCATGACTGATCGCGAGGTCTTTCTCCTCGCCTGCGTCGATCACACGCAGTTCGCTCCACGTTTTGCCGCCGTCCTCGCTCACGCGATACTGAGCTTCTTCACTGACCGTGTTCTCCGCGCCTTTGTTGTGACCGATGGAAGCGTAGAGCTTCCCCTTGTGCCAAGCGAGACCGACGCCGTGGAGGAAGGTGTAACCATCCGCCGCCTTGTCCCACTTCTTGATGACATGAAACTCCACGCCGTCGAGCACAGGCAAGTCCTTCGCCTCCGCGAGCTTCTGCGAGTCGTCCCAGAGTGGGAAATCAGCCGTTTTAGGCTTCGGAAGCTCATGCGTGGCGGTGATGGGGCGATAATTCGCGGCGATCTCATCCGCGCTCATCACACGCGGCTCGAAGCGTGCTTCATCGAGTGCGCCGTGGAACTGCTGCCGCCTCTTTCCATCATCCAGGATGCCGCCGAGTGTGATGGATACCTGAGTGGCTGGAATGGGCTTCTTGAGCTTCACCTCTCCCACGAGCTTCCCATTCAAAAACAGCGCTGCTTTGCCGGAATCGACCGTCAATGTCGCTAGATGCCAATGACCCGCCTTCAGCGGCTCCGCACAGGTGATTTCACTCCAGCCATCCTGCCGCAAGTGCGCCTGCATTTTGCCATCCGGCTCGATGGTGACACCCCACTGGCGTTCGCCAAGCGAGTAGCGATTTTTGCCAACGATCATCTGCTGCGAGCCTTCGAGCACATACGGATTGAACCACACGGAGACAGTGAAGCTGCCGTTGAGCTGAGCGGTGTCCTTCAATTCGATGACGGAGCTGCCATCCAGCACGAGGCTTTGTCCGACAACACCTGCGGCAGTCTTGACGCTGCCATGGGCTTGAATGGACTCTTTTGAGTCATCCAGCTTCCACCCTTCTGCATGGGCAGTGATGAGCGGAACCAGCGACAGCAGCAAGGCGGAAACAGATTTCATGGCACATGAGAAACGTGGCGACTTGTGCCGATCCTGAGCCAGCGGCGCTTTTCGACGTGATATGTTAACATCCTGCCAACAGCCTGCCCAAGCGCTTGGAGGTGATCACACCGCCCGCTCAAGTTTCTCGTCAATGCGGGCGACGAGGGTGTCGAGGAGTTCGCTGTTGCCGAAACGCTCCACCACACCGGCGAGGAAGCCTTCGATGATGAGCTTGCGGCTTTCGCTGTCGCTGATGCCGCGGGCTTTGAGGTAGAAGAGTTCTTCGTCGCTGATGGGGCCGCTGGTGGCTCCGTGGCTGCATTTGACCTGGTCGGCGTTGATTTCGAGGCCGGGGAGGCTGGTGGCTTCGGCTTCGTTGCTGTTGAGCAGGTTGCGGCAGGTCTGGTAGGCGTCGGTGTAGTGCGCGCCTTCATCGACGATGATGAGGCCGCTGAATATGCTGCGGGACTGGCCGTAGAGCGCGTTTTTATAGAGCAGGTCGCTGGTGGCGTGCGGGGCCTTGTGACGCTGCAAAGTGCGCTGATCGACGATTTGCTCGCCGATGGGCAAACTGACGCTGAGCATGTCGCTGCGGGCGCCCTGGCCGACAAGATCGCTGACGCTTTCGCTGCGACTGAAGGCGGCACCGAGCTGCACCTGGAAGCTTTTCACGCTGGCATCGCGTCCGGCGGTGATGCTGGAAAGATGCAGCGCCTGGGCGTCATCGGCGAGCTCCTGGCAGGCGGCGTAGGTGATCTTGCTGCCGCTGCCGCCAACGAGATCGGCGATGGCGATGCTGAGTCCGCCTTCACCTTCGAGACTGCGGTAATGATCGACGACGCTGACCTCAGCGTGGTCACCGGTGACGACGAGCGTATGCGGAAAAATGGCTGCGTGGTCGCCGACGACCCAGTGGAAGATTTCGACCGGCTTTTCGATGACGACATTCTTCGGCACGATGATGACCGTGCCCGCTTTGACATGCGCCAGATGCAGCGCGGCGAATTTATTCGAGCCCAGAGCTTGTTCACCCTTCATGAAATGCTGCCGGAGGGCCGCTTCGTGGGATTTGAGGGCTTCCTCGAAGCTCACGCACACCACACCAGCGGGAAGGCCGCTCGTGTCGGACTCGACGAGCGTGTCGTTCACGAAGACAAAGCGTGCGGCGCGTTCCTTAAGACCTTCGGTGGCTGCGAGAGCGGCTTTGGACTGCTCAGCGGTCGGCGTTTTGGCTGGAGCGTGGTCGGCGAGTTCGATCTTCTTCGCGTTCGAGTAGCGCCAGTTTTCGTCTTTAAGGCCCGGTAGAGGCAGGGACTGGAATTCGGTCCACGCGGCGTTGGAACGTGTGGTGAACCAGTTGGGGGCGACGGAAAGAGCAGTCGGGGCGATGGCAAGGAGGCCGGTGGAGGTGTCAGAGGGCATGGAAAGGGGACTGGAAGTCATGTAAGGGGAGAAAAAACTAGGCTGGACTGAATTCGATGAGAGCCTAGGTTGTGAGCGTGAAAACGTTATCCAAAAAGCTTGGCAAAAGAGCGACCACCCCAAAAAGGAAGGCCGTCGCGGCGAAATGTGCTCCTATGCCAGTAAATGGACACGCAGGACATGTTAGAAAAGCTCCTCTGCTGTTTGACCTGCTAAGAGCCTGCCCAAATGGTGATCTGCTCGCCAAGGCAATTGAAGCTTCGAGAGTTTGAACGGAACGACATGATGGCCGATGAGATACCTTTTGGACACCAATGTTCTGAGTGAGGTGACGAAGTCGATTCCTGAATCGTCCGTTGTGGACTGGCTCTATGACCAAAAGGCCGAAGATGTCTGGGTTTCTGTGCTCACGATGGGTGAAATCGAGCGCGGTATTCGACTGATGAAGTCGGGACCTGAGAGAAAGGCGTTGAATGCTTGGTTTAGAGGGCTGCAAAAACAATACACTAGGCAAACTCTGCCCTTCGATGAGGCTGCGGCAAGCAAGTGGGCTGAAATGTATGGCCGTCCACCATTTAAGGATGGTGTCACCAAGGTAATGGACAGCCTGATTGCTGCGTTCGCGGCGGCTCACGATTTTGTTCTTGTGACCCGAAACACCAAGGATATGCCGAGATCGGTGAAGGTTTTGGATCCTTGGAAATACAAAAGGCCCGCTTGACTGATTTGTAACGGCTTGAGAGATCATGATACAGATGGGGGAGCACTTGGAGCTTCCAAGTGAGATAGTGCCTCGGAAATCGAGGCTACAGCCTGTTGTAGAGCGGGAAGAGCTGCTTCGGGCACTGAATGGGAGTTTGCTAAAATGGTGGCGAGCATTCCGCGTGCTGTATGGAACTGCCAGGCGAAGCGCTGGGTTGGATCGGTAGGCAAATCGTCACCATGCCAGTCTGAATCGTGTTCCACATCAAAGGTGGAACCGGTTTCGCTCAAAAGATTTCCATCCACGAAAATGAGGCGGCGATGCTCGGCACGATGCCGGCCGCCACCATCGTTTAGTGGGAGGTTGCGGAACAGTTCGAGAACACCATGCCACTGAAAGTCTTCGGGAGGCAGTTGTATTTGTTGTTCGTTATCATCCACGTCCCAAAGCAAGAGCCACAAACGGCCTTCTTTCACCTCAAAATCACCCTGCATTCCGCCTGAGCGCCAGACAGTGCTTTTGGTGAGCCATTCCTGGCCTGCGTGTTGAACTGTGTCGAGCATGCTCATGTGGCACCTCCTGACGAGTTGTCGATCTGCAAGACTTGTGAGCCGCAATGCCCGCAATTGCCTGATGCGATGGTGACAGAGCTAGCGGTCACAAAGCTGCCACATGTGGGACACGAAACCCCAAAGTGACGATGAATAGCATTCAGGCCCCAAAACAGCAGCAAGAGTGACAAACTGAGATGACCGAATGCACCAACTGCGAGGCGAAAGTCTTCAAAGACAGGTTTGTCTCGCAGTTCAACTGGCAGAAAAAGCGAAACAATGCCCTGCGCACCTATGAACCACACAAGCCAAGCAGCGACAGCCCAATTGAGTAGTTTTTTGGCTTTTTTGCTTCTCGCAAGAAACTGCTTGCGGGTAAATGTTGGCTCTGATGGCATTGAAACTGATTTATCATGCGGATGAGGGCATCCGCACTCCGTTTGACGGCTAGCCGACGCTGCCTTCCATTTCTAGGTCGATGAGGCGTTTGAGCTCCACGCTGTATTCCATGGGGAATTCCTTCACGAGGTCGTTGATGAAGCCGTTGACGGACAAGCTCATCGCCTCGGCTTCGGTGAGGCCGCGTTGCATGAGGTAGAAGATTTGGTCGGCGCTGACCTGGCTGACGCTGGCTTCATGCTGGGTGCTGTGTTGATTGCCGCGAACGCTGATGGCTGGGTAGGTGTCGGTGTGGCTGTTGCTGTTGATGAGCAGGGCGTCGCACTCGGTGTTGTTTTTGCAGCCTTTGAGGTGCTTCGGGATGTGGACGAGGCCGCGATACGTCGAGCGACCCTGGCCAATGGAGATGGATTTGCTGATGACGTTGCTGGTGGTGTCATCGGCGGCGTGGACCATCTTCGCGCCGGTGTCCTGATGCTGGCCGCTGTTCGCCAAAGCGATGCTGATGACCTCACCACGAGCGCGTTTGCCCTTCATGATGACGCCGGGGTATTTCATGGTGAGGCGGCTGCCGATGTTGCAGTCGATCCAGCGCACTTCGGCGTCTTCCATGGCGATGCCGCGCTTGGTGACGAGGTTAAAGACGTTGCTGCTCCAGTTCTGCACGGTGACATACTGGATCTTCGCGCCTTTCATGGCGACGAGTTCGACGACGGCGCTGTGCAGCGTGGCGGTCTCAAACTTCGGCGCGGTGCAGCCTTCCATGTACATCACTTCCGCGCCTTCATCGGCGATGATGAGCGTGCGCTCGAACTGGCCGAACTGCTCGCTGTTGATGCGGAAGTAGGCCTGGAGCGGATGCTTAACTTTCACACCCGGTGGCACGTAGATAAACGAGCCACCGCTGAACACGGCACTGTTGAGCGCGGAGAATTTGTTGTCGCCGGTGGGGATGACTTTGCCGAACCACTTCTTGAAAATCTCAGAGTGCTCTTTGAGGCCTTCGCTGCTGTTCACAAAGATGACGCCCTGCTCGGCGACGGCGGCTTTGATGTTCGAGTAAGCGGCCTCGCTGTCATACTGCGCTTCGACGCCGGCTAGGAATTTCCGTTCTTGCTCGGGGATGCCGAGGCGATCAAAAGTCTTCTTCACGTCCTCGGGCACATCGTCCCAGGAGCGCTTCGGCTTCTGGCCGTCGCTGAGGTAGTAGCGGAATTCGTCGAAGTGGATGTTCTCCAGATCCTTCGTGGCCCAATGGGTGGGCATGGGCTTGTCCTGGAAGACCTTGAGCGCCTTGTGACGGAACTCGCGGATCCAATCAGGATCGCCCTTCACGTCGCTGATGTAATCGACAGTCTTCGACGTGATGCCGAAGCCGGAGTCGAACTTGTTGCGCTCGGGAAAGGTGAAATCGCCGACACTATCGACTTTGATGTCGGAGATGTCGTTTTCGACGGGTTCAAGAGTGGAGTCAGGGGCGGAGACCATGATGTTAAAGTTTGGCGGGTTTCAGTGCACTCAGGCAGCAGCGGCGACAGGCTCCTCATGAACCCAGTCGTAGCCTTTTTCTTCAAGTTCGAGGGAGAGCTCTTTGCCACCGCTTTTGACGATGCGGCCGTCTTTGAGGACGTGGACGATGTCGGGCTGGATGTAATTTAAGAGGCGCTGGTAGTGGGTGATGACGAGGAAGCCGCGGTTCTCGCTGCGCATGGCGTTGACGCCGCGGGAGACGATCTTGAGGGCGTCGATGTCGAGGCCGGAGTCGGTTTCGTCGAGGATGGCGTATTTCGGCTCCAGCATCATGAGCTGGAGGATCTCGTTGCGCTTCTTTTCGCCGCCAGAGAAGCCTTCATTGACGCTGCGGCTGGTGAAGCTGCGGTCCATTTCGAGCTGGTCCATGCGGGCGTACATCTGCTTGTAAAACTTCACGGCGTCGATGTCCTCGCCCTTTGGCAGGCGGGCTTTCAAGGAAGCGCGGAGGAAGTTCGCGTTGCTGACGCCGGGGATCTCGTGCGGGTATTGGAAGGCCAAAAAGAGGCCGGCACGGCTGCGGGCATCGACGGCCATGTCGAGGATGTTCACGCCATCGAGCAGGACTTCGCCGCTGGTGACTTCGTAATCGCTGTGACCGCAGAGTACTTTGCTCAGCGTGCTCTTGCCAGAGCCGTTCGGGCCCATGATGGCGTGGACTTCACCGGGGTTGATGGTGAGGTTCAGGCCTTTGAGGATTTCGCGGCCGGGGATTTGGGCGTGGAGGGATTTGATCTCTAATGACATGTCGTGGGTGTTTGCGGGGAAATTGATGATTTACGATTCTTGATTTATGATTTGAGGAGAGGTGGCGACGGCGAATCTTGGTTTGGGCAAATCAAGAATCATCAATCGCAAATCATAAATCTTTACGGGCGCAGGCGGTGCAGGTGCCGTGGATGGCGAGGTCGGTGCGGGTGACTTTCGTGCCGGCGGGGAGGTTCCAGAACTTGGCGGGGTCGAAGTCGGTGGCGGGATGGGCGTCGATGACCTTGCCGCAGGTCTCGCAGTGGAAATGGACGTGCTCGTGCAGATTCGCGCAGTAGCGGGACTGGCCGCGCTCGAGGTGAACGAGCTTGATCAGGCCGTGGGTGGTCAGGTGCTCCAGGCAGTTGTACACCGTGGCAAGGGACATGCCCGGGCTGCGACTTTTCACCCGGTCGAGGATGTCGTAGGCCGTTGGGTGATCTGTAGAGGCGGCGAGGACATCGAAGACCTCGCGGCGATGCGGTGTCAGGCGCACATCAGCCCCCAGAACGGCGAGACGGCAGTCCAAACCGGAGGCTTTGGCAGGAGTGCGTGGGGTGGTGGGAGGCATGATGTTTAGAATTAGAATGATTCTAACTGCATTGAGAACGTGTCTTTGGCAAGTGGCGGATGCCTTTCCCTGGAAAAATTTCCCTCCGGCCACGCCGAATCGCCCACAACATGCTACAACCTCTCACATGACCCGCACCCACACCGACGACCTCCCCTGGACCCCGCAAAACTCCCCCAAAGGCACCTTCGGCCTCGCCCGCCGGTCCCTTTCCATCGCCGCAGGCGGCCAGAAGGACATCGGCACCTGGGGCGGCGGGCATCCCTTCGATCTTGAAATCCACCGCCTCCCGGCTGGGAAGATCAATTTTCCGCTCCACGAACACGCCGCCCAGTGGGAGGCCTATTACATCCTCAGCGGGAGCGGCAAGGTGCGTACTCCAAAGGGCAAGGAGGCGATCAAGGCGGGCGACTACCTCGTTTTCCCGCCCGGCGAGGCCCATCAGCTCATCAACACTGGTTCCGAAGACCTCACCTACCTCGTCATCGCCGACCAGCCACAGGCTGACGTGATTCATTACCCGGACTCCGGCAAGTGGATGACCAAACCGCAGCGCAAGGTCTTCGAGACGACCGAGGTGGACTACTTCAAGGGCGAGGAGTGAGCCAAGCCGAGCGCAAGCATTGTGATTTCGGAATCACAAAAAGCGGGCATGCTGCGCCATGAAGCCATCCATCCTCGCCGCCTGTGTTTTGACCGCACTGCTCGCCAGTTGCCGCACCGCCTCCACGAATCCAGCCGAAGACCAAGCCTTCGCCCCAGTTCGCACCGTGCTCGAAACCAACTGCGTCCATTGCCACGGTGACAACCGCCTCTCCACCATGCCGCCGATCAACGACACGCATGCGCTGACGAAGCTGGTCGGCACAAGCTGGATCGTGCCAGGCAAACCCGAAGTGAGCCGCTTCTTTCAAGTCGTCATCTTCCCGGACACCGTCCCCGGTGCGATGCCACCAAGCGGCCACGCCATCTCAAAGAAGGAGCAGCAAACCCTCCGCAAGTGGATCAAAGACGGAGCCAAACTGCCCACGCAAAACGTGAAACTCACCCCCAGCGGCCCGTTGCCGCGTTCGACCTGAGTCACGCGCTTGTCTGCCCGCGCCCACGCCCGTGTGCCAGTTCGCGCAGCAGTTCGAGCTGGATCTGCTGCACCTCCATCAGGCTCGTCACATGCTGGTGCAGCAGGTAGTCCATCTTCTCGTGCAGATGGCGGATTTCGAGCTCTGCCTTGAGGTTGACCTTGTAGTCGCCCTCGGCCCGCTGCCGGTCACGCGCCTCCTGGCGGTTCTGGCTCATCATGATCACCGGAGCCTGAAGCGAGGCCAGAAAGGACAGCATCAGGTTCAAAAGGATGAAGGGATACGGGTCAAACGGTCGCGCCAGTAGCAACCCCGCGTTCACCACGATCCACAGCGCCAGAAAACCGCAGAACGTGAGAATGAACGTCCAGCTCCCACCGAAATCCGCGATCTTGTCAGCCAGCCGCTGGCCAAAGGTGAGCTGTTGAATCTCTTCTGACTCCGAAAGAGGGCGCTCGCTCAGCACCTCCTGCTTGTGCAGGCTTTCCACGACTTCCTCGTCCAGCTTTGTGAGATCGCCCACCTGCTTCTCCAGCAGCGTGCGCACATACTCCAGGCGCGCCGCGTTCACCGCTTCCATGCTCAGCAGTGAGTCATCGTTCAGAGCCGGGTGCCGTTCCCGCAACGCCTGGGCGATGCCCGGCTGCAACTCCCGCAACTGCTTTAACTGGGCGGTGGCATGCGACTTCCCGGTGACGGCGCACACGCCATGAGGTGATGCCTTCGTTCGCGGAGTTTCCATTTCTGACAATACGCATTCGCGGCATTCCTCACTCGCCATTTTCTGTTTCCGACTACACTCGCCACCCCATGTTTCGCATCCGCTATCCCGACGATTTGCCCATCACGGCTCGTCTTCATTTTTTTGGTGACGCTTCAATGGGTTGCATTGATCCGGGTCTTCCGAGTTTTCACCTCCATACAACTGCGGATAACCTGCTTCATCAGTGAACCACCATGAAGTCTCGCCAATTTTCCATGCGGACGAATCGAAGCCCCTGACTGATTCATTGAGAAGCAGGTCGTCCAGAGAAACGTAGGCTCCACCAAGCGACCACCGTCCCTTTTGAACTTTCACTTCACCTTTTGGTCCGGTGACGGTTTGCAGGAAAGTGTGATCGTTTTTGAATTCGATTTCGACACGAGTCGTTTCGTAGTCTCCGGTATAGGACCAAGTTCCGATCAAATCGGCCTCGGCAACAGGTCCGGTCGCTGGTCCCGGCAATGCTGATGGACCACAGCCGCACAACGCCACCACGACACAAAAAATCAGCACCAGAGAAGCGGTTTTCATTTTCAGAGAGTTAGTTTGCGCCAATGAAGTTCGCTACACCAATTTTCCCATGTTTCGCATCTGCTATCCCGCCGATCTTCCCATCACGTCGCGCCGTGAGGAAATCATCGCGGCAATTCGACGTCATCAGGTCGTCATCCTCGCAGGCGAGACAGGCTCTGGAAAGACCACGCAGTTGCCAAAGATGTGCCTCGAAGCGCTGCATGACGTGCGCGGGCAGATTGGCTGCACTCAGCCGCGTCGCGTGGCGGCGATGAGCGTGTCCAAACGAGTCGCCGAGGAGCTGAATGTGCCGTGGGGCCGCGAGGTCGGCTGCAAAATGCGCTTCAGCGACGACACCAGCCGCGACACGCGCATCAAGTTCATGACGGACGGCATTCTGCTGGCCGAGATCCAGAGCGATCCGATGCTGCGGGCCTATTCCGTGCTCATTCTCGATGAAGCACACGAGCGCTCCCTGAACATCGACTTCCTGCTCGGTTATCTCGTCGGTTTGCTCAAAAAGCGCCCGGACCTGAAACTGCTCGTCACATCTGCGACGATCGACACCGAAGCCTTTTCGGTCGCGTTCGGCGGTGCGCCGATCATCGAGGTCTCGGGGCGACTTTATCCGGTCGAGATCCGCTACGCGCCGCTCGTCACCGAGGAAGACGACTACGGTTTCATCGATGGCGCTGTCTCCGCCGTCGAAAATGCGCTCATCGAAACCGACGATGGCGACGTGCTCGTTTTCATGCCCACCGAGCGCGACATCCGCGACACGCGCGACCTGCTCGATGGCCGCCTCGGCGCTGGCTTCGAAGTGCTCGCGCTCTACGGCAGAATGGCCTCCGCCGAGCAGCAGCGCATCTTCTCGCCGGGGCGCAAACGCCGCGTCGTCATCGCCACGAACGTCGCCGAAACATCCATCACCATCCCGCGCATCCGCTACGTCGTCGATACCGGCCTCGCACGCATCAGCCGCTACAATCCACGCACGCGAACAAAGCGTTTGCCTGTCGAGGCTGTTTCACAAAGCAGCGCGAACCAGCGTGCAGGCCGCGCTGGCCGTGTGCAGGACGGCATCTGCATCCGCCTTTATTCGCAGGAGGATTTCGAGAAGCGCGACCGCTTCACCATGCCGGAAATTCAGCGCGCGAACCTCGCCGAGGTCATCCTTCGCATGAAGGCCTTCAAACTCGGCGAGATCGAAGACTTCCCCTTCATCAATCCGCCCGTCAGCGCCGCCATCCGCGCCGGTTACGACCTGCTGCATGAGCTGGGCTCGCTCAACGAAACGCACGAGCTCACGCCACTGGGCCGCGAACTCGCACGCCTCCCGCTCGATCCCACGCTCGGCCGCATGCTGTTGCAGGCACGCACGGAGAAAGCGTTGCCCGAGATGCTCATCATCGCTGCCGGTTTGAGCATTCCCGATCCACGCGAGCGCCCCGAAGAAAAACGCGAACTCGCCAACGCCGCGCACAAAGCCTTCGCTGCTCCCGAGTCTGACTTCCTCACGCTGCTCAAGATCTGGAACGCCTGCCCCGACTCCACCGGCAAGTCACGCAACGCGCTCCGCAAGTTCTGCAAATCCAACTTCCTCTCCTTCACCCGCATGCAGGAGTGGCGCGACGTTTGGAACCAGCTCTGCGACTGCTTTAGAGATGATCTAAAAAATCAAAACTCTGCCCCCTCCGCCTCTCCGCCCCTCTGCGGCCAAACTGAACGTCCAGACAGCACGAATTTGCCGCAGAGGGGCAGAGGAGCAGAGATCGCTGAGAAGGGAATGAGTTTGGATGATTCCATCCACCGCTGCATCCTCGCCGCGCAGCTCGGCCACATCGCGATGAAGGAGGAGCGGAACCTCTACAAGGCCGCTGGCAATCGCGAAGTCACCGTCTTCCCTGGCTCGAACCTCTACGAGCGCCGCGAGAAAAACAGCAAGGGCAAGCCCGGCCAGGACAAAGGCCGCCAGCCGCCGTGGATCGTCGCGGGTGAAATCGTGCAGACCACGCAGCTTTTTGCACGCACGCTGGCGAAGATTGATCCGAACTGGATCGCCGAACTCGGCGCGCATCTTTGCACGCACAAATACAGCGAGCCGCATTGGAACCTCAAATCAGGCCGCGTCCTCGTCACGCAGCGCACGCTGATTCACGGCCTCGAGGTGAAACGCCAGCACATCGACTTCCTCAAGGTCGATGCCGTTGCCGCCACGCAGATGTTCATCCGCGCCGCTCTCATCGACAACCAGGAGGTTCCCATCACGCTGCGCTTCTACGCGCACAACAATCAGCTCAGGCAGAAGATCGAGACCATGCTCACGCGTGTGCGCAACAACCGCGTCTATGCCATCGAGGAGCGCCTCTTCCGCTTCTACGACTCCCGCATCAAGAACGTCTCGTCCATCCACGACCTCAACCGCGTCGTCAAAGAGCACCTCGACGAGCAGCCGAACTTCCTCTGCGCCACCGAGGCCGATCTCACCGCTGGCGAGGACTTCGATTGCGACCTGCAGCAGTTCCCCGACAAAGTCTCGCTCGGCAACACCGCGCTGCCAGTTACCTACAACTACAAACCCGGCGAAGAAAACGACGGCGTCACCGTGCAAGTCCCCGCACAGCTCGCCGGTCATCTCACCAGCGGCCAGGTGCAGTGGATGGTCCCCGGCAACCGCGAAGAACTCGCCAACGTCATGCTGCGCGCCTTGCCCAAGGTCATCCGCCGCCAGTTGATGCCCATCGACCCCAAAGCACGCGAAATCGCCGCCGCCTTCGATCCTGGCCGCGACGACTTCCTCACCGCGCTCGCCGATTTCATCACGCGCCGCTACCGCATCCACGTCCGCGCCGAAGACTGGCCGCCGCAAAGCCTGCCCGCGCACTTGCAGCCCCGCGTTGAGGTGCTCGACCCGAAAAACAACAGCGTCATCGCCTCCAGTCGCGATCTCGACACCATCCGCAGCAGCGTGCAAAAACAAGACGTGCGCTCCGATGCCTGGGAGAAGCTCCTGCCCCGCGTCGAACGCTTCGCGCTCAAATCCTGGTCGTTCGGCGATCTTCCTGAGACCATCCTCGTCGAAGAACTCATCGGCACACCCATCCACGGCTATCTCGGCCTCGTCCTGCGCGACAACGAGATCGACGTCCGCCTCTTTCGCACCCAAGCCGAAGCCGCACGCTCCACGCCACCCGCCATTCGCAAGCTCGCCGAAAACACGCTCGCCAAAGACCTCCTCTGGCTTCCCAAAGAACTCCGCAGCATCAGCGCACCCGCTTCCAGAGCACCTGTGGCCAATAACTTCGGCGCACTCACTCAAATCCAGCCCTCCGCCGCGCCAACCTCCAATCTCAGCACCCAAGCCCACGAGCACATCCTCGCCCACATGCTGCGCCTACAGCCCCTGTTCCCGCTCACTGAGAGACGATTCTTCACTCTCTGCGAAACCGTCCGCCGCGATCTCCCCACCGTCACGCACCGCGTCAAAACTCTCTTCGCCCAGATCCACGACCAGCGCGCCAAACTTCTCGCTTCAACCAAACGCTATCCCGGCCTCGAAAACGACCTCGCCCGCCTGATCCCCGCCGACCTCCTCGCCACCACACCTCACGAGCAGCTTCAGCACCTGCCACGCTACTTGAAAGCCATCCAAGTCCGCAACGAACGCTACCTCGCCAACCCCGCCAAAGACGCCGACAAAGCCCAATTCATCACCGACTTCGACGGCTGGCAATCCCATGTCCCCAAATCCCAGCACGAAACCTTCCGCTGGATGATGGAAGAATACCGCGTCCAAATCTTCGCCCAGGAACTCGGCACCGCTCAGCCCGTGAGCGTGAAGCGGCTGGAGGCGTTGTGGGTTTAGTGAGCCAACATTCTCTGGAGCACTCGGCTTCTTGATCCAGTATTTCAGGTGGGGCGGCAACGCGGTAGATGGCAGGCCACACCTGGCTTACCTCTTCACCGGCACCACCGGCCCTGTGCCTTGAGGCCTGCTGGTGCGAGGTTTTTCGATCTTGGTGGCTGTGGAGAGTTTAGCAGCATCGAAGGGCACGAGCGGCGACTCGGGCAGCACTTTGAGGCGGAGGTCTTTGATCTCGACGCGGTTGGGATTGCCGCGATGGAGCTGGATGGCGAGGAGGCCTTCGAGGGCGCGTTTCTTTTCGTCGTGATCGATGAGTTCGGAGGTGGGCTGGCCGTTGATTTGATGGGTGAGGCGGTTGCCCTTCGCGATGATGATGTATTCGTTCCACTGGCTGACGTCTGCCTTCACGGGCGCGTGCTCGCTGAGCTGCCAGAGGGCGCCGTCGGGGTCGAGGAGGACGTTTTTGCCGTTGAGGCCGAAGATGCCGCGGCCCTTTTCCTCATACGTCATGCCGGTGTGCTCGATGGCGGGATGGATGTCGCACTGGTAGCCGGTGATGACCCACGGGGCGACTTCCGGCAGCTCGCGGCTGCGGTATTGGATGCCGCTGTTGTTGTCGCCGATGACGCGGACGGTGGCGCGCAGCTCGAAGTCCTTCACTTTACCGCCGCGCCAGATGAGGAAGCTGTTGTTCGCCATGGAGTCGGGCGCGGGATTGGTGCCGATGACGATGCCGTTCTCGACCTTCCAGAGCTTCGGATCGCCGTCCCAGCCGGTGAGGTCTTTGCCGTTGAAAAGAGCCTTGAAGCCGTCGTCTGCGGCGAAGGCGGAGGTGGTGAGGAGTAGGGAGAAGAAAACAGGGCGCATGGAGAATGGTCAAGAAGGTCAAGGTGTGGTCAAGGAGTCAAGATAGGGCCGTCTTGACGACTTCTTGACCAAGCGAAGCGCTTGACGGCGAAGCCTCAGGGAGCCGCCAGCAGCTTCTCGCCTGTTGCGGGCATCGTCTTCGTCGGTTCGCCGGTGAGGAGGCCGTGTTTCACGAGGAACTTGTCGGCAGCGATGAGGGTGACGGTTTGCCAGGGGTCTTTGTTGAAGAAGCTGTGGGCCTGGCCGGGAGCGATCTGGAGGTCGATGGTTTTTGTGCCGAGGGACTTCCATTTGGCGTGGGCGATGTCCCAGCCTCTCTTCCAGGTATCCTTGTCACCGAAGAAGGCGATGGCGGGCGGCAGATCGGCCTTCAAATGGCGCAGGATGTCGATTTCGGGGTCTTTGTCGTCATCGGTGGCGAAGGCGGGATTGAACCACACATAAGCGACGACGCTGGTGTCGATGTCTTTCGGGTCCGCGGGGTCGTTGAGGCCGGGATTCATCGTGGCGAGGGCGCTGATGTGTCCGCCTGCCGATCCACCGCCGGTGATGATGCGCTGCGGGTCGATGCCGAGCTCACCCGCGTGCTGCTTGAACCAACGAATGGCGCTTTTCGCATCGATGACGCACACGCGTTTGCGCGTTTCACCCGCAGGCAGCTTCGCGGCGTCGGCCTTGCTCAACATTTGATACTCCGACGTGGCGCAGACGAGTCCGCGACTGGCAAAGTAGGCACACGCGATGCGAAACTGCCCAAGCGAGCCACCACCCCATCCGCCGCCGTGGAAGAGGATCATGCCCGGCGCCTTCGACTTCGCAGGATCGTGATTGGGCGGGAAGTAGATCTCCATCTGGCGGGGCTTCCCGGCGCTCTCTTTGTAGATGTAAGGTTTGCCTGCGGGTGCGTCGGCACCGATGCCACCTTTGGCTTTGGCGGGCTTTTCAGCGGCAAGAGATGCACCACAGAGGGCGCAGAGGAACACAGAGATGAGTTTCATGGAGTGGCGCAGATTGGGTTGTTATTTCTTGGACTTTTTTCCTGCCTTCCACTGCGGCTCCCATTCAGCGAGTGGCGTGCGGGCGGTTTTGAGGTAGTCGCCGATCTTCGCGGCGATCTCGGGATGCTTGTCGGCCACATTCGTCAACTCGGCGATGTCGTTTTGCTGATCAAAGAGCTGCACCGGAGCGTCCGGGCTGCCCATGCGGATGCCTTTCCAGCGGCCTTGATACAGCGCTGCCTGCTTGAAGCCGCCTTCATGGAACTCCCAATAGAGAAACTCGTGTTTGGGCTGCTCTTTACCAGTCAGCGCCGGCACGAGGCTGATGCCGTCGGTTTTGTCTGGTGCGGGTGCTCCGGCCAGCTCGGCGGCGGTGGGCATGAAATCGGGGAAGTAACCGACATGCGCAGACTCGCCCGGCTTCACTTTGCCAGGCCACCAGGCGATGAAGGGCACGCGGATGCCGCCGTCGGTGAGGCTGCGCTTGATGCCGGTGTAGGGGCCGTTGGGATCGAAGCGCTCCAGGTCGTGCTTGCTCTCGTTGTGCGGGCCGTTGTCGCTGGTGAAGATGACGAGCGTGTTTTCCTCGAGGCCGAGTGTTTTGAGGTGCTCCATCATGCGCCCCACATAGCTGTCGAGCCGCGTGATCATCGCCGCCTGGCCTTTGTCCTGCTTCGGCCAGTCTTTGTCCGCGTAGGGACCGTAGTCGGGCACATGCGCTCCATCGCCGAGGATGCGCCCGCGTTCGTTGTTCGCGTGCGGGATGACCATGCTCCAGTAGAGAAAGAAAGGCGCGGCTTTGTTCTCCGTGACGAATTTCAGCGCCTCATCGGTGAAAAGGTCATCGGCAAAATGGATCGCCTCCGTGGCATAACCCGCGCCATCTTCGCCGACGGGCACGATGATGTTTGAAAGCGGCTCCTTGCTCTCATTGCGCCAGAGGTAGTCGGGGAAGTGGTTGTGCGCGTGGTGCTGGCTCAGGTAGCCATAAAAGTAGTCGAAGCCCTGCTTGCGCGGCAGGCCGCTCTCCGCCGCACCCACATTGCCGAGGCCCCATTTGCCGATGAGCGCGGTTTTGTAGCCCGCTTTCTTCAAAACGGCTGCCACCGTGACATCGCCCTCCTTCAAAGCCTGCGCCGCCGGGTTCTGCTGACCTGCATTGCCACGAACGCGCGTGTGGCCGTGATGCAAACCCGTCATCAGCACGCTGCGCGATGGAGCACACACCGTCGCACCGGCATAGAAGTGTGTGAAACGCATGCCCTCCTTCGCCATGCGGTCAATGTTCGGCGTGGTGATGACCTTCTGCCCGTAGCAGCCGAGATCGGCATAACCGAGGTCGTCCGCCATGATCCAGATGAGGTTCGGCTGCGCCGAAAAGGACGAATGCGGAATGATGAATGACGAAAGGAGAATGAGGACGCGAGACAGCTTCATGGGATGGCTGCGAACGAGCGCCAGGGCACCTATCTTCCATTCAATCCAGCCCGTAGCTCTTCATCCACCATGCGAGGCGTTCGGCATCGGTGGGCTCGGGGTTTTTGAGGCGTGTCTTCCAGGTGCGTTGGTAATCGGCTCGCTTGTCTTTGAGGATTTGATCCATCGTCGGCTCGGTGGGTGGATCGCCCTTCGCTCCGCGATCTCCACTCGATTGAATCCACGCATCGAGTTCTCCGCGCATCTTGGCGATGGTGGTGGCTCGATCGGGATGCTGTGAAACGTCATGCAGGCCGAGTGCATCGGTCTTGAGGTCGTAAAACTCGATCTCGGGGCGATTCGGCTTCAGCCACTGCGCTTGGAAGGTGTCGAGACCGCCGGATTCATTCAGCACACGCAGCAGGGGCATGCCGGGATAGCTGGCTTCCTTGTAGCCGGACCAGTTCAGCCGCGAGAGGCTGGTGTTGTAGTTCTGCACGAGCCATGTATCGCGGCTGATCACGGCGCGGATGCGGTCCATCGCATCGCCACAGCGATCACGCGCGGCGAAGAGCACGTTACGCTCAGGAAAATCACCGCTGAGGATCGGTTTGCCCTCCATCCATGCTGGAACAGGCTGGCCTGCGAGTTTCAGCATCGACGGTGCGAGGTCGATCAAGCTCACGAGACGCTCTTCGATGCTTTTCGCCTCAATCTGCGGCCCGCGCATGATCAGCGGCACCTGAAGTCCCTCGACGCTCAACCATTGCTTCCCCCACGGCATCGGGCGGCCATGATCGGCGAAAAACATCACGATGGTGTCGTCGAGCACGCCCTCCGCCTTCAATTGATCGAGAATCACGCCCACACGTTGATCCACGACCTCGACGCTGCGCTGGTAGGCATACCAATCGCGTCGCACGAGCGGATGATCAGGGTAGTTCGGCGGCAGTTCGATGGGGCGGAGCTTTGTCTCATCATAGTTCTCTGGAATCGGAAACGGCCGATGCGGTTCCGTGATCTGAAACTGCGCGAAGAACGGCTGGCCGGGCTTCCGCTTCCGCCAGTCATCACCATCGAACATCTCCGCCGCTTCGTGCGTGAAGTTGTAGTGCGTCTTGCCCTTTTTGATTGTCTTGCCGTTGCGCATCGCTCCCGGTGCCGCCGCATTCGTGACAAACCAGCCCGCCTCGCGCAGGAGGCCCGGCAGATGCTTGTAAGGTGAGGGCAGCGGCTGCGGATTTTCCACATCATGCGGATGCAGACCCGTCGTGGTTTGATAACAGCCGAGGATGAAGGCCGAGCGCGAGGCGCTGCACACCGGCGCGGTGGCATAAGCCCGCGTGTAGCGCCGACCTTCAGCGGCGAGCCGGTCGAGATTCGGCGTGTGGACCTGCTTCAAGCCATAGGCACCAATGTCCGGCGACATGTCATCCGCGATGATCCAGACGAAGTTTGGCGTGGCGGCGAAGAGCGAGGAAGCGAAGCACAGAAGAAGGAAGATTGATCTCATGGCGTGATTCATTTTCCGGCAGCCGCCTTTGCCTTTGCTTCCGTCCGCAGTTTGAAGCCGGACTGGCTGCGCAGATGGAATGGCGGCTCGACATCGGGTGGCAGGGAGTTCAGCACGCGCTGGAGCTTTTCTTTGGCGGCGAGGTGATCGCTCGCGGTGCTTTGGGCGAGGTCATGTTGCTCCTCGGAATCGGCGTTGGCGTCGAAGAGGCGACCGTCGTTGTAGAGCTTGAACTGCGTGTCGCGGACGACGCGGGTTTCGTGGTATTCGTTGAGGATCCAGTCGCGGTGCGGTGTCTGCGTTTCGCCGAGGAGGTATTTGGCAAAGGATTGGCCGTCGGGCTTGTGCTTCGGCGAAAGCGGCACGTCGGCGAGTTCGCAGATGGTGGGATACACATCGGTGAAATCGGCGAGCGGCAGCACGCGGTCTGCGGGGACGCGTTTGGGGCAGTTGGCGAGCAGGACGACATCGCCTCCGGCCTCGGTGAGTGTGTAAAGGCCGCCGGTGACGACGCGGCCATCGCGGCGAGCTCTGAAACTCTTCTCCGTGCCGTTGTCGCTGGCGACGAAGACGATGGTGTTGTCCCGCAGGCCGAGTTTTTCGAGTTCGGCGATGAACTGGCCGATCTGCTTGTCGGCATAGCGCAGCATGTTGGCGAACATGACCTCATGCGGCAGGTCTTTTTCGGGGTGATCCGGTGTGTGAACGACGGGCTGCGTGAAGGTGGCGCCGTGCGTGAGCATCATCGGGTAATACAGCATGAAGGGCTTCTCGCGATGCTTGCGCAGAAACTCGAAGGCGAACTCCTGCGTCACATCGGGGCCGAATTTGCCCGGATGCTCCTCGCGTTTGCCATTACGGATGAAAACGGGGTCCCAGTAGCGGCTTTCGATATGCTGGATGTAGGCGGTGGTCTCTGTGGCGTCCTCGCGCTTCACCGCGTCCCAAAACTTCGCGAGTTCCGTGCCCTGCACCTTCTTCGGATCGAGACTGCCGGGCCAGACGAGCTGCTCGTCGAAACCATGCGCGGTGAGCACGTCGGGTTCGTCGTAGAGATTGTTCACCTGCCATTTACCGCTGATGCCGGTGGTGTAGCCCGCCTCTCGAAACACACGTGGAAAGAGCACTTCACGCTTCGGATCGAGCCCGCCGCCGCTGTAGAGCGCGGCATCGTGATGCAGCCGAAAACTCGTGCTGTGCGGATAGCGGCCCGTGAGCAGCACGGTGCGGCTGGGGCCGCAAACGGGCGCGGTGTAGCAGTGCTGCACACGCATTCCGCTGCTGGCGAGACGGTCGATGTTCGGCGTGCAACCTTCCTCGCTGCCATAGCAGCCGAACCACTCCTGCCCGACGTTGTCGAGCATGATGAAGACGATGTTCGGAGTCGTTGCCGCGACCGCATTCAGCGTGAGGCATGAGAGAAAAACGAGCAGCAATCGGCGCATGACGTTGAAACGAGCCGCCTGGGGCAATATTGCCCTGCTTGTCTCGTTGATTCATGCCCATGAAATTTTCCGCCTGCCTTCTGCTCCTGCTTTCCACCGCCGCACACGCCGCTGACTGGCCGATGTGGCGCTATGATGCCGGGCGCACGGCGGCTTCGAGTGAAAAACTGCCCGCGAAGCTCCAGCTCGAATGGGAGCGCGTGTATTCGCCGCGTGAGCAGGTGTGGGATGATCCGCTGAACCACGATTTGATGCCGTATGACAAGGTTTTTGAGCCGGTGGTGATGGGCAGCAAGATGTTCATCGGATTCAATGATCGCGACAAGGTGATGGCGCTGGATTTGAGCACGGGCGTAGAGGTGTGGACGTTTTTCACCGGCGGTCCGGTGCGCCTGCCGCCAGTGTGCTGGCAGGGCAAAGTTTATATCACCAGCGATGACGGCCATCTCTACTGCGTGAATGCAGACGATGGCAAAACCGTGTGGTCCTTCAGCGGTGCGCCATCGGCACGAAAGGCTTTGGGGAACAGTCGCCTGATCTCCGCATGGCCTGCGCGTGGTGGTCCGGTGATTCGAGATGGCAAAGTGTATTTCGCCGCGAGCATCTGGCCCTTCATGGGCACGTTTCTTTACTCGCTCGATGCGGAAACGGGCAAGGTCGTGTGGGTGAACGACGGCACCGGTGCGGACTTCATCAAGCAGCCGCACAGCGCGTCTTCCTTCGCAGGTGTGGCTCCGCAAGGGGCGCTCGTCGCCACGAAGGACACGCTGTTGGTGCCGGGTGGACGCTCAGTGCCAGCAGGCTTCGATCTCGCCACGGGTGCGTTGCGTTATTTTCATTTGAACGATGGTGGCAAGGGCAATGGCGGCTCCTTTGTGGCTGCTGGCGACAAGTATTTCTATGTCCACACGCGTGATCGTGGTGTGCGTGTCTATGATCTCAAAACCGGCACGCAGGGCAAGTCGGTGATGAACGAGCCGGTCATTGATGGCAGTCGCCTGTTTGACTCGGACGCCGAAAAAGTGCGTGAGCTCGGCACGAGCGAGAAAGTACTCTGGGAAGTGAAGGCGGATGGCTCCGGTGATCTCATCAAGGCGGGCGATCATCTCTACGCCGCAGGCAAAAGCAGCCTCAGTGCGATCTCGCTGACGGACAAACCCCAGGTGACATGGACACAGCCCGTGCGTGCTGACGTGCGTCGTCTCCTCGCGGCGAATGGAAAACTCATCGCGGTGACGCAGGATGGCCGCATTCAAGTGTATGGCAGCGGCAAGAACCTCGGAATCCTCGCATCAAAGCCGCAAAAGCTCGCCACAGCGCCTGCTGAAGCCTCCAAGCTCGCGCAAGCTTTGCTGGAGAGGGCAGGGGACAAAGGCGGGCATGCTTTGATCTTCCGAGCGAATGACACGGGCTTGCTCGATGCCTTGCTCAGCGATTCCCAGATGCAGATCACCGTGGTGGAGCAAGACGCGGTGAAGGTCGATGCGCTGCGTCGTCAGTATGACGCGCTTGGCTTGCAGGGCACGCGCATCACCTTCCATGTCGGCGATGCGCTTTCTTTTCAGGCACCGCCTTACTTCGCGCATCTTGTCATCGCATCGAAGCAGCATGTCGCCGCTGCTTATGCCTCTGTGCGGCCTTACGGCGGCGTGATGCTTTGTGATGAGGCAGTCGATGTCAGCGCCCTCGAAAATGCTAGGCTGGAAAAGATCGGCGGGCATCAGCTTATCATTCGCGAAGGCGCTCTCCCCGGCGCGGCGGACTGGACGCATCAGTATGGCGACATCGGCAACACCGTGAAGTCCGACGACAGCCGCGTGCGCGCGCCGCTCGGTGTGCTGTGGTTCGGTGGCAGCTCAAACATGGATGTGCTGCCGCGTCATGGTCACGGCCCACCCGAGCAGGTCGTGGGCGGGCGTCTCTACATCCAGGGCATGAGCAGTTTCAGCGCGCGCGATGTTTACACCGGACGTGTCATCTGGAAGCACGACTTCAAGGATCTCGGCACCTTCGGCATCTACTACAATGAAACCTACGAGGACACGCCGCTGAGCACCGCTTACAACCAAAAGCACATCCCCGGCGCGAATGGTCGCGGCACGAACTACGCCGCCACGCAGGAAGCCGTTTATGTGGCGCTGAAAGGCGAGTGTCAGATGCTCGACGCACAAACCGGCGAGCTGAAAAAGACCATCAAACTTCGAGAAGAGGCCAAAGATCCCGCGCAGTGGGCCTTCATCGGCGTGCTGGATGATCTACTCATCGGTGGCGACGACTTCGCTCACTTCAGCCTGCAAACCGGTGCCGCAAAAAGTCGCACTGCCGCGCCGATTGAAGACTATTCCGCCAGCGCGGGACTCGCGGTGTTTGACCGGCACAGCGGCAAGCTGCTCTGGCGCGTGAAGGCGCGTCACAGTTTCCTGCACAATGGCATCGTCGCAGGCAGTGGCCGCATCTACTGCCTCGACAAGCTCACCCAACATGCCGAGGGCCTGCTGGAGCGTCGCGGCAAGGATCTGCCCAAAGATTATCGCATCGTCGCGCTCGATGCCCGCACTGGAAAAGTGCTCTGGGAGCAGGAGAAGGACTTGTTTGGCACCTGGCTCGGTTATTCCAAGGAGCATGATGTCTTGCTGCAAGCCGGAGCCAAAGCGAGCGACCGACTCTCCACGGAAGTCGGCGATGGCATGGTCGCCTACGAAGGCAAAACAGGCCGCGCGCGGTGGCAGGATCTCAAACGCACTTACACTGGGCCCTGCATCCTGCATAACGAACTCATCCTCACCGGTGCGAACTCCTACAGCAGCTCCGGCGGTGCCTTCAGCCTGCTCACCGGCGACCCGCATCTCGTGAAGAACCCGCTCACCGGCAACATGGAACCTTGGCGGCTGAACCGCACCTATGGCTGCAACACCATCATCGCCAGCGAGCACCTGCTCACCTACCGCAGTGGCGCGGCGGGCTTTTACGATCTCGACAGCATGAGCGGAACCTCGAACCTCGGCGGTTTCAAATCCGGCTGCACCTCGAACCTCGTCGTGGCGAATGGCGTGCTCAACGCGCCTGATTACACCCGCACCTGCTCCTGCTCGTATCAGAACCAGACCTCGCTCGCGCTCATCCACATGCCCGAGATGGAAATGTGGAGCTACAGCCAGTTCGGTCTCGATAGCAAACAAGGCGACCGCATCCTTCACGCGGGTATCAACTTCGGAGCTCCCGGCAATCGCCGTGCTCCCGATGGCACGCTCTGGCTCGAACATCCTCACGTCGGCGATGGCAACGCGCCACAACTCGGCATCGAAGGCATCGGCAAGGACGTGACGTGGTTCCGTCGTCACAGCTCGCAAATCGCTGATGCTGGCCAAAGCCAGCCATGGATCGCCGCTTCCGGCTTGATTGGCGAAGGCGAGATCGTCATCACCCCGTCCTTGCGTCGTCCATTCCTCGTGAAGCCTGTCAAAAAATCCGACGACGATGACGACAAGCCCGGAAGCAAAAAGAAGACCGAGAAACCGAAAGTCGTGTCCGCACTGACGCAGGAGCCCTTGCTCAAAGTCGATCACCCACCGCTGCCACACACCGTGCGCCTCCATTTCAGCGATCCCGATCATCTCCCGCCCGGCGAGCGTGTCTTCAACGTCCTGCTGCAAGGCAAGCCCGTGCTGGAGAACCTCGACCTCGCCAAAGAAGGCGGCAGCGTCATGCGCGAGTTCAAAGGCATCGTCATCGGCAAGGATCTGCGTCTCTCGCTCCAGTCTGCGTCCGGATCGAAAGCCAAACCCGTCCTCAGCGGTGTGGAGTTTATGGCGGAATCGAGGTGACTACTTGTTCTTCTTCCCCTTCGCCTTCTTCACTGGCATGGGAGGTGTGGGCAGATCATCACCGGGCTGATTGGAGAAACGCCATGGGTCATCCAGCCGGCGCATTTCTGCGAGCAACAAGGCCTGCATCTCCTTGAGCTTGTCAGCGTGCTTCGGATCATCAGCGAGGTTGGGCCTGCCGTGCTCGGGGAGCAGTTCGTGCGGGTTTTCGGCGAGGTTGAAGAGCTGGGTGTGCTTCGCGCTGCCGTCGGCGGATTCGTATTGGATGAGCTTCCAGTCACCCTGCTTCACGGCTCTCATGCCGGGCTTCGCGCCGCCTGCGTAGGTGCCGTAAAGGACATCGCGGATGATTTTCTTCTCGCCAGTGAGCACGGGTTTGAAGCTGGTGCCTTCGTTCGTCTCTGGCGTTGTGATGCCCGCGAGATCGCAGAGCGTGGCGAGCACGTCGAGGAGGTAGATGTTTCCCTCCACGCGGCTGCCGGGCTGGATGCCGGGGCCTTTGACGATGAAGGGCACGCGCCAGGTGTGCTGGTAGAGGTTTTGTTTGCCCATGAGACCATGGCGGCCGATCGACATGCCATGGTCGGCGGTGTAGATGATGTAGGTGTTGTCGAGTTCGCCCGTTTCTTCGAGCTTCTTCAAGACGCGACCGATCTGGATGTCGATGTTGTCACTGCACGCATACTGACGGCCGATCTCGTTGCGAATGCTGGCCTCGTCGCGGCGCTGCCACACACCGCTGACGGCCACTTCATCGCGCACACCTGAGTCGGTGGTGTCAAAGGGATGCTTGGCGAGATAGTTCGCGGGCAACGGTGGTTGCAGGCTGTGGAGCGAAGGAGGGTTTGCCTCATCGGTGTGATTCGTGGCGCCGTACTTCGCCAGCAGCTCCGGTTTGCCATCGCGCGTGTCGTGCGGATGCGAAAAGCCGTAGTAGATTAGGAAGGGCACCGTGTCCTTCGTCGCCTCGCGTTCGCCGAGGTAGTTCATGACTTGATCGCCATGCCAGGCGCTGCCGCTTTCATCATCACCGCCGCGTTTGGAGGCGTCTTTGCGCACCGTGAAGAGCTTGTTCGCCGCCTCGTAGCTGTTGCCCATCTTGCAGGTGCGCATGGTGGCGTAGCCAGCGCGATTAAAGACGGCCGGGATTGTCTGCTGCTCCAGCGCTGGCGGACTCGTCTTTGCCCCCCAGGGCGCGGGCGGCAGATGCCAGACCGTGCGTCCGCTCATGATCATGTGCCGCGATGGCATGCACACCGCGCCGCTGAACGAGCCCATGTGATACGCTCCATCAAAAACCATCCCCTGCGCCGCCAGTTTGTCGATGTTCGGCGTCTCCAGCGTCGATTGCGGATTGTACAGCTTCAAATCAAATGGCGACTGGTCATCGACGAGGATGAAGAGAAGATTCGGCTTCGCCGAAAATGACGAATGCGGAATGACGAATGACGAAAGGAGGATGAGCAAGACGAGGCGCATGGTTCGCAGTGAACGGCTTCATCTCCGGCACATTTCACCAGTTCCTCAGTCTGCCTTTTTTCTCTTCTTCATGCCACGGTCGGCCGGCTTGTATTCCCAGCGCTTCTGCCATTCGGCGAGGTAGGGCGCGTAGCCGGGGTGCTCGGTCCATGGGATCGACTTCGGATCGGGCGGCGTGACTTTGCCTTCGGGGTAGTCTTTGCCATCAAAGCTGGCGCTCACGCTGTCATTCCAGGCGAGCAGCTCCTTTTTCATCTGCTCAAACACCTGCGGCGCCTTCGTGCTGAGGTCGGTGGTCTCGTTTGGATCGGCGATGATGTCGTAGAGCTGGAAGCTGTCCTTCTCGAGGTTCTCGGTGAGGATTTTGAAGCGCGGGCCGGTGAGCGCGAGCTTGCTGCCGAAGCGGAAGCCGAGGGGCTTGGTGCGCTCGCCGATTTCTCCGGCAAAGAGCGGCTTCAGGCTGATGCCGTCGATGGGTTTGATCATCACACTGTCCGGCAGGCCGAGGATGTCGGCGACGGTGGGGAAGAGGTCCACGGTGCCGGCGGGAAAGCTGGTGATGCGCGGCTTGATCATCGCGGGCCACTCGATGATGCCGGGCACGCGCAGGCCGCCTTCAAAGACGGAGCCTTTGTTCCCACGCAGGCCGCCCACGGTCGGTGGTTCGATGCCGGGGAGACCGCCGTTGTCGCTGTTGAAGACGAGCATCGTGTTATCGGCGAGGCCGGTGTCGCGCAGCTTCTGGCGCAGCGTGCCCACCGCGCGATCCAGCGCCACCAGCTCGCCGTAGTGCTGCTGGGAAAGGTTGTCGAGATCCGCGAAGGCTGCCTTGTCCTCATCCAGCGCCTTGAAAGGGCTGTGCGGTGTGCCGAACCAGATGACGGCAAACAGCGGCTTCTCTCCGGCGCGATGTTTGTCGATGAACTTCACCGCCTCGCCCACCGCGATGTCGGAGGAGTCGCCTTTGAACTCCACGAACTCGCCACCTCGACTCATGAGCGGGTCTTTGTCGAAGAAGTTCGTCATCGACACCCATTCATCAAAGCCGAATGCACCGGGGTTGCGCGGATCGTCCTTCAAAACGGGTGCTCCCGGTCCTTTGAGGCCGTTCAGATGCCACTTGCCGAAGTGCCCGGTCACATAGCCCGCGCCCTTCAGCGCCTGCGCGATGGTCTTCTCCTGCAAACGCAGCGCGTAGCCATGCGTGAGCACGCCCGCGCGGTCGTTCGTGCGTCCCGTGAGCACTGTGGCTCGCGTGGGCGAGCACACCGGGTTCCCCGCGTAAAACCGCTCGAAGCGCAGCCCGTTCGCCGCCATCGCGTCGAGGTTCGGCGTCTTCAACACCGGATGCCCGCGATACCCCGTCTGCCCCCAGCCCATGTCATCGGCCATGACGAAGATGATGTGAGGCTTCGCCGCAAAGAGCGTAGGGCCAAGGGCGAAGAGGAGGAAGCAGAGCAGAGCGGATTTCATGATGCGCTGGGAACGTGGGAGAGGTTAGGATGTGTCAGGAAGTTTGTAGTGAATCAGCAGATGATGCGGAGACCGATTCGCATCGGTCAGATGTGCTGATAAATGATCCTGAGTTCTTGAGATAGCAGCTTGCTCAACTCTCCAATCTGATCCTGACCAAGGGTGCCAACGTTTGGGTTCATCGCCTCAAGAATGAATCGGGAAAACCCTTGGTCGAAAACATACACCAACTCATTGAGAGACGCCTTGTTTGAACAACAAGGAAGGGACATTGGAAGCAACTTGAATCCAATGCCATCGTGATCCTCGGACATTCTGTCTGACCACCAATCTCGATCAAGCGACGCTCTGCAAAAGGGGCACGAAATAGACTCCAAATTCTCGCCGCAATCACGGAACTGAACATGTTCATCAATATCAAATGTAACCGTTTCGCTGTCGGGAGCTATACTGTTTAGATATGCGGTGGCGGCCTCTATTTGTGCCGAAGTAGGCACTGCATAGGGGTCTTTTGGAATCGCTGAAATCCAATGATCTGACATAAGAGTATGAATTGTTTGATGGTCAAAAGCTTGTGACTAGCTGTGATTGATACAAGCAATCAGCCATTCCATTTCACAAACCCCCGCGCCTTCAGCCAGAAGAGCAAATCCGCGAACCACGGATGCTGCGTGCCGATGAGACCGGTGCCGTGGTCGCCGTGCTGGTAGAGGTGGAGTTCGTGGGGGACGTTGTTTTGATGCAAGGCGGCGGCGTAGAGCTGGGCGTGCTCTACGGGGACCAGTTTGTCCTCCATCGTGTGCCAGAGGAAGACGGGCGGCAGGCCGGGCTTCACTTGCAGCTCGCTGGAGGTCTGGCGGACGAGTTTTTCGTCAGGTTGATCGCCGATGAGCATCTTGCGCGAGGTGGCGTGCGGCTTCGTGATCATGCTGATGACGGGATAGCAGAGGATGGCGAGATCGGGGCGCGGGCTGATGTTGTAATCGCGGCCTTCGAGTATGCCATCCTCGGGTCGGTTGATAAGCGTGGAGACGAGATGACCGCCAGCGGAGAAACCCATCACGCCGATGCGCTTCGGATCGATCTTCCATTTCGCGGCATTGCCACGGATTTGAAACATCGCCTCGACGGCATCCTGAAGCTGCGCGGGATAACGATAGCCTGCGCTGCCGAGCCGGTAACGCAGCACGAAGACAGTGAGGCCCTGCTCATTCAACCACAGCGCGAATGGCTCCGCCTGCCCCTCGTAAATGCCACTGTAGCTGCCGCCAGGGATCAGCAGCATCGCTGAGCCGTTGGCTTTCGCAGGAAGATATGGCGTGAGCGTCGGGATGTCCTTCGCGGCTGTGCCGAGTGCTCCGGGAGCGCCATTCGGCCATAGGACGATGGGTTTTTCAGCGGCGAGGAGTGACAGCCATGGCAAGAGCCATGCGGCGGCGAGAATCGTCAGGAGTTTCATCATGGGTTGGCGGTCATGCGGATGTCCTTGCGCACTTTGAGGCGACCGAGCGGGTGCTCGCCGATGAGCCAGACCTGAACCGTGCCGGGCTTCTTCAACAATCCGGCGGGAACGGTGAAGGAGCCGAGGCGTCGCTGCTCCTCGGAGACGAAGAGGGAATGGCGGCCGTAGCTGTCGGACTCGTTGGAGAGGTAGATCGCGATAACATCCATGTTCTCGGACTTGAAGCCGACTTTCCATGTCTCGGTGAGCGACACGCTTTCCTCAGGCAGGCTCAGCGCGAGATCGCACACGGCGAACTCGCAGGCGGTGCTCGCGGAGCCGTCGGGCCGCAGGACGTGGGCGGTGTAGTCGTCGCAGGTGGTGAAGGTGCGCTCCACGAGGCCGGGGCTGCTCAGAACGATTTCTTCGACTGCTTTTTTGTCGCGCTGAATGATCAGCGTCTTCACGCCCAGCGCATCGCGGTCCATGACGTTGAATTTGACCGGCTGGCCTTTTTGATAAGGCACCCAGTCGCCGAGATCGAGCAGGAGCGTGCGGTTGATCGTCGGGTTGGCGGCGTCGGTCTCGTAATTGGGGAAGCGGAGGGCTTCGGCGCGGTTGGCACCGCGCCATGTGTTGAGATCGGTGACGCGGAAGAGCTGCTTGTTTCTCGCGGCCAGATGCTTGTCAAAATCGGCGGCGCTTCGGTCGGTGGTCTTCGTGGTCGGCGGGCGGCTTTCCTCGACACGAAGGGTGATCACGCGGCCTTGTTCATCCTTCGTCACGGCGGTGACCATCTCCACATGCGAGCCGGAGGTTTCCTTCGCGTGCGGCGTGTAGATGACATCGCCGACTTGCGCGGCCTGCGCTGACTGTGGGTTCACGAGCACGACGCCCTCGCTGACACCAGGACCGTGACGGCGGCTGACTTCCGGGATGGCGCATTGCAGCGCGTAGCTGGTGAAGGAGGAGCAGACGGTGCCGTAGAAGGCGGCGGCGTTCGGCACCTTGCCCGCCAGACTCTCCGTGTAGATCACGCTGAGCGGATTCTCGACGGCGGCGAGAAAGGTGCGCAGCCCGATGTCGAAGCCGATATAGCGACCGTCCGACTTCACGCTGGAGTAGGGCACGCCGGTGTATTCCTTGCCCTTTTGGAAAAAGCCTCCGCTGCGGTTCGGCATCGTGTCAGCGACAGACGTCCACTTCACCTGCGAAAGGATGCGCGCATGATCCGCGGCGCGGGGTTGCCAGCTTTGGGGTGCTGGGTTTGAAGAAGATGGCTCAGCGGTGAAAGCGTGGACGCAAAGGAAAGCGCAGCAGAGCAGGAGGAGGCGTTTCATGAGGCGGACTGTTACTTCAGTTCAGATCAAGGTCATTCGTGCGCTTCTTCTTGGCCTTCGCGGGCGGGAAATCGGGGTGCAAGCCGGGCATGCGTGGGGTGCTGGGGCGGATGGGGCCGGGATTCAGGGCGTAGGGCTGGGCGGCGATGAGTTCGTCGATGGTTTTCCAGTTCTGCTTCACCTGTGTGGCGAGGGCCTCGTCTTTCTTTTTCCAGTAGCGGTCCATGAGCGTGATGTTTTCCATCTGAAGGCGTGTGTAGGTCAGACCGGCCTGGTTGAAGGCCACACGCTTTGCTTGAATCGAGTCCGCTGGCACGGAGGAAGCAGCGCGGTCGAGGCGGGCTTGCGATTCGCGCAGCAGATCGGCGGTGTAGAGCTGCGGGAAGGAGAACACACCGGCCTCGTTATTCATCGCGGTGAAGGCCATGCGCTGCTTCTCGATGGTGTCGAAATACTCGCGCACATGCGGCGCGGCGGCACCGAAAGCTCGCTGGTAGTAGTCGGCGAGGATCGCGTCGGCATCGGCGGCGGGATTCCACACGAGCTGCGCCATCACGTAATACAGCGGCCCTTGCGTGGCCCAGTGCTCCCATACGCCGTCGATGAAGATGCCTTCACAATGCGCGGCAGCCACGTCTTTGAGATCGCGCACGGTTTGCGCGATGTGGATGTCCGGCAGGCCCTGCTGCCAGCCGGCGGGGCTGCCGGTGTTCGGCCGCCACATCATCGAGGGCACGATCTTCGCCCAGGCTTCAAACTGCTGCCGATAGGTGTCGCCACGCGTCGAGCCGCGATCCACGAGGCCGGTGCGGCCGAAGAAATTCGCCACGATGGACATGATCACGTTGTCCGCCGGCCGCGCCTTCACCGGCGCGGGGCGCGAGTGGCCGTAGCTGAGCATCAGCACGCGGTAGTCCTTGCCCGGATACTTCTGCTTCAGGAGTTCGCCGAGCTTGTTGGCAAAGGTGACATCGCGGTCGCTGGTGGCGGGGCGCGGCTCGTTGCGCTTGAACCAGTTGAACACACGCGGCTCGCCTTCAGGATGATCCCACGCGCTGCATTTGTCGCACACGCAATGGCCGCTGGCCCAGCCGTCGTTTGGCGCGGCATTGAAGACGGTGCGGTTCGGGTCCTGCTTGAGTTCTGCGGCCACGTCTTCGAGCCACAGCTCCCACACTTTGGGATTCGACATGCACAGCTTCGCGTTGTGCGGATTCGGGAAGCCGCTGCGGGTGCCGTCGGGTTGCAGCGCGAAGATTTCGGGATGCTTCTCGTGGTGGCGGTCCCACCAGTCGCCAAAACCATGCCCGCCCTCCATGCCGAGCGAATCGAGCTCAAGCCGCTGGCGCATCGTCCACTCGTGCGACCTGCCGTAGCCCTTGTTTCCAAGGCTGGAGAAATTGAAGACGCCGCCGCGTGAGCGGATCTGCGGATGATGACGATGCTCAAACGGCGCGCTGATCGCGATGCGCTCGCTCTTCGGCACATCCTCGCCCAATTCGCCCGGCCACAGCCAGCGCACGCCGAGCTGGTCCTGCATGAAGGTGTGAATCGCGTTGATCGTGCCATACTCCTGCTGCTTGCCCTTGATCGCTCCCTCCTTCGTCACGATGTCGAGCTTCGCCGGGTCCCAGCGATCGCGTCCGGCGATGACGACATGCTTTTCATTCGCCGCGATGACGATCTCCTCGGGATGTTTGAAATCGAAGTCCGTCTTTGGAAACAATACCTTCACCTCGGGCTGCACGCCGACCCAGATCGCGCCGTCTGGCATCGGCGAGGACGCGCCAAGCAACACGAGCGGTTTCTTGCCACTGATCTTCTCAATGTATTCCGCCAATGTCACCGCTGCCTCTCGCGTGCGCGGCGGAGCATCTCTATAAATGATGATCGGTACGGGTGGTGTGTCTTTGGCGACGAGGACGAGGTCAGCGGCCTGAGCCGAAAGGCTGAGGGCCGCGAGCCAAAGAGGAAGGAGAGGTTTCATGCGCATTGGCACCTAAAAACGAAGGCGCATGCGCGAAGTTTCCGCCGGATTCCGGGTGCGATGACGGTCTCAGGGTTTCAAGGCCTTGTTGAAGGGATCAAAGTCCATCACCCTGAGGTTTTCGTAGCACAGGGCGAGCGGAAACCAACACTCATGATGCTTTGCGCTCCAATGAGCGGCAAAAGCCACTGCATCACTTCAAAAACCCGTCGGAGATAAAGCTGCTGACAAAGGGACGGATTTGTGAATGATCCAAAATGTTCGCAAAGAAAAAATCGAATGAAAAATTACTGTAGAATTGATCGCTTCATCGAGTCCTCGATTTACACATTCGCAGAGTGGATTGCGGAATCGACATGGCAGGGCAAGGAGCGGGACTGCGTCAATATATTCTCCACTCGTTTCATCCTCCCAGCAGTCAATTCAAGTAGTACAATTACCGATTATTCCCAGGTGAGAATTGAGTGCGGAGTGCCGCAGCCGAAGGGTGAATTATTCAGCCGTCCCGCAGCAGCCAAAGATCTTGTGATTTGGCGTGAGCCGCTGGATGTGGCATGGGATTCCGAATGGCAACCAACGAACATACCTTGGGTTGTGATCGAGTGGAAGACCCGTCGTAAGGGTAAGTTTGATTCCATGTTTGATTCCCATGATGTCAGATGGCTAGAAGCCTTCACCGCTCAGAACACCAATGCCTTCGGATACACAGTCACCGTTGATTTTTGTGGTGCTTTACGAGATGTCCACTTCGCTCGCTTCAAGAATGGCAAGATGAAGGTCAATCAACGCTTGATAGAAAAAGCCAATGCGAACAAGACGTCCCTCCTAACGCCTGCCCCGCCTCAAGTTCAAGCCGCTACAACCGCAACCCGCAGTCGAAGCCTCGCCCCCCGTCAGGCGTAGGAGGACTCGACGTTTGGCAGGAGAATTCACCACTACAACCACATGATTTCGACTGAGCATTGTCACGATGGTGTGAGAAATGTGGACTGGCTGACCAAAGACCCGGAAGTTTGTGCGGCGATGGGCATCTGGTCGGATGGTTCGGCGGCGCTGATAGAGTGCGCCGGCCTCCGGCGCTTTCGAGCGTCCACAGGCCTGCGAAAAGCTCCAGAGGGCTGGAGCACTCCAGGACGCTGTCGCGCCATTCGCAAGAAGCCTTTTGCGAAACGGAGTCACCTCGGCGAAAGAACACTTCCCACCGATGATGCTTTGTTCCCACCAGCGACTCTTCCCCAGCTTCCGGCGATGGCTCCGCGCGGTTTCAGTGCTGGGTGCCTTGTGTCTGGCCCTGCAAGCCCAAGCGGCGGACGCGCCTGTTTTGGTGACCCTCGTCATCGCCCAGAAATCGGACGGCATCGTGCGGACTCTGCAATTGACCGGCACGGTGACCGCACGGCATCAGGCGCAGCTTTCTCCGCGAACCGCCGGACTGGTGAACCAGCTCAATGTGGATGCGGGCGGCCGCGTTGCCAAAGGAGACGTGCTTCTCGAACTCGATCCCAAACTGTCCCAGCTCTCGCTCGCCGTGCTGCAGGCCGAGCTGGCCCAGGGCAAACTCGAGCTAGCCAATGCGGATCGGCTCGTCCAGGACATCCTCGAACTCACCAAAATTGGGGCCTTTCCCAAATCGGAGGCGGAGACTCGACAAGCGGGCTCCAAGGTGGCCGCGAGTCGCGTGCTTCAGATGGAAGCGCGCGTCGCGGAGCAGCGCGAGTTGATTGATCGCCACAAGGTTCTGGCCCCCTTTCCGGGTGTGATCAGCCAGCGCTTCGCCGAAGTGGGAGAATGGGTGGCCACGGGCACGCCTGTCCTGGAACTCGTCGGCACCGATGACGTCTGGTTTGATCTCCAGGTGCCTCAGGAGGAGCTGGCGCGCATCGCCGGCGCGAAGACGGCCACCGTCACTCTCGATGCCTGGACCGGCAAGCCGCTGACGGCGCGCATCGATGTTCAGGTGCCGATCAAGAATCCTGTGTCGCGCACGTTTCTCGTTCGTCTGAAAATCGACGACGACCAGCAACTGGCCGCGCCTGGAATGTCCGGCACGGCGGAGATCGCCTATCAATTGGTGGACGGAGCCAGCGTCCGCATTCCACGCGATGCGGTGGTGCGCTACCCGGATGGCACGGCGCGAGTCTGGGTGGTGGAGGAAAAGGACGGCATCCCCTGCGCCATGCCACGCACCGTGACCACGGCGGGCGCTCTCGGTGAATGGACGGAGGTGATCCAGGGATTGACGGGCGGCGAGCAGGTGGTGCTGCGCGGCAATGAAGGACTGAAAGAAGGACAGGCGGTCCGCTTCCAATCCCAGAGTTCGAATCCGAGCCGCAATGATTGACCATCTCCTCAAGCGCGGCACCCTCGTGGCCGTGGTGCTGACCATGGTGCTGCTGCTGGGCATCGTCGCCGCGACGCGCGTGCCCGTGCAGATGATCCCGGATCTGGAGACGCGCATCATCTCGGTCGAGACCGTGTGGCCCGGCGCGACACCGCAGGACGTGGAGAAGGAGATCCTCATCGAGCAGGAGGAGTATCTCCGCAGCCTGCCGAACCTGCGGCGCATGACCTCGCTCGCCTCGACCGGACGCGCCGAGATCGAGCTGGAGTTTCCCTTTGGCACAGACACGAACAGCGCGCTGCTGGAGGTCAACAACGCTCTCAGTCAGGTGCCCGACTATCCTGAGAATGTCGATGAACCGGTGCTGCGAACCGACTCCTTCTCCTACAATCCCTTCATGTCGTTTCGCATTGTCCCGCTGCCGGGAAACCCGAAGGGGCACGACATCAACATGCTGCTCGACTTTATCGACGACCATGTGCGTCCGCCCATCGAGCGTGTCGAAGGCATCTCCCAGGTCCGCCTCAGCGGCGGGGCCGAGCGCCAGATCCGCATCTACGTGGAGCCAGGCCAGCTCGCCGAAAGAAAACTCAGCCTGAGCGATGTGCGCGATGCCATTCGCGCTCGTAACATCGACACCTCGGCAGGCGATATGGACAGTGGCAAACGCCGTTACCTGATGCGCACCGTCGGCCGCTTCAAGGATCTCGAGGAACTGAGGAATCTCATCATTGCGCGACGCGGTGACGCCATCGTCCGTCTTCAAGACATTGCCCGTGTCGAGCTCGGCCACTCTGAGCTGCGCAGCATCTCCTACTCCGATGGCGAGCCGAACATCCGCCTCAGCTTGGTGCGGCAGACGGGGTCGAATGTGATCTCGATCAAAAAGGCCGTGCTGCCGGAGATTGAGCGCATCAATGAGGAAGTGCTCCATCCCGAAGGCCTGGAAATCTCCCTGACGAACGACGACGTGCGCTACGTCGAGAACTCGATCACCAACGTCGTGCAAAACATCGTCATCGGCGCCGTGCTCGCCGCGGCGGTGGTGTTTCTCTTTCTCCGATCCGTGTCGGCGACGGTGATCGGCATGATCGGGATGCCGGTCTGCGTGGTGGCGGGATTCATCGGGCTGCTGCTGCTGGATCGCACCATCAATGTGATCTCGCTGGCGGGCATCGCCTTTGCCATCGGCATGACGATCGACAACACCATCGTCGTTCTCGAAAGCATCGAGCACGAGCGACAATCCGGCCTGAGCCGTCGCGAGGCCGCGAAAAAAGGCGTGCAGAGCGTGTGGGCCGCCGTGCTCTCCGGCACCATGACGACGGTGCTGGTGTTCCTGCCCGTGCTGTTTGTGCATGAGGAAGCCGGGCAGCTCTTCTCCGACATCGGCATCGCCATCTCCGCCTCCATCCTGATGTCCATGGTCACCGCCGTCGCCATCGTGCCGGTGGCCTACGCGAATCTGCCCGACAGCAAGTCGCGCCAAAAACGCAAGCCACGCCGCCCGACGGTTCCCGCTGCCATCGATTGGATCTTGCGCGGCACGGGTCGTCGTTGGGCCTGTCTCGGCGTGACCCTCGCCATCACCATCGGCGCTTTCCTCTGGCTGACGCCGCCCGCCGAGTACCTGCCGGAAGGGGAAGAGGCCAAGGCATTCTCCACCATGATCGCGCCACCCGGCTACAGCCTGGAGGAGATGCACCGCGTGGCGCTGTCGTTGCAGGAGGAATTTCTGCCGGCCATGCAGGATGATCCGGCGAATTTCGACGCAGGCACCTCCGCCATTCCCGCGCTGAGCCGCATCACCTTCATCGGCCAGCCGGAATCCATGCGCGTCATCGCCGTCACCAAGGACCCCGGCCACATCGATGCCTTCATGGGCATCATCAACGAGCGCTTCCGCACGTTTCCAGGCATGCGCGCCTTCTCGACACGGGGCTCCATCATCTCCAGCAATGACGGCGGCACACGCGCGGTCGCGCTGGACGTCAGTGGCCGCGATCTGCCATCTCTCTACCGCGCTGCCGCCGCCATCTACGAGCGGGCCAATGCAGCGTTCGACAATGCGCAGATCAATTCCATGCCCTCATCCCTCACGCTGGGCCAGCCGCTGCTGGAGATTCAGCCGAACTGGGAGCGGCTCGCCGAGCTGGGCTTCAATACACGCGACTATGGTTTCACCGTCGCGGCCTTGAGTGACGGAGCTTACGTGGACGAGTTCTATTTCAACGACGACAAGATCGACATCCATCTCTTCAGCACCGCGGGCGAGGCCCAGTCGCTGGATCGCCTGCAGGGTCTTCCCATTTACACACCGCAGGGTTCCGTGCTGCCCCTCGGTGCGCTGGCCACCATCACGGAGAAAGTCGATACCGCGCAGATCCGCCGCGTGGACGGACGCCGCACCGTCACGCTCTACATCATTCCCCCGCGATCCATCGCCCTGGAAACGGCGGTCGCCAAAGTGCGGCAGGACATCATCCGCCCCATGCGGGAAGACGGCCAACTGCCGGAAGGCGTCACCGTCTCCCTCACCGGAGCGAGTGATCAGCTCGAAGCCACACGCGCCTCGCTCGGCAGCAACATGTGGATCGCGGTCGCGCTTTGCTACCTCCAATTGGTCATCATCTACCGCCACTGGGGTTATCCCTTCCTCATCCTCCTCACCGTGCCGCTCGGCATCAGCGGCGGCATCGGCGGACTGTGGTTGCTGAATTACGTCGGTGCTTGGCTGCCCACCATCGGGCTGGAGCCGATCCGCCAGCCCTTCGACATGATCACCATGCTCGGTTTCCTCATTCTTCTCGGAACGGCCGTCAACAATCCCATCCTCATCGTCGAGCGGGCGATGCAGAATTTCCGCGAAGCCGGAATGTCCGCTCTGGAATCCGTGCGCGACGCCGTGGCAGCCCGCCTTCGCCCCATCCTCATGACCACCCTCACGACGCTGATGGGACTCGCCCCGCTCGTCCTCCTGCCCGGAGCCGGAACGGAACTCTACCGCGGCCTCGGTGCCATCGTCCTCTTCGGCCTCGCCTTCACCGCCGTGATTACACTAACCTTCCTCCCCGCGCTGCTCGTCACGCTGCTTTCCATGACTGAGCGCTGGCGCGGACGGGCGAAGACGGCGAGCGAAAGTGTTGCGACCACCTGATGCGTTCGAGGGGCCGCAAGCTGTTGGTATGCCTCGCGTCATCATCTTTTGTGAATTCAGAATGATCTCCCACTGATTCGGGGAGGCCCACAGATTGGATTCAAAATAAAAATCTGCTGGCCTCCATGAATCTGCGGGAAATCACAATTCATCATAACGCTCAGCATAAAGACCGGTGTCAGCTTCAAGGCGCGGGCCGCAACTGACTGATGAGGCTGTGCAATCGCGAGCCGGTGCTGACCGGTTTTCCCGCGCGCACGTCCTCCTCGCGAAACACGGCCATCACCACGGAGCCGACGCCTTTCTTGCCCTCGCGGTTTTCGGTGTAGCGCTGATGGTCGTAGATGACACGGATCGTCCCGTCGGCGGCGATGGTGCCGTCGGGATAAGAGGACTCGCGTTCATCAAGCAGCAGGCCGCCCGTCCAGGTGCCGCCGTCATCATCGGAAACGAAGGCCGTCATGCGGGAACGACTGCCGTCCGGCGCGTCGTTGCGCACGAGCAGCAGCGCGCCCGAGGGCAAACGGCGGAGGAAAAAACGCTTGCTGGAGAAGGTGCGGCCTTTGAAGTGAATCTCACCCGCGCTCCAGCTTCGGCCGCCATCCTTCGAAATGCTCTGCGCGATGCCGCCAGTGTTGCGCAGCAGCATCCACAGGCTGCCATCGCGCCGCTCCACGATCATGTGCTCGTCCACTCGCGTGCCGGGAACGCGCACCTGGCCGATGCGCTCGAACGTTTTTCCGCCATCCGTGGAGGCGACGACGTTCGAGCCGCGCTCCTCGCCCAGATCGTGCGCGAGGCCGGCGTTCGTGTAAGGCGCGATCTCCTTTTCATCGAAGGTGATGTTCGGCACGTTGGTGCTGTCGCGCCAGTAGCCGACCGGCAGCAGCCATGTGCCGTTTTTCAAGACGGTGGGCTTGTTCAGCATCACGCCGTTGCTGATGCGGCGCGGCTCGGACCATTTCGGGTTTTCCAGATCGGCCTCCGCTGTCGTCATCGCCCACACGCCCATGCGCCCGTCCTGCAAACCCGCGCTCTGCGCCCAGAAGAACCACAGCTTCCCCGCCGGATCGACCCACAGGCACGGATCGTAGGTGTGGCAGAGTCGCGGCGCTTGCAGCACCAGTTTTTCCGTCCACGTCGCGCCATCATCGCCACTGGTGGCCAGCACGACATAGCTCGACGGACTTTCCACCCCGCGCTTGCTCCTCCCCGCATACCAGGCCGCCCACAGCCGCCCCTTCGCCGCCCGCTCGATGGCGGGCACGCCCTGCGCGCCTCGCGAGCTTCTGACATGATCCGCGCCGATGTCGGTGATGACTCGCGCAGGCTGCAAGGCGAGGTCAGGCAGGTCGGCGGCACGAAGGTCTGCCGCAAGGGTCAGAACGACGAGGAGTGTGGTGAGGGTTTTCATGAGGTTGGGTCGCTGCTTGCGGTAATGGGTCCAGCTCAATTCGGAACGCACGGCGTCCCAAATTGGAAACGCGAGGTAGAACGCACGCATGTTCCGCAGATTGCGCTCGTCGAAACCGCCTCCGAAATCATCCGTGAGCGTGAGTGCGCACCCACTGACCGTTCAGCACGACAGCACGGCTCACCCAGCACACAGCGGTGGTGACATGAGCATTGCTGAAGCGCACGCCCTCGGTGGCGAGACGATCAATCGTTGGCGTCTGCACGATGGGATGCCCGGCGCAGCCCAGGGTGTCGTAGCGCTGATCATCGGCGAAGAGGAAGAGGATGTTGGGCCGCTCGGCGGCCAATGACGAATGCAGAATGACGAAAGGAATAGAAGAGAACGCTTCATGGGCGGAGGTGGCGGACTATTTGGCGGCGGGGTGGGCGAACTCATCTTGGGTGAGCTTGCCGTCGTTGTTCTGGTCGAAGTTCTTGAAGCGGCCCTCCGCGTTGTCCTTCTTCGCGAGGCCGTTGCGGTATTCGTCGAGGGTGAGATAGCCGTCCTGGTTCTTGTCCCAGTTTTTGAAGGCGCGCAGGCGGGTCTCCGGTGAGATCTCGGCGGGCTTGGAAGGCTTCGCGGCAGTCTTGGGCGCGGCTTTCGCCCGCAGCGCGAGATCGACACTTTTTGGCAACGTGGCAAACCATGTCTCGATGGCGGCGGACATGCTTGTCACTCGCTCAGCATTCTTTTTGGCGAGATTGTTGGTTTGGAAACGATCTGCGATGACATCGAAGAGCTCCGCGCGCTGCTTGGTCTCGTCGAGAATGAGCACATGCGATCCCTCGCGCATGGCAAAGGCGGGCCAGTCATCGCCACTGTGGCCGCCCTGCCACCACCAGAAGACGGGCTTCGTGCGCGCCTGCTTCTCGCCTTTGAAGGCGGCGAGCATGCTTTCGCCATCGGAGGCATAGCCTCCGGGAGCCTTCACGCCCGTGGCGGCGAGCACGGTGGGGAAGACATCCACAGCGGCAAGCGCGGTTTCCTTGTCCACACGGCCTGCGGGCACCACGCCCGGCCAGCGCGCGAGGAAGGGCACATTCACGCCGCCCATGAGCAGGCTGCGCTTGCGACCACGCAGACCGCCCGTGCTACCCTGGCTGTGATAAAACTTCTGCCCTGGCTGCGCGTGGCTGTTCTCAGGTCCGTTGTCGCTGGAGAACATGACGAGCGTGTTGTTCGCGAGGCCCAGCTCGTCGAGCACATCAAGCACGCGCCCAACCTGCCGGTCCGCGCGCGAAACTGCCGCGTAATAGATCCTCTGCGGCTCCGGCACATCGGGATAGGGCTTTTTGTCGTCCTCCGTGGCCGAGACGAGGTGATGCGTCTCATGCAGCCAGAGATTCAGATAAAACGGCGTGTCCTTCGCCTCGCGGATGAAACGCAGCGCGTGATCCGTAGCCGCCACACTGATCCACGAGGCGGCCTGTTTGTCATGCGCGGAGCCTTCGCCTTTGGCGAATTCATACTTCAAGCCGTCAAAGACATGCGCCCCCGGCCCGGTCCACACCGCCGCGTCATCGTAGCCGTAGGCGGCGGGCAGCGGCGCACCGTCGATGTTTCCGCCGGAGAGATGCCATTTGCCAAAGTGCGCAGTCTTGTAGCCTGCTTCCTTCATCACACGCGGCAGCAGCGGCGCCTTCGGATCGAGCCAGTCGGGCATGTTGCGGGCCACGTTCTGCTCATGCGTGGCAAAGTGCTGATGCACACCCCAGCGCGAGGGAAACTGCCCCGTCACGATGCCTGTGCGGCTCGGCGAGCACACCGGATTCACCACCGTGAAGCTCCAGAAGTCCGTGCCTTCCTTCGCCATTCGGTCGAGGTGCGGCGTCTGAATGCGCGGATGCCCGTGACAGGCCAGATCGCCGAAGCCGAGGTCATCGCAGTAGATGAAGACGACATTCGACTGCGCCAGAGCGGAGAGCAGAGGGCACAGGGCGAAGAGGAAGAGGAAGAGGAAGAGAGGAAGCTTCATGGATGGACGTAGATTCGAGTGGCACTCGAATGGGTTGGGGACGGTTCGGCTTCGATTGCCAATCGAATCTACTTTTTCGCCTTCTTGCCTTTGCCTTTTCCCTTCGGCTGATCGGCGAGCGTTTTCTTCACGAGCGTGGTGAAGTCATCGGTCTGCTTCTGCCACGCGGCTTCGAGTTCTTTCGCCTTCTCGGGCATCTTTTTGGCGAGGTTGTGCTGCTCGGCGCGGTCGGTTTTGAGGTCGTAGAGCGTCCAGGCATCGCCTTTGGCGGCCACGAGTTTCCAATCACCGACGCGGATGGCTTTGTTGTCTTCATGCAGCCACCACAGGCTGTCGCGGGCGATGGTTTCGTCTTTGGCGAAGGCGGGTGCGAGGCTGCGGCCGGGCGCTTCCGGGATCGGTTCGCCCTTCCATTCCTTCGGCTTCTCGACACCGGCGAGTTCCAGCACGGTGGGCACGATGTCGATGACATGCGCGGGCGTGGTGCGCAGTTCGTTCTTTGCCGTGATGCCCGCAGGCCAATGCGCGATGAGCGGCGTGCTGATGCCGCCTTCATGCACCCAGGTTTTGTGACGGCGATGCGGTGTGTTGCAGGCGCTGGAGAAGCCGGGGCCGAGGCAGAGATAGGTCGCGGCGCTGCCCGGAGGCGCGGCGGGATCGTGGCCGCCATTGCGCACCATGATCTCCGCGCTCGCGCCGTTGTCGGAGGCGAAAAAGATGAGAGTGTTCTCAAATGCGCCCATCGCTTTGATTTGAGCGAGGATGCGGCCGATCTCGCGGTCCATGCGGTCCACCATCGCGGCGTGAATCGCCATCTTCGTGGCCTGGAAGCGGCGCTGCTCGTCGGTCAGCTCGTTCCAGGGCAGCGGACGATTCACTTCGCCGGAGCCGAGTTTTTCCATCGCATCAGGAAAGGCATACGGCGGGCCGACTTTACGTTCCAAGGCCGACAAGGTCGTGTTTGTGACGCCCATCTCCTTTTGGTGGGCGAAACGGGCCTCGCGCATCTTCTCCCAGCCATCAAGATACTTGTCGCGATACTTCGCGATGTCCTCCGGCAGCGCATGCAGCGGGAAATGCGGCGCGATGAAGGGGATGTAGTGGAAGAACGGCTTCGTGGAATGATTTGCCGCGTGGTCTTTGAGGCACTCGATGGCGTGGTTGGCGGTGGCGATGGTCGTGTAGTAGCCCTTTTCGTCCGCAGGCACTTCAACTGGCACGTCGTCGATGGCATTGCCTTTGGCGGTGAAAAAGTTTCCTTGGTTGCGGGTGTCGAGTGATCGGTCGAAGCCGCCGTCGAGCACCTTGCCGTCGATATGCCATTTCCCGCTGTGGTAGCTGCGGTAGCCCGCCGGTTTGAGGAAATCCGGCAGCAGCCGCGCCCACTTCTGCCTCACGCCCTGACCTCCGCCGCCGACGCCTGGCAATCCGTCACGGTGAATCTGCTGCGCGTAGAATCCCGTCATCAAAGCACCGCGCGTGGGCCAGCAGCGGGCGGTGTTGTAAAACTGCGTGAAGCGCAGGCCGTTTTTTGCCAGCGAATCGAGATTCGGCGTCTCGATCTCGCCGCCGTAACAGCCGATGTCGGAGTAGCCGAGATCATCCGCGAGGATGAAGACGACGTTGGGCTTCGCGGCGAAGAGCGAAGGGCAGAGGGCAAAGAGACAGGCGAGTGCGCGGGCAAGCTTCATGGAGCGTCAGGAAACGCGGCATGGGCGAGCAGCTTGCGGCAAAGATCGGCGGAAGCGCACAGCCTAGCATCACTTCCCATAATCCGCGCCGGTGAGGCTCTTGAGCACGCTGTCCTGCCACTGGCGGAGCTTGGACTGGAGCTCCTTGGCGAGTTCGGGCTTTTGTTCGAGAAGGTTCGTTTTCTCGGCGGGATCGGCCTTCAAATCGAAGAGCTCGATTCTTGGCTCACCCTGCATCAAATCATGGATGACGAGCTTGTGGTCGCACTCGATGATGCTGCGCGCGCCGAGGTGATCTTCCTCGCTGATGATTGGGTGCTTGAAGTTCGTGAAGTCACGCGTGGCTTTGCCGCCCATCTTTTTGACGAGTGGTGTGGTGCCTTTTTGAAGCTCCGGGTCGATGTAAGGTTCACCCCTGGCTGATTTGCCTCCAGCCTGATATTCCCAAAAATGCAGCGAGGTGGGACGTGCTGTCATGGTGCCATCGAGCACGGGTGCGAGGTCGATGCCGTCGAGCGGACGATCAGGCAGTGCTTGTCCCGCAATGGCGGCCACAGTGGGCAGCAGATCGCTGGTGCTGGCACGCACACTCACGCTGCGCGGTTTTGGGATGCGGGCAGGCCATTCGATGAGGCCGGGGACGAGCGTGCCACCTTCATAAAACGCCGCCTTCGCTCCGCGATGCGGAAAGCCGAGCGCGGCGTCGGGCGAGGTGCCGTTGTCGCCGCAGTAGAAGAGCAGCGTGTTTTCGCGCAGGCCGTTTTGGGCGAGATGTTTTCTCAAGGTGCCAATGGCGCGGTCCATGGCTGTAATCTCGGCGTAGCGTTCGCGGAGGACTTCGCCCTGCGGGCGTTTGGTGCCGCCGCCGGTTTCGTTGGAGGTGAGTTTGACCAGCTTGGTGTATTTGGCGGGCAGGTCGTCGTAGAGCGCGAGATCCTGCGGCAGGCCGCTGTAAGGCTCGTGTGGCGAGCCGAACCAGATGACCTGGAAGAACGGCTTCCCAGCTTTCTGGGCGCGTTCGATGACTTGAATGGCCTCGCGGATGAGGATTTCGGAGCTTTCGCCTTTGAAAAGCTCTGGCGGGCCGCCATTGCGCGAGAGCGAGGGGTTCATCTCGAAGAAGTTGTCATGCGAGAGGCACTCATGAAATCCCATCGACAACGGACTCACGGGCGACTCCTTCTTCACCGCGCCGACATGCCATTTGCCGAGATGGGCGCAGTGATAGCCTGCTTGGCTCAAAAGATGCGCACTGGTGATCTCCTCCGGTCGGAAGGACCAGCCCGGTGTGAAGGTGCCCATGCGGTTCGGGTGCCGACCCGTGAGGAAACTCGCGCGTGTGGGCGAGCAGCTCGGATGCGCGGCGTAGAAGCGCTCGAATTTCAAAGCCGTGGCCGCCATCTCGTCCAGCACGGGCGTTTTGACATGCGGATGGCCGTTGTAACCGGTTTCCTCCCAGCCGTGATCATCGCCCATCATGAGGATGATGTTCGGCGTGGCAGCCTGGAGTGACGCGCACCAGACGGTGAGGCAGAGGGAGAGAAGAAGTGATGTTTTCATGAGATGGGCTGTGTGCAGGACTTTAACGAACCTTCCAGATTTTCACATCGTCGATCCAGACGGTGTTGTTCACGAGAAAGCTGAACCAACGTTTCATCGGATGTGCGAAACCTTCGGAGCGATGCTTGGCAAGCAGCTTGCCGTCGATGCTGAGGCGCATTTCATCGCCTTCGGTGACGAGAACGAGCTCATGCCACTCGGTGTCGGCTTTGTAGGGCACGCTGATGCTCTTGGTCTTCAGCAGGGCTTCGAGATCGGCGGGGACTTTTTCTTTCTTCGCCACCGCGTCATCGCGACGTTTGCGGTTCTCCAGGTTCATGATGCCGGTCTTGTGATCGGTCAGCGTGATGCTGCTTTGGGAAAGGATGCCGTAGCAGAGATGCCCGGCCCAGATGCCCTTCGTCTCGCGGTCCACGAAGCCGAGCTGAAGCGTCTCCGCTTTGTTGAGGCCTGGAAAGCGGAAGCGAATCACCGCGCCACCGTCTGCAAAACCAGCCTCATGATGTATGTGCGCCGCGTGTTTGGCTTCTTTGGATGCGCTGGCGATTTTGAGGATGCCTTCGTCCAGATCCGCCATCTTGATGTGCGGCACACGATCCGCCGTGGCGCTGTTCCAGCCGTTGCCGATGGCCTTGGCGAGGTTGCCGTCCTCCTCACGCTCGAAGGCATCATGGAAAATGAGCGTGCCTTTTTCTCGGAGCCAAGTGGAGTCATCTTGCGCGGAGACGGAGAGCTGCGAAACGGCAAGAAGGTGAAGGACGAGGATGGCGATTTTCATGGTAGCATGGCCTTTCTAGGCTGTGGGTCTTGGGGTTCGATGAACACAGGCTAGAAAGCCTATGCTACGTCACTTTGTCATCTCGAGGAGCTTCGCGGCAAAGCGCTTCCCTATTTCATTTTGCGCGGCGGTGTCGAAGTGAACGGCATCGCCGATGTGGGTCTTCAAATCGCGCGCATCGACGCAGGCTGTGTGTGGCACCGATTTTGGCAAGGCGCGCTGGATCTCATTCATCGCCTTGAGGTTCGCGAGCATCGGCTCGCCCTTCATCTCGCCGATGGTGCAGGCGATGAAGGGCAGTTCCGGCAGCGCGAGATCGGCGCGCAGGGCTTCGATCATCGCACGAAGACGCTCGGCGTGTTGAGGAAGCTCCTGCGGATTCGCGTTCGCCTCGCCTTGCAGCCAGATGACGCCACGGATACGGGCTTTGACGGGCGCGGTGGTTTGCAGGGCGAGCTTCGCCCGCCGCAGCGCCTCGTCGTAGAGCTTCGCGCCCTTTTGCCAAAGCTTGATCGACGATCCACCGACCGCGCAGGGCACGAGGCCGATGGCGAGCTTCGGATTCGCAGCGGCAATCGTCTCCGCAAAGGCCAGTCCGGGGCCGACACCGGCATTGTCGTGACCTTGGAAGGTCTTCGCATCGCCCGTGAGATGCAGCGGATGCCGCGCGAAATACCATTGATCGTCTTTGAGATGCATCATGACGATGCGCGGATCACGCTTCGGTTCCTCGGGCATCACGCCGCGCCCTTTCATGTTCGACTGGCCCATGAGGAGGAACAGATCAAGCTGCGTCGTGCCCTCCGGCAGCTTCGCGATGTCCACCGCCTCCAACGGCGGCTTCGTGGGCGGTGGTGTGGCGGCTTTCTTGGCCTTCTGCGCAAAGAGCGAAGGGCAGATGGCGAGGAGGAGGATGGCGATGACGCGGCGCATGGTGCGTGAACGAGGGGCGTGCGTGGATGTTGCATCCGCTGAAGTGGAGAGAACGCGGAGATGCCGAAAATGAGGGCTCATTCAAATTCCGCCTCTTTGCCTCTCGTTCCCTCCCGAATAACTTGAATTTTCATCCACAGATTTCTCAGATTAAGCAGATGAGCTTCAGTCTGTGAAATCTGCGTCATCTGTGGATACATCCTAAAGTTACTCCTTGTTCCACACGCCCGCCCGGCGTTCCAGTGCTCTGCGGCAAAAACGAGCGTCCAAAAAGCCTGCGAGGCGTTGCAGGCATCCCAAACCACTGCTAGCTCACGAAAGCCATGCCCACGCCCGCCTTCCACTACCAGCCCCTCTTCGAACTCGGCACCGACGACACCGAATACCGCCAGCTCACCAAGGAACACGTCCGCGTCGAAAAGATTGGCGACAAGGAGCTGCTTGTCGTCGAGTCCGAAGCGCTCACGCTGCTGGCGAATCAGGCGTTTCATGACATCAACTTCTTCCTGCGCCCAAAGCACCTGAAGCAGGTCGCCGCCATCCTTGATGACCCGGAGGCCAGCGAGAACGACCGCATGGTCGCCCTCACGATGCTGAAGAACGCTGATGTGGCCTCCGCAGGCCTGCTGCCCTTCTGTCAGGACACCGGCACCGCCATCATCATGGGCAAAAAAGGCCAGCAGGTCTGGACCGGCGGCGGTGACGAGGCCGCGCTCTCGAAGGGCGTCTATCTCGCCTACACCGAGAACAATCTGCGCTACTCGCAGAACGCCGCGCTGGACATGTTCACGGAGAAGAACACCGGCACGAATCTCCCAGCGCAGCTCGACCTTTACGCCACCAATGGCGATGCGTACAAATTCCTCTTCATCGCCAAAGGCGGCGGCTCGGCGAACAAGGCTTACTTGTATCAAGAAACCCGCGCCGTGCTGAATCCGAAGGGCATCGTGAAGTTCTTGAGCGAAAAAATGGTGTCGCTCGGAACCGCCGCATGCCCGCCGTATCATCTGACCTTCGTCATCGGCGGCACCTCGGCGGAATCGACGATGAAACACGTCAAAATGGCCTCCACCAAATATTACGACGGCCTCCCCACCACCGGCAACGAGCACGGGCGCGCCTTCCGCGATGTCGAACTCGAGGCGCAGATGCTCGAAGAAGCCCGCACCTGCGGCATCGGCGCGCAGTTTGGCGGGAAATACTTCGCACTCGACGTGCGCGTCATTCGTCTGCCGCGTCACGGCGCGTCATTGCCCATCGGCATCGGCGTTTCATGCTCCGCCGACCGCCAGGCGAAGGGCAAGATCACGCGTGATGGCGTTTTCATCGAGAAACTCGAAACGAATCCGCTGCAATACATCCCCGAGGAGCTGCGCCACCGCAAAGACACCAACGCCGTGCGCATCGACACGAACCGCCCGATGGCCGAGATCCGCGCCGAGCTGAGCAAGTATCCCACCACCACGCGCCTCCTCATCAACGGCCCCATCATCGTCGCCCGCGACATCGCGCACGCGAAGCTCAAGGAGATGCTCGATGCCGGCAAGCCGCTGCCTGATTACTTCAAAAATCACCCCGTCTATTATGCCGGTCCTGCGAAAACCCCTGTCGGCATGCCCAGCGGCAGCTTCGGCCCCACCACGGCGGGCCGCATGGACAGCTACGTCGATCTCTTCCAAAGCCACGGCGGCAGCATGATCATGATCGCCAAGGGCAATCGCGGCCAACAAGTCACCGACGCGTGCAAGAAACACGGCGGCTTCTACCTCGGCAGCATCGGCGGCCCCGCCGCCATCTTGGCGAAGGAAAACATCAAGAAGGTCGAAGTCGTCGAGTTCCCCGAACTCGGCATGGAAGCCATCTGGAAGATCGAAGTCGAGGACTTCCCGGCCTTCATCCTGATTGATGACAAGGGGAATGATTTCTTCCAGACCGTGGGTCCGGGGTGCTCGGTGAAGCATTGAAGCCTCCTAATCAGACATTGCGACTCACTGTTGCCAAGGAAGCGCGCCCCACAACGGATGCGAGTACAAGAACGGTTTGCCTTCTCGCAACCCAGGAGCCTTGAAGCATCTGCATAAGCGACGGTTTTTGACATTCTGCCATTCGTCTTGTTGCCTCATTACAAAGTGCGTGTTCTCACCATGGTCCGCAAAAGCGATCCAGAAAAAGACAGCATCAACGGCTTTGTAAGCTTCCAGAATTGCCATTCCAAGGTCATCCAAGAGCTTAGGCACGTTCAGAAATGTCGAAATACAGACGACATGGATTTCATCAGTAACAACTAATGGAAACTTTTTCCTCAAACCTTGAATCCCATTGGCAACGACACTCAGCGTGTCCGCTCCTCCGAAAAGTGCAAGTTCCAGGCTCGATGACAGATTCTTAACTTCGAGACTGATCGGCACTTGAGTGCCGTCTAGGTCACATACGATCTTCCAGTCGACCGTTCCGCTAACCGAAGCATTTGTCTTGTGTTCATGAACCGTTTGATCGGGGCAGACGTTCTGCCACAGCGACAACCAGAAAAGTTCATGGAGGCAGTCTATGTGTTTCTTTGGATTTGCCAGATCCTTGCGCAAACACTCATCCTGAAGCCAGATTCCTGGAAGTTGACGCCTGGCGTTTCGAAACACATCGCACGTCCAACGGAGATCCTCTCGATCCAAGCCTGGCCCCTCCATATTCTTGAGCTTTTCAAGCTCGGCCTTGGCTTGCTGTGGGTCGGCATTGTTGATATTGTTGTGTGTTTGCCCGAATTTGTAGTGAGCAATCGGAGCTGTTGCGACTTGATGACCGATCTGCACTTCAATTCTGTCGAGAGGAAGAAGCTCAATTACTGATGACAATCCAATCCAGTCGAGGTCTTCTTTCAATTGTTCAGCGTATTGAGGCAAGTCTTCTGCTGTCAGGTGACCGTTGTTGATGTACCCCTCGTATCCATGTTGGAGTGCAGTAAGGAGATCAGATTTTGTTGTCATAACGAGACTGTCTAAGAAGTGTCAAGATTTGCAACACTTGAGCCGGAGGCTCGAAAGAGATTAGCCGGTGGTGAAACCACCGGAACCGTGCTTACCACCCCGATTCGGGATGCGCCCCGGTGGGGGCGCGAGAAGCGTGCGATTGTTCCCCGGCGATGTTGCCCGCCAGACCCCGCGTGCCCTTCTCGCGCCCTTTCAGGGCGCGGGGGCGGTTTAGGGGTGGTTGGGGGTGCTGATCCGGTGGTTGCACCACCGGCTAATTTCTCGCGTGCCTCCGGCACGGTCCCAAATCCGACGCTATGACTCGAAATTCATCGTTGCGGTCCTCCACCCGATCTGAGACGATCCCGCATGGCTTCGACACATCTCTCGTTGCACTTCCATCTCGTGTTCAGCACGAAGAACCGGGAACCTTGGCTCTCGCCGACGCATCGACAGCGCGTTCACGAATACATCGGCGGCATCCTCCGAAACATGGACGGCGTGGCGCATGCGGTGGGCGGCATGGGCGATCACATCCACATCGCGGTCGGTCTGCGGGCGACGCATTGTCTCGCTGACGTAATGCGCGAGGTGAAGAGCGAGTCCTCACGCTGGATTCATGAAGAACTGCGGCTGGCGGGCTTTGCGTGGCAGGAGGGCTATGGAGCGTTTACCTTTGCCGCGCCGGATTTGGAGGCGGTGCGGGCGTATGTGCTGAACCAGGAGGAGCATCATCGCGTGAAGACCTTTCAGGAGGAATACGTGGCGATGCTGAAACGCGGCATGGTGGCGTATGAGGAGAGGTTTTTGTGGTAGCGGAGTTTCGGTGGTTCTCGGTCCTTTGAGGCGTTCACCACCAGCTCATTTTTGACGATTCTCCGGCTCCCAAGGTGGTGGTTTGTAGTCAGACGAGGATGAAGAACCCGCTTTCACTCCCACACGCCGAGCTTTACGAGCTGCTTTGTAGCGGCTCCGGCCCAGTCACGGTTTGCGGCGGGGCTGGCGGGGCTGGGGTGGAGGACGCGGCCGGTTTTGAAGGTGCCGTTCATGGCCTCGTGGGCGCGGATGGCGCATGCTTCGGCATAGGCACCGACGCCGATGACCCACTCGGGCTTCAAAGCGGTGATGACGGCGCGGAGGTGTGTGTCGCAGTGCTGGTTGAGCACGGCGGCCTCGGTGGCGGGGAGCTTGTCGGGCGTGAAGTTGCGACCGCCGGACTCGATGAAGACGAGCGGGCAATAGTTGGCGACGAAGTGATCCTGGAAAAAGGCATCCGCCTTGCCGAACCGCTGCGCGAAGTGGCCCCAGAGCCGTCGGCCGCTGACTTCGGACTGCGGGCAGTCGAAACCGAGCACGGGGCGTTTCGGATGCTCGCGCTCCGGTTTGCCCACAGGTTCGCGGATGCCCATCCAGTCGCGCACGGCGGCGATCTCGCCGAAGGGGACGCCGGTCTGTGTCATGCCAAAGGGGCCGGGATTCATGCCGATGAAGACGACGCGCTTCGTTTGGCCACCAAAGCGCCGCAGATACGCCTCATGCGGTGCCCAGGCGTAGTCGAGCGGTTGGTAAACGTAGTCCACCGGCGCGGCAAAGCGCAGCGGGCGGAGGGATTCACGCAGGGTCAGGGCGGCGGAGACAAGGGCGTCGGCGGGCATGGGAAGGCGGATGATTATCGCCTCCGGCAGTGAAAGCAAACCCGGTGGAAAGGGCAGGGGAGGGCTGGCGGGGCCGGTTGGTGGCGGAAAAACTGCTTGCCGCACCAGGGGATGCCGCTAACATCGCGGCCCTTTTGCCGGTCCACGTTGGTCCGGCCAAGGAACTTAACACCCAGCCCGTTCGACCGGATCAGCCTCCCCAGGCTGAGCGCTTTTCAAACAGCGTGCGGAAGACAGGCACCCCTCAACAAACACATGTCCACACCGATCCTTGCCGAGCTCGTCGAAGCCGGCGTCCACTTTGGTCACCAGACCAAGCGTTGGAACCCCAAGATGAAGAAGTTCATCATGGGCACCAAGAACCAGATCCACAT
>Ga0209573_1000610_pt1 | contig 70791 bp, 39 predicted proteins | sample TNRBio252014_DNA_FD_185870 | JGI IMG/M metagenome (GOLD analysis project Ga0209573, IMG submission 185870) | Wastewater treatment Type I Accumulibacter community from EBPR Bioreactor in Madison, WI, USA - TNR Reactor_6/25/2014_ DNA (SPAdes)... | ecosystem: Engineered > Bioreactor > EBPR >...
ATCGCTTAGATTTAAGGTTAAAACTCATTGCATCCTTTCATAACTTTTTCATTCAAAATGTTAATTATACTTAGCAAAGAGGTCTATTATTAGTCGAACTTAATACAGCTAAATTACTTGGAATATTTCGGGGTTTTGTGTTAAATACCAGCTTATCCATTTTTATTTTAGTAGTAGTTTGTATCAATCCAAAAGTGGTACGGCTGAAAAATTCCACCCAAAATCCGAGACTCATTTGGGCAATAATCTGACTCGGCGAAGGCCCCCCTCCTAAATCCTTTTTAGCTTTATCTACTTTTCTCTTTTGAAAAGATTTATTTCCTAGTTTAGGATCAGTCATATAGCCCTTTGGTTCTGCTTGTTTGATAATCCAATTTGGATCATTAAATCCTTTAGTTAAAACATCATTAATTCTGTTCCGAAAAGCTACTTCAAATACAGCGATTAACGAATAAAAAGCCTCCGATATTTTAAGGTTTTGTAAATAAAGGAGGTCTGCTTCTTCACCCGCAGAAGCAACATAAGGATAAAGTCTTTCTTTAGAAAAATGTTTTTCAAGATCAGACATAATCGAATTGTAATGATTAGTTCTATTAGTATTAGTTAAATCTTTAATTTCTGCTTCAATAAGTGTAACAACAACTAAAAACTCATCGTATATTTGCATTGTTAATGCTCGGTAACTCCTCTGACTGTGAAACAGTTATGAAACTTGAGACAGGTTGGAGCGGTGAAGTATCAATACTTCACCGCTTCTCGTTTTACCTCATACGCCAAATTCGGCGACAGCCACCGCTCCACCTCCGCAACAGACATTCCTTTCCGTTCGGCATAGTCGCGGACTTGCTCCTCAGTAATTTGTCCCAAGCCGAAATATTTAGCCTGCGGATGGGCAAAATACAACCCGCATACCGACGAAGCAGGATACATCGCCAGGTGTTCCGTTAAACGGATATGCGTTTTTTCTTCTACCCTTAATAAGTTAAAGAGTGTGATCTTTTCGGTATGGTCGGGACAGGCGGGATAACCCGGTGCGGGACGGATGCCCTGATAATCTTCTGCGACGAGTTGTTCATGGGTTAGGTTTTCATTCGGCGCGTAGCCCCAAATTTCTGTTCGGATTTGGTGATGTAAATATTCCGCCGCCGCTTCCGCTAAACGATCTGCTACCGCTTTGAGTAAAATAGCCTGATAATCATCATGGTTGTAGGCATATTCCGCCAATAAAGTCTCGATGCGGATACCTGCCGTAACGGCAAAAGCCCCGATGTAATCCTTGATGCCCGTTTCCTTTGGGGCGATGAAGTCCGCTAAAGCGAATTGCGGGATGCCGGTATCTTTCTCCGACTGTTGGCGCAACGTGTGAAAGACGGTTAAGGTTTCGGTACGGCTGTCATCGGTATAAAGTTCTATGTCGTCCTCATTGATCGTATTGGCAGGGAAAAGCCCGTAGATGCCTTCCGCGCGTAAAGATTTATTTTCACAAAGTTGGCGCAGGAGCTTTTGGGCATCTTCGTAAAGCTGTTTCGCTTCCGCACCATAGGTTGGATTTTCAAAGATAGCGGGGTATTTTCCCTTTAATTCCCAAGAAATGAAAAAGGGTGTCCAGTCAATATACGGTATTAAGGTTTCAAGAGGAATATCCGCCAGATGATATACGCCTAACTGTTTCGGGCGAGTAATAGGGACGTTTTCCCAGTCGCTTTGAAATTTTAACGCACGGGCTTCAGTTAGGGGTAGATAGATTTTCTCGCTGTTTCTGCCGTAATGCACATCGCGAAGCAGTTTATATTCTTCTCTGATTTTTTGGGTGAAGGCTTCGTTTTGCTCTGAAGAAAGCAAAGCACTCACCACCGGCACACTCCGCGAGGCATCCAACACATGAATGGTAGCCCCACTGTATTGCGGTTCGACCTTGACGGCGGTGTGGGTTCGGCTGGTGGTCGCTCCTCCAATTAATAAAGGTATCTTGAAACCCAGACGTTCCATCTCCGAAGCCACATAGACCATCTCATCCAACGAAGGGGTAATCAAACCACTCAAGCCGATCACGTCCACGTTTTGCTCACGGGCGGTTTGGAGAATTTTATCGCACGGCACCATCACACCTAAGTCTATCACTTCATAGTTATTACAAGCCAAGACCACTCCCACGATGTTTTTACCGATGTCGTGAACGTCGCCTTTGACGGTAGCCATCAGTATCTTACCGGCAGTGGAGCGTTCTTGCCCTTCTTTTTCCGCCTCCATGAAAGGTAAGAGATAAGCAACCGATTTTTTCATCACCCGCGCACTTTTCACCACTTGGGGCAGAAACATCTTACCCGCTCCGAAAAGATCACCGACGACGCTCATACCGTCCATCAGAGGACCCTCGATGATGTGAAGTGGACGTTCATATTTTTGGCGGGCTTCTTCGGTATCCTCATCGATATATTCTACAATGCCTTTTAATAAAGCATATTTCAGGCGTTCTTCGACGGAAGTATTCCGCCATTCCAATACTTCTTTTTTATCGGTCTTTTGCGCATCATCTTTATGGGCATCGGCGTAGGCAAGGAGGCGTTCGGTGGCATCGTTACGACGATTGAGAACCACATCTTCACACAATTCTAAGAGTTCTTTCGAAATATCATCATATACCGCTAACTGCCCTGCATTTACGATCCCCATGTCCATTCCCGCCTGAATGGCGTGATAAAGAAAAACGGAGTGCATCGCCTCGCGGATGGGTTCGTTCCCTCTGAAGGAGAAAGATAAATTACTGACCCCTCCACTGACTTTGGCATGAGGTAAGTTTTGTTTGATCCAACGGGTGGCTTCGATGAAGTCAACCGCGTAGTTGTTGTGTTCTTCAATGCCCGTAGCGATGGCAAAGATATTAGGATCAAAAATAATATCCTGCGGGGGAAAGCCCACTTGTTCGGTTAGGATTTGATAAGCGCGGGCGCAGATTTCTGTTTTCCGTTGAAAGGTGTCCGCCTGTCCTTTTTCATCAAAAGCCATTACGACCGTCGCCGCGCCGTATTGTCTGATTTTTCGGGCTTGTTGAATAAAAATGTCCTCTCCTTCTTTCATCGAAATGGAGTTGACGATGCACTTACCCTGCATACATTTCAGCCCCGCTTCAATGACCGACCATTTGGACGAATCTATCATCACGGGAACGCGCGCGATGTCGGGTTCGGCAGAAAGAAGGTTCAGAAATTTAACCATTGCTTTCTCCGAGTCTAACATTCCCTCATCCATATTTACGTCAATGACTTGCGCACCGTTTTCGACCTGCTGACGGGCTACGGAGAGGGCTTCATCATATTGATTGTTAAGAATCAGTTTGGCAAATTTCCTTGATCCTGTTACATTGGTGCGTTCCCCGATGTTAACGAAATTGGTTTGGGGCGTGAGCGTAACGGGTTCTAAACCGCTCAATCGTAGATAGGTCGGAACGGTCGGTATTTTTCTGGGAGCAATATCTTTAACTGCTTCCGCGATGGCGCGGATATGGTCGGCAGTCGTCCCGCAACAGCCTCCTACAATATTAATAAAACCGTCTTGGGCAAAAGATTGGAGGATGGATGCCATGTGTTCGGGGGATTCATCATACCCGCCGAAAGCATTAGGCAGTCCCGCATTGGGATAACAACTGACGTACACAGGTGCTATTTTCGATAATTCCGCCATGTAGGGGCGCATATCTTCCGCACCTAAGGCACAGTTAATTCCCACCGAAAGAAGGTTAGGGGTATGGGCTACCGAATTCCAGAAGGCTTCCGTCGTTTGACCTGAAAGGGTGCGTCCGCTGGCATCGGTGATGGTTACTGAAAGCATGATCGGCAGGGTAATGCCTTTCTCTTTCATGTATTCATCTACCGCCATGATCGCCGCTTTGGTATTTAAGGTATCTGTAATTGTTTCTATCAACAGGACATCCACGCCACCATCTACGAGTCCCCGAACTTGGTCATAATAAGCCATTTTCATCTCATCAAAGGTTACGGCACGGTATCCGGGGTCGTTCACATCCGAAGACAGCGAGGTAGTCCGGTTGGTAGGACCTAAAGCACCGGCTACGAAGCGCGGTTTATCGGGTGTGAGGGTGGTATATTCATCGGCTACTTTTCGGGCAAGGCGCGCTGCTTGGTAGTTGAGTTCGTAGGCGAGGTCTTGGGTGGAATAATCCGCTTGCGAGATCGCCGTAGAGCTAAAGGTATTGGTTTCGATGATGTCCGCCCCTGCCTCCAAGAAGGCACGATGTATTTCGGCTATGATCTGCGACTGGGTTAAGACAAGCAGGTCGTTATTGCCTTTCAGATCGCAAGCGGGGCAAGCATGAGCATGTCCATTGCCGTTGGAGGTGATGTTTTCTTTGGCAAAACGAGAACCGCGATAGTCGGCTTCGGACAGTTTATAGGCTTGGATCGAAGTACCCATCGCCCCGTCAAGGATGAGGATACGTTCTTGTAAGAGGTCGGAGAGTGCCGGACGCATAACCTTTGGATTAGAAACTACTAAACGTAAAGGCAGGGGCGAAATGTTCGAGAATTGTTAATAATGTTAGATTCTGTTCTATCACAAGGGATTATTCTAACGGTAGTTTATAGATGCGATGAAAGGCTTTGTGGTTGTGGTAAGCGGAATGATAAGATTTTCGGATCGTTAAAATTACCGAAACCGCGAGAATCGGATTTTTTTGGAGGTTTTGACCAATACGTTCCTTATAAGGATCAAAAGGAAGAATCAGTCAACCCTAAGAAATCATCATAAGAAGCGATAATTAATGCCATGAGGGCGTGTTTTTGGTCATCGCTTAAATGTTGATGATCTAAAACATTAAGAAATTCATCTAATCGTATTGCATCCGCTAATTCGATGTCCCAATCCTGTTCTTTACCCGAAGTAGGTAATAGCAAGAGTCGGTAAGGTAATCGATTGCTGTTTGTTGAATGATATAGCTCATAGTTAAGAAAAATCAATACTTCATCTTCACTATCGTAATGCCTGTTCCGCCTTGATTATCGGGAGCATCTTCGGTGCGTTCCACTTGGCGGTACATGCTTTTGAGGTGCTGACGGATAGAAGCCCGTAACGCCCCCGTCCCTTTCCCGTGCAAGATGACCGCTTCCGGTAAGCCTGCCAAGATCACATCATCCATAAATTTAGTCGTAACTTCCATTGCTTGTTCCACCCGCATCCCGCGTAAGTCTAATTGGTGCGGCGTCTTAGAAGACCTGTCAACAGACACATACGTTTTGGGTGGGGGAGGCGGTAATAGCGTTTGGGGTTCGTTCGGTCGTTGTACTTTGATTAAATCCTTTGTTTTAACGGTCATACGTAACTCTCCGACGTTGATAATGGCACGCTTGCCGTTGATTTCGATGACCCTACCCACCGCCGCCGAATGGTCAAACTTAACGGAATCGCCGACCTTTACTTCTTCATCATGGAGTAACTTCATGCCATTGAATTCTATTTCCACACCTGCTTCCGGTTTTAAGTTCGGGTCGTCAAGGTCGGGAGCGGTCAGCACTTGATTGAGTTTTTTGCGAAGCTGTGCCGTAACGTTCTTTTCCGCTAATTCTTTTTTGATCTCATCAATCGTCTCTTCAATCAGAATGTTGGCACGGCGGAGGTATTCGGTGGAGGCTTCGCGCGTTTGTTGGATGATCTTGTTTTTGCGGACTTTTGCCTCGTTTTCCAACTCCTGATTTTTCTTGATGAGTTGATCCAGTTCGGTATTTTTGCGGGTCTGCTCCTTTTGGAGGCGATCGACCGTTTCACTCTGTTTTTTCAGAGAAGTTAAGAGCCTTTCGATTTCTACACCCGATTCACCGACCAATGATTTTGCTTTTTCAATGACGTTAGGCGGAATACCCACCCGCGAAGCTATATCAAAAGCATAGCTACTGCCGGGCAAGCCTTGCTCTAATTGATAGGTCGGGGTGATGGTTGCTAAGTCAAACCGCATAGAGGCGTTTGAGGTATTGGACGACTTGTTGGCATATTCTTTCAAATTGGAGTAGTGGGTGGTGATGATGCCCATGCTCTTGGCTTTCACAAATTCCTCCAAGAGGGCTTCGGCAATCGCTCCACCCATCTTGGGGTCAGTCCCCGTACCAAATTCATCAATCAGGAAAAGCGATTTCCGGCTCATCCCTTTGAGCATTTTCACCATAATACTCAAGTGGGAAGTATAGGTAGAAAGGTCGTTTTGGATGGATTGGTCGTCGCCGATGTCCACAAACAGACTGGTAAACAGCCGAAAAACCGAATTTTCCTTCACGGGAACAAGCATCCCACTTTGAAGCATCAGCACCAATAAGCCCGCATTCTGAAGCGAAACCGACTTACCGCCCGCGTTGGGTCCCGAAATGACCATAATCCGCTTTTCGGAATCCAGCTTGAAAGTCATGGGAATTACGCTTTCATAACCTTTCTGCAAGATCAAGAGCGGGTGGCGTGCGTCAATAAACGAAAGTTCTTTGCCTTCGGGTTCAAATTTAGGTAAGACGGCTTTGGTTTGGATGGCGAAAAGTGCTTTTGCCCGTAAAACGTCAATCTGCGTGATAAATTCCTGATAAATATCCAATTCCAAGAGGTGGGGACGCATCTTATCCGTCAGTGCCGTGAGGATGCGGATGACCTCGTTGCGTTCTCGGATGTGGAGTTCTCGGATTTCGTTATTCAGTCCAAGTGCTTCTAAGGGTTCGATATAGACCGTTTGCCCCGAAGCCGATAAATCCTGCACCAAACCTTTTACTTTTCCCTTAAAATCGGTCTTAATCGGAATGACCAAGCGTTCATTGCGGAGGGTGAGGTCTTTATCGTCCGCCCAGCCTTCCTGCCGGGCTTCGCGTAAGATGCGTTGCAGAACTTGCCGAAGGGAAGCCGAAGTTTCGTTCAGATGCCGGCGGATGCGTATCAGTTCGGGAGAAGCATCAGGGCGGAGCTGTCCTTCATCGTTGATAATCTGTTCAATTTCTTTGATGAAGGATAAATCAAAAGTGCTGACTTGTAACAGTTTACAGAGTTCGGGATATTTTTCCGTCCGCTGTTTGAAGTACGCCACCACTTTTTTAATCAGGCGCATCCAATTCAGAACGGTATAGAATTCGTCCGGCGAAAGATAATTTCCCTCAATCGCCGCTTTGGAAAAGATAAAATCGACATTAGGCAGATAGGTGAGCGGGAAAGCATCATCAAACTGCATCAAATCCTTAAATTCCGCCGTTTGATGCAGGGTGGTGCTGATCTCTTCGGCTTCGGTGGATACTTTTTTGTTTTCGATGTACGCCTTCCCCACTTCGCTTAAGCACAAGGAAGCCACCTTCTCAATGATGGTCTTAAAACCGATCTTATCTTTCGCTGACTGCGGGTAAAAATATAAAGGCATAGCCGAATGTAATTTCGTGTGCTACCCCTATCAAAAATAGTGCCTTTTATGGTCGAAGGTCTATAAATTGAGCAGGACTAATGATACGGGTTTCTCCAAAAAAGCTGAAATTAAAATCGCGGGAATTGCTTGTAATCAAATAGTCAGCTTTAGCTGCAACCGCCAATTCTAAAAAGCGATTATCCGATTCATCCGCAATAAGATCAACTTTGTGTTCGGGGATATAGAAGACACCGATCTGTTCGATCAAATCAAGTACCCTTTCTGCTCGTTCAAAAAAAAGCAGGAAACCTCTGAAATTTAGGACGCATGAGTACCTGTCGATACTCTTCCATTATCACGGTAGATAAACATAATTCGTAATGAGGTAGATGGTGGTAGAAAATTAACGCAGGTATCGAATCTTTTTTAATCAGCGCGGAAACCACCACATTGGTATCCATAATGATTTTAGTCATCGTTACAGACTGCCCTTATTTCTCGGTCTATTTCTGCCAATGTCATTTGATCCAATCCTGATACATGAGATGCCTGCTGTGCTTGATGCAGGGCGGAAGGTAGTTGCGCTAAAGCGAGGTATCTTTTGAATTCCTCAAAGGGCATTTCATTTTTGGGTAGTCCTAAACGGCGGAAATCGTCTTCCGAAATCTCAATTTGAAGGGTAGGCATATTTGTTCAAAAGAGGTACAGGTGTCATTTAATCAATAACAAATTAAAGCCTATAATAGTGCCTTTAACGTGAGGTTCAACTCTATTTTGCCTGATAATCAAGGGATTTCCCCTGTCAAAGGGTATTAAGAGGCGAGAAACTCTTGATTATCAGGCATAAAAAAGCCCACCTTATTGCAGGAGGGCTTCCAATAGGATAGCAAGGAGCTAAAATATGAGGTTAGTTTAGTAGTGTGTTAGTTTAGTGTATATTGGTGAACATTTGACTAAGTCTGGAGTAAAATGTGTTTCATAGGCATCTTACTCCATTTCCTCTACGTTAACGTGGTTGTGGCGCAGGGTCAGCAATACTTTGTCGGCATCCGAACCGCGATAGGTACAGACCTTGGATTCGGAATAAACGTCCAATTCTTGTAGTCCCTTCCAGTAAATAGCCATTACCGGCACTTCCGTTCCGTAGGGAACGCGGGAAATCGGGAGCAAATGCCCCTTCGGCGGAATCTGGGTTTGTGCGTAATTCATACAAAAAAAGTTATAAAAAGTGAAATGATTGTGTTTCAAAGCGTAATCCATGATGACTTGCGCTAATCTTAATCCAACAAGAAAAATATCGGTCTATTGATGAATAACGAACAAAAATACGATTTTCGTGCTTTATTTCAAAAAAAACTGCCATTTCTTTGTGGAATGATTAGTGTTTTAATCAGCCATCTATATACAGTTACGCGGTAAGACTATTATTGTTACAACGCCTAAGGTGCTTTTAGCCGAAAGATGGTTTTTAGCCGATGAACGGTGCTTTTCTGCCGTCCAATCGTCAAAAATAAATGCCAATGATGTTGCAACACGGATAGGCGACTGCTTAATTTTTAGTCGGTTATTTGGAATTAGTCTAAATAATGCGTTGCTTTGTCTGCTCAAAATCAAGTCTTAAACCCAACCAATGAATACCCTCACACAAACCGATCCGTCCTTTCTATTAGAAGAATTAACCCGCCTGCAATCGGGAGAACGCCCCATGCGCATCCGCGAGGTCGCTAACCAAATAGGAGTTTCCGAAGCCCACCTCTTAGCCTGCCAAATCCCTACCGGTAAAGTGCGTCGGCTTAACATGCAAGGCAGGGAAAAAGATTTCCTCGAAAAATTACCGGAACTGGGCAAAATCATGACCCTGACCCGCAACGATGCCTGCGTATTGGAGCATAGCGGTACGATTGAGCAAGTGTCCGTCGTTCATGGGAATATCGGTTTGGTGATCGGTCCGATTGAGTTACGCTTGTTCCTATCGGCATGGCGGACTGCCTTCCAAGTGGAAAGTATCTCGCGCGGGAAGCCCCTGCATTCCATCCAAATTTTTGATGCGGAAGGTACGGCAATCATCAAATTCTTCCTCAAAGAGGAAAGCAATACCTTTGCATTTGAACAACTGACGGAAAGCCTCCTGTCCTTAGACCAAGCTCCTACCCAAGTCGTTCAGCCCGTTCCGCAGGAAAATTATTCTCCTGCCGATCCCGAAGCCATCCTCCCCGATTGGCGTGCCATGAAGGATACCCACGACTTCCACCTGATCTTACGCAAGCATAAAGCCCACCGCTTGGAGGCTATTGATGCCGTGCAGGGCGAATTTTCTGCCGTCATCCCTCATAAAGAAAGCGTTTTGCGGGTATTGGAGGTAGCGGCGAAAACGCAGTTACCCATCATGCTATTTGCAGGTAACAGAGGCAGTATCCAGATTCATCAGGACGTGGTTCATAACGTAAAAGTATTGGATCAGTGGTACAATGTCATGGACGATAACTTCAACATGCACTTGGATACCTCGTTAATTGATGCCATCCGTTTGGTTCGGAAGCCGACGACCGACGGAATCGTTACCTCCCTTGAACTTTTTGACCAAAACCGCGAATTAGCCCTGCAAATCTTCGGATTCCGTAAGCCCGGTTCGCCCGAGAATGAGCATTGGCGCAGTTTGGCGGAAGGCTTGCTTGCATAATCACGTGTTTTAGCGTTGCTTCCAATCTGATTGCTGGTACACTTTGACAAGTCTTCCTAAGTCATCATAGACTAAGATCAAAGGCTTTTCATCAGTACCGAACCACGAAACAAAGTTTTTATTGGAGTCGGTTAGGGCGTAAAAGTTAGGAAAAGAACTTGCGCCCAAGTATTCCTTTAAGAATTTACGCATCTTCTCGGGATCATTTTCGGGGCAAACCCACAATACGCGACTGTTCGCGTACCGGCTTGCTTCCTGCAAGAAGAAGGAAAAATAGGCTTGGCAGTTATCACAGACGGCATCGGAATAAACGATGATGGTGTATTTAGCGTTCTCTTTCGGGAGGTCGGTGGCGGAAAGTATTTTTCCGTTTAACTGCGTAAAGGTGAAATCGGGTAGCAGTTGTACCGTTTGGGCGGAAAGACTACCCCAAAGTAAACAAAATAGGATTAAACTATACTTCATAGCAGATGATCTCCCATTGATAGATCATCGCATCATCCGAAGCGGAGATCAAGCCGTTTTCATTCCAAATTAAACGGTTGACGGAGGAGCGATGCCCGCCGTTTCGCGCATGGTCTATCACTTTGATGAGTTGCAAGGTATCGGCATGCCAAATTTTAATCGTTTTATCCATAGACCCCGTAGCAAAAAAAATACCATCAGGGGAAAATACCAAATCATTGATGGCATAATGGTGCGCCACCACCGATTGTATCGGATGCGCCTCTAATTCAAACAGATGATCGGTATCCCAAACGTGGATATGAGCATCCCTGCTGACCGAAAAAAGTTTATTGCCTTGCATGGTCAATCGAAAGACAGAACCTTTGTGTGCTTGTCGGTCGGAAAGAATTTTTTGTGCATCTTTACTAAGTAAGAATATCCGTTGCTCTTTTCCTGCGGTAAAAAGGAGTTCTTGCTTGTTCCAATAATGTAAAGTTCGTAAACTGTCATTGGATACAGGCGTTTGACACATACAAGTTTGCGTATCTACATCCCAAACAGAGATCATGCCTTCTGCCCCACAGGCATAGAGCCATTTTTGTTCCGGTAAAAACAACAGATCAAAGATTGAACTTCTATGCGTCTTTACAGCCTTAACTAAAGTAGCTGTTTTTATGTTCACCCAATAGAGCGTACCATCACTTTGCCCGGCGATGAGTAAGTCCCCCGCTTCACAAAGGGCGTAAATTGCCATCGGGGCTTGGAGGATGCCTTTCGCGGAAGTCTCATCGTTTTCATTCCAAAGGGCAACAATTCCGTCCCCGCCCGCCGAATAAAACCCGTTGGGAAAAAGACGACTGGGGGTCAGGCAATAGACGCTGTCCCGATGCCCGTCGAAGGTTTGTTTTTTTTGAACGTTAGCGCGAAACATTATCGGATAATAATACGGATAAGCGGTAATAAGTTCCCATAAAACAAACAAACATCAATACAACCTCTTGTTTTACATGACTAATTGGTATTTTAATTCAACTATCAAAGATCACCACTTAAAATGTCAAATCATCCATATTTTCCGATGTATTACGAATTTCATTCACCAAAATTATCGGATTATTGTTATGGATTTAGGGATTTTAAGATTAGGTTCACGTGGAAAATACACTCGAACGCACTCTTAAAAAGTTTCAACTTTTGTAAAAATCCCCTAAGTAATTGACTACTTAGGGGGCTGTCAGCTAAGAAAAGCTAAAATTATTTTTGAGCAAAAGTCCCGCTTTTTAGACCTCGATACCGACGACGCAAACATCGTCCAACTGTTCATGTCCTTTAAGCCAAGCTAAAAATTGGGCTTCAAGGAGGGCTTCTTGGTCTTTCATGGGCAGGTTATGCCACGATTCTAAGGACTCTTTCAGCCGTTTGGGGGTCAATTTTCGTTTTTCGGGTCCGCCCATTTGGTCTACATAGCCGTCACTAAACAGGTAAATGCGATCACCTTTATAGAGAGGCATTTGCTCTACTTCAAAGTGTTTTTCGGTGTAGGAGGGGTCTCCGATGGGCAGTTTTGTGCCTTTTATCTCGGTAATGGTGCCGTTTCGCATGAAATACATAGGGCGGTTAGCTCCCGAATAGTGCATTTCCTGCTTGGCATGATCCCAAACGATGAGCGATACGTCCATGCCATCCTTTGAGCCTCCTACCGCCTGTTGCTTCAGGGTATCAATGACTCTTTTGTCCATTTCCTCTAATATCTTGCCCGGATCCCGCAAATCCATCTCATTTACCAAGCGATTCAGGAGGCTATTGCCCACCATCGTCATAAATGCCCCGGGTACACCGTGTCCCGTACAATCCACGACGGCAAAGATGCTGTACGGTTCATGGTAGGCGTACCAATAGAAGTCTCCCGAGACAATATCTCTTGGACGGTAAAACAAACATAGGTTTGTAATACGCTGACGGATGTAGTCCGTATCGGGTAAAAAAGCCGTTTGGATGCGTTTTGCGTAACGAATACTATCTAAAATGTCCTCGTTTTGACGTTCGATGTGAGCTTTTTGAGCATTGACTTGCTCCAAGAGGGTAACGACTTCTTCATAAGCGTTGGAGATTTCGGCGTTTTTAGCGTTGAGTTCGTCGGTAAAGGTTTTGGTTAAGTGCGTTAATGCCGTTAAAACGACTTTTGTATTTTCGGCACTGGTTTCGTTAACGGTGGGAAGCTGGGTATAGTTGGTTTTGAGAGCTTTACCGTCCACTTTTTCGGAAAAAGCAACGTAAGTAAAGGTCGTGTTCAGTAGTTCCACATTACGACCTACATCATAAAATTCTCCGTAGGTAAAATAGCCGGAAGTCGGTGCAACCTTACCGTAAGGTAAAGATTCCAACTGGGTAGCATCCCCCATGAAAACCTTACGCGCCGCGCAGGAATAAAGGAACAAACCTTCTACTTCTTCATTACCAAGCGTATGTACCAACTGGTCATTTTTCCCTAAGATGGATTCCAAATGTCCGTAAGAGAATTGGATGTAGTCTCCTTCATTCACATCCCCTTGGAAGGTAATTGAACCGTCAGATAAAGGCTCAATGGCTACGCGGGCAATCTGGATACCGTTTCGGTGGAGGATAATGGGGAAAATGCTCCGTGTGGCAAAACTATTGACGATGTTTTCACCCAAATAGTGATTAAAAACACTGACAGCGGGCTGTTCGTCCAATTCATAGAGGCGGTTGCCGGTGGCTTTGGTGGCTTTCATCATGCGACCGATGGGCGTCCAGTTCAGCTCGTAGCCCGTAATCACCCGCAATTTATCACCGTTTAAGGATGCGCCTACCGCCCCTTCATCTACAATCCCGTTTTCGTTGAAAATCAGGGAAACGAATTCAAAACGGGGATGCGCCGCGCCCCCACCGATGAGGGTAACATCCTTTTTCACAGAGGAAAGCCCTTGTAAGTAGGCTACTTTATTCACCTGAAGGGCATCCGAAAAGGTAACGATGGCTTGGGTCGTGGGCGTGGTTAGGCGGTTTGCCATCTCGACTCCTAACTGAAAATCATCGCCGTTTTTGGGAAGGACGAGCGACTTTGCCGTTGTATTGTCAAACAAACAGAAAGAAAGCACCGATTGATCTTCATAAACTCTGCCGTCCATAATTGCCCCAAAGCAGGTGATACCAATTTTGGGCGTATGGGGCAGGAGTTCATTCAGTAGGTTGAGTAATCGTTCCAAATATTCCCGATCATACACCGCCGCGAATACTTTTACCAATGCGCGGTCTTTATAATCAGCAATTTGATGCTCTTTAATAAACGCGGAGAGTTGAGCTTCCTCGCCGGCATTGTAAAGTGTGTTGAGTAGTTTCATGCTGTTGAGCGGATTAATAAAACGAGCAATTTACGAAATTTCGTTTGCCCAAACAGCCTTTTTCGTTTACTCTTTCGTTACCGTCGGTGGCTTCTGCTCTTTCATCTCCACCAGACGAATCATCCCCGATGCGGGAATCAGGTTGGCTTTATAGGCGATGAGTTGCCCCTCTTTGCCCGCCAAAAAGGCACTTAATCCCGTAGCAACGCCCATGCGTGGCTCTCGGTTATGGATGAAAAGGTTGCGTTTCAGCGGATAGCGGTTGTAGGTCAGTCGGTAAATGACATCCTTGGAAAGGTCGTAGGGTTTCTTATTTTCGGGATTGAGGATGCCTACTTGATTGACTTGCTTGGTTAATGAATCCACTTTAGGGTCTGAGGTTTGGCTGATCCAATTAAAACCGATGAATCCTAAAGTGTTCTTGTTTTGCTTCACATATTCGATAACGCCCGGGTTGGACTTGGCGGCGTAGATATTAGAAGCCGGTTTTTGCCCTTTCAAGATGCTATCCGCCACGTAATGTACCAAGCTGGAGTTATTACGATCAAAGACGACTTGGATGGCTTCTTTGCCGAGTTTGGGGTCAATTTCCGCCCAATTTTTGATTTTTCCCGTCAAAATATCCTTCAGTTGGTCGAAGGATAGGACGATTTCCGCTTGGTCTTTGTGCGTGATGAGTACGATGCCGTCCACCGCAAACCACGTGGAGCGGGCATTATACTTCTTTTCTTGCAGGAAATATTTGCTCTCTTTTTCGGTCAGTTTACGCGGAACTAAGGCTAATTGTGCCGAATCCGCCATAAAAAGGCGCATGGCTTCGGTTTCATCGGTATAGATGGCTTCGATTTGGGCTTGCCCACCGGATTGTTTTTGGAAGGCATCCAACTCTAATTCGATTATCGGTTGGAAGGTTTCATCCACCACGATTTTCGTTTTCCCCTGACGGACGTTGCTTTTTTGTTCCCCCGAAGGTTGGCAAGCCGTAAAAAGTATCAGGCACAGAAAAGCCGTAAACAGACTGCGGTAGCGGTTCATAGTTGAGTGTGATTAACGCACACAAAGATAACGAATGCCTCGTAAGGTTTAGTACCCGTTCGTTAATTAAAGGGCTGAATACCGATAAAGCTAATATCATCGGTTTGGGGATGATCTCTGCGCCAGCCTTCAAATTCGCGGGTCAGTTCGCCCATTTGTTGCTCTAAGGGCATATTTTTGATCTGATCCAGAAATTCTCGCAGGCGTTTGATGCTGTATTTCTTGCCGTTATCGCCACCGAATTGGTCCGTAATGCCGTCGGTAAATAGATAAATCTTATCATCCGACTGCATTTCTAATTCATGGAGGGTGAAGTTAAACTGCTCATCGCCCGTATCGCCGACTTGCTCTTTATCACCTGTAATTTCGATTAATTGGCGGTTAATGAGGAGAAAAATGGAATGTTTAGCGCAGGAAAGGGAAACCGTCTTATTTTCGTGGTCAATGACCAAGACGGACATATCCATGCTGTACTTGGAATGCGTCTCCTGATTTTTGTTGAGGTATTCTTTCAGCCGTTGGTCTAAGGTTTTTAAGATTTGGTGCGGTTCAAATATTTGCTCATGTTCTACGATATGGTTGAGTAAATTATACCCAAACATTGATAACAATGCCCCCGGTACACCATGCCCCGAGCAATCAACATTAGCCAAAAAGGACTTCCCCCCAAACTGGTTAAACCAATAGAAATCACCCGAAACGATGTCCTTCGGCATGTAATACACCACAAAGTTGGGCAGATATTTGGAAACGAAGTCCACCGCCGGCAGGATGGCCGTTTGGATACGCTGGGCGGCGACGATGCTATCGCTCAGTTTTTCGTAGAGTTCGTTGACTTCTGCGGTGCGCTCATGAACAATTTTATCTATCCGCATCAGTTCACGGTAGGCGCGTAAGGCGGAGATCACCACTGTATTGAGTTTTTGGGCGGTGAGTTCGGTTTTCGCCTTGTAGTCGTCTATGTCGTATTTTTTGATGATTTCATCTTCGGGCGCGATGCCGGGCTGTCCCGTCCGCAATACGATGCGCAAGTATTTGTTTTGCAATTCGTGGCGGATATAGTTCACTAATTCCAAGCCCGCATGTTCCGACTCCATCACCACATCCAATAGTACCATCGCATAGCCCGGATCATTATGGAGATACTTCTTCGCTTCCGTAGCGGAAAAGGCACTGGTAAAGAAAATAGGCTTATCTTCAAAATTCAGCGCGCCTAAGGCTAACTTGGTTACGGCATGGATTTCAGGTTCGTCATCCACGATGAGGATATGCCAACCCTCTTTATCGTTGGGCTGATCGGGTTGATCCAAGTCCGCTAAGAGGTCTTGTCCCGAAGCGAACATATCATTGAGCGAGTTTTCTAAATCGGCAATATTCAGCTGATTCATGAAAAAAAGTGTTTGGTGTGGTGGTGAAAAACTGGAATTAGTTAGCGATGGTTAATGGAATCTGGATGATAAAAGTTGTTCCCTGTCCGATGATGCTTTCTACCCGTACCGTTCCGTGTAGTTTTTGCGTGATGAGATTATAGACGATATTCAGTCCTAAACCTGACCCGCCGATGGAACGTCCTGTTGTGAAGAAAGGATCAAAGATTTTGGGTAAAATGTCGGCAGGAATGCCCTTACCGTTATCACTAAAAGTAAGGATCAGGGTTTGGTCGGCTTGGGGATGGGCTTCAATTTTGATTGCTCCACCGATTTCGGGGTCAAAAGCATAGCGCGCAGTATTAGTAATGAAGTTAATCAGCACCTGACTCAATGCCCCTGCATAGGTAAATAGCTCTATCGTGTCGGGGATAGTGATTTCGTGCGCGATGTTGGCTTTGCGAAGCGTAGGGCGCATACTGGTCATCACATCTTCGGTAAAGGAAGCCAAACGGAATTTAATAGCTTCTTCGGAGGACTGATCTACGGCTACTTTTTTGAAACTTTGGATCAATTCCGATGCCCGCTCTAAATTTTTGAGGATAATCTTGCTGGATTCTTCCGCATCTTTGATGTAGGAAGTAATGATCCCCCCTTTATTGGAATTCGGATTTTTAATTTCTGCAACGAAGTTATCGGTAGCCGATTGCAGGTGGCTTGCCGCCGTTACCGCAATCCCTACGGGCGTGTTGATTTCATGGGCTACACCTGCTACGAGTTGCCCTAAGACTGCCATCTTCTCCTGCTCTACGATTACTTTTTGGGATTCTTTGAGTTGTCCCAAAGTTTTGCTCAAGTGTTCGTTAATCGCCGCCATTTCTTCGGCATTTTGACGGATTTCTTCTTCTTGAGCAGAAAGCTCTTCGTTTTTCTGGCTTAATTCCCCGTTTCGTAGTTCTAATTGCTCTTTATAGAGGAAAATTTCACGGCTTTTGTCCTCCAACAGGCGTTCACTGGCTTCCCGACGCTGTTTTTCGCGTTCGTATTTTGCCTTCCATTCCTCTAATTCTTTTGATTCTTTGGATTGACCAAATAAGCCCATTTTTAGGTGTTGCTAAGTGAATAGGGATTTTAGCTTTGAATAAAGTGTTAGTTGAGTATAGTCTTAAAGAAGGCGCAAATGTAAAGAATATCAATTCAGACAAAATTTATTTTCGATGAACTAATCCTTTTAAGGGATTAATCAAAGGAACTATTTTTGCACGCAGTATATTATGTAAATTGATCTATAAAAAATGCTGTCGAAAAAATGCCCCCTATCCCCAGATTTTAACTACTTTTGTGGTAACTAATGAACGTGCCGGCATGAAATTCCTCTTTCGATGGCTTACTTGTTTGGGGTTGGTGGGAATGAACTTGCTTTTTGCCCAGCAGGCAAGCAAAAAGCCCGACCAAATCCTTTTTACTTATCTAAAAGTTGACCCCGCGCCCAATAACCAAGTCAAATTCAGTGCGCATCGGGTGATGATTCGCCCGGGATTGGCGAAACGGGAGTCTGTCCCCTTTACGGATAATCCATGGCAGGTGATCTTTAAGGATGCTTCGGGGCAACCGATTGATACCGTATTGACCGATTCACCCATCCAAGATCATATCGAATATTCCCCCCAACCCGGGAAATTAGCCCAAGCCCCCGTAAACCACATCAAACCCTTGATGGTGCTTCGTTGCCCTTATCGTCCCGAGATCATGCTGGTAGAAGTGCAGATGCCGAATGCGAATAAAACGGGTTTTATCACCCACTCCGAAGTATCTTTGAAACCGCTTTTCAAAAAATGAAGCTGATTATCAGGGCATTCTTGTTCTTACTCTTTTCCCTAACGGCTCTTCAGGCACAAATTGATACCCTTCATTATAAAGGCGGGACGGACAGCTTAGTGAATGTGGTCATATTAGCAGACGGTTACACCCGCTTTGAAAGAGATAAATTCAAAGCCGACATTCAGCGGATTTATCAATCATTCATCGCTACCACTCCTTTTAAGGAATACCAAAATTTCTATAACGTCTTCGGGCTTTTCGTCCCTTCGTTGGAATCGGGGGTGAATCATCCCCAAACTTCAGAAAACAATGACTGCAAAAGTGTGCCGGTATTAACCGCCAAAAATTTTTTCGGTTCTACCTTTGATTATGCAGGCGTGCATCGGCTTTTGGTTGCCCCCAATACGGCGAATGCCTACGACGTTTTAGCCGATTACCTACCCGAATTTGACATCGCCGTAGTCGTAGCCAACACAGCCTATCACGGCGGAAGTGGCGGAAAAATCGCTACCATCTCGGCAACTCCTTACGCGGGAGAGATATTTATTCATGAATTGGGGCATTCCTTTGCCGGGCTGTGTGATGAATATCCTTATGCAGGTTCTACCGCTTCGGAAAAACCCAACTGCACCCAAATAACGGATCGGGACAGCATCCCTTGGAACGCTTGGATTGATAAAACGACTCCCGTTCCTACGTCATATCTCGTTCAGTATCAGGATAAAGTAGGCTTGTTTGAGGGTGCGAACTATCATGCCAAAGACTGGTATCGCCCGAAGATGGACTGCAAGATGAATAATTTGGGTCAGCCTTTTTGTCCCGTCTGCCGTCAGGAGTTGGTTTTACGTACCTATCAACTATCATCTTTTATAAAAGGTAAATTACCCCAAAAAGATACCCTTATCGCTTCTAAAACCAATCGGGACACGCTAAAAGTCTTCACCCGCAACCCAATTCCGAATACGCTGAAAATTCGGTGGTTGGTGGACAGTGTGGAGGTAGCCCGTAATGTAGCATATTTCATAGTACCGCAACCGCTTTCCTCACCCATTCGGGTGGAAGCCATCGTTTCCGATACTACGTACATGGTTCGCACCAACCCCTTAACCCAAACAGTAAGCTGGTATGTGCGTCCCAAACCGACGGCAATAGCGGAAGAACTGCCGGCTTTACCAACCCTATTGACGGCACAAACGACTGATAATCAACTGTTTCTCACCTTTCACACACCCGAATCAAGGGAAATGGAAGTCAGCCTTTACGACTTAAACGGGCGGATAGCTTTTCGGCAATCGCTTCCGGTGAAAGAGGGAACGGGGCATTATATCCTACCGATGCAAACCTTAGCAGAAGGATGGTACGTATTATATTTGTCGTCAGGTAATCGTAATTTAGGTGTTCGGAAAGTATGGCATAGCCGAGACTGATAATGCCACTATAAAAAAAATCCCTACGCAAGGATCAACCTTGAATAGGGAAAGATACACTAATAAAAAATGATTCAAAACTTAATGAACGATCTTAATCAACTGTCCGACCTGCAATACGGCGTTTTTCCGTAAACCGTTTTCGGCGATGATCTTATCAATCGTTTGTATTTTGTGCTTGTTAGCAATCGTCCATAAGGTATCCCCGCTTTGCACCCGATAGTACGTTACACGCTTAGCCTCTTGCGCCTGTTGCTTGAGTTCTTCTTGCTTTTTGGCATCGGCTTGGGCTTGCTCAGTGATTTTGGTATCGGTTTGGTCGGCTTTGGCTACGTTTTCCGTTTCCAAAGGTTGTAATATACGAAGCTGATGCCCTGCATACAACCAAGGTCCCCGCAGGCGATTCCACGTTTTGATGTCCTTAGCCTCCACTTTGTACTTTTCCGCCAGCATTTCGGGCGTTTCTCCGGCTTGCACCACGTGATAGACCCACTTTTCTTTGGCTTCGTCTATTTTTTGAGCAGGAGCGGGCGCATTTTTCTTCCGAGAAGCATACAACGGCTCGGTTACCACCGGCACGGGAATATGCTTGTTAATCAGGGCAAAACCGTTTTGATACCGGAAGAAATCCGCCATCCGTTTGGGTACACGCAGGGCATAGACTTTTTCTTTGGAATAAGGCACAATCCCCAAGCGCAATTCAGGATTAAGGTTTCGGAGCAGTTCGGGGTCGTTGCCCGACACACGCGCCATTTCCTCGATCGACACCTGCATGTCTTGGATATGGAGGGTATCTTGATGATACGTAAAATCCGCCCGAATAGGATATAAGTTATGTTCGGATGGGTATTTCATCACGTACATACAGCCGATAAATGCCGGCACATAAGAAGCAGTTTCGGACGGAAGATATTGATAAATGTCCCAGAAGTTTTTATTACCGCCGGAACGCTTGATGGCGTAATTCACCCTGCCGGGTCCGCAGTTATAGGCGGCGATGGCAAGTAACCAGTCGTCATATATTTTATATAAATCTTTCAAATAACGCGCACCTGCAAGGGATGATTTATAGGGGTCAAGCCGCTCATCTACGTAGGAATCCATACGCATGTGGTACATCTTGCCCGTCCCATGAATGAATTGCCATAAGCCAACGGCTTTGGCAGGGGAAACGGCGCGGGGATGTAAAGCACTTTCGATGGCGGCTACGTATTTGAGTTCATCGGGCATTCCCTCTTTGTATAATACTTCCTCGATGATGGGGAAATAAACCTTTTGGAGTCCCAACATTTTGGAAGTCAGTTTTCGTAACCGAACCGAGTACACGTCAATAAACGTTTGTACTTTTGAATTATACGCTAACGGAATAACGGACGGTATTTCCCGCATTCTGGTACGGATTTCGTCCGCCGTGTAGCGGGGTATTTCATGTGGCTGGAAACGATACTTGTTGAGCTTCATAGTGTCCGTCTTCTCGGCATAGTGCTGTTGGTAATGAAATTCATTCAACAGACTATCCATCACCTCCACCATTCGCACAGACACTTCTCCCGTTCCCCCGTTGTTGGGGTTATTTTGGGCTTGGGTGAAAGACTTAAAGCAGATCAGCATCAATAGGACAGCTAATATACGCATAGCAAACAGAATAAATGAAAAATAATTTTTGGTTTAGGATAAAGACATACATAATTCCCCGATACGGAGCAGACGCGTTTCGTCAAAATAGTCGGCTAAGAGGTGCATCCCAATCGGAAAACCGTTGGAATGAAGCCCTACCGGCACGGAAACGCCCGGATGCCCCGTTAGGTTAGCGTGAACGGTGTAAATATCGGAAAGATACATACTGATCGGATCATCTGCTTTTGCACCGATTTTGAAAGCCGTAGTCGGCGCGGTGGGCGAAAGAATCGCATCACAGCCTTGTTCCGAAAGAATCTTTTGGGTTTCCACCTGCAAAAGCCGGCGGATTTTCTGTGCTTTCTTATAATAGGCATCGGCATAACCCGCTGACAGTACGAACGTTCCTAACATGATGCGTCGTTTTACTTCCCGTCCGAAGCCGATAGACCTTGAACGGCTGTACAATTCTTCCAGACTTTGAGCGGTCTCTTCTCTAAAACCATAACGCACACCGTCAAAGCGGGCTAGGTTAGAGGAGGCTTCCGCCGTCGTCAGGATATAATAGACGGGTATTAAATAGTCCAAGTACGGAAAAGAAACGTATTCGATCTCATGCCCGGCGGACTTAAGTTGTTCACACAGTTTTTCAGTGCGGATTCGGATTTCGGGGTCTAAGCCCTCGGATTCCACACATTCCCGAATGATCCCTATTTTATATTTATCTTGCTTGAAGTTTTTATAATCTGCGAGGGTTGCTTTCGGTTGGGTGGAGGTGGTGTTATCATTCGGATCATAACCCGACATGATTTCATGTAACAGAGCTGCGTCTTCGGTATTGTGTGTAAATGGGCTGATTTGGTCAAAAGAAGAGGCAAAAGCAATCAATCCCCAACGGGATATGCGCCCATAGGTCGGTTTCAAGCCTACCAAACCGCAAAAAGATGCCGGCTGTCGAACAGAACCACCCGTTTCACTGCCCAAAGAAGCCAAGCACATCCCACCTGCCACTGCTGCTGCCGACCCGCCCGAAGAACCGCCCGGCACATATTCGGGATTAAGCGGATGTCCTACGTTGCCGAAAGCGGAATTTTCATTGGACGAACCCATCGCAAACTCATCGCAGTTGGTTATGCCGATCAGGATCGCATCTTCATCCATCAACCGTTGTAAGGCTGTGGAAGTGATGACGGAATGAAAATCCCCCAATATCCGCGAGGAAGCACGGACGGGGTGATCCTGATAGCATATATTATCCTTGACGGCGAGGACTAAGCCGGCTAAGCGTCCTGCCGTTCCGTTCTGTAGTTTTTGGTCAATAATATCGGCGCGTTGTCGGGCTTCGTCGGCAAAAACGTTCAGAAAAGCGTTAAGTTGACCGTTTTTGGCTTCGATTTGGCGCAAATATTGCTCGGTTATGTTACGGCAGGTGGTATTTCCGTGTTGCAGGTCATGCCGTAAAGCCTGAAAGCCGGTATATGATACTCCCATTTTAATAAGTCAATGCACATGCAGTCGGGTTACCTTCCGCAGATGTTAACAAATAATTACGTGAATTTTCGGCAATCAGCCTAAAGGGTTTTGTTTTTTTCCGTCGTTTCGGTGCGGGATGCTTGATCCACTTCGCGTTCGATTTCATTGCGAACGTTGTTGGAAGCATTTTTGAACTCACGGATACCCTGACCGAGTCCCCGCATGAAGTCGGGAATTTTTTTTGCCCCGAATAGAACTAAGATGGCAATGACGATCAAAATGATCTCCGGCGCGCCTAATCCTCCGAGAAAATTAAATACATACATATGGCTTGTAGTTAAGCGTTCTGCAAAGATAGGCATTTCGGCTATAAGTGGGGCAGTCGGTAAGGATTGTTAACGGTGGGGCGAAGTCAGTTTGGGCAGCGGGGTATCATAACCTAATTTATCGAGCGATCAACAGTTTTTCCGAGTCAATTTCGTTGAAGCGGAGAATGTAAATACCTTTCGGTAGCGTAGAGACATCCAAAGTATGTTCGCCGGAAGGGTTAAAACTAAAGGATAGGAGTTTCCGCCCTGTTATATCTAAAAGGGTCAGGTGGTAATGGTCTTGAATGGGATACTGGATGGTAACCGTTTCCTGTGCGGGGTTGGGGTAGAGATTAAACAATCGATCTGATATTTCCGGTCTGGAAACAGAAGTACAGGGCGGTACATGTTTTTCGATCACTCTAATAAAGACGGTATCCGTCCCGACCACGCAACCATTGGGAATATAAGTAGAACGGACATAGGTAGTCGTTTGAGAGGGTTTAGCGATGGTCTGTTTGGCATTGGCATTTTTAAGTCCGATGCGAGGCAACCAGCGATAGTAACAGCTATCACACTGTTGATTATCACCGATGCGGAGGCTGTCGTCTTGGCAGATTTGCCGGCTTTGGGAGGTGCTGATCCGTAGATAGGCAGGGCGAAAGGTTACATAGAAGGTATCACAACGGACGGCGCAAAGCGTGTCCTCCAAATCATAGGCCCAACGGATGTACTTGGAGATACCGGGCTTGTAGTCAATGTAGCGTAAATCTTCATTTGAGCCGTCATCCCAGACGTAGAACTTATAATCCTGCTTGCCGATGACGCGGGCTTCTTCCGGGCAGTCGGGGAGGGTTACCTCAATCCGCCCTGTCGGGATCGGTAAAGTCGGTACCCGAAAGACGGGGAAACTGGGTAAGCCAGAACTGCATCGCCCATTTTTTAAATGAAAGCCTTTGTACATAAAATCACAGGACGGGTGTTTTAAGTTAGGCTGGTTAATGACACTTAGAAAATTGAATTTATTTTGGGTAATGTATATTTTTCCGTTAGGAGCTGGTTCCATCATACTAACACGAGAAGTATCCATACCCCCTTGATGCATCAGCATCGGTTTTTTTAGGTCGGGTAATTTCTGATTAAGGTCATATTGTAGTAAGTTTCTGTACACTTTAGGATGAGCGGAATAATTACCCATGGTCACGTATAATTTGGATTCGTCAGGTGAAAAGCAGATACCATAATAATCAAGGGTAGATGCATCCGGTTGAATCTTTTGATTTGGTCCTAAAACAATGAGACCGGAAAGTAAACCCGTGCAGCGATCAAAACGATATAATTCGAGCAAATCAAGTTCTCCGGCAGAAATACCCAGCCAACTACCTTGAGAAGAAAAAACCATTTCACCTCCCCAATAATAAAATTCCTTTTTCAATTCGAAAGAAGTGGGTCCCCTGCCAATGGACTGATAAGCCGGGTTAGTAATCCCCTTAGGAGTAATGATAAAGCGGATAAAACGATTGGAGGTAGATTCATGAGCGAGTAACCACCAATCCCGACCGTTCGCATGACGAATTACCGCGAGCTTATCAGAGAATTCCCCTTGTGACAAAACTTGATTGTGCTGTAAAACTTGGATTTTTTCGTCGGGGGTTATTTGAAACAAGCTATAAAAGATGGTACAGCCAACCTTTCCGCAACTTGTTTTCTGATCGGGTTTGTAAGGGGAAATATAAAAAAAATAATAGCGTGTACTGTCTTCAGGATGCGGTACAAATAGAGAACCATTAGAATAAAGATTATAAACCAGTGTATTTCGGACAATTATACGATTATCAATATCTCTCAAACAAGAAGTCTGAAAGTTCTTTGACAAATCTATCGTATCAAAAGCCCAATAAGCTAACAATTTCCCCGATGATGTAGAGATACAAGATTGATTATCATCTGAGCCATGGGTCATACAGTATGTTTTGAACGATTGAGGCTTTTCGGGATCAGAGAAATCAATGCCCGCGGAGTCGCCAAACGTCCAGTGGTAGTCGTATTTTTGAGCAAGTGAAAGGGAAAAGGGCAATAATCCGAAGATTACCGCCCAAATGAATTTAGCCATAACTTATCGAGAAATAATCAATTTCTGGGTATGGATTTGCCCGTTACAGTTGAAACGGAAGAGATAAATACCCTCCGCCCAGTCTGTTGTATTAAACTCTTTAATACCTGATTTTCCGCTCAAAGAATAAGCTGTGATTTTAGCTCCTGAAGCCGCATTTATCTCTAAAGTAGCACATTCCTCCATAGGAACTTGATATTCGACATTGACTTGGTCGTTTGCTGGGTTGGGATAGAGCTTGATTAGTGTACGTTCCCCCTCATCGAGGGTTAAATCCAGATTTTTTGCTTCCCGTACCGCAAAAGTCTTGTTTTTTGACCACGAACTATAAGTTAATGAAGGTAAACACCGAACCCGTACCTGCACTTCGTAATTCCGATTACCGACAGTATCTACATTCATAATCATATACGTTGTATTAGAACCCACATTTCGGATTGTCCACGTACCGTTCGTTTTGCGATACCGTAGCTGATAATAAACCGTATTCCCCCCTGGAGCAACGTCCATCCAATCCACCCGAACATTATTTAATCCATTCATACTAATTGCAGTGATGACCGGACCCGTTACTTGGGAAGGGATCGTTAGCGTCCGCGAAACGGAACAATTATTCGCATCACGAGCGGAAACGGTATAACTGCCCGGCGACAGGTTCGAGAAGATACCGGCAGGAGCTTGTACGCCACCGTTGGGGAGAATGTAATACGTGTAAGGAGTCGTTCCGCCAAAAGCAGTAGCTACGATTTTACCTCTGTTATTACATTCTCGCAGTGGAGTTACCTCCAATCCCATGCCGGGATTAACAGTTATCATTTGAGAATACACCACGGGGCATGGCATATTTTGTAACACCACCCGGAATTGTGTCGGTACTAACACGTTATAGGACAGGTTTGCGGTCGTATTGGCAACGATGCTAAACGTCGTAAAATGATCGGTCGAGCGTTCCCATCGAATAATTGTACCTGAGTAATGACTTAATTGTAAAATACCGCTATTAGATGCACAAGTCCCATTCATAGGTTTTGCGGTCAAAATACCTCCTTCCGCCGTTTGAACCGTTGTTAATTTTACGATAGATGAACGACTGTAACCACAGCCCCCGCCGATACCGCCCACAACTGCCCGAAACCAAGTAGTACGGGGTAAATTACTGTAAGGAAATTGGTCTGTCGGATGAGCGATGGTGCTGAAAGTAGCAAAATTGTCTATGGAAACTTCCCAATATAGTACATTGCCTACATATTGAGTTAATTGCAACGTTCCTGCATTATTATCGGCACAAACGATTGCTGAACGCATTAACGTTCCGCCTTGTGAAATAGGTACTGTATGAATATATACTACATTTGATACCACAGCCGCGCAAACTCCATTACTTACTACTGCACGAAGATAAAGCGGGGCGGTAACATTATTCACCGTTAAGGAAGTCGTTGTTTGAGCAACGGTAGTAATATTCAGGGCAAAATTATCAGTGGACGTTTCCCATCGAAGCACATCAGCCGTATTTCCGGAAAGGGTAACAGTAGCATTGTTTCCTGCGCAAATCGTTTGGTCAGCAGACAGCACACCTGCCAGCGGTGGGTTAGCGGGTAAGAAACATGCCGCTTCTGACTTTCCAATATTACAAGCACCGGCAGAAACAACTGCTCTGAAACAAGTAATGGCGGTAATTTTACCAACTCCGCTAAAGACCGGACTCGTGTGGGCGATGGTCATCATCGTAGTGATGTTATTAACGGTGATCGCTTTTTCCCAACGGATTACGCTACCGGTTTGTCCCGTTAATAAAATACTGTTCCCCGTTTGACCTACACAAAGCGAAGTTACAGCCGGCAATACCCTACCCGGCTGAACCACCGGCGCAATCAAAGTGATACAAGCAGGCGTGGAAACCACCTCAGGATGCGAATTCAAGCCCACAACAGCACGAAAACAGGTTGATTCATGCAATAAATCGGGTTGATATGATGCTTGCGTATGAGCTATCGTTGAAAACGTTGCAAAATTATCTGTCGAACGTTCCCATCGAATCACATTCCCCGTATGGTTTTGCAAGGATAATACCGCCGGTAAATCATCATTGCAAATAGTTTGAGAACTAATAACCTCCCCCCCGACCGGCGTACAATCATTAACAGTGATTGTAATTGTAGCTGTGTTGGTGCAACCAAATGTGTTTTGAAGCCCCGTAACGGTATAAGTTGTCGTTATTGGGGGGCAAACTTTTACAGAAGTGCCTGTCAAGTTTCCGGGATACCAATTATAGCTTGTTCCGCCTGAAGCAGTCAAATCAACGCATGTTCCCGTACAAACTACATTTACGGAAGGCGTAATCGTGATTGTAGGGCGCGTAATGAATGATGACACATTTACCGAAACGGGAAAGGCATAAATAGTATCCGGCTTGCAACCAATCGAGGTAACCATTGCTCGGAAGCAAGTCCTTTGATTGATGTTACATACCTCATGGGTAGGCAATTTGGCGTTCGGTAAATTGGTGAATGCGCCCGTGCAGTTGATTTGTTGTTGCCACTGAATATTTCCGGAATAGCTGTTTAAGGTTAACTTGGTACACCCTCCGGTACATATCAGTCCGTTAGAAGAAGTAATGAAGCCCGGTGCCGTACCCATTGAGGGGTTTACGGTAACCGAATCTTTCGGAGAATAAATATCAGTACAGTTGGGATTGGAAACTAAGGCACGAAAGCATGTTTTTTGCAAAATACCACACTGATACAAATAAGGATAATTAGCTCCCGAAATGTTGGTATATGCACCCGTACAGTTGGCTTGTTGTTGCCATTGAATATGTCCTTGGGTATAATCCATGAGTTTCAGATTAACGCAAGCACCGGGACAAATCCATCTCGGATACATCCATAAAGAAGTCAGGGGCGGGAGCGGTTCAACTACCGTAATTGTCGCGGGACGGGAATACAGGATACCGTTAGGCGTTTGAACTCGGACCCGAAAGCAGGTGGTCGTTGTTAAAAGCGGAGGACTATAAATCGTTGACGTATGACCAATGGTTGTTCCACCTGAAAAGGAAGAACAATCAGTGTACATTTCCCAATTCAGTACCGTACCCGTATGCCCTATTAATTGCAAAGCATCGGGCAGAGTACCCGAGCAAAGGGTTTGATTCAACGCCACTATACCCGCCGGATTGGGGCAATTTGATAAGTTAACATCAAATGATAAAGGATTAGAAGATACGCATTGGTCCGTCGCCGTAACCGTTATTCCCGAACAATCACCGATTCCAGCCGTAATAACCATTTCGGTATTCGCAGTACCGTTAGGTGTGGATAAACTCCAGCCGGCACATCCTCCGGGAATAGACCAATGATAGATTACTGGCGGAGAACCGGGAGCCGGCTGAACCCTGTAAAGTTCCGCAGTAGCCGGACAATGCTGAACCGGTGGAATAACCGAAACGGGGGCAGAAATAGTACCCGTAAAGGTTACACTGATGGAAACGTCATCAATACTTAGCATGTCTTGCTCGGCTAAAGCCGTTTGGTCAAAATCTTTCCATCTAAGCCAAAAGGTTTGTCCGGGCTGAATGTTTAAGCCGCTGATAACAATATTGTTCAATTCACTACGAAACGGACTTACATCACCGTTTACTGCCCCCGTCAAAGTGGTTTGCGGTGAAATAAAGTCTAAGGCAGCAAAATCTATCCATGTTCCATTATTTAATGCAGTTGCATCCGTACTGTACTGAAAATCTAATCGGTCCGTAATCGGTGTATTTTGATGGCGATACCATTGTTCCCCTGAATAACTGACTTTGATCGTAGTAATTGTCCCACCGGTTTGATTTTGACATTTTACGCCGAAAGCGGGATTTAGAGCCGGCAAGCCGTTCATCGTTCCTAAGCTCCGTTCGGATGAACCGGTATTACCAAAAGCACCGACACCAGGAAGTTTGCATTCCCCTTTTTGGGAATTGAAATTCAAAGTACCTGTTCCTAATGTCGTAATATACCAGCCCGGCACAGAAGTATCATCTTTCCATCGCGGGATGGCATTATCTTCGATCCACACGGGTACGGATGGGTGGCTTTCATGTTGAAAAATAGGATTGCCTGTTACACAGGTATTGTCAGTTAGCTGGTAGGGTCGCCAATTATTAAACGTTTCGCTGTAGTTGGTTTGGGTACAAGTAAAACGAACCGTACCGCATACGATTAATGTATCGGTAGGCAGGCAATATTGGTCTCCTATTACATAATAACGAAAACACGTTTTTCCCGCATTAACTGCAAACGTAGGTGTAAAAATTCTGCCTGATTCCCCTGTTGGATTCCACTGCCCTGCACAATTCGTTTGATATTGCCAACTGCCTGTTCCCTCGATATTACCCTCATAAGTATAGGTAGGGCGTTCACCTTCGCAAACGTTTGGCGTTAAGAGTTTCAAAACAATATCATCATCTTTATATGCAATGGTAATACTAACCGAAGCACTGTTCGTACAGCCGTTATAATCGGTAGCAGTAACGGTGTAAGTTCCTGATTGCGGATCACGTAAATTGGGAAGGGCTACCGTTGCGTCCACTAATCGTTCTGCGGGAGACCAACGATAAGACGAGCAGGTAGGACAAACAGCTTCCAGGGTTATTATCCCTAACTGATTTCTACAACCTATTTTATATTCCCAACTCGTTTGTGCAGTAACCGATGGTTTCTCAAATACTGAAATACATTCCGTTTCTGAAAAAGTACCGTTAATCACTGCCCTGAAGCAGGTCGTTCGACTTAATGCCGGATAATCATAGGTATTGGTTGTAATCGGAATAACCGAATGCGTTACAAAATTGTCGTGGGATATTTGCCAAGAGGATATAGTACCTGTATAACCGGAAAGGGTTAATCGCCCTGCCGGTGCCGATTCACAGGCTTCACTCGGCTGATTATTAGTAATTACACCATTTGCCAAACAGGGTGCAGTATGAACAACTACATTTTTGACAGGTGAAAAGCTGACGCAACTGTTTTTTCGGACTGCCACGGAATACTGTCCGCCTTGAGTAACATCATAGTTCGGATCATTTGCCGCAAGTATCGCCAAACCATTTCGATACCACTGATACGTACAGCCAATGCAAAGATTGGCACTTAATGCGATACTGCCGGCATCCGAGCAGAATACCACAGGCTCTTGTATTGGAGAAACAATATCCGCCGTAACGGTAAAACTTTCCAAACAAGCGGCATTCTGATAGATACTACGCACCCGATTACCCGGTAATGGTCCCATCCCTAAAGTCAGATCAACGTTTGGGGGACAATAACTCATCACTGTTCCCGGATTGGCGGCGGGCGGGCGGGTACAGCTCCCTTCTACTTCCACACAACCATCTATCGCCCCACCGGGCCAAGAACAACTTTGCGTATGCGGCGAACCCAAATTATGCCCTAATTCATGACAGCCTTCATATACATTAAAGGAATAGGTAGGATATGGAGTAACCAATGTAGCAAACGCTCCAAGGAAGGTACTTCGGTTTCTGCGATCCGAACGACAGAGGCTACCCAGTGTACCGCCGCGCTGTCCGCTGATATGTACCAAGTAGCCTAAATCCCAGGTAAAAGGATTGTATGGAATCTGATTCGTGATGAATTCACCGTAAGGATTCGGTACATTGTAAGGGGGAATGGTTGTCCATACTTTAACATCTCCCATCACCAGCGTTATCTGCTCAAAGATGTAAAACAGAGCCATTTGGTTAAATAACGCATTCACGTAATTAACGGTATTGGTCATATTACTCCCCATAGCAATCTGGTAGGAAAAACCTGTTACCTCAAAGTAAATTTTTATCTGTTTACAAGTCGTGGTATTCGCCATGACTTGCTCCGCTATTTGTTTTTTGATGGGATATTCCAAATCATCAGTACTGCATGAAAACTTCGGTTTAGCATCCGGGCGCAGATCACGATCGTTATATAAAACGTATAGGGCATTTATATCGTTAGGCGTTTGCCCGCTGATAACGCCGAAATTGTAATTGCCTTCATTGGTTAATATCAAACCGATTACTTGGTTCTCATAGAAACTGAAAGCGACCCGTGAACGTACCTTACCCGCAACGATTCCCCAATAATGTAAGCCCCGAGATACGTTTACTTTTCGCATTCCCAAGGAATCATGTTCCCAAATCGCGGCATCGGGCGCAAAAGGTGCGGATTCAAACAGTTCAACCGTCATCCCTTCACCATTCCCCGTAGGTATATGTAGGCGTAGATCACGTGGCAGTTCGATCCGTAAGCGGTTTAACTCCTCAGCATCAAGCCGAAAGAAGAGTGCTTTGGAAATATTGATATCTATCATATGAGCCGGAGGTTTTTGCTCCAAGAGGAAGGGTGTAAATGAACTAACCGTCCGGCGTTGTAAAATATGTTCCTGCCAAGAAGGCACTGACTCCGAATCAAACGCCTGCGCCCATACGCTACAACCTATGAGGCTGAATAATAAGATGAGTAGATAATGCTTCATGTGTATTGAGTTCTAAAATTGCAAGATGAATAACTTGCAATCAATGGATAAAAAATGAAAGAAGCTGTGTTAATAAACCAATGATCGCGTTAACACTTTTGTTATAAATTGCAATTTATAACCTTTTTATATCATTTTGTAACTTAAAAATAATAAAATGCTCATGCCATCCGCTAGATTTGGTGTAGAAAACCCTTGATTATTAGGTCAAATTGAGCCGAGCCTCACGTTATTCATTCCATTTATCCATCCTTATCCGACGGTAATTCCTTCAGACTCCATTAACTCCAACCCATAAGTTCGTAGATAGCTAATCACTTCAATGGCTTTATGTCCCTTCTCGGTTAAGGCATAGTCGGTTCGGGGAGGGACTTCGGGATAAACCGTTCTTAAAATGAATCCGTGTTGTTCTAATTCTTTGAGTTGGGTGGTGAGCATTTTGTCGGTGATCTTAGGAAGAACTTTTTTAATCTCGCTATATCGAAGTGTTTTTTCTTTCAGTCGCCAAAGTATGGGCATCTTCCACGTACCTCCAATTCTGGAAAGGGCAAATTCGACGGGATTGTAAAAAACCCGATTGTCGTGGATGAATTCCGGCATAGGATACTTTGAGCAAATAAATCGCCTGGAATGCTAAACGCAAAACGGGCAATTTTTGTTACCAATAAAGTGGAATCAATGGTGAACAAATTACGAACTATACAGACATTGAGTGAAGAAAATTTGTACACAAAATGTTTGATCTACAAATAATAGGTACATCTATCAACTAATTAAACATCTGAATAAAGCGTTAATAATTATATTTATTTAATATAATAAACAAATTTTGGCTAAAAAATTTAGAAAATTTTACAAGCGTTCGGTTCCAAAATACACTCGAACGGGTTGTTATAAAGCCCGAAATTCAATAAAATTCTTTTAACGAATTGCTATTTTTATTAAATAATTAATTAACAGACATTAAAATTTGCCGACAAAATCTGCTATACTTGAATTATTTTGCGTTGGATTATTGTGGCGGTTATGCCTATTATTGTGGCGGATAACGCATAATTGAGGTAATTATTTTATCATAATTTACACTTTTTTATCACATGATTGAACCGATCCGCTGTAAATGGTGCGTCAAAACCGCTATCGAACGTGAATATCACGACACCGAATGGGGAGTACCCCTCCACGATGAACGCAAATGGTTTGAATTTCTGATCTTGGACGGTGCGCAAGCCGGGCTGAGTTGGAGTACAATCCTCAATAAGCGGGAGGGTTACCGCGATGCCTTCCACCAATTTGACCCCGAAATGGTAGCTCGGATGACGGAAACCGATGTAGAACGATTGATACAAAACCCTGCCATCATCCGAAATCTCCTGAAAATCAAGGGCGCAATCACCAATGCACAGCAATTTTTGGAGGTTCAAAATGAATTAGGTTCATTTGATAGTTATATTTGGCAGTTTACCGATGGTCAAGTGATCCATAATGCCCATGAAACGATGCACACCATCCCTGCCACTTCCCCGCAATCCGATACCATGAGCAAAGCCCTCAAAAAACGGGGATTTAAGTTCTTAGGGTCAACTATTTGTTATGCCATGATGCAGGCGGCGGGCATGGTTAATGACCATACGACGGATTGTTTTCGTTATGCTGAAATTCGCTCACTATCAAGTTAGTGGATAATGCCTTTTCCTTGAGGTATAATTTTTGCTTAGCATTTCGGTAATACAATCTACTTAATCCACCGTGTTCAATTTTACATGAAGCAATCTTTGACCCCTTAATCAATGGCACTATGGATTCGGTCGGATCGGTCGGTTGGTCGCCCTCAATAGTCCCTGTTCCACATTTGGAACAACAACCGGCTACGATGGTCTTATGGATGGCGGAGGATGCCTTAGCCCCCGTTAGGAGGAAGTTATTGCCCTTGTTGCAGAGCTTAAAACTGAATGTTATCCTGCTTTCCGATGCCGATATGGCTCTTGCTGACCGTTATCTTACGGCAGATTACCTCTGGGTTTGGGTTATGGGTGATGATTTTCATCCAATACTACCACCTTATCCGTTTGCTCAAAGTTGCCAATTTGATAGTCATGCCCTCCCGCAACTTTTTATTTGGGACGTTCGACCACATGACCATTTCACCGATCCACGTCAAAAAGAACGCTGGCTTTACTTTCAAAATCTCCCTTCAGACCGACTAAGTTTCTTACGAACCGATGATCCGCTTCAGGTTACGGATTACTTACGGAATACGCTCCTTCAGCCTGAACGATCCCAGCCGGCTATTGAATATCAGGCGATAAGCATCGTTTTGGCATCCGAAAAAAAGTGGCAAGAATCCTGCGTAAATGACGTTAAGCCATTGCAAGGACAACCCGTTTTGGTGATTGATCCCGCAACGATAGCCACGCAATTTGAGTATATCGTCGAGGAATGTCTCAAAAGTGAGCATATCCTTCTATTTTATCAAGATCAAGCCGAATGGGCGCATAGCTTCGCCTGTCAGCTTTGGAAAACAGTTGGCGGTGCCGGAAGCGGTAAACGCTGGTTATTAGTCGGTGATAAAGACGTTGCCAAGAATAAATACTTCAAATGGTCTGCCCCCCATGCGCAAACAATTCTAACAGATGCCAAGGGTTTTGGCTTTGCTTATGCAAAAATAATACAGGAAAAACCGATCCCCGATACCGTTAATCCCTACAACGGCTTACGACCTTTCACAGAATCCGATGCCCTCTATTTTTGCGGACGCGAAAGATTAACAAATATTTTATTAAAAAAACTTGCCAAAGACCGATTAGCAGTCGTAGCGGGCGCGTCGGGGGACGGTAAATCGTCGCTCATTTTTGCCGGTTTGATACCGGCATTGAAGGCGGGCAGTGCGGGATTACCTTCTTGTTCGTGGAAAACGATTGCTTTTAAGCCGGAGAATACGCCTTTACGTAATCTGGCATGGGCATTGGCACACAGCCTGCGTTTGGATGACCGCCACGAAACCGAAGACCGTTTATCGTTGGGATTCAATGCTTTAGCGCGCCTTTTGAAGGATTATTTACAAGAGCATCCGAACGAAAACATCCTCATCCTCTTAGATCAATTTGAAGAATTTTTTACCCATGCCGATAATTTCCGCGACGGACAGATTTCCGTTTCCGCCCAGTGGACGGTCAGCCTCTTAACTGAAACCGTTAAGTTAGCGCAAGCCGAACAACTGCCCATCTATGTGGTTTGTACCATGCGTTCGGATTATATTGGGCAGTGTGTTGCTTTTCGGAATTTTGATGTAGGAGAACATTTATTTTTCGTTCCCCGCCTACAACGCTTAGAAATCAAACAAGTTATTGAGCAACCCATCCGATTGGCAGGAGGGAAAATCGCTCACCGACTAACCCAACGCCTGTTGAATGATGTAAGCGAAGGCAACGATCAACTGCCTGTATTACAGCATTGTCTGCAACAAATCCATCGGACGGCTTTGGCAGATGAAACTTTGGATTTAATCCATTATGCTGAAGTAGGAGGTCTTGCTCCCAATTATTTAGATGAAAATCAACGACATGAATGGAATAATCGGCTGGCTTTTCATCCCCAAAATACTACTCAACATCAGCCGGGACTTAGAAACGTACTCAACCAACATGCTGATGAGTTAGTAAACCACGTCCACGAATATTATGCTAAACGTTACGGGACAGGCATTTCTGCCTCAGATTGTCGGAAGATCATCCGAACGGCTTTCACCGGCTTAACGCGGATGGATGAGGGTAAACCCGTGCGCCAACGCATAACCTTAGATGAAATCACTAAATTAGTTGGTAAATCAGCATTAGATCATGTTATCGTAGGGCGTGTACTTAATTTCTTTCGGGAAAAAGAACATACTTTTTTACTTCCTGCGATTACTCCCGAACCCGAAACCCATGATTTAGAGCCGAATACCCTTTTAGACATCACGCATGAAGCCCTCATCCGTAATTGGGAACAACTCAAACAATGGGTAGAAGATGACCATAAAAACGAACGACTATTCATGGAATTAACCACCCAATTCCACCGGTGGGAACAACACCAACGTTCATCCCCTTATCTGTTGAATAGTGGTTTATCGGCTTTTTTTACAGCATGGTATTGGGACTTAAAACCCAATGCCGAACAAATCAAACGCTATGTACGGCATCATGTTGCAATATTACAGATACCAACCCCTTCTGAAGGTTGGTCATCGGCATTGGAAGATTTTTTGAAAAAAAGTTTGCATCGCAATCGTCGGGCGCAACGCATCGCCCAATTCGGTTTAGCAGTTATCATAGGTTTATTTGCCGTAACGGTGTATTTGTACTACAATGTACTCCATAAAGCGCAAGAAACCGAACAAAAGAATACCCGCATCATTGCCCAACAAAATGAACTTTCGGATAAACAACGCATTATCAATGAACAATTAGCCGGCGAAGCCGAAGCCGCCAACATCAAATCGGAAAACGAACGCTTGGCAAGGGAACGCGCCCGATTAGAGGAACAGGTACGGCAGGATAGTTTAATGGGTAAAGTCAGGAATGCGGAAAAAGATATTGAAATCGAACGACTAAGACGCGAACAGTCCGAAAAAGAAATACGACTTAAACAAATAGAGCGCGACCAAGCCCTGCGCGACAAAGAATTAGCACTCATCCGTAACCAAGAGGTTGCACAACTAAACGCTAAGATTACTGCTGAAAGTCAACAAACTTCTCAACAACGGGATCAGGCTTTGATTGCGCAATCCTTATTTTTAGCGAATAAAGCCAACGAACAAACGTACATCAATAACCCCGATATTGGCATTTTACTATCATTAGAGGCTCTGCCGAACGATTTAAGCGGTACAAGGTTGAGTCGTCCTTTCGTTCCGCAAGCCGAAGCCTCGTTATATTTTGCCACCGACCATTTCGTTAACCGTTATCCGAGTCAAGCGTGGACGGATCACCGCAATAAAATAACCTCCAATACCTACAGTCATAACGGAACAAAAATCGTTTCCACTTCTTGGGACCGGACGGCAAAAGTCCGCGATGCTAAAACGGGCATTTTGATTAAGGAAATTTATCATCCCCATATCGTCAGCTCAGCTGTTTTTTCCAAAGATGATCGCTTTTTGTTGACCGTAACGGATGATTTTACAGCAAGGCTTTATGACGGTAAGTTTTTCTCCATCATGGGGCAATACAGCGCGCATTCCGATTTTATCAGCCATGCTGAAATGAGTCCTGATGGTACACACCTACTCCTGACCTCCTATGATAAAACGGCTACCCTCTGGAATATTTATGAAAAAAAGCCGATAGCAGTCCTGAAGGGGCATACCCAAGCGGTGATACACGGGGCATTTAGTCCTGATGGCAGCAAGATGATTACTGTCTCCCAAGATCATACCGCCCGCCTTTGGGAAACCCAGACTGGGAAACTGATTACTACGCTGGTTGGGCATAGTCGCCCATTAACCCATGCGGTTTTCAGTCCTGATGGTAAGATGATCGCTACTGCTTCCAAAGATCAGTCCATCCGTTTATGGAATGCTTATACAGGACAAACAGGGAATATTTTAGTAGGACATGGCGGAGCAGTACAACACATTGACTTTGACCCGTCAAGTGGTCGTTTGGCTTCCGCTTCAACGGATGGTACGGTTCGCATTTGGAACGTCTATACCGCAACGGCAACCGCTGTTTTTCGGGAACATCAACAGGAGGTTTACTTTGTAAAATTCAGTAAGGATGGCAAAAAACTCATTTCTTCGGGTAGAGACGGTAGCACCTGCCTGAGAGACGCACGTTTCAACCTATTTTTAACCCGTTATAGCGGTCAAGCCGACTACCCTTATCACGCCGCACTCTGTGATGACGGTAAACGCATTCTTTTCGCGGGAAAAGACCTTCAGCTTAGAGAATACCTCATTCTACCGGAAGGTCAACAATTATTATCCATTGCCAAATCTTTTGTTAAAAATCGAAGTTTGAGTTTGGAGGAACGTAAACGCTTCCACATTAATGATGACATCCCCTCTAATTAATATGAATGAATTACCTGCATTTACATCGGCATTAATCTTTTTAATCGGAGGCATTGTATTTGTCATAGGCGGAATGTTGACGGCGTACCTCATTGCTCCCAACCGCCCTAATCCCGAGAAACTTACCTCGTATGAATGCGGGGAAGAACCCGTTGGCACGGCTTGGGGGCAATTCAACTTTCGCTTTTATGTGATGGGGTTGATCTTTTTGATATTTGATGTTGAAATTCTTTTACTTTTCCCATGGGCTACGGTTTTTGCCGACGCTAAGCTGATTATCTTAGCACCTGCTTGGGGTATAATTAACTTATTTGAAGTTGGTATATTTGTAGGTATCTTATTACTCGGTTTGGCGTATATTTGGAACCGTAATGCGATAGATTGGTCGCGCCCGACAACGATTCCGCCTACTGTTTCCACCGGGATACCATCAGCTAAATATAAATCGTTAAATGAACGGTTAACGAATTTAAAATAAAACAAATATCAAAACACAGACAGGATGGTTTGCCCATACAGATACAAAACCTACCGCGCTAACACTACCTTCTGCGTAAAAATCCCCTCTGTCGTAGTGATCTTACAAAGATACGTACCATCCGCTAAATCTCCGATGTGGAGGGTGGCTTCGGTGGAAGAAAGCTGACGTTCAAAGACGACTTGCCCCGCCATATTGTAAAGCAATACCTTTTTCATCTCCTCCCAAGAAGATTTGATGTAAAGTGTACCGTTCGTGGGGTTGGGGTAGATTTGAAATACTTGCGGTGGGATGGCATCCAATCGGGAGACGGTACGACAGCCTCCGCGACCGTTTCCCCACACGAAAACCCGAAAGGTATCTATCCGGGACTGTCCTTCTAAACATCCGCCCGGTCTGCCTTCGGTGTGGAGGTAAAAGGTATAAACCGTATCCTGCTTATTGATAAGGGGTGGGCGAAAAGTTACTAATCCCGAAGTATCATTACTCAAGCCGGATGTGGGATACCAGCGGTGCAGGTGTTTTCCCGCCGGATACCAGCCCCCGAGTGCCGTACTGTCGTAGATGCACAGGGTATCGCGGTAGGATAGCGGCTTTCGGTCCACGCTAAAATCATAGGGGATGGCGGGGAGAAGATGGTTCGCAGTGTTGGGGAGAATACCTAAAATAGGTATTTTATCTAGTACTTTCTTTGTATTAAAATGTAATTTTTCTTTGTTTATATTATGATAATTTGGTTCTAATATTGCATCTGTGAGCAAAATATTTCCGTTTCTTATTTCACGTAGCTCATTGGGAGAAACTTCAAGAAATAAAAGTGTAGAATCATAAACGCTATTGTTTAAAATAGGAAAAGTATTTCGAATAAAAAATGTATCCTTATCACTTCTTTGAATATCTTTTCTTATTCCCATAACTGTTAATAGTTGGGGGAACCACATATATTGAGGTGTGCCTAAAAATAGGTTATTGCCATTACTGCTAAATTGACAGCTTAGGTACATATTAAAATCACCCAAATATCTATGTTTTTTCAAATCGAAATAATTAGATAGTTCTCCCGTACATCTGTCAAAATCAAATATATCTACAATGTCATAAGCAGTATCTAATATCGCATTAGAAGCAACCGCAACGCTTGCAAGTTTATCACCGTTCTTAGTGAAACAAAGTTGACCCAAATCACCGTAATTTATGCGATCTACATATTGTCTAGTAGTGTCATAAAATATAGGACAATGTATCTTGCCTATGTATTGAGTGGGAAATTGTTTAACTCCACTTTCACTAACATGAAAACGTAAAAAACCGTTGGAAGCATTTCTTTCATGGGCAATTAACCACCAATCTTTTCCATTAGCGTGCTTACAAGCAGCAATCTTGTTACATACATCTACATCTGCAACTATTTCTTGGCGCTTTATTACATGTAATGTTCCGTTGTGGTACTTAATAGTAGAAAAATAAAGACGTGGTTTTATATATTTTTTTGTATTTTCTAATAAAAAAGGATATTCTTGTCGTATATTTAACGTGTCTTGAAAAAAGCAGTAGGGTGTACCAATACTTATGAAATAAGCCAGCGAATCAGATAAAGGTAGGAAAATTGTACTATTGGTACGAGTGTGGTAACCAAAAAGACTATCCCCTCCAAGGATAATCTTGTTGTCCTTGTCCCTTAAATTGATTCCAAACCATGTCTTGACTTCCATAATCTCATTTCCGAGACTATCTACCTTTAAAAGCCTACGAATAAGTGTGTCATAAGGTTGAGTATATAAATATGTATTGTATTGCGGGAAATACAATGAAGACCCATTCAAAAAACCAACTGGAGTAATTAAATCTAATATTTCAATATCTCCGTTAGGATGAAACTTTAAGCCTTTTCCTCCCTCTAATACCCAAACGGAACCTGGACTATACTTAGCTGCGCCCAAAGGCTTATCCAACTAAAAATAGAGAACAGTAACCCGAAGGCTACCGTTCTCATGATATTTACGAAGTCTATCATTCTATTTAACAATCATTAGTTTTTGTGTGGATAGTACCGTTTGATCTGTACCTTTGATCTGAATAACGTACATACCCGCCGGTAAGTTACGTGTATCCACCTCCAAGTTACCTTTTTTGCCGTTCAAGTTTTGGCGACTGACTTCGACACCGATCGCATTACGAACGGAAAGTCCCGTCGCTTCTTCCGTCAGGTCGTATTGTACTTGTACGGAAGCCTGAGCGGGATTGGGGTACACGGAAAGGCGAATTGTTCTCTTGGTAGCGATCCGCTGTTTTTTAGCTTCGGGAGTAGTTACCGTTTCCCAACAGTTATCGTCGTGGTAGCGGGCAAAACCTTCCCAAACAGCGCGCAGGTTTCGGGCTTGCCCTACTGCCTTTCCGCCCGTAACCAGGCATTGATCGGCAATTTGTGCTAAATCCGCCAAATTCGATTCCGTAAAGGAAGGCTGATCCAGCCAATTAATGTATAGCGTATTAAATGCCTTCATGTTGGCTTCGATCAAATTAGCAGGAACAATTTGCGCATTAATCATTTTAGCCTGCGCCCGATTGCGTGCAATTAAACGATCCACCGTAATGAGTTGCGCCACGTTACCCGTGCGGTTGGCATTGAAAAAGCTGTCCAACAGGGTGCTTTGCTCGGTGAGCGTATTACCCGAAGCAGATAGTCCCTCCAACAGGTGATAGCGCGCCATGTAGTTGTATTCGGCTTCGCGTCCGCCTATAGTTTTTAAGCCCCTGACGATCTGTTCGGCAGTAGCTACCGAAGCATCCGACGGAGTCGTAGCGGAGGTAAAAGTGAAAAAATCCGCAGCCGACAAATCGCATCCAGCACTATTAAACCGAAATGCCTGATTATAGTCTTGTGCCGAAGAAAAATTTAGCGCAAAAGCAGGAGGTACAGCTACGCTGGACATGCCTCCGGATATAGGATCAGAAAACCATGGCGGACTATTTCTGGTTGTAGTAATGGTTTGCTGACTGGCATCGGTCATTTCAGCATTAGCGGAATTAACACACCCGCTCCAGAAGTTATAATTAGAGTTAGCGACGTTCGGGTCATTCAATCTTATGAACGAACCGCCGCCCTGGTTACCGATAAAGCCGTTGCTGTTGAGTTGAATACCGTTTTGATTGTTTCGGAAAAGGTTGTAGGCTACATGAGTACCGGTTCCGGCACCACCCGGACCGCACGGAAGGATAGCCATAATCCCTTGTTTAGCATTACCGAGCCTGTTGCAACGGATTTCATTATCAAAGGCGTTATACAACTGAATTGCCTGTAAAAAGTCGGGATCGTTGGGGGCAGGTATTCCGGTGGGAATACAACGGATGGTATTATCAATGATGCGTACCCCGTCGGATAAAGATGGATTGATACCGAATTGGTATCTACCTGTACCGGAGGTGTTACCAATGATATTCCCTTGAATCAAGGGCATATCAATCGGCGTTCGGTGTGATCCCAAGATGGCAATGCCAATATTTCCGGAACCCTTCAAACGGTTATCTAAGATTCGGGTGCGGTTATCTACGGATTGCGGGTTATTCAGTCCCCACATATTAATAGCCGCATCCCAAGCCGCCGGTCCGATAATACCATTTTGTCGGAACAGCCGATCCCAGAAATCATTATTGGAAATAGTGGTACTATAAAGAGCATCGCCGGCGTTACGAGAATAGAAACCGTTTTGATAGCCTTCAAAGAAATTATGGTCCACGGTGATATCCGTTAGCGGATTACCGGCAATGGTTCGTTCCGACATAATACCTAATTCCGTACCGAAAAAGAAATTTTCTTCAATACGAATGCTACTGTTATTCAAATCCTTTAACCAAATACCGGTAGCCGGACGACCTTGTATTCCGGTAGTGTTGTGTAGGTTAAGGATTATATTGCTAATAATGTCCACATTGGCACCTGTACCGGTAACATATATCCCGCGTTCCATCGTATTCGGTGCGGCAATGCCTATGATATTGGCATAATTCGTACCGACGATGACCGTACCGGGTCCGCCGGAAGCTGCACCATCCGTAAAAGGAATGATCTCAATACCCGTAGGAAGAGGTGTATTGGGAGTCAGTAACGGGTTGGGGATCAGGTCTCCAATGGTGTTTCCATTAATGTACGAGTTACTTCCTTGGGTTCTAATGCCTACATCCGCACGATTAAATCTGTTAAAGACAGAAGCCCATTGCGGTAAACCATCACTACCGATTTGAACCGAATTGACATCCCTGACCCAAACGCCTACGTCTGTGTAGTCATTTGTTGTACCGGGTAAAGGATTAATACAAATTAAACTGTCCGCACGCATCAATAAAGGAGTAGCGGCAAAATTAGAAAACGGTGCATTAATCCAACGCGACGGATTATGAAACATACGGATATGGATTCTATTCTCATTCAAACAAGAAGAATCTACCCGAACCAAACTCCGTCTCCGATCAATCGGTGTACCGGAAGCATCAATACCGATACGAGCGTGTTGCAGCAGGGTATTATCTAATTCCACAATAGGTTGATTCAAACTACTGGAATTTCCTAAAGTTGAGAAACCTAACCATTCCTGCCCATTCTGTCCGTAAACGGTACATTTGTCCAACCAGATATGTCCTCTTCTTGGGACTAAGATTTCACGACCGGGTGCTACTTCCATGTTCATATTACGGAATCGGATACGGGTATTCACTTGAAAATCATTAGCAAATACAATCGTCCCTACTCCCCAAACAGCCGGCGTTACCGTCGGGAAAGGATCATTGGGTCCGAAAGGTATATTTAATGCCGTTAAAAGTTGTTACGAGGTTGCAACAGTACACACTTTACTACCCGGGAACTCGTCATGACCGATCTCACGAATCTGAATAGCAGTTCGACAACTGGTGGGTTCACCGGCTCTAATAGCAATAACGCTAATTTGGCGATTAGAACCTATGAAATTAGGCGGAATATTTATATCAATACAAGGGGTTGTAGTAGTGGTAATATTTTCCAACCAAGGAAATTCCCAATCATAGGCATCATACGGACCTTCACCGCCTGTAACACATAAGCGGAATTGATTGCGACGACATAAATCGTTGCGATCCTCCACTACTAAAGAACAACAAGCACTGGGACATTCTTCTATATTGATTACTTGGCACACATCCGTTACACAACCGATGGCATCCCTGATCTCAACACAAAATTCAGTTCGCGTCCTTAAGTTAGTGATGTTCGCAGAAGGTCCGTTAGCCGGGTCTATTATACCGTCATCATAATTTATCGGAGACCAACTATAAGTATAGGGCGGTTGACCACCGGTTACGGTTGTACTTAAAGTAACGTTACCTCCTTGTGGAATGGTTATACCTGGGGTGGCAGTGATCGTAGCGGATAAGGCAGGATGAACAAAAAAGACACAACTATCAGCACCATAACAAGTAAAATCTATATCGTATCTTCCAAAATAAATAACATTTCTTCCAACTACATATCCCGGCTGGCTTGAAGTATTAGGTCTTAATTGAACAGAAAACCGATGATCCCATTGGGTTCCTGCCTGTTGACTTTCATAAGAAAAACCGTAGTATGGTAATCCATTCAAGCTAACATTAACATCCGTTTCACCGGACTGACCGAGATAACTAAATACTGCGCGGTAAGTAGCTCCAAAACAAATATCTCCGTCACATTGCTTATCGATAGGTAATCCGGTATTCGGATCAAGCGTAATAGTAGCGGTAGAAGGGCAGCCGTATTGATTAACTCTGACCTGATAAGTAGTTCTAACGGTAGGGTTAACCCTAATGGTTCGTGTACTACCAATCACCGTACCGTTAACCGTCCACTGGATAAAAGGTAGATTATTACCCATACATTGCCCGCCGAGACATAAGCCATTAACCGTCAAATCATACCCCAGTGTACATCCTAACGACTGTGAAGTAATGGTAACAGGGGACGGGTTTCTGGGATCTCCATTGGGAGCAGGTATTAAACAAATGGTATCACAGACCACACAATTAGGCCTACCTCCTGTATTATTACCGCTAAAGCAAATAATATGGGGTCCGGTTCGATTATCAAAAAAGGCAGCTTGGATAATATTAGTTCCTTGTACTAATATTCTTTCTTGAGGAGTATCAATTTTTCCAAAAACCTGGTCTGTGGCAATAACTTGTCCGGTACTGCACGAAGTCAACGTCCATGTACCTCCAGCCCAAAAATCACCTCCTTGTAAAAAAATACTTGGAAGATTTGAACTACCTGAGCATCGATTTACTACAATGGATGCCGGATTATTCCTTATATCACAACCAACATCTACTGAAGGGTTTAAATAAATAGCATAGTCCGAAAACAAACCGTTACCACAGCGGGTTCTGACCCGGAATTGCCAATGACGGGCAGTATCCAAATTCAGTACGATAAACGTATCTTGGGTATTGCGCGTGGTATAAGTACTGTCATTTTCACCCCGATAAGAGACTTCGTAGCCGTTATTTCTACCGTTCACGGGCGACCAACTGAAGCGTAAGCGATTGGGCGGAATGGTATCCACACGCAGGTTAAAAGGCGTGCGACAAGGGTTGGTTTTGATGATAATCGGAGGACTGAAACCCGAAAAGGCATTCGGAACGCATCTGGCTCTAACCTTAATTTCATAAGAAGCCCCCGAAAGCAGTTGATTCAAACGAACGGACGAATTATTAGCTTGTCGTACCGTCCAGTTTACATCCGATAACAGCTTATAATGGACTTCATAATGCGGAGCATTAACATCCAACCAGCGCATATCAATCGTCGTATAGCCTACCGTATCAATGATTAGGTTGAAAGGTATCTCGCAGATTTCGGTTCTAAATCGAATGATCCTGCCAATCGGTGAAAATAAATTATTCCCGCACCGACTACTGATTTGAGCCTGATACACTGTTCCGTGATCCAAGCCGTTAAGGGTGGTCGTCGTTCCGTTAACCAATTGACTTTGCCAAAAAGTATCATTTTGTCGTTTATACTCCAAACGGTAACGGGTAGCATAATCAGTCGTATCCCAATGAAAAGTGGCTGAAGTATAGGATACTTGATCTAATTGAAAATTAGAGGGAGGTACACACGGACTAACAACAACGTAAATCGTATCGGGATAATCCGAATACACACCGGTAGCGCATTGCGAACGTAACCTTACCTCATACGATTCATTTTGAAGCAGATTATTCAAGACTCTAAAAGTATCCGTAGTCGTAATCGTCGTCCATGTATTAGAACCCGTCTTATAATCCAACTGATAACGAGTGACATTGACCGAACTATTCCACTCTATTCTGGCAGAATTAACATCCACATCCACTAAGCGAGGAGGACGAGGCGTATAACACTTTTTCGTCCTGAATTTCAACGTATCCGTGTACGCCGAATACTGATTTCCACTGCACTTAGTTCTAACCCGTACCTCATAATCCGTGTCCGGGGTTAATCCCGTAATGTTTTTAACGGTAGCACTGGCATTAACCGTCGTCCATGTAGGGGAAAATGCTTCCCGATATTCCACTTTATATTGGGTAGCACCGACGGCGTTATTCCAGCTGACCGTCGCGCTATTGACCGTTACGTTGGATATGATAGCGTTTTCAGGCATCGCACAAGGCAAAGTAAAACCCTTGCTAATCAAGGTATAAGCCGACGTTACTCCGCAGTTGGAACGCACCCGAAATTCATACGCCGTATTCCCTGTTAAACCGTTGATCGTCCGACTGTTGGTATTCGTATTAACGCTTATCCATGTACCGTTACCGGCTGTTCGATATTGTACGTTGTACTGACTGGCACTCGGTACGACATCCCAAGACAAAGAAACGGATGAAGCCGTCTGCGCCGTAATCAAAAGGTTGGCCGGAACACTACAGGGGTTGGTACTGAAGTAAAATTCTTTGGAATTATCTGAGGGAACTCCTCCGCAATCGGTTACCAAACGCCCCGCATAAAGCGTGTTGCTCACCAAGCCGGTTAAATTATAACTGTTTCCCGTTACGGTGGTCGCGTTCCAAGCCCCCGGATTTCCGTCCGACACGGCTATACGATGTAATAGCTGATAACCCGAAGCTCCCGGCACCGCTGTCCATTGAATATCCGCCGAGTTAGCCGTCAGATTACTAACGATCGGATTCATCGGCGGGACACAGTTTTGGGTAGAAAAGGAAGTCGTTACGGTATAATCCGAAAAATCCGACCCGCAAGCAGACCGAATTTGGACATCATACATGGTGGAAGGGGTCAGCGCGTTAATGGTAGCCGTATTCGTTGGTGCCGAAACGGTGTTCCAAGGTTGAGTCGAAGGGGCATTCATCGGTCGGTAATTGACCTCATAAGCCGTGGCGTTGGGCATGGCATCCCATTGGAGGGTTGCCGTCGTCGGGGTGATGTTATTAGTAACAACATTCGTTGGAATGTAACAACTCTGCCCGTTCAGGTCAAAAAAACAACCGAACAGCAGAAAAGTCAACAGAATCAGGGAACTTAGCCCTTTCTTTGTACGTTTGAAACTCATAATTATTTGTGAAATTAAGTTATGATCGCCTCATTTTTAGAAGGAATGGGGCGTTTTTTATTTGGTTTTTAGGATTGTGCACCAATAGATCATTTGACAAAGCTACTTCTTTTTTTTTTCAATCCAAAAAGAATAATTCGGTGAATGCTCAAAATTTATCGCTTTTTAACGCCTTGAGGGTCTGCCTTACACGTTAAAAACAATTTTAATACATGAATTAAATATTGCAGGTATCGGTTTTTACAATACCAATTTTGAAAAAATTTAAATCGCATCTAAGTCTAATTACATCTATTTTAGATTTATTTTATATTCAATAACAAATTTTTGCATAAGGTTCGAGCCTATTTTCCACTCGAACGTTCGTTAAGCGGGCTGAATTATGTTGAAATTTTTATTATTTTGTCATAAAATTCTTAAAATAAAAAATAGGGCTGTCGACAGCCATTGCTAACATCAGAAAAGTCCAAGTTTTCAGTAGCCAATTGAAGAATAAAAAACTGGAGTCAAAAAAAACCATATAACTATCAATAAAAATATATTTTATTATATTATGGTAAATCTAGCCCTTGATATTGCACAAATAAAAGACATCGGCTAACTTCGCTGAAAATACGCAATACATGAGCAGTTGGTTTCAACGAGCAAAGGAAGGCATCCTGACCTCCACCGATGAGAAGATCGAAGCCCCCGAAGGCATCTGGATAAAATGCCCAAGCTGTAAAAAGCCTACCCATAAAAAAGACTTGTTGAGTAATCAATACGTTTGTCCGTATTGCCAATATCATCACGGCATCGGAAGTGAGGAATATTTTGCCATCCTTTTCGACAATAATATGTTTGAAGAAATGGACAAAGATATGATCTCCGCTGACCCGCTCAACTTCACCGATACCAAAGCCTACCCCGACCGCATCCGCGCCTACCGCCAAAGTGCCATGACGAACGATGCCGCCCGCTCGGCTTATGGTTCTATGAATAATATTCCGCTCGTGATCGCATGTATGGATTTTGATTTCATAGGCGGGAGTATGGGGAGTGTCGTCGGTGAAAAGATCGCCCGCGCGATTGACCATGCCCGAATTGAACGAAAAGCCCTGATAATCATCTCCCGAAGCGGGGGCGCACGGATGATGGAAGGCAGTCTTTCCCTAATGCAGATGGCGAAAACCAGTGCCAAATTGGCTTTGTTACAGCAGGCGGGTGTGCCGTTCATATCCTTACTCACCAACCCGACAACGGGAGGCGTAACCGCCAGCTTTGCGATGTTAGGCGATTTTAATATTGCAGAACCCAACGCGCTGATCGGTTTTGCAGGTCCCCGCGTCATCAAGGAAACGATTGGAAAGGACTTACCGCCCGGCTTTCAAAGTTCCGAATTTTTGCAGGAACATGGCTTTGTGGATTTTATCGTGGAACGCCGTTTGCTGAAATCCAAGCTGACGACCCTATTAACGATGCTTCAACCCTACTGATTCCGCTTTCGGGGATGGTATTGGTCAACCACTTTACGGAGTTGCGCCACATCTGTATGCAGGTAAATTTGAGTTGTGGAAATGGAGGCATGTCCCAATAAATCCCGGACAGCTATCAAATCCGCCCCCGCTTCGATCAAATGGGTGGCAAACGAATGCCGAAACGTATGCGGGCTGACTGTTTTCGAGATTCCGGCTCTTTGGGCTGTATCTTTGACCATGATGAGGATCATCTCGCGGGTGAGGTGTCGCCCCCTGCGATTCAGAAATACCACATCTTCCGAACCTTTGACGATAGTCTGATGATTTCGTACTTCCGTTAAATAAAGGTTGTAATATTCCAACGCCAATGTCCCGATTGGTACTAAGCGTTCTTTATCCCCTTTACCGATGATGCGCAAAAAGCCTTCCTGTGGATAAACGTTGGGTATCTTCAGATTGACCAACTCGCTAACCCGTAAACCTGAAGAATACAACATTTCAATAATCGCTCGATTTCTTAAGCCTAGTGGGTCGTGGGTATCACAGGCAGAGATGATGGCGTTGATTTCCTCTACATTCAGTATTTCGGGGAGCTTGGAATGGAGTTTAGGTAAATCCAACAACTGGGCGGGATTGTGGGAAACTACGTTGGTCAGTTCCAAATAGGCATGAAAAGAGCGTAAAGACGCAATATTTCGTGCCACCGAAAAGTCATTCAGCTTGAAATCTTCAACCAACTGAATCAAAAACACCTGCAAATGATCTAATGTTATATCGGCAGGTGTATCCGGTGTGGGGTAAGGATCGGGCTTTTGCAAAAATGTTAAATACCGCTCTAAATCGTTAGAATAAGCGTGAAGTGTGTTGGCACTCAATCCCCGTTCTACTTTAAGATAGAGCAGATAATCATCAAAAAGGGCTTTCCAACGCATGTTTTTTTGGTATCTTTGGCGAAAAGTTATGGTCAATATCTTAGTGATGAACGGTCCGAACTTAAATCTGACTGGCACCCGCGAACCCGAAATTTACGGCAAAGAAACGTTTGAGCAAATCTTAGATGAAATGCACAAACGTTACTACCCTTTTGCTTTTGAATACTATCAATCCAACTATGAGGGTGCGTTGATTGATAAGTTACAGTATTCTTGCGTTTACAATGCCGTGCTGTATCATGCCATCATCATTAACCCGGGGGCATTGGCGCATTACAGTTATGCGTTGTATGATGCCCTTAGGACGATTCATATGCCGAAAGTCGAAGTCCACCTATCCAACATCTACAAACGGGAAGAATTCCGCCAAAAGTCTGTGGTCGCCTCCGCCTGCGATGGAAGTATCTGCGGATTCGGCAAAGAAAGTTACTTCTTGGCGGTGGAATGGCTCAAGATGCACTTTGAAAAACCGCGCAGTTAGGATACCGGCACTGATTCAAATCCGAAAGATGCTATTCCATTGCGGATAATTTCGGGATCGATGTCTTCTTCTACCGTTAAAAAACGCTCGGGAGCAGTAAGGTCAACCGACCATTTACCTACACCAATCGTTTCATTAAGAAAATCGGTTACTTTGGCAACACAATTACTGCAATTGAGGTTTGTTTTGAATGTCATATGAATGTTTGAGATTATAACTTAACGATTTTCAGCCGTAAACTGTTCATCACTACCGAGAAGGAACTCAACGCCATAGCTAAGCCCGCCCACATCGGGTTCAAACTGAAGTGCGTAAACGGATACAATAACCCCGCCGCGACCGGAATGCTGACTACATTATAGATGAATGCCCAGAATAAGTTTTGTCGAATGACCCGTACCGTGATTTGCGACAAACGCAAGGCTTGACGAAGTTTCCGCAGGTCATTTTGCACCAACGTCATGGACGCAACCGACATCGCCACCTCCGACCCGCTGCCCATCGCTATACTCACGTCGGCTTGCGCTAAAGCGGAGGAATCATTCAAGCCGTCGCCAACCATCGCCGTTACCTTGCCTTCCGATTTATATTGACGGATGAATTCTAATTTATCTTGTGGTAACAGCCCCGCATGAACGTTGGTAATACCCACGGTTTGCGCTACTTTTTGGGCTGTCGGCAGAGTATCACCCGTTAACAGATGGGTTTGAATGCCGTTTGCGTGCAGTTCCGCAATGGCTTGGGCGGACTCGGGTCGGATGCGGTCTGCAATAGTCAGCAACGCAAAGAGTGTTTGATTCTTCACCACATAAACTAAGGTTTCATCGGTCGTTTGTTGGGGGACGGTAATGCCTGCTTCCGTCATCAGTTTGGCATTTCCGATATAATAAGTCTCATTTCCCACATCGGCAACCATCCCTTTACCCAATCGGTTTTCGGTGGCGGAAAGCGGGATTTCTTTCGCCAGACCTTGATACCGCCGAACAATCGCTTGCGCCAAAGGGTGATCGCTTTGTTTTTCGATGCTGTAAAGGGTATTGATAATTGTCTCTTCCTGCGGGATGAACCACCTTTCAGTTACTACTTCGGGCTTTCCGGCGGTAAGTGTTCCCGTTTTATCTAAAAATACGTCCGTGATTTGGGAGGCTTTCTCTAAACTCTCCGCGTCCTTGATGAGGATGCCGTTTTGAGCGGCGCGCCCCATCGCTACCATCAAAGCCGTAGGCGTAGCCAATCCCAACGCACAGGGGCAGGCGATAACCATCACCGTTGCGGCGTGTAAAAGTCCTAATATCCAGCCCGATTCCCCGCCGAATATCCCCCACCCTACTAAGGTTAATATCGAAATAGCAATCATCACCGGCGTAAACCATGCAGAAACCTGATCCGCCCACCGCTGAACGGGTGCTTTGGTGGAAAGGGCTTCATACACCGAACGAACGATGCCCGCCAGTAAGGTATCTTTACCTACTTTTTCGGCTTGGAGGATGAAAGAAACTCCACCGTTTAGCGTACCGGAATAGACTTTATCACCCGCATTTTTCTCAACGGGGATGGGTTCACCCGTTAAACTGCTTTGATCTATCCAAACCATGCCTTCAACTAACTTACCGTCAACGGGGATGCGTTCATTGGCTTTAATGAGGAGTTGATTACCTACCTGTACTTGACTAAGTTGGACTTCAGCCGTCGTTCGGTCATCGAAAATGAGCGTTACATTACTCGGTGTTAATTGCATCAGCCCGCGAACGGCATCTTTTGTCTTGGCTTTAGCACGATCTTCCAACCATTTTCCGAGCAACACAAAGGCAATCACTCCGCCCGCCGCTTCGTAATAATATTCGGCATCAAAGCCCCTCTGCAACCAATAATTGGGGTAAAAGGTATTAAAGATGCTGAAAACCAAAGAAATCGCCGTACTCACAGCCACAAGGGTATCCATGTTTGCCGTGCGTTGTAGGGCTAGGCGGTAAGCAGTGATGAAAAAAGTCTTGCCACCGTAAATGATAATCGGCAGTGTTAGAAAAAGCATCACATAAGGCGACCAACTTTCGTGCATGGCAAACATCCCCACCACAAACAAAGGCACAAAGAAAATCATCGACACCAATGCCGGCATTTGGTAGGGCGAAACTTCTTTTTGATTTAGCAATCCTGCATAAAGGTCATTATCACCGTTTGATGAATTGGTAATCAGTTCATAACCAACTTTTTGGAGGGCTTCTTTGAGGCGTTCTGGACGGGTGCTGACTTCTTCATATTCGACAAAAGCCGTCCCCGATGCGAAGTTAACTTTGGCTTTCCGCACGCCGGGCTGATGATTAAGTACCTTTTCGGCACTTGAGGCGCAGGAAGCACAGGACAAACCCGTAATCGGGAAGAGTTCGGAAACGGTAAGTTCTTGTTGTGTTGACATCAGGTAATATACACAAGTGTTCGCAAATTTTCGTTTGAATGATGCTACAAAGTAAAAGCATTCTATCGAAAAGGTCTTGACATTAAACTGACCGGACTTACCTTTTAAGGGAATAGCGTTGGCGGAACTCGGTGGGAGTAGAACCCGTTTGCTGTTTGAATTGGCGGGAAAAGTGGGAAGGATGACTATATCCTAATAGGTCTGCGATGGCATTGAGGTTAAGATCATCGTATTTAAGCAGTTCCTTTGCTTTTTCTATTCTTAGGTCAATGATGTATTGTTCAATCGTTGTACCGACCGATTGCGAAAAAAGGCTACTCACATAGGAATAATCATAGCCCGTAAGTTTAGCGATTTGTTCCGTAACTTTTATAGGTTCATGGCTTTCGATCTTTTGGCGTAGAAAGACTTTTATTTCTTCGATCAATCGTTGTTTTAAGTCATCTAAGATTTCAAAACCTACTTTTTCCAAAGCCTGTTCTAAGTAGTGGTATTGCTCGTCGGTAATTTGGTCTTGGTTCAAGATAATTTTACCTAACACTACCCGATCATAAGCGATTTCCCCATCATTAAGGATTTGCTCCACAACCATAATACATCGCGGACAAACCATATTTTTAACGGCTATTGATTGGTGCATGATCCTTAATCTATAATTTATTCATCTTGATGGAAATGATGTAAGACGCGATGAAAGATAGGCACCAATAATAAGCCTCCGCAAACCACCAAAAATACCCCTGAATAAATAGCATATAAAGCCGCAAACATTTTGCCCGCCGTGGTATGCAATACATCAATTTCACCCATACCTCCAAAGATCATCGCAGCATTGAGAAACGCATCCAACCAGGTCATACTTTCAAAATAACGATAGCCAATAACACCCAGTACCAGCGATACCAGTGTTAATAACGTAGTGATAAATACCCAAATGAGCATTCTTTTGGCAAAAGCCCTATTGGAAATCAGTGGTTTATTGCGCCTTTCAAACAAGACAATAGTTATAATTAATATAAGATAGCTTAAAAAAATCCTACTCTTTCACGACTTTAACCGTATTGCCGTTGATTTTCAGCAAGTAAACCCCAGCCGTCTTGTGCGATAAATCTATCATTGCTTGTTCAGTGGTCAGGATGCCCTGCCCTATTCTTCTGCCGTAAGCATCGAAACACTCGAAGGGCGTATCGGTATCAATACCGGATACGTTTAGTATATCTTTCGTTGGGTTCGGATAAACGACAATATTTTCATCAATCTGAACACTCGCTTGCCGGCGTGAAGGCGTAGTAAAGTTAAAGAATTGCGACCATGCCGAGCGTTTATCGGATTGGTTGAGGGCAGTGATACAGTTGGAGCAATTCGTCCGCAGACGTACCCGATAATTCGCATTCGGACTCAGGTTATTCAACTGTAAGGAGGTTGTCGGGTGGCAAACAATGATCTGCGTCCAGTTGTTCGGGTTTTCATTCGCAATACCATAGGAGATGATGTAGCCCATCGCGTTATCCACCAAATTCCAGTTAACGACCACCGTAGTAGGGGTAATTTGGGATAAATAAATACCGCCCGGAATCGGTACATTATTTGGACCACTGGTCAGGCAGTCGCCCGTCCCCATCACTAAGGTGGTGAATCTGCGAACCAATTGCGTAGAATACGGAGACCATTCCGAACCGTTAGGGCAGAGATACTGCACTTCCACCTCGTAGGTAGTATGATTTTGAAGGTTAGATAATAGTTGATACGTATTGGTAAGGTTGGTGAGTAACGTCCACGTCGGTTCATTCAGCACCCGATAACGTAAATTATAAATCACGCCGGTACCGGGGGGAACTTCTACCCACCGCACCAATGCCGACGTTTGCGTAACGTTTATCACATCCATCACTTGGGGGGGGGAAGGACGGTCGCCCACTACCACCGCAAAGGTATCCGCACAACCGTTGGCATCCGCTACACTGATAACGTATCTTCCAGCAGTCAGGTCATTAAACTTACCATTGGTATTGGATGGACGCACCAACGGCGAAATACTGTATTGGTAGGGTTCTCTACCACCCGTAGCATTGGATTGAATATTGGTTCGACCATTACAACCCGTAACCGATGCAACACTCAACGTTAATCGAATCGTTACCGTTACTTTAACGACGTTGCTGTACGTTGGTTCACAGTTACCGTTTTGGGTACGTACCCGATAGAACGTGGTCGTATCTAAATTATTTAGGATCAAATCCGGTAAAACATGTTGGATCGGTGTCCAAAACAGGCTGTCTAAGGACTTTTGCCATTGAATACTGTTTGCCTGAAAGTTGGTCAAGCGAAGTACGGCGGTATTTGTTCCGAAGCAAAGGGTCTGATTTTGGGATAAAAGTCCGCCTTCAGATGGATTTAGCAAACGCACTGTTGCCACCGCAGAAACCGTATCGGAACAACCCGCGTTACCTACCCTTACCCGATAGTAGGTTGTTTCCGTTAAATTATTAAAACTAAGTTGGTTAGTCGTATTTCCAATAGTTGTCCAGTTGCCGTTGCCCACTTTTCTTTCCCAACGGATAACGGGGGCATTATGTCCCGTTAAATTCAATATTCCCGATGGATTCGTGGCACACACGGCTGTATCACCGGTGATAATTCCACCTACCGGCAAAGGTCGTACTTGTATCGTTATCGGATTAGAATATGCGCCTTCACAAACGCCGTTCTTCACCCGAACGCGATAACAGGTGGTTTGGGTTAAATTGGATATTGTTAATGTTGTGAGCGTATTGGAAATAGATGTCGGTTGACTAAAATTTACACATGAAGTCGAACTTTCCCAGAAAAGGATGTTACCGCGTTGCCCCGTTAAGGTTAATGTAATCGTTCCAGATGGTGCGCAAACCGTTTGTCCGCCGGATAAAGTGCCTCCCTGTGAAGGTAAATCGGTACTGATAACGGCTTCAGTTGCGTTTTTCTCAGAGCAATCACCGTTTTTAACCACCGCACGGAAGCGCGTTGCCACGGTCAGATTTTGGAACTGTAAAGACGTAGCCGTTATTTGAATGGATGTCCAGTTTGTTCCATCAACAGACGATTCCCAACGGACTACATTTCCGCTATGCCCAGTCAAGGTTAACAAGCCCGAATTTTGTCCGGCACAAACGGTTGTACTGCCGTTCACTATTCCGCCAACGGTATTGGGGCGAACGGTGATACTTACGGCATTGGAGCTAACGTTTGGACAGCCCGGATTAAAAACCACCACACGATAAGCCGTCGTTTGCGTCAAATTATTAAAGATTAGCTGGGGGGTGCTGTTGGAAATAGAATTAACGGTTAGGAAATTATTGGTAGATGATTCCCAACGTAAGATAGTCCCCGAATGCCCGCTTAACGCCAGCGTGCCGTTATTTTCGCCCGAACAGACGGTTTGTTCCCCCGAAAGCGTACCCGGTTCGGTATTATTTACCAATTCCACCACTGCAACAGATGACATAACCGTCCCGCAAGAACCGCTTTGCACTACCACCCGATAAGACGTTCTTTGCGTCAAATTGGAGAAGGAGAGTTGCCCGCTTATATTGTTAATCGTTTGAATATTGCTCACAAAATCATCGGTCGAGGCTTCCCAACGAACGATGCTACCCACAAAACCCGAAAGATTGAGCGTTCCCGAAACATTTTGTCGGCAGAACGTCCCACCACCGTTTAACGTACCACCAACGGGATTCGGTAAAACAACCACACCAATCGCATTGGAGCGACTTTCGGGGCAATTCGCTGTTTGCACAACGGCTCGGAAATAAGTCGTTTGCGTTAAATTGGTAAAGGCAGGCGTAGGCGTGGTTTCCGTAATAACTTGCCAAGGGTCTTGGTTATTCGACGAAATTTCCCAACGGAGTATGTCCCCAAAGTATTGACTCAAGGTTAGATTCAAGCTGTTACTTCCCGCGCAAAGGGTATTACTGCTTGCCGTCAACTGTCCACCTACCGTAGGCGCAAATACCTGCACCGTTACCGTATCTCGGCTGGGCAGGCAGGGTTCGCCGGAGATGGTGTATATAAATCGGTACGTTCCTTCCAACAAACTGGAAGCCGTCATCACGTTTCCGTTAAAGGCTACAATCGGTACAACCCCGTTTGGAGCTGAAAGAAGCGACCATGATGGAATACCTGTTTGCGGAATATTTCCGGTTAACATAACCGATGTACCACACAAAGTTTGGTCATTGCCGGCATTGGCAGTGGTCGGTTGAGGGTTGACGATTATACGTATAGTATTCGTATAAACAGAATCACATCCCGCACGAACCAACAAAGCACGGAAAGCTGTCGTGCGTGTTAATGCCGAGAAAGTGAAACGGTCGTTAGAACTTTGGACGAAATTCGCGGTAGCGAAGTTATCGGTAGAAAGTTCCCATCGGATTACATTACCCGAAAGATTGTTTATACGTACTGTACCCGTTGCCGAACCGCAGGAGAGCGTATCCTGAATGCTTAATGTACCCGACGGCGGAGCAAGGATTTGCACACGGACTTCATCCCGCGTAACACCACAGGCTCTATTTTCCACCGAATACTCAAACACATAATTGCCCGGCAATAAGTTATTCGCCGTACCGATTGTTCCGTTAACGCTAACCGTTGGCAGATTCGGATTCGGTCCCGAGATACATCTCCAATGCGGTGTACCGGATGAAGGCACATTACCCGTTAACGTAACTTGATTGGCACAAATCGTTTGGTCGGGTCCGGCATCCGCCGTAAAGTTGGCATCTTCTACCGTTACTAATACCGAATTGGAAAGTTGCTCGGGGCAAGTACCGTTTTTCACCACCGCCCGATATTGGGTACTGCTGAAGATCGGTGCAGTCGTAAAATCGTTAGTCGTATTGTTTATGGCTTGAACGCTTATCCATTGGTCGGTAGAGCTTTCCCATCGCAAGATCGTTCCCACCTGTCCTGTTAAACGAAGGCGTGCCGTTTGTCCCGAACAGATGGTTGCATTTTCCACTGTAGCCGTTCCCGCCGAACCATTACCGAATACCTGCACCGAAACTTGATCCGTTGATGGAGCGCATCCCGCATTGGAAATACGATATTCAAAAACGTAAGTGCCTTCCTGCGTCATGCCCGAAACCTGCGCTTCGTTGTTGTTTACGGTCAATGTCGGTGTAACGGGACCCGATACAAACGCCCAGCTGGGTGTACCTGCTTGGGGTAAATTACCCGTTAGCGTCGTTTGATTGGCGCAAATACTTTGATCCGTTCCGGCATTGGCTACCGTTCCTTTGACAATCGTAATTTTTACGGCATTGGAGGTAGCCTCTGCACAAGCCCCGCTTTTCACGACGGCTCTAAACCACGTGTTTCGGGTTAAATTCCGATAATTATAACGGTCGAATTGGTTGGCAATAGTGGTAAACGGAGAAAAGTTAGCATTTTCAGCCGTTTCCCAACGAATAACGCTACCTGCATAGCCCGTCAAATTCAACGTCCCTGCGTTAGTCAGCGAGCAGAAGGTTGCATCCCGATTGAGTGTTCCTGCATTGGTGGGCGCACTTACGGTAACGACGACTTCATCAGTGGGAACCCCGCAATTCGGATTGGCACTCGAAATGCGGTATCTGAACGTGTATTTGCCCGGCACGTTCATCCCCGTAATAACCACCGTATTCCCTACTTGATTTAAGGTAGGAGTCGTCCCGCCAGCCAAAAATTCCCATTGCGAAGTAAAGATACCCGGATTTGATCCCGTTAAGGTAACGTTATTCGTGCAAATCGTTACATCATTTCCGGCATCGGCTTGCGGAAGCGGAGGCAATACATTTATACGTATAATATTACTCGTTATCTCGGGGCAATTTTGCTTTTTGATGACGACGCGGAAAAAGGTCGTTTGGGTTAAATTATTAAAGGTATAATTTTGCCCCGTATGGTTAATGATCGCGGGAACGGCAAAGCCTACATTCGGCGACGATTCCCAACGGATGATATTACCATCATAACCCGATAGCGAGAGCGTCCCCGTATTGTTTCCCGAACAAACGGCGGTCATGTTGGCAGTCAACGTTCCCGCATTACCTCCCGTGTTGACAACTACCGCAACTTCAGCGAAGGATGGTGCGCAAGGCTGATTTTCGATGGTATAACGTATAACATACGTACCCGAAGCCGTGATATTGGATACCGTAGCATTATTACCCGAAGGCAAGATACGCGGACTGCCCCCCGGATAGCTAACGATTTCCCAGCGTCCTGTACCGTTAATCGGTTGATTGCCTCTTAAAGTAAAACTATTACCACATATTTCACCAATAGGTTGGATATTCGCTATGGTAGGTGGTGCAACCCGCGTTACAGTTACGAATGAGGTCATTGGCGCACAATTCCCCGACGTAAATTCCCATGCAAACGTATAAGTACCATACTGCGTCATACCGGAAAGGATCAACATCACGCCGGATGGTAGCATCGTTGGTGTAACGGGTCCCGAAACAAACCGCCATCTCCCCGTAATACCGTTGGGCGGGCTGTTACCCCGAAGCACGGCATTGGTGGCATTACAGACCAGCTGAGGCTGACCCGCATTCGGCATCGGGATGTTGGCATTTCTGCGAACGGTTACATCCGCATACGAAGTACCACACGAACCTCCCGTTACCGTCCAACGGAAAACGTAATCTCCCTGTTGATTCATACCCGATACAAAGCCGTTATTGCCCATCGTGGTAATCGAAGCATTGCCCGAAATCACCGACCAGCTACCCGTTAACCCGTTATTCGGCGGGTTAGCAGTTAAGGTAACGGCAGAGGTGCAGGCTTCAATAAAGTTTTGCGGAACGGAGGCTTGCCCCGAATTGTCAATTTTTGTTAAGATAAACGGACTGACCACATCGGCGCAGGGCGGATTGGAAATAATCCACGCGAAATTGTATGCCCCCACTTGGGACATGTTGGTAACGTTCAGTGTTTCGGCTTGGGATGACCAAGTCGGAGTCGTTACCCCTCCGATGAATTGCCATCTTCCCGTACCGCTCATCGGAACGTTAGCCCGTAAGGTATAACTATCGGCACAAACCTGCACAGGAGCAAAAGTCTGACCCGTCGGTGGAATGATGCGTGTGATGCTGATGTGTTTGGTAATAACCTGTTGGTTACAAGCCGGCTGAGCTATTCCGCAAAGTATTATATACGTACCCCCAACAGTCATCCCCGATACGTCCGCCCCAATCCGATCTCCTGACAAATTCAAAGGCATCGGACCCGATATCAACTGCCAGTTAACCGTTGCGCCGTTCGGTACGCCTGATAAATTGATTCGGGTGTTACTTGTACACACCGTACTGTCATAGCTCCATACCAAGGCTTGCGGATCAACGGACGTTAGCTTGCGCACCGTAACCAACGTAACGCGTTCAGGACAGGGTGGCGTGCTACTCGCATAGCGAAAAAGGTAAATACCTTCATTATTCATACTGGACACTACACCGATAGTCCCCGCTGAAATAACAGTAGCCAAACTCGGTCCCGAAACGAATGCCCACGTTCCCGCCACCCCGTTGACAATGCTCAAAGTTGTCGTTGGGTCGCAAGTGGTGATGGATGATTCGGCGGGAATGGCTAAAACTTCAGACGAAACCGTTATCGTAACCGTATTGGAAATTACATCCGAACATACTCGATTCGGTAAGTTAACGACCGCACGGTACATCGTGGTTTGGGTTAAACCCGTGAACGATAATTGCGTTTGTGATACCGGAATCGAATTCCATACCAAACCGTCGGTAGAACTTTCCCAATAAAGTACCTGCGGAATCACGCCGTTCGGATTGGGAAAATTCAGCTGAATAAAGCCGTTTGCCGTCCCGCAGAAAGTTTGGTCGGCGGTCAAAAGGGGCGTTTGCGGGCGAGCGTTGGTGATTTCCACTTCGTCAAAAGTCGTTCCGCACGAACCGCTCGACAAGGTATAGCGTAACACTTGTACACCATTGGCAATGTTATCCAAAACGGCTGTGCCGTTGTTTTGGGCTACGATTCGTGTTCCACCCGAACATACAACGCATGACCATGTTCCGCCTACCGGTGTTCCTGTGATGGTTAAAAAGTTGGTACAGATGGTTTGGTCTTGCCCCGCATCGGCTTGTAACTGATTGGTTACAGATACGGTGAGGGTGCGGGGTTGTCCCGTTCCGCAGGCATTGATCGGATTAACGGTTAAAGTATAAGTACCTAATTGCGACCAGTTCGCAATAACAGCAGTTCCATTGATTGGGAAACCGGGTAAGGATGGCGATACCGTCCATTGATAAGTTACGTTTGGTACGCCAACGATGGAGTACGTTTCCGAAGCATTTCGACAAACAACAGTCGCACCTGAAATAGGAGTTGGTTGTGCGGGAACAGTACGGACTTCCACCCGTAATAATTGGGTTATCCCTCTACCGCAACCATTGGAAGGCGTTACGGTTAAATTATAAAAACCGGCGGGTGCATTGCCCCAATTCAGTACCAACGTAGGCGTTCCTTGTCCCGATACAATCGTTGCTCCGTTGGGAATGCCTGCCCACTGATAAGTATAGTTGGGAAAAATTTGCGCACGATAGATTTCGGTTCTGCCGGCACAAACGACAGTAGCCCCTGATATAGGAGTCGTTAAACGGGGGGCATTTTCGCTATTGAGGGTTAAGACGGTAGCCGGACTTGTCCCACAGGAATTATAAGCTCGAACGCTTACTTGGCAGGTTTGTGCGGCTGTGATGGTCAGCGAAGCCCTATTGCCGACCGGCGTTAATGTTCCGATACAGTCGGATGACCATTGATAAGATACGTTGGGGTCATTAGCGACTTCCAACATATATCTTTGCCCCACACAAACCACCGTAGGCGTATTGGTAAACACAGGAGCTAACGGACGGCGACGTACACTGACGTTAATCCGTGCGGCTTCGCTTCTTCCGCAAGCAGTACCCGCCCGAAGGGTTATCGTGTAATTACCTGCCGGAACGTTCATATATCGTAGTTGAATGCGATTTGTACCTGCCCCCGATTCTATAACACTGTTCGTCGGCAGATTTTCCCAAAGGTATTCCGTTACGCCTGTTACGGGGTCAGCTTCATAAATGACGGTGGTGTCATTGCAAATCTGTGTAGCACCACGTAAGTTATTCGGGGCGGGTGAAACGTCTGTACCTACTTCAATGGGAATGGTAAGTGGTGTGCTGTTACACGTTCCGTTGAAGGCATTAACGGTAATATTATACGTACCGGGCGGGGTGGCAGGACTCCAATTTATGATCAGATTCGCAGTATTTTGCCCCGAAACGATCGTAGCATGCGGATTCGGAACTGTCCAGTTATAGCGAATCCCCTGTTGACCGTTGACGGAATAAAGAACGTTCATCGCACCCGGACAAACCGGTTGAACGGGTTGCACCAAAATCGGCGTTGCCGGAATTGGATTAACGGTTATTGTTAGCGTTCGGGATTCGCTTTGTCCGCAAGGATTCAATGCCTGCACAGAGAGGGTGTATGTACCCGCGACCAACCATCTAAAGGTTACATTCAGCTGACCGTTCGGTGTTTCAAACGAATGCCCGCCGCCCGGTGTTACGCGCCAGTTGTAAGAGGTGGCTTGCGGAATAGGTGGAACAAAATAGCTTGCTGTTTGTCCTTCGCAGACGTTGTTTCCTCCCTGAATAGGTGCGGGCTGGTTCGGAATACCGATGACGTTAACGGTAATTATGCGTTCTTGGCTCTGCCCACATTCGTTAACGGCTTTGACGCTGATCTCACAGGGGAAAGGCACGGGAACGGTTATCCGTGAAAAGTCAATGCGGACGCGTTCCCCGGCGGGTGTCATCGGCGTTATCGTTACGGGAGTGCAAGCGGTGCGCCATTCGTATCGGTTTCCTTGTACCAAAGAAACGTTATAAGTATAGATGCCCGGACTGATGCAAACGGTGGAATTTCCGTAAATGGTTGGCGGTGTTTGGGGTTGCCCTTTAACCCAAATGCGTTGGGTACGAGCAACGCCCGTTCCGCAAATACTACGGGGAGAAACGGTAAGGGTATAAGTGCCGACGGGTGTATTACCCCAATCGATGGTGATTTGGTTGGTATTTTGTCCCGAAACGAGGCGTGCTTCAGGGGGCAAACCAGACCAGATGTAAGAGACTTCCGGTTCTTGATTCACACGATAGATTTTCGCCGAAGGATTCGGGCAAATGATGGTATCGCCTGCTATCGCTGTCGGTTGAATAGGCGGGCGTGCCAGAATATTCACGCTTCGGGTGATTGCATTACCATTCCCACAGAAGTTAGAAGGGGTCATCACCACTTGAGCGACTCCAACCCTGCTCCAACGGATTCCGATTTGCATTCCCGTGTTACCATTGACAAAACTACCTGCCGTCGGAGGCTGAATACTCCACGTATAGGTAACGCCGGGTGGAGCTAGATCGGAAAATTCATAATCCGTAACGTCATCCGCACAGGAGATACCCGGTCCGATGATTTGTCCGTCCGTAGCTGGTACACGTTTTACCTGCACGACCAGCGTTCGGGGCGGGCTACAAACCTGACATTCGGTACGGCAGGCGGAAACGGATAATGTACAACTGCCTTCAGGAGTATCCCCCCAGTTGACTTGGATGTTATTCGTTCCCTGACCATTGACAATAGTGGCAGTATTAGGCAAGCCAGACCATTGATAGGTTAAACCGTTTATATTATTGGTTTGATAGATCTTAATATCAAAAGCACAAACGATAGGGTCGCCAATAATGGGGGCAGGCATTGCAGGCATCGCCCCCGTATAATACATTTCGATCCGTCCAATTTTATCATCTTGATACCAAACCTCCTGCATATCATGCTGTTGTAGGGCATAATTCATCCCGCTTTGCTTCAGCGTAACGGATTGCCCAAAGATGCTGGCAGAATAGTTGGACGATCCATAAGTTACATAACCTAAACGGTCTCCGTAAATGCCGATCCATTCGTTTGCCTGAACGGGGATACAGACGGGAATGATGTTATTACCGGGTTGGTCGGTAATGCGGGCTAATTGTACAAAGTCATTGGTATAGAGCGGATAGCTCGGCGGTGATCCACTGTTAAATTTAACCACCGCTACGGATTGGGATAATGTGCCTTGCGTATAGTCATTCGGCACACGAAGCCCGGTAATGGTAAAACCTATTGGAGCGCGAAAATAGTAGCCCCTCACCCCGTTACAGCAGTAAGTTGCCGTATGCGGGGGGATAGAAAGTTGCTGAACTTGCGCCCAACCATTGACAGTCAGGCTCATCAGCAGTACGATCATCCACAGGAGGCGCATTTGATGTACGGTAAATATGTTTCGCTAAATTAATCTTAGGGTTTACGTCAATTCGTTATATTGGTTGTAACAACAATCGTGCAAGTTAAGCATTTTTCGTGGAAAACGCAAGAAGGTCAAACCTTTTTCTGCCATGCAAATGCTTTTGGGGATAGTTTTTTCACCTTTTTATCCCGCTCATCATCCGCGCCCGAGAACTTAGGTCGAAAAAAACTTCCACGTCTCGCAACCCGCTTATTTCCATGAGGGCTTGTACCTGTGAAACATGAGGCGGATGTATTTCAAAATACAATGCTCCGCCGGGTTTGAGCCAATGCGAAGCTAATTTAGTTAATTTTTCATAAAAAACTAATCCTACTATATCCGGCGCAAAGAGGGCGAGGTGTGGTTCATAATTGACAACGTTGGGATGTAAGGTAGCCTGATCCGTCAAGGGGACGTAGGGTGGATTGGAAACAATTATATCTATCCCCTTAAAATCATCCGACTTAGCATGTAAAATATCTGCTTGAATGAAATGAATAGCTGTTTGATTGGCTTCTGCGTTGGCTTGGGCGGTTTGCAGGGCTTGTTCGCTGACATCTAAGGCGATAACTTCCGCGTTCGGAAAATGTTTCGCTAAAAAGATGGCGATACACCCGCTCCCCGTACCGATGTCTAATATTTTTAATGGCAAATTTTTATCATATTTTTTGATGATCTGCCAAACCCATTCTTCGGTTTCGGGACGGGGAATCAATACCGATGAATTAACCACTATCTTTATATCATTAAAAACAACTGAGCCTAACACATATTGCAGGGGTTCTCCTTTTTCCAAGCGGGCAAGGTCATGGTCTAATTGTGTAGTTTGGGTATCAGTCAGGTTGAAATATTCATTCGTTTGAATGGCTAACCATGACAGCCCCAACCGCTCCTCCAACAGCCAACGAATGATAGCGCGGGCTTCATCCTTTTCATATAAAGGCATCAGTCGAGCGGAAAGATTTTTATACAATTCCTTGAGCATATTATCGGTTATTAGGTTTTGAGATTGTTTTGATTTTGCGCGCTATGCCCGAACGGGTAGGGCGACAGGTAGTAAAACAGCTTTATTTTACAAAGCGTTCATCAGTGAGGATGCCTATAAATTTTGCATTAGTTTTTCACATAGACATTAATAAATAATCATTGCCAACCGTCTCGTCATTGAATTATTCACATTTACAATACAGCCATTATGCAAAATTTCATTACTCTTCAATTGTTAATTTTACATACACTTGTTAATAAAATATATGTAATAATTATCGAATCTTTTATATATATTAACGGAGCATTCAAGCGTAAAAGGTAACAGAACGGTTGATTTTAAAATCTTAATTTTAATAAATAATATGCTATATTTTATATAATACCGACACTATTTTACTAAAAAATGTCAAATAATTCCATGTTGAAATTATTTTTTTCAAGCATTATTTGATTATTTCCTTCATAAAAACAATCATTAATTATTGTAATTTCTCACTTTTTCCACAAAAAAGGAAACAGCAATAAAGATAAAGCTACATTGATGCCGATGACCAATAAACTGTAATAAACGTCTTTGGAAAAGAGAACGCCCCCCGCCGCTTGGTCGGAAAGGCGGATTAAAAGGCTGATTTCGGGAAAAAGAATGGGAAAACTTAACACTGCCATCAGGGTCGCGGGATGCGCTGTTAGGGAAGCTATGGCGGAAATGAGCGTTAATGCCGTCGCCAACTGCCCTGCCCCGATCAGCACCACGAGCGGAAAAAGGCTTAAATCCATCCCCGTTGGGAGCAAAAAAACCATAAAAAGTAATAAAGTAAAGAAGCTACCGGCTATCATCAATAAGATATTATAGATTAGTTTAGCGGAAATGATGGCTACGGGGTGGGCTAATTGGTAAAGGTAGGCTTGCTGACCGGGGGATTCCCCGATAAAGCTCCGCGCCACCCCTTGCACTGCCGTAAACATATTAATGATCCAAAAGGCGGTAAACCATACCCGTATCGTAATGCCTTCCCGAAAGGATAAAGCGGTGATGAAAACGGTTGCGCCTATGTACAACAACAGGCTATTAAAAGCCAATTTTTGTTTACCTTCCAAAAGAAACTCTTTGTACAGCAGGGCAAGGGTCTGTTTCGTGTGGTGATGTGCCAAACCTTTGTATCTTTACGTTCTTAATAAAAAACAGTTCAAATATAGCGGTTCATGCTACAACGATTAACAGCGAATCGAAATTTTACGCCCACTGTAATCAGTATTATCGTCTTGCTTTTGGCGGCGATGGCGTTTTTTCATCCGATTTTAAGCGGAAAAAAGCTACAATCTTCTGACGTAATCTTGGTACAGGGGATGCAAAAAAACCTCCAAGATTACCGCGAAACGCACAATGGGGAAGATGCCCTTTGGAGTATGAGTATGTTCAGTGGTATGCCCGCCCAGACGATTCACATGGATTATCAGGGGAATATCATACGAAAAATCCAATCGGTGTTCAATACCATTCTCCCCCAACCCATTGGGTTGTTCTTTTTAGGGATGGTTTTTTGTTTTTGGCTTTTTCGTACCGCACGGGTGGACATCCCCTTGGCTTTGGCGGGAGCGTTGGCTTTCGGCTTCTTTTCTTATCATATTATCATCACTGAAGCGGGACACGGTGCTAAGTTAATGGCTTTGCTTTTTGCGCCCGGGGTGCTGGCGAGTATCTATACCGCCTTTAACGGTAAGAAAATATTAGGCTCTGCGCTTCTGATTTATACATTGGGCTTGGAACTATTTACTGCTCACGTCCAGATTACGTACTATTTAGTGTTCATTGTGCTGTGTTATGGGGCATATGAACTCTACAAGCACATTATGGAAAGGCGTATCATGGATTTTGTTTCCGCTATCGGTTTGATGGTTGTGGCGGCGGCTATTGCCTTTTTCCTGAATGCCACCAACCTTTTCCCGTTAAGAGAATATAATGAATATACCATTCGCGGTACATCCGAACTCAAAGTAGAACCCGAAGCCCGTAATAATCCCAAAGCTGAAAGCCTGACGGGTAAGAAAAGTTCCGGCGTTGATCGAGAATACGCCTTCAACTGGTCTAACGGGCGCGATGAACTGCTGACACTCTTGATTCCCAACTTCAAAGGAGGAGCTTCGGGAGGGAAATTGTCCGCCGATTCCGAAATCGGGAAAGCCTACGGGGCGGAAGTTGCCCAACAAGGAATGCCCCTCTATTGGGGAACACAGCCCTTTACGTCGGGTCCTACTTATGCGGGAGCGGTGATTTGTTTCCTGTTTGTATTGGGGATGTTTTTGGTAAGTAGCGGTATCCGATGGGCTTTATTTTATTCCACTTTGCTTTTTGCGGTACTTTCTTTGGGTAAAAATAGTATTAAGGTCGAGGCTTTCGTGATTATTTCATTAATACCCGTTGTCTACCTTTTTACTAAAAAATACCTCATGGGTGTACCCGAACACGTTTACGCAATCGGTTTAACGGTCGTTGCCTTTTTTGTCGTGAATGCTTTGGGCGGAGAACCAACCGTTGATCCAACCAAGAATTACAAGATCACCGATTTACTCTTCGATTCATTACCGCTTTATAACAAGTTCCGCGCACCGGCATCTATCTTGGGCATGGTGGGGATTACGATGGCATGGCTTGCCGTTTTGGGAGCGCAGGCTGTTCTCGACCCAAAAAACGAACAAGATAAAAAGAAAGCCATCCTATATGCGTTAGGGATTACGGCAGGCATTGCCCTGGTAATGGGGGTGATGGGTTCATCTTTGTATGATTTCAAGTCTGCCGGTGATGCGCAATTACCCGCAGAAGCCCGTCCGCTCATCCAAAAAGACCGCGCCTCCTTGTTGACCAAAGATGCCTTCCGCAGTGTGGTGTTTATCTTATTCGCAGCGGGGTTGCTATTTGCTTGGGCATCGAATTGGATCAAAAACAGGATGGTTGTTGGTTTGGGAATCGCCTTATTGTGCCTTTTCGACCTCTTTACGGCGGATGCTCGCTACCTATGGAAAGATGACTATACTTCACCGGAAGACTTCGAGATGAATTTCCAGCCCCGCGAAGCCGACCAATTCCTCCTCACCAACTTCCCTAAAGAGAAGAAATATTATCGGGTCTTTCCCATGAACCGAAATCCCTTTAATGACGGTTCTACACCCTACCACTTAAACACCATCGGCGGGTATAACGCGGCGAAACTCAAACGTTATCAACAACTTATCGAGGCGCAAATCTCCAAGATGAACATGGGCGTTATCAATATGCTCAACACTGAATTTTTCATCAGCGACCGACAAATCGGGGCAATGCCCATCTTCCAAGCCAAAAGCCAAAAGGAAATCGTGTACCAAAATCCCCAAAACTACGGTCCAGCATGGTTTGTACAGCAAGCCAAAGTCGTCAATACGCCCGATGAAGCCCTCTACGGCTTGGATTCATTGGATACTTATAATATCGCTTTGGTAGAGAAGCTAAAAGAGCAGGGAACGACTCCTACCGGCTTCAGCACCGACTCGGTAGACCGCGAGCGAGAAAATATTTTAGTTAAAAAATGGGAAAATCGCACGATGGTTTACGAGTCAAATTCGCCGAAAACACGCTTTGCAGTCTTCAGCGAGGTCTATTATCCGAAAGGATGGACGGCAACGATTGACGGAAAGGAAGTTCCGATATTTCAAACCAATTTTATGTTACGCGGATTGGTTATTCCTGCCGGAAAACATACCATCGAATTTAAGTATAGCCCAAAGATTATTGCGCAAAGCAGTACGATTTCGTATGTTTGTTCCGTTATTATGTTAGTGGCATTAGCCGGTGCGATCTTCTTTGAGATACGCCGGAAGCCCGTGCAGGAGGAACATGGTACAGCTCGTAACCGAACAGCCGGCAAATAATCGTTTGAAATACATTTCGGAAGTGGTATTTAATGTCGTATTAAATACCACTTTCCGAATAATTACTAAGTCGGACTTAGCATCCGCCTCTCCCGATTGCGTTAATCTTTTTTATTTCCCCCACCCCGTTGCCGATGAATTAGCAATCTATGATTCAGGCTTTCTGCATCAAGCGCAGTATTCGGCTTCCGATGTGATTGCTCCTTTATCTTATCATAAGGATATACCCTGCCTCTTCCCTTCCCCTGAAGGCTTGGAATTCGCCGTTTCCCAAGATATTTTTTCGGCGTGCTTTTATCTCGTTTCCGAGTTTGGGAACCTTGTAGCCCCACAATATGACCGTTTAGGCAGGTATGACGAATCAAAATCCTTCATTATCCGCAACCAACTGCATGAACATCCCTTAGTTCATCTCTATGCGGAAGCCCTTTGGCGGAAATTATTGGAAAAAATGCCTCGTTTGGGGCGTTCTTACCCCGATTTTAGCATCAAATATACCATAGACGTAGATCATCCGTACAAATATTTACACAAACCTGCTTCCGTGCAAGTAGGCGGTTGGATGAAAGACCTTTTGCAAGGAAATTGGAAAGATTTGAGGCAACGAACACAGGCACACCTTTCCAAAAAAGACCCCAACCATACTTTTGAGCATATTTTTAACGAATTACCGTCCGATGATACCGCTTTTTTTTTCCTTTTGGATGGTAATACGAAATATGATTCTCGTTTTGGTTCACATCAACAACCGATCCGCCAACTCATCCGTCAATGCAGGGATTGGGGTGCAGAAATAGGTATTCATCCGTCCTTCAATACGGCTGATAATCCTGCTAAACTGACAGCAGAAATCAAAGCATTAAAGCAAATTTTGGGTGAAAACATCGTAATATCGTCCCGACAACATTATTTAAAATACCGCCTGCCGGACACCTATCAAACCCTTATCGAAAACGGTGTACGATATGATTATACCACCTGCTTTGCTTCCAAGATCGGATTTAAGCATGGTATGGCGCGCCCTTTCCCCTATTTTGATTGGCAAAATCAGGAAAAAACCAATTTATATTTGCATCCTACTCATGTGATGGATCGTACCCTTTTATCTTATATGAAATGTACGGCAGAAACAGCCTCCGTTTTCATGAAAGAATTTGCGGAACGTGTGCGTAAAGTTGGGGGCATCTTTACTTTACTTTTTCATAACGAACTATTTTCTAATCAAGGAGAGTGGGCAAGTTGGAAGCAAATTGTTCCCGCTCCAGTTACTTTTTAAGCCTCCATCCCGCCAAAATACCCGACAAAACCAAGCCGATTCCCAATAAGGTAGGCATATTCAGCTTTTCATTAAACAAAATCATCCCTAAGATCACGGCATACACAATTCCCAGATAATTAAAGGGGGAGATGCGCGAGACTTCCGACCGTTGGTACGCATTGGTGATGCAATATTGGGCGATTTGGGTGCTGATACCCACCGAAAGTAAGTGAAACCACTCCATTCCACGCGGGGTAACCCATTGAAACAGACAGAAAACTGCTGATACCGGCAGGGCAACCAGCGGAAAATACAATACAATCACCAATGGATGTTCGGTTGCTGTTAGTTTCCTAACTAAGGTGTAAGCCCAGCCCGTAAAGACAGATGCTGTCAAACCAACCCCTAACATGAACGTACTTACACGCGGGTCAAAACCCTGTATCAGCACCACACCCATAAAAGATAAAAATATGAAAAACCACCGAAAAGCACTCACCCGCTCGCCGGCTAACCATACGCCCATCAGCGTAGTAAAGATTGGGGAGGTATATTGAATCGTTACTGCGTCGGCAAGCGGAATTTGTTGAAGCGTCCAGAAAAATAAAATTAGAGCCACCGAGCCTATAATTCCCCTCATTATCAGGTGTTTTTTATTGTTTCCCCATGGCGGAATACCCTGAAATCGCAAGGCGGCGAAGGTCAAACTTGAGGATAACAAGCCCCGAAAAAACACAATCTCCATCGGCGGGAGACGAGAAAGATATTTCACGCTAACATTCATCCATGCAAAAAGCAAGGTGGATAAGAGCATATACCGTAGGGCAAGGGCGTAATCAGAGGCTTTCAAGCACAATTCCGTTTGGGACGGCAAAGATGCACAATAAAAGTTCAGTTCAAATCATAATTTATACTATATCAATTAATCAATATTTCATAATCAAATAAGATACAGAAATTTCAATTTATTTTAGTTAATTATATTAATTAATAATATAACTTGAAGATTCTTTATTTATGATTAGATTTTTTAAAAGACAAGTTCAACCCTATTTTGAGGTTGAACGCTTCGTTAACAACGATCAAAATCGTAACAATAATTAGTATTATTAAGTTAAAATATGCAATAAACAAGCTTGAATAATCGTTAATGATTTATTTTTATATTAAACATGTATACATTTATTTTATATAAAAACTTCATGTAAAGAAGTTGATTTAACACATGTATTTTTCATGCCAAATCTGGAAACATATTAGCATCCACAGGCGTTTGTAATGGTACGTTTTACCCTGGCGAAATTCTTGTACTAATTGATTGACATATGCGGTATTGAAAAGGTCTTGTTGGCGAAGGGTAGAACGTACCATTACAAAC
>Ga0209573_1000611_pt1 | contig 70623 bp, 63 predicted proteins | sample TNRBio252014_DNA_FD_185870 | JGI IMG/M metagenome (GOLD analysis project Ga0209573, IMG submission 185870) | Wastewater treatment Type I Accumulibacter community from EBPR Bioreactor in Madison, WI, USA - TNR Reactor_6/25/2014_ DNA (SPAdes)... | ecosystem: Engineered > Bioreactor > EBPR >...
GCAGGTACCGATAAGAGTAATGGGCCTGACCCATCGCACCCTTTGGTTCACCTGCCGTCCTGCTCAGTTCTCTCCGGTGATCCTGTCCACCGAAAGGTCAGCACAGGAACTTGTGCAACAATAGAGTCGCACCCTTGAACCTGGGACCAACCGGTTCTTTCTCGCCGCCCCAGTAAGCAGGGACACCGCATTGGGGACCGGACGAGGATCACGATCTTCGTCCGGTCCTCGTTTTTGTTCACCCATGGTCGCAACTGTGCAGAAGGAACGGTGTGGATGGTGCTTGAAGGACGGCATCTATATGGCATATCACGACCAAGTATGGGGCCACCCCGAGCATAATGACAGAAAGCTCTTCGCCAAATTGATCCTTGATGGTGCGCAGGCCGGTCTTAGCTGGTACGCCATCCTCATCCGTACCGAGGGCTACGCACGGGCCTTCGAGAACTGGGATACGGAGCGGATCGCGCGCTACGGCAAGAAGGACATCGAACGCCTGATGAATGACCCGGGCATCATCCGCAACAGACAGAAGATCGAGAGCGCGATCAAGAACGCACAGGCTTACCTGCGGATCATGGAAACGGGCAAGGGTTCGTTCGACCGGTTCGTATGGAAGCACGTGGACTACGAGCCCATTGTGAACAATTGGCAAAGCCTGGACCAGGTGCCCACCAGCACACCTATCAGCAACACATTGAGCACGGACCTGAAGAGGACGGGCTTCTCCTTCGTGGGTACCACGATCGTCTATGCCTACATGCAGGCCATTGGCATGGTGAACGACCATTTGGTGAGCTGCTGGAGACGCCGCGTGGATCGGCTGGACACGGACGATTAACTTGGTGGCATGTCCGCACTGGTCAGACAGTTCAGGGTACGTACCGTGGAATCGGCCAAGGCTTCGGAGCGCGATGACCTGCTCGTTGCGGAGGAACCTTTGGAGATCCGGATCGGCCACGGACCGGTGGATCACCGCAGGGAGATGAGATTGAGCGTGACCATGCGCACACCGGGCCATGATGAGGAACTCGTACGGGGATTCCTGTTCACAGAAGGGATCATTGTGGATCAGAAGGAATTATTGCGGGTGGTCCCATGCAGGAGTGTGAAGGCGGAGGAGGCGGGGAACGTGATGCGGGCGGAATTGGATCCGGCGGTATTGATCGATCCCGAACGCTGGCAACGCAACTTCTACACCACCAGCAGTTGTGGGGTCTGTGGCAAGAGCAGCATCGAGGCGGTGCAGGTCGCGAATGACAGACCGCTGCGGTCCTGGGGGCCGGTGGATGGAACGCTCATCATGGGATTGCGCGATCGTATGTATGCGGCACAGACCGTCTTTCAGCATACAGGAGGCATTCACGCAGCGGCGTTGTTCAATAGGAAGGGCGAACTGCTCCACCTCCGCGAGGACGTTGGCCGACACAATGCGGTGGATAAGGTCATTGGTGCCGCAGCACATGACGCGGCACCTACCTCTGATCTGATCCTGCTCGTGAGCGGTCGTGCCGGGTTTGAGCTGGTGCAGAAGTGTGTCGTTGCCGGGATCCCTATGATGGTGGCGATCGGAGCGCCTTCATCATTGGCGGTACAGTTGGCAAGGACACGTGGTCTCACGCTCATTGGGTTCCTTCGTGATCATCGCTTCAACCAGTACGCACCATGAACGAGCGGGCCAAGGTCGATCGCAAGCGCCTCGCTGTGCTCATGAAGGAGCGTATCGCGGTGGTCCCGTACGACCCTGAATGGCCACGGCGTTATGATGAACTGGAAGTTCGGTTGAAGAAGCTATTGCCAAAGAACCTGGTGCAGCGCATCGCACATATCGGAAGCACGGCCGTCCCCGGCCTTAGTGCCAAGCCGATCATCGATGTGCAGGTTGAGGTGAACGACATGGATGAGGTGTGCGAACGTGTGGTGTCCATGATGGAGGAGGCCGGGTATGAGTTCCTCTGGCGGCCGAGTATCGGGGAGGCTGCGCCCTACTACGCCTGGTTCATCAAACGCGATGCGGTAGGTGTACGTACCGAGCACATCCATATCCTGTCTCCGGACCATACCAGTGCTGAACGCATCATCTTCCGCGACCTGCTTCGACGCCATCCCGAGGAGGCCGCCGCTTACGAACGCCTGAAGACCGATCTGGCCAAGCGACATGCAAGGGACCGCACGGCCTATTCCACGGGGAAGACCGAGTTCATCCAGGCTACGTTGCGCAAGGGGCGGGAGGGCGCATTGCGCTGAACATAGGGCTGGAGCGGGGTATGATCTCATACCACCTATACCCTTTCACCATACATGACCACCCGACCTGCTTGCTCTTTGTCCGTGCGACTTCTCCGGCAAGGTCGCTCCGTAGGCCCCGCTACGCAGTGACCTTGCTGTATCGTCACACGGAAAGAGGGCAAATGGATCGGTCGATATTGAATGCATGGATGGTATTACGATCGAAGGGAACACATCGGTCCCACAGCGTGCCATGGGGCAGCAACCGGGGCTGCGTTTGCGAGGAAAGGTCACCGGGAAGAGATCACCCAGGCGTGCGTATGGTCGCCTTCGGCGGAACGCCAGAAGTAGCAGAACCGTTTGCGTTTGCGGTTGAGCAGTAATTGGACCTCCGGGTGATCCCTGTGCGGATAGTACAGATGAACACGCCCGTTGATGGGGTCCATTTCGGGTGCGGGCATGGTATCCTCTGCGATGAAGGACACCAGTAAGCTGCGCACTGTACTCCCGTGACGCGCAGGAACACCAAGGAATTGAAGGTCGCCATTCCCGGTGGGCACGGCCTTGGTGATCCGCATCACCTCCAACGCACCGGAACTCGTGAGATGGTTCGCAGCACCAAGACCACTTTCCTTACACTGCTGTACTGGATCGTGTACGAGAGGTGCCATGAGGTCGGCGTTTGTGACACGAAGGTCGGTGGATCCATTGGAATATCCCACGTGAAAATGCATCTTCGAGAGGGATCTCTTGTCTGTTCTACACTACCTTGGTGTACTGAACGGTCGATCGGCTTGCTCCTATATCAGCCCCCGCAGCCTCGCCATCCACCAGGGCGCCAGCACCGTCACCACCGGCACCAGCACCCAGATGCGGCCTTTCGACAGGTTGTAGTCCAAAAGCAGCTCAGTCCAAGGCTTCTTGAAGAGAAAGTGCCCGGCGCCGAACTCGAAGCCGAGCGTCATGGCCAGCCAGAGCAGACCGAGGCCCCAGGCTTGCTGCGGATCCGCCGGTCCCATCCAGCGGATGGTGAGCCAGGTGGTGAGCAGGATCAGCATGCACAACATCACGGTGCTGATGGCCAGGCCCGCCGTGAGGCCGGTGTGCGGGATGATGAACTTGACGCGCACCGTTCCGTTCAGGATGGCGAGCACCATGAGCACGAACCAGAGGATGATCGCTTTCCACCACATCTATGGTTGTCGCAGCGCGATCGCACGCCGTTGATCCTTCACCACCACCTCTCCCGTTCTCCGCATCTGCCCCTTCCGCGCCTTGCGGATCCTGCACGTCACCACCTTGTACTCCGGGCACATCGCCTCGCTGTCGTGGATGTTGCTGGTGATGGTATTGAGCATCACTTCCGGGAAATGGAAGGTGCTGCTGAGGATGCCGACTTTCACCTCGTCGGTGACGCGCGCCATGATGTCCACCGTTCCGTGCCTTCGGCAGGCGCGCTTCTGAAGCTCATGCGGCCTTCATATCTCCTGTCTTCAAGCTCTCCTCCAGCAGCTTCGCCCACTTGGCCTTTATGCGCTTGAATTCTGCCGGATCGAAGTTCGGATCATGCCGTTCGCGATATATGGCGTCGCGGATCTCACGCACCATCTTCACGGTATCGTAACCTTTCTTGGGTTTGGTCGTGGCGCTCATGCAGTAAGGTCTCTGGGACTGCGGATCTCCAGCAGCCGGTAGCCGAGCTTCAAATTTACAGCATTGTACAGCCGAATGCGGTTGTAGTTCACAATGTGCTTGAAGTTCCAACTCACCAGCAGGTCCACCTGTGCGATGGTGGCGATGGCGATGTGCTGGGTGTCCAATTCGGATTTCTTGGTGACAATGCGTTCCTTGATATACGCGGCGGCGAGCGCTTCGGCTTCCGGGGAGAGGCGCATCACATCAAGGTACTTGGGCTTCAGTTCCTTCAGCACTTGGCGCACCTGCTCCGGCGCTACAGAGAGTTCAGCTTCACTGATATCGGAAATGACCGCCCGGTGCAGGCCGGCCCTGATCTGATCGAAGAGCCCCACTGACCATTCCTCGAACTCCTTATCGAAGCAGCCACCGAAGACCGAGGTATCGATGTAGATCCTCATCGATCATGCTTTCTCCACCACCTCCCCTGCTTTCCGCATGCCCGCCTTACGCGCCTTCCTGATCCTGCACGTCACCACTTTGTACTCCGGGCACATGGCTTCGCTGCAGTGCACGTCACTGGTGATGAGATTGAGCATCACTTCCGGGAAGTGGAAGGTGCTGCTGAGGATGCCGGGTTTCACCTCGTCGGTGACGCGCGCCTTGATGTCCACCTTGCCACGCGGGCTTTCCACGCACACCATGTCCCCGTCGGCGATGCCGTTCTGTTGCGCATCTGCCGGGTTGATCAAAAGCACATCCTCGGTGAGCACCTCCACGTTGCCGGTGCGCCGTGTCATCGTACCGCTGTTGTAATGCTCCAGCTCGCGGTTGGTGGTGATGATGTACGGGTAATCCTTGCTGTTGGCGCGCACCTCGGGGCTTTCCACCCAAGGCTTGAAGATGAAGCGGCCCAGGCCGCGTTTGAAGGTGTCGGCGTGCAGGATCTGCGTGTCGGTACCGTCGGGCTTCACGGGCCACTGCTTGCCGTTCTCGCCGAGTTCTTCCCATTTCACCCCGGCGAAAAAGGGCACGATGCGGCTGATCTCCTCCAGCACCCAGCCTGGGTGGTAGGTGGTGCTGGCATTGCTGCTGCGGGTGCCGGTGTGCTGCGCGTAGCGCTCCATCACGTCACAGATGATCTGGCCGTCGGCCTTGGTGCCCCCCAGCGGTGGCACCACTTGGTTCACGCGCTGGATGCGGCGTTCGCCGTTGGTGAAGGTGCCGCTCTTCTCGAGGAAGCTGGCGGCGGGCAGGATCACGTCTGCGTAGCGGGCCGTCTCGGTCATGAAGATCTCCTGCACCACCAGCAGGTCGAGGCTTTCCATGGCTTTGATGACTTTCTGCGTGTTGGGATCGGTCTGCACCACGTCCTCACCGATGAGCCACAGCGCCTTCAGGTGTCCGTCGATGGCGGCGTTGAACATTTCGGGGATCTTCCACCCGATGCGCTCGGGCATGGGCACGCCGTAGTGCTGCTCGTACAGCTTGTTCACCTCGACCTTGGTGAGGTCGAGGTAGCCGGCTCCTTGGTGCGGCTGCGCGCCCATGTCGGCGGCGCCCTGTACGTTGTTCTGTCCGCGCAACGGATTCACGCCCACACCGCGCTGGCCGATGTTGCCGGTCATCATGGCCAGATCGGCGATCTGCATCACGGTGAAGCTGCCCTGGTAGTGCTCGGTAACGCCCAGCCCGTGGAAGCTCATGGCCGCAGGGGCCTTGGCGTAGGCGATGGCGGCCTGGCGCACCAGTTCGCGGTCCACGCCGGTCTCGCGCTCCATGGCGGCGATGTCCACGCCCATGATCTCCTTCCTGAAATCATTCCAGCCTTCGGTGCGCCGATCGATGAAGTCCTGCTTCACCAGCCCCTCGCTGATGATGTAGTGCATCATCATGTTCAGCAGGGCCACGTTGGTGCCGGGCTTCAACTGCAGGTGGTAGTGCGCATAGCGGGCCAGCTCGGTGCGGCGCGGATCGATCACGATCAACGTCTTGCCCTTCATCACGTGCTGCTTGATCTTGGCGCCGGTGACGGGGTGCGCATCGCTGGGATTGGCGCCGATCACCATGATGGCGTGGGTGTCCTCCAGGTCGTCGATGCTGTTGGTGGCGGCGCCGGTGCCGAAGGTCTCCTGCATGCCCAGGGCGGTGGGACTGTGGCACACGCGCGCGCAGCAGTCGATGTTGTTGGTGCCCACCAACGCGCGCATGAACTTCTGCATGAGGTAGTTTTCCTCATTGGGGCAGCGGGCGCTGCTGATGCCGGCAATGGCATCGGGGCCGTGCGCGTCGCGAATGGCGATCAGGCGGTCCACGATGAAGTCGTAGGCTTCGTCCCACGTGGCCTCGGTGAACTTCCCGTCGCGCTTGATCAGCGGGGTGCGCAGGCGGTCGGGATGTTCGTAGAACTTGAAGGCGTAGCGGCCCTTGAGGCAGGTGTGGCCCTGGTTGGCCTCGGCATCGTAGGGCGCCGTGATGGCGGCCACGCGTCCGTTCTTCACCTTCACGTCCAGGTTGCAGCCCACGCCGCAGTAAGTGCAGGTGGTGCGCACCACCTCGTCGGCCACGGTTTCCTTGGCGCGGAACACATCGGTGATGGCGCTGGTGGGGCAGGCTTGTGCGCAGGCGCCGCAGCTCACGCAGTCGCTGTCGAAGAAGCTTTCATCGGTGCCCTTCACGATGTGGTTGGAAAAGCCGCGACCGGCCATGGTGAGCACCATTTCACCCTGCACTTCGTCACAGGCACGCACGCAGCGGTAGCAGCCGATGCAGGCGCTGAGGTCGCTCACCATGTACGGGTGGCTGGTGTCCATGGGCGTGGCCAGGTGGTTCCAACCCTTGGGGTAGCGCACGCGGTCCACATCCACGCCGAGGCGCTGCACCACGTTGTACAGCTCGTTCTTGCCGTGGTCCTCGGTTTTCAGGCGTTCGGTGTCGTAGTCGGTGAGCACCAGCTCCACGATGTTCTTGCGCAGCCGCTCCATGCGCGGGCTGTTGGTGGTGATGTACATGCCGTTGCCGATGGGGCTGTGGCAACTGGCCATCACCTTTTTGGGGCCATCTTCTTTCAACGCCACTTCCACCGAACACACGCGGCAGCTGCCGAAGGGTTCCAGGTTGGGCGCGTCGCAGAGCGTGGGCACGGGATCGGGGCCTTTGTGGCGGCGCATGAAGGCGAGCATGGTCTCGCCCTGGATGATCGGAAAGGCCTTGCCGTCGATGAAGGCGGTGCCCGCATCGGTGGCGGCCTTGTTGGAAGTGGCGGGCGCAGTGGCCGTGCGGGCCGTTGGTGCGGTGGATCCGTGCTTGGCGTTCGGCGTGTTCATGGCGTGTTCGGTTAGCGGCTCACGGCGGGCCTACTTCTTGAATGCGGGTTGAAGTTCATCGGCGAAATACGCCAAGGCGTTCTTCACGCCCAGCGGCAGTCCGCCGCCCAAGGCGCAGAGGCTGCCGATCTCCATGGTCTCCAGCAGGTCGTCGAGCAGCTGCCGGTCCATCAGACGGCCTTCGGTGGCACCTTCGATGAGCTCCTTGCCGCGCACCGAGCCGATGCGGCAGGGGAAGCACTTGCCGCAGCTTTCCGCCGCGGCGAAGGTGAAGAGGTGCTTGAGGTACTCCACCATGGGGAAGTTCTCCGGAATGGAGAGGATGCTGGCATGGCCCAAGAGAAAACCTTCCTGCTGGAAGCTCTCGAAGTCGATGGAGAGCGCGTTGACCTTGTGCAGGGGCACGATGCCACCGAGCGGACCGCCGATGTGCAGGGCTTTCGTAGGCCGTGCAAAGCCTTGGCCCAGCTCATCGATCACGCGGCCCAGCGGGGTGCCGCATTCCACCTCGTACAGGCCGGGCCGCTTGAATCCGCGGTCCAAGCACACGAGCTTGGTGCCGTTGCTTTTTTCGGTGCCCAGCTTGGCGAAAGCGGCGCCGCCATGCTGCACCACCCAAGGCACGCAAGCCAAAGTCTCCACGTTGTTCACCACGGTGGGCCGGTTGAAGAGGCCTTGCTGCGCGGGGTACGGCGGACGCGTGCGCACCTCGCCGCGCTTGCCTTCAATGCTGTTGAGCAGCGCGGTTTCCTCGCCGCAGACGTAGGCACCAGCGGCTTTGATCACGCGGAAGCGCCAGTTGAAGCCGCTGCCCTTGATGTTCGTGCCGATCCAACCGTTCGCTTCGATGTCCTTCACAGCCTGTTTCACGATGGCCACCGCCTCTGGATACTCGGCGCGGATGTACAGCACGCCGGTGTCGGCGCCCACGCAGTAACCGGCGATCATCATGCCCAACAGCACCAAGTGTGGCCGCTGCTCCAGCAAGTAGCGGTCGCTGAATGCAGCGGGGTCGCCCTCGTCGGCGTTGCACACGATGTACTTGCGCGGTGTGCCATTGCCGGTGGTGTCCTCCGCGTTGCGGCAGGCCTCCAGCTTGAAGCCCATGGGGAAGCCCGCCCCGCCGCGGCCGCGGATGGTGGCCAGCTTGATCTCGTTCAGCACGTCCGCGCTATCGCTCTTCAGCACCTTTTCCCACAAGGCATAGAACGCGGGCAGCGCGGGCATGGGCGCTGTAAGGATGGGTTGCGCCATGGTGGTGCCCACGTGGTGGTGGCCTCCGTTGTCCACGCTCACCTTCTTCTTCGCCTCCACCTCCTTCACCAGCTCGCCCACCTTTTCAATGGCATTGCCGCTGTAGTTCAGCCCGCCCACGTTGAATGTGCTGTTCTCGTGGCAGCGGCCCATGCAGCACATGTGGCCGATCTCCTCTTCCTTGTAGTGCTTGCGCAACTCGTGATGCACGCGGTCCTGCGTGCCCGCCACCAGGCAAGCGCTGCCGTTGCACACGTACGCTTTCTTGCCCTGGTTCTCCTTGTTCAGGAAGTCGTAGAACGAGGCCGCGCCGTAGGTCATGGCCTCGCCGATCAAGAAATCCTTGGAGATCGCTGTCAAGGCGGCATCGGTGGGCGAGCCACCGTTCTGCTCGGCCGCGTGCTGCAGGTTTTCCCACAGGGCGTCATCCAGTTCCTTGCCGTCGCGGCCGGAGAGGGAGGTGATGTTCTTGGACATGAGGCACCAAAGTAAGCCGAATGGCATGCAACAGGCGACTTCCGAAATGGAAGCGATCATCCAAAAGGGTGGATCCCTGCAACAGTGGGTCGGTCGCCATCCATCGACCCATGGATCGTGGCCATGGATATGCTGGAACTCGTGGGCATCGCCTCCTTGGAACTGGACTGCGCAGCAGGCCCCATCCCAGAAGGCTTCGACCGGGGCTCCATGACTTATTGGATCGATCGCGATCGATCCCCGAAATGTACCGCCTCCCGCAAGCGAGCCTGCCCCTCGGTATTGGTATACTTCTCTTTAACGGTAACGTACTCCGGGGTCAACTTGCGTTGGAGGTAATGGCCCAGGAACATCAGTGTGCCGAAAGAAAGGAGGACCGCCAGGTTGTCCGCGTAGAGGGAGGTATGCTGGATCATGAGCGCCCCACCCCCGAGGTTACCTACAGCGCTGTGTGCGCCACGCCAATAGCTGGCCACGGCCACCAACCCAAGGGAAAAGCCGACACCCAAACCGGTATGGAAGATCATGAAGGGCCATTCCTTTTGGATCCCTGAAGGCAGCACAAAGGCGAATTGCCACACAATGGCAAACCCAAGTAGGATCATCAAAGCCCAATGTGCTGTTCGATATCGTGCTCGCCTTTCCATGGTGGGCACATAGCGCACGGCGTCCGCGAGTCCCTCATCGGCCACAAGACCGGGGCCGTGCAATTCATCGTAAACCCGCTGTGGTGTGTCACCGGCCTCTATCCGGGTGCGGATCGATCGTCGTTGAGCCTTCGTGGTCATGTGTCAGGGCATATGTGGGTATGTCATCCGGGTGCCGGCTCGGCGCGGGCCATTGTGTGCAGTGGCCATGTGTCATGTGACCATCGGACACTTGGATCAGTTCTCCTCATCCGTGTTCATCCTTTTTCCGCGTTCATCCTGTGCCTTGCGTTTCTTGTTGGGTACCACCTTCTGCCGGAAACGCCCATCCAGGATGCCGGCCTTCCTCTGAGCCTCGCGCTTGGCCGCACGTTCGATCGCGATCAGCTCCTTTTTAGTGATGGCTTTCTTCCGTGGCATCGCTGTTCACTGTTCGTCAACCCGTTTCAATGCGGCTTCACGCATCGCATGGGCCTTCTCCTTGCCAAGATATCGCTCCACCCCGGCATGCGCGAGGTACACCATCGGCGTGGCCAGCAGGGCCACGACCAGTTTGTAGGTGTAGGCGGTGAGCACCAGGGCCGTGGCCAGTGGGAACGACATATCGCGCAGGACCCAGAAGGCGAGATAGGTCACCACCACACTGTCGATGAGCTGGCTCACGAGGGTGCTGCCCGTGGCGCGCAGCCAGATGCGGCGATCGCCCGTCACGCGTTTGATCCGGCTGAAGACGAAAGCGTCCACGAGTTGTCCGATGATGAACGCGCTGAGGCTTCCGAGGATGATGTTCATCCCCTGCCCGAAGATGCTCGCGAAAGCGGCTTGCATGTCGGGCACACCGGTAGCGGCGCCGCTGCCGAGCCACCAGCCCCGGTCCGGTGGCATGGCGATCGCGAGGTAGAGCACCACGAAGGCGAAGGCGATGAAGACCGCAGTGAGCAGGGTGAGGAAGCGCACACCGCGCACACCGTAATAGTCATTGATCACATCGGTGAGGATGAACACCAACGGCCAGGGAAGCACGCCCACGCTCAGTACGAACGAGAGGTGGGGTTGTCCAAGCAGGGTGAAGTCGGCCTTGGGGAACCCGAACGCCGTCTCCAGTTGGAAGAGCTTCACACCGATCATCTCGGCCAGCAGGGCGTTCGCGATGAAACATCCCGCCAGGACCACGAACAAGCGGTTGGCCTTATCGGCCAGGAGGGCAGACGCCATCGGGGCAAGTTAACCGGCCAGGGCGATCACCTGTACGGCATCGCCCACGCGAATGGTGCGGCCGCTTGTGGCGATCGCGTTCATCCCGAAGTCCAGCTTGTTCTGGTCGGTTGGTCGCCGACGGTATTGGGCCAGGGTCGCCAGCGGTTCAATACCGCGCACACCGGTCCGTTGATCGGTGGTGGTGATCACGCAACGGGCACAGGGCTTCACCAGTTCAAAGGCCGCGGTACCGATCCCGATCCGCCGCCAGCCATCCTCTTGGAACGGCGTACCCCCGGCGATCACCAGGTTCGGCCGGAAGCGGTCCATGGGCACCCTGTCCTTTTCCGCCAGCCGGAGGTTAAGGTCATCCAAAGAGGTTTGTGAGAGCAACATGTAGGGGAATGCATCGCTCAGGCTGGTGGTGGCGTCGGCGTACCGTGCGTCGGTGGGCCGTACCGAACGATCGGGCATGTGAACCAACCGCACCTTGGTCCCCAGCCGTTTGCTGAACCACGCGGACAGGTGCTCCTCGGCCGCGATCACCTCCACGGGGTCGCTCCACACCTGTGCTTGCCAGGAGGCCCCGCTCTCCAGGAGCCAGGGCAGTTCCAGCGTGTCGCCACTACGCACGTCGGTGATGCGGAAACCCTGCTCCAAAGGGGTGGTGTGCAAACAAGCCATGGTCGGCAACTCGCGTTGGCTCAGGAAGCGGCCGGTGGCATCCACGAGCATCCACCGTCGGTCGTGGTTCAGACCACGGTCCGTGATCCGCGCTTCCGTCACAGCGAATCCACCGAGCGACTTGACCGGATGGATGTGGATCGAAGCCAGTTGAAGCTTCATCGTTGCACGGAATGGCGGTTCGTCGCGTCATCCCGATCATCATGAGCCAGGGTGTAGGGTGTCCCCTTGCACGCGATCGTGAGCGATACGAATTCGGATCGAATGGGCGCAAATGCACTCGAAAGCATCCCACAAAGGAAGGACGCTCCAAGAACGCTCTCGTTCACCGGTCGCGGCCTTCCTGCCGAAAGCTGGGAACGGCCACATCAAGCCTTGCAGAACAGGATGCCCAGGCAGGCCAGCGCGATCCACACCATCAACCCCAGCCCCCGTTCGCGTATGTTAGTCTCCATTTCGCCCTTCAGACGTTTGCGCCCGGCCGGGTCACACCAAGTTCATAAGATCCGTCCACCCAAGTTGGATGCACTTCACGAAAACGCGCTACACCGGATATCCGCCGGGAAAGCGGTGTCACGCGAAATATCCACATGAGAGGACACCGGCCGCGTCCGTCAGCGGGTGCCCACAGCGGACCTACTTTCGCAGCATGTTCGCCCTGCGCATCGCCCTCCTATCCCTCGTGGCTCTTCTCCAAGGCATCACCACTGGGTATGGTCAGGGAGCCCAACCCTTCGTGGACTATTGGGATGCGAAGACCAAGGTGAAGCGGAGCGAGGGCCTCATGGTCAATGGCCGCGAATGGGGCGAATGGAAGTTCTACGATCGGCAGGGCCGCCTGATGGAGCAGGCCGAATTCAAGAGTGGGGAGCGTGATGGCCATGTGCGCATTTTCCATGCCAACGGAACCGTGCAACATGATGGTTGGTTCAAACGCGGCAAGGAGGATAGCCTGCGGACCTCCCGCTATGGCGATGGCGACATCATGGAACGTGGCAGCTACAAGAACGGGAAGAAAGTGGGGGAATGGCGCTACTACAACCCCGACAGTATCCCCCTGTTGGTGGAGGAGTATGTGGATTCGTTGGTCTTCATCCGCCAAGCATGGGATCGGGCCGGTGAGCGGACGGTGAAGGATGGCAACGGCACCATGAGGAGCTACTTCGCCAGTGGCGCAGTGCTCGACGAATGCACCATCAGGGGCGGGTTGAAGGATGGTCCGTATGTGGAATACTACCCAGCGGGCAACAAGAAGGCCGAGGGAGCGTATCGCAAAGGGCTGAAATTCGGGAGATGGTCGTACTGGTACTCGAACAACGAACCGGAGAAGAAGGATGGTTTTGTGAATGGCAAGCTCGATGGTCACTACCAGCTTTGGTTCAAGAGCGGGCAGCTCAACGTGGAAGGCTGGCATAAAGCCGGCGTGAAGGACAGCGTTTGGACCTGGTACACCACCCTGGGCAAGAAGGATCAGGAAGGGCCGTTCAAAGCCGGGCTGCGCGAAGGGGTGTGGAAGTACTGGTACCCGAGCGGGCAGTTGAGCAGCACTGGCGCATTCGCTTCGGACAAGGAAGAGGGCGACTGGGTCTACTTCTACGAGGGCGGCCAATTCTGGAAAAAGGGCACCTACAAGCAGGGGATGAAGGATGGCATGTGGACCACCTGGTACGAGAACGGACAGAAGCTACAGGAGGGTCCGTACCTGAATGGGAAAGAAGAAGGTGAATGGCGCAGCTGGTTCGAGTCCGGTGTGCAGAAGGCGGTCGGCACCTTCGTGGGTGGACGGATGAACGGCCTGTGGCGCGGCAATTTCCCCGATGGCCAGCCGGATTTCGAGGGGTATTACAAGGATGATCTGAAGGACGGTGCGTGGAAGCTCTACACGGAGAGTCCGCCCGGCAAGGACATCGGCGGGCGCGTGAAGGAAGAGGGCAGGTACACCGAAGGCAAGAAGAGCGGCCGGTGGGTCACCTACAACGTGCAAGGCATAGCGGTGGCCGAAGGCAGCTACATCAACGGTACACCAACGGGAAACTGGACCTACTTCGATGATGCCGGCGTGAAGATGCGTGAACAAGGATTGCTCAACGGCGACCCCAACGGCCCCTGCACCATCTACGACCAACGCGGACGGGTGATCCAACAGATGAACTACCGGAACGGTAAACTGCACGGCACCATGACCATCTACGGCAGCGACGGCAAGCCGGTGAAGACCACCGAATACGAAGAGGGGCGGGTGAAGAAAGCAGCACCGCCAGCAGGCAAGGAGAAGCCGCGAGGGGGTGGGGTGCCGGGGGGGCGGTGATCAGCGTCGGTCTTCGGCTTTCAATTCAGATCCACCCAGCGGTGCGCCGCGATCTCCCGCAAGCGGGATCGGGTGGATATGTATGGTGAAAGGGTATAAGTCCTGGTGGAGTGGTACAAGTTCGGCTGTGGCGAGGCGATCCCGGACCGGGCCGCCCACGGTCCAACTCCACGGAGTGCCCCGATTCACTCCAAGAGCCCCGACCGAAGGACCGATCCATCCGGCAGGCGCACCAGATGAAGACCCGATGGAAGACCGGCCACCTCGAACAACGCTTCGCCATGGTAGCTGTGGTAGCCGATCGTGCGCCCCAGATCATCCATGAATGTGAGCACGCCGTTGGGCAGGGTGCCAACCACGCGATAGCGCCCACCACCCAGTGCCTGTAGGCGGGCGCTGGTGCGTTCGTTGTTCGCTGCCACGGACACATCGCCACTGCAATGGTTCTCGAACTCCGGCGCAACGAATTGGGCGATGCCCGTGATCGGTTGGCCATCCACAGTGGCATTCAATCCACAGCCGATGTAGAGCGTGTCGTTGTAGAAGGCCATGGCGGTAACCTCGTGGTCTTCTCCGAAATCGCCGCCAACGGAGCACCATTCCACACCATCCCACGTGGCGATGCGTGGGGCGTATACATGGCCGGCATATCCGAAGCCGCCACACACGAAGAGTTTGCCATCGTGTACCAGCAGGTCTCTTACCTTGATGGTCCACCCCGATCCTCCGGTATCGTCCTGTAAACCCGCGCCCACCTGGCTCCACACCGAGCCGTTCCACTTCTGCAGACAGTACCCGGCATTACCAGCGTTCAAGGGGATCAAGCCACCTACGTAGAGTTCACCTTGGTACACCTGCAATTGGCCACCACCACTTAGGCCGCCCCAAATGCCATAGGGCCCTACGGGGATCCATTCACCATCCACATATTGCATTACGTGGGCATAGGGCACCTCATCGAATACGATCGTGCCGCTCAAGACCAAGCGGCCTTGGTACTTCGTGATGTCCACGGGTAAACAGCCACTGGCGCCAAGCTCTCCCACGCACTCCCAGCCGCTGCCCACCCATTTGGCCACGCCCTGGCACGGATGGCCATCAATGGTGGTGAAGGCCCCGATCACATAGAGTTCGTCGTCGATCACCTCAAATCGTCGGACACCGAAATTGAAGGTGCCACACGGCTCCCACACGCCATTCACCCGGCGGGCTGCGTAATACATGAATTGGCCATCCACCCAGATGAAATCGCCACCCATGTACAGGGTGTCGTGGAAGTTGGCCACGGTGTAGACGAGGTTGTCCACCGGCACGGAAAGCGACCAGCCGGTCTCGTCCTTCATTACGTAACGCAAAGACTGTCCCGGTTGGCCAGGATCCTGGATCCAAGATCCTGTGCTGTACAGTCTATTGTTGACTGTGTCGAGATGGAACCGCCCAATTTCCCCAAAAGCATCGATCACGACACCCGCATCCGCCCAGTACTGGGCCTGTATCGAAACTCCGCCGAGCAGGCTTACGATGGCGATGTAGGCCTTCATGGCAGCAGGAAGGTGGAACGTTCACCGGAAGGAGCAACCAACACGTAGATGCCGGTTGCCATGCTGCCCAAATTCAGGACCTGTACACCCGCCATGTGTCCAGGCTGCAGGCGGTCCACCAGTACGATCCGTCCATCAGCGGCGAAGCACTGCACCGTTCCGCCTTCGTTCACGCCATGGACATGCAGGTTCCCATCGGCCCACCAGGCGTTGAAGGTTCGGCTCGCCCGCTCTGCCACGGCTACATCGCCACTGCAATGGTTCTCGAACTCCGGCGCAACGAATTGGGCGATGCCCGTGATCGGTTGACCATCCAATACCGCTGGGCCGCAACCGATGTAGAGCGTGTCGTTGTAGAAGGCCATGGCGGTAACCTCGTGGTCTTCTCCGAAATCGCCGCCAACGGAGCACCATTCCACACCATCCCACGTGGCGATGCGTGGGGCGTGTACATGCCCGGCATATCCGAAGCCACCACACACGAAGAGCTTACCATCGTGTACCAGCAGGTCTCTTACCTTGATGGTCCACCCTGATCCTCCGGTGTCGTCCTGTAGGCCTTCGCCCACCTGGCTCCACACCGAGCCGTTCCATTTCTGGAGACAGTACCCGGCATTACCAGCGTTCAAGGGGATCAAGCCACCTACGTAGAGTTCACCTTGGTAAACCTGCAATTGGCCACCACCACTTAGCCCGCCCAAGATGCCATAAGGCCCAACGGGTATCCATTCACCATCTACGAACTGCACCACGTGGTCATACACTTCATTGCCGAAATGGATCGTGCCGCTCAAGACCAAGCGTCCTTGGTACTCCGTGATGTCCACGGGGAGGCAAAAGCTGGCGCCAAGCTCTCCCACGCACTCCCAACCGCTGCCCACCCATTTGGCCACGCCCTGGCACGGATGGCCATCAATGGTGGTGAAGGCCCCGATCACATAGAGTTCATCCTCGATCACCTCGAAGCGACGAACTCCATTGTTGAAGGTGCCGCAAGGTTCCCACACCCCATTCACCTGGCGGGCTGCGTAATACATGAATTGGCCATCCACCCAGATGAAATCGCCACCCATGTAGAGCGTGTCGTGGTAATTGGCCACGGTGTAGATCATGTTGTCCACCGGCACGGAAAGCGACCAGCCGGTCTCGTCCTTCATCACGTAGCGCACGGATTGACCTGGTTGGCCGTAGTCTTCTACCCAAGCGCCGGTGCTGTAGAGCTTATTGTGGATACTGTCAAAATGGAATCGACCAACCTCGCCAACATGGTCGATCACGACACCCGCATCCGCCCAGTACTGGGCGTGGATCGAACCTCCACCGAGCAGGCTTACGATGGCGATGTATGCCTTCATGGGACTACGAAGGTGGAAGGCATTGGATGGGGTTGGGGGTTATCAAAACTAAAGCAGGCACAGCATGGTATCAAACCATTCGTCGAATTGATGGAGTAGGCCGGGGGCATCGGGTTGGTTCAGGTCCCGAGCCGTTGAAGAAGACCCGCCCGACTACACAGGGAGGCGCAACATGATGAGAGACCGAGCGGGTGGCAGGGCCTTCGCTCGCTCACCCTCGAACGCTCACACCACTGGACCTTCCATATCTTTTTACAGACGCTACTGAGCATCCGGATCCCGGCCTTTCCGCATTGTTCATGGCGAATAGTGCACAAAGCGAGAGGGTGCGCGGGATTGCACTCGCACTTTCGCACCCTCTCACCCATGATCGGCCGTTTCTTTTCCATCGTATCAGTAAGCGTAGAATCCCTACATTTGCACCCGTAAGTAGGCGGAAGCGGGAAGTGGGAAGAGGGGGCCGCCCCTCTTTTTTGTTCCCGTGGGTAGCGTAAGTCGGTCATGGTCAGTGTAGAACAAGTGCGTAACAGCGTGGAGCAACACCTCCAGGGCACATCACATTTCGTGGTGGCTGTGGAGTTGCGTCCGGGCAACAAGGTGGTGGTGGAGGTGGACAACGACCGGGCCATCACCCTACAGGAACTGGCCGACCTGAACAAGGCCGTGCGCGAGGACCTTGGCGAAGCGGCTGACGATTGTGAATTCCGGTTCAGCAGCCCCGGCATGGGCCGCCCCTTCAAGGTGCAGCGCCAATACCAGAAGCACACCGGCCGCCTCGTGCTGGTGGACATGGCCGATGGCCGCACCCTCGAAGGCAAACTGGAACACTACGACGGTACCACCCTTGGCCTGCGCATCCAACACCCGAGTAAGGTGAAGGGGCGCCTGCCGAAACTGGACGAGGAGGTCACCACCATACCGGCCGCCGACATCCGCCACACCAAAGCAAGCATCACATTCAACTGACCACGAAATGGCCACTGTGAATCTCCTCGAGTCCTTCGGCGAATTCAAGGACATCAAGAACATCGACCGCGTCACCATGATGGGCATCCTGGAGGATGTCTTCCGCGGTGTGGTGAAGAAACGCTTCGGAGAAGAGGCCAAGGTGGACATCATCATCAACCCGGACAAGGGTGATCTGGAGGTCTGGCTGAACCGTGTGATCGTGGAGGATGGCTTCAGCGAGGACGACAACCTGGACATTGAGCTGAGCGAGGCCCGGAAGATCGAACCCGACTTCGAGGTGGGCGAGGAAGTGAGCCAGGAAGTGAAGATCGAGGACTTCGGCCGCCGCAATATCCTTTCGCTGAAGCAGAACCTCCAGGGCCGCATCATGGAGCTGGAGAAGGATCACCTGTACAAGAAATACGCCGAGCGCGTGGGCGAGATCATCACCGGTGAGGTGTACCAGATCTGGAAGCGCGAGACCCTGATCCTGGACGACGAGGGCAACGAGCTGATCATGCCCAAGGACCAGCAGATCAAGACGGACTTCTTCAAGAAGGGCGACAACGTGCGCGCCGTGGTGTGGAAGGTGGAGATGCGCAACAACACCCCGGTGGTCATCCTCAGCCGTACCGCTCCGGAGTTCCTGGAGAAGCTCTTCGAGCAGGAGGTGCCCGAAGTGGCCGATGGCCTCATCACCATCAAGCGCATCGTACGCGAGCCCGGCGAACGCGCCAAAGTGGCCGTGGAGAGCTACGACGACCGCATCGACCCAGTGGGTGCCTGCGTGGGCATGAAAGGCTCGCGCATCCACGGCATCGTGCGCGAACTGCGCAACGAGAACATCGACGTGATCAACTTCACCACCAACGAACAGCTGCTCATCCAGCGTGCGTTGAGCCCGGCGAAGGTGGGTGACATCAAACTGGACCAGGAACACAAGCGGGCAGAAGTGTACATGAAACCGGACCAGGTGGCGCTCGCGATCGGCAAGGGTGGCCACAACATCAAACTGGCCGGCAAGCTCACCGGATTCGACATCGACGTGTACCGCGATACCGACGAGGTGAGCGATGATGTGAGCCTGGACGAGTTCTACGACGAGATCGATGAGTGGATCATCGAGGAGTTCAAGAAGATCGGCTGCGATACCGCACGCAACGTGCTGGACCTGTCCAGGGACGAGTTGGTGAAGCGCACCGACCTGGAGGAGGAGACCATCGACGAGGTGCGTCGCATCCTGAAGAAGGAATTGGAGGGTTGATGCCCGCATCAACCCCGTAGGGGCGGATGATCATCCGCCCGAAGTTTGGGCGGGCGGTCAGTGTCCCGCCCGGTATTTGAAAAAGGCGATGCGCGTATCGCCCGAGGAGTTGTAAGGAACGAACAGCGATCAGCGATCGCACAGGTTAGGAAAGGGAAGGCAACAGCGTAGTGCATGAGTGAAACGACCGACAAGGGGATGCGTCTGAGCAAGGTGGCCCGGGAATTCAACCAGGGGTTGCACACCGTCGTGGAGTTCCTGGAAGCCAAGGGACACAAGGTGGAGAGCAACCCCAACACGAAGATCCCCGCCGAACTGTACGAACTGCTCCAGGGGGAGTTCGGCACGGACCGCGCCATCAAGGAGCAGAGCATGGCCACGGTGCAGCAGCGCCAGGAGCGGGAAACGATCTCCCTGTCCAGCGCCCCCGCCGCGCCCAAGGAGAAGGAAGCGCCCAAGCGCAAGGAGGAGCCCCCCGAGCCGACCCCCACCCCGACCCCCACCCCGGCCCCCGCTCCTGTGGCCGAAGCGCAACCTGCACCAGCAGAGGAGCCGGAAGCGACGGACGTGATCAAGGCACGCGTGGCCAAGACCGCTGGTCCGAAGACCGTGGGCAAGATCGACCTTGCCCCGAAGAGGACGGCGAAGAAAGCGGCTCCGAAGGTGGAAGAGGCCCCTGTGCCTGTGCCGACCCCACCAGCGCCCAAGGCCGAAGAGCCGGAGGCGAAACCAGCGGCACCCGCAACCGAACCCACCGCCCCCGCCGAACCCGAGACCATCCGGGTGAACGTGCAGAAACTCGCCGGACTGAAGACCCTCGGCAAGATCGAGCTGCCCGTGGAGAAGGAGCGCAAGCCCACCGAACGCCCAGGGGCCGATGGCGAGCGCGGCCGTCGCAAGCGCATCGTGAAACCCGGCCCGGTGAACGTGGACCGCGCCGTGCAGCAGGAACAACGCACGGCCCCGCAAACAGGCCGTCCGGGCGAACTGGACGAGAACGCCGTGAAGAAGAAGGTGAGCGAGACACTCGCGCGCCTGACCGGCACCGGCAAGAGCAAGGGCGCCAAATTGCGCCGGGAGAAACGCGACCAGCGTGGGCGCCGTTACGAGGAGGAACAGGCAGCACGCGAGCTCGCCGGCATGACCTTGAAGGTGACCGAGTTCGTTACCGCCAGCGAACTGGCGAGCATGATGAACGTGCCGGTCACCGACATCATCAAGGCCTGTTTCGCGCTGGGTATGATGGTGAGCATCAACCAGCGCCTGGATGCCGAGACCCTTTCGGTGATCGCCGAGGAGTACGGCTTCAAGGTGGAGTTCGTCGGGGCCGATGTGCAACAGGACATCCCCGAGGAGGAGGATGTGGCCGAACGCGTCGCCGCCCGCCCGCCCATCGTCACCGTGATGGGTCACGTGGACCATGGTAAGACCTCCTTGCTGGATCACATCCGCAAAGCCAACGTGATCGCAGGCGAGGCCGGAGGCATCACCCAGCACATCGGGGCCTACAGCGTCAAACTGGAGAACGGGAAGAAGATCACCTTCCTGGACACCCCCGGCCACGAGGCCTTCACCGCCATGCGTGCCCGTGGTGCACAGGTCACCGACATCGCCATCATCGTGATCGCAGCGGACGACAGTGTGATGCCACAGACCCGCGAGGCCATCAACCACGCCCAGGCGGCGGGGGTCCCCATGGTCTTCGCCTTCAACAAGATCGACAAGGAGGGCGCCAACGCGGACAAGATCCGTGAGGAACTCTCCCAGATGAACATCCTGGTGGAGGAATGGGGTGGCAAGCACCAGACACAGGAGATCAGCGCCAAGAAGGGCACCGGTGTGGAACAGCTCCTGGAGAAGGTGCTGCTCGAGGCCGACCTGCTCGACCTCAAGGCCGATCCGGGCAAACGCGCCCACGGGGTGGTGATCGAGAGCACCCTGGAACAGGGCCGCGGTTATGTGACCACCCTGCTCGTGGATGCGGGCACCCTGCACAAGGGCGAGGTGATCCTGGCCGGCCAGTTCAGCGGTCGGGTGCGCAACATGTTCAACGAGCGTGGGCAGAGCGTGGCCGAAGCACCGCCCTCCACGCCGGTCTCCATCCTCGGTCTCGATGGTGCACCCAACGCGGGCGATACCTTCCAAGTGTTCGAGGACGACCGCGATGCCCGGGCGATCGCCACGCGCCGCCAGCAGCTGCAGCGCGAACAAGGCATCCGTACGCACAAACACATCACCCTGGACGAGATCGGCCGTCGCTTGGCCATCGGCGATTTCAAGGAACTCAACCTCATCGTCAAGGGCGACGTGGACGGTTCCGTGGAGGCGCTTACGGATTCACTGTTGAAGTTGAGCACCGAGCAGATCAAGGTGAACGTGATCCACCGTGCGGTAGGCCCCATCGCCGAGAGCGACGTGTTGCTTGCGACCGCCTCAAACGCCATCATCGTCGGCTTCCAGGTCCGTCCCACACCGGGCGCCCGCAAGCTGGCCGAGGCCGAGGAGATCGACATCCGCCTCTACTCCATCATCTACGCGGCGATCGAGGAGATCAAACAGGCCATGGAAGGCATGCTCGCACCCAAGGAAGTGGAGAAGATCACCGGCACCGCCGAGGTGCGCGAGACCTTCCGCATCAGCAAGGTGGGCACCGTGGCCGGTTGCTACGTGCTGGACGGCAAGATCGAGCGCAAGAACAAGGTGCGCCTCATCCGCGACGGCATCGTGGTGTACACCGGCGATCTCAACGAACTCAAACGCTTCAAGGACGACGTGAAGGAGGTGAGCCACGGGTACGAGTGCGGCCTCAGCATCAAGAACTTCAACGACATCAAGGTCGGCGACGTGGTCGAGGCCTTCACCATCGAAGAGGTGAAGCGGACGTTGGGGGAGTGAGCAGAACAGGAACTTCATCGAACAAGGCCGGGCATCCCCCGGCCTTGCTCGTTCGAGGGCCTCATCGATGAGATCGGTCCGGGCATTCCGGTGAGGTGCTCCGAGGTCATCCTTTCGCCCACTCCTTGGGCCGACCTGGCCACCTCCCGACCATGGTGGCGAGCGGGAAAAGCGGACGTCCCCTCCACCTGGCCGGATCAATCCAGCCGCGGCATCTCGATCACATCCGGCACGATGTAACTACCAGGGTACAACACCTTCATGTCGCGCAGCATACGTTCCGCCTCCAAGCGGGTGCGCAGGTCGCCCACCCGCAACCGAAAGTTCGGCGCCAACCAGCTCAGGTAGGCCGGTACATCGGGGTGTTTCTGTAGGAAGGTCCGTTTCGTGGACTCGGCTGTGACGCGATCGCCCAAGAAGATCTGCACACGGAATCCATCCACGGGATGCTTGCGCTCGGCATAGCCCTTCAGCAGCCCCTCCACCCCCGGACCGAACGTCATTTTCACATCCCCCGCAGCGTACACCGGCACCGTATCCTGCACCACCGTATGCAAGGGCACCGGGACATGGGTCACCGCCTCCTGGGCTTGGACACCAAAGGCCATGGCCATCAGGCCGCAAAAGAGGAACGGACGCATCGTGGACACCGCGAGCAAAATTAGGGCCGGTCAGCTTAGGGCACCCTATTGGTCATGAACGCGCCGGTCATTATTATTTAGAAACGCTCTAAATAGTGACATCCCCATGGCATCGGGGTCCACTAAGGGCTTCTCATACGGTCCGCCTTCTATTTTTGCGGCCGGACAAGTGGAACGTTGTCTCCCTATAAAATGCTCGGAATGCCCCTTTTAGCAAGGACCTCAGATCGAATCACCGGGCTTCTACACGCGACCCTCGCCGTTCTCTTCCTGCTATCCGCGACCATGGCCCAGGCCCAGCCTGAGGACAAGGCGACCTACGATCAGGGGGCGAAGCTCTTCAAAGGGAATTGCGCCAGTTGCCACAAGGTGGACAAGGACATGGTCGGCCCGGCCTTGCAAGGTGCACGCGCCCGTTGGGAAGGCAAAGGCGACATCCATGAGTGGGTGAAGAACAGCTCGGCCTACATCAAGACCGGCAATTCCTATGCCAAGGAGATCTTCGACAAGTGGAAGGGCAGCGTGATGACCGCGCAGGCGTTGAGCAACGAGGAGATCGACGCCATTCTGTACTTCGCCGACAACCAGGCAGCCCCGGTTGCTGAGAAGCCTGCGGCAGGCGCACCAGTAGCGACGGCCCCACGAACAACGAGCAACTGGCCTTGGTTGGTGGTGATCGCCTTGTTGTTACTGGTGGTGGGCCTGAGCCTTTCGGGGGTGAAGCGGAGCTTGTCCAATGCGGTACGTGAAGCGGAAGGCCAGGAGCCATTGCCCGATCGTGGGATCCTCCACGGCCTGGGCCAATGGGCATGGAAGAACAAGATCTTCGCCAGCATCATCGGCTTGTTCATCGTGGTGTTCCTCACCTTGAAGATGTGGGATGCGGCGTGGGTGATCGGGGTGTATGGTGGCGAGGAGGTGGAGCATTACAAGCCCGAACAGCCCATCCTGTTCAACCACACCCTACATGCCGGCAAGGCGGACAAGGGCAACCTGGCCATCGATTGCCAGTACTGCCACAGCGGTGCCGAGAAGAGCAGGCATGCGGGTATCCCCAGCACCAACGTGTGCATGAACTGCCACAAGGCCGTGGATACCGGACGGAATACCGGCACAACGGAGATCGCCAAGATCTATGCGGCCGTGGGTTGGGATCCCGACAAGCAGGAATACACCGGGAAGCAGGAACCCGTGCGCTGGGTGAAGGTGCATAACCTGCCCGACCATGCTTACTTCAACCACAGCCAGCACGTGGCCGTGGGCAAGTTGGAGTGCCAGGAGTGCCATGGCCCGATCGATGAGCAGATGGATGTGGCCGAACAATGGGCCCCGCTCACCATGGGCTGGTGCATCGAGTGCCATAACACCAAGGAGGTGAAGATGGCCGGAAACGGTTATTACGACGAGGTCATGGCCCGGTTGGAGGACTCCGACATGGGGCATGAGGAATTGAAGAAGTACCTGGAGGACGACAAGATCAGTGTGAAGGAACTTGGCGGCTGGGAATGCGCCAAGTGCCATTACTAAGACCGATAACACGCGCCGCATGTCGAGCACGAAGCGATATTGGAAGGACCTGGGTGAACTGCACCAGCATCCCGGTTCATTGGAGGGCCGTGGGAACGAATTCCCGAAGGAACTGGCCATTGACCAGGTGCTGGGTGAGACCTCCATCACCGGAGCCAGCACGGGCCGCCGTGATTTCCTGAAATTCCTGGGCTTCAGTCTGGGTGCGGCCAGCCTCGCCGCCTGCGAAACGCCGGTGATCAAATCGATCCCCTACGTCAACAAACCGGAAGAGATCACACCGGGTGTGGCCAACTGGTATGCCAGCACCTTCTACGACGGGGAGGACTTCGCCAGCATCCTGGTGAAGACGCGCGAAGGGCGCCCGATCCACATCAAGGGCAACCCCCGGTTCGGGATCAACCGCAACCCGGCGTTGGCCAAAGGCAGCATCAATGCCCGCATCAACAGTTCCGTGCTGTCCTTGTACGATGGTGCGTGTCTCACGGGTCCCACGGCCAAAGGAGCGACTACGGCATCCGCTTGGGCCGATGCGGACAAGGCGGTGGCCGCGGGCCTCAGTGCAGCCGCAGGCAAACGCATCGTGATCCTCACCAACACGGTGATCAGCCCCAGCACCCAAGCCGCCATCGCCACGTTCAAAGCGAAGCATGGCGGTGTGGTCGCCACCTCGGACGCCCCATCGCCCGGTGCAGTGGCCGGTGCGGTGCAGCACATCCAGTACGACACCATCAGCTACAGCGGGATCACCGGAGCCAACCAGAAGAGCTTCGGCAAACGCGTGTTCCCCAGCTACGACCTGACCAAGGCCGATGTGGTGGTGAGCGTGGACGCGGACTTCCTCAGCAGCTGGGGCAGCACCAGTGAGAACACCTGGCAGTATGCCGTGCGCCGCAACCCGGACCTGCCCATGAACCGGCACTTCCAGTTCGAGGCGCGCATGAGCCTTACGGGGGCCAACGCCGACATACGCGTACCCCTGAAGGTGAGCGAACTGCCCAAAGCGGTGGTGGCCTTGCATGCACACATCAGTGGCAACAGCGCCGGTGCCGACGCGGCCATGCTGAAGGCCACCGAAGGAGCGGCAAAGGCGTTGATGGCCGCAAAGGGCCGCAGCGTGGTGCTCGCGGGCAGCAACAACGAAGGGGTGCAGGTGCTGGTGAACAGCATCAACAGCCTACTGGGCAACTACGGCAACACCATCGACCTCGATGCGCACAGCCACTTGAAGCAGGGCGATGACGCTGCCGTGGCGCAGTTGGTGAAGGACATGAATGCTGGCCTGGTGGGCGCGTTGTTCATCGCCGGTGTCAACCCTGCATACAGTCTGCCGAACGCGGCTGAGTTCAAAGCGGGCCTCGCCAAGGTGGGCTTCAGTGTGAGTTTCAGCGGTTATGCCGACGAGACCGCCAGCCTCTGCACCTGGATGTGCCCGGACCACCACTACCTGGAGAGCTGGAACGACTTCCATCCGAAGGTGGGGCACTACGCACTGGCCCAGCCCACGATCCGCCCGCTGTTCAACACGCGCCAATGGCCGGAGAGCCTGTTGGCATGGAGCGGTAACAGCACCAGCTACCACGACTTCGTGAAACAGACCTGGCAGGCCAACATGGCCAGCCGTGGCCCCGTTGGTGGTCTCTTCGAGGACACGTGGAACACCGCGGTACACAACGGTGTGCTCACCGTACCGGTGGCACCGGCCACCACACCGACGGTCTTCGCAGGGGACATCGCCGCCGCAACGGCAGCAGCCACCAAGGGTACCAAGGGTGGTGGGGACTTCGAACTGAGCCTGTACACCACCGAGGCCATCGGCAGCGGGCAGCACGCCAACAATCCGTGGCTGCAGGAGATGCCCGATCCGCTCACCAAGATCACGTGGGACAACTACGTGTGCATGGCTCCGGCGGATGTGGAGCGCCTCGGCCTCAACATGTACCTGGGCGAGCAGGCCCCGGCCAGTGTGGTGATCGTGAAGGTGGGGGATCGGGAGATCAGCCTTCCCGTGGTGCCCACCCCTGGCCAGAAGCCGGGGACCATCGCCATCGCGCTCGGTTATGGTCGTGGTGAATTCGGCGAGAAGGTGGGCCGCGCCGCGTGCGTGACCAACCACAACGGAGAGTTCAAGCCGGTGGGGCGCAACGTGTACCCCTTCACCAGTCTGGTGGATGGAGCGGTCAGCTACGATGTGCTCGGTGCCACGGTGACCCCCGGGGGGAACACCTATCCGGTGGCCATCACCCAGACGCACCTCACGGACATGGACCGCCACAGCGTGGTGAAGGAGACGTCCGTGGCCACCTACAAGGCAGGCGACCGGGCGGCGTACAATCACCCGCACACGCTGGGCGTGCATGAGGATGTGAACGGCGATGGCATGATCAACGCGCAGGACCGGAAGCCCGTGGCCGAGTTCGACCTCTGGCAGGAGCATCCGGTGGAAGGTGTGGGTCACCGCTGGGGCCTGAGCATCGACCTGAACGGCTGTATCGGTTGTGGAGCCTGCATCACCGCGTGCAACAGTGAGAACAATATCCCGGTGGTGGGTAAGGACGAGGTGCGCCGCAGTCGCGAGATGCACTGGCTGCGCCTGGACCGCTACTACAGCAGCGGGATGACGAAGGAGCGCGCGAAGGAGGAGGGCCTGGGCAAGATCGACATGTACCTGCAGATGGAGGTGCCCGAAGAGAGCCCGACGGTGGTGTTCATGCCGGTGATGTGCCAGCATTGCAACCACGCACCCTGCGAAACGGTATGCCCCGTGGCGGCCACCACGCACAGCAACGAGGGCCTCAACCAGATGGCCTACAACCGTTGCATCGGCACCCGTTATTGCGCGAACAACTGCCCCTACAAGGTGCGTCGCTTCAACTGGTTCAACTACAACACGGAGAAGTTCGGTGAGGTGAACCCGGCATGGGACGACCTGGGCCGTATGGTGTTGAACCCCGATGTGGTCGTGCGCAGCCGCGGGGTGATCGAGAAGTGCAGCATGTGCGTACAGGAGATCCAGGCCGGTAAGCTCGCAGCCAAGAAGGCCGGTATCCCGGTGAAGGACGGGGCCATCGAAACGGCCTGCAGCGCGGCCTGTGGCACGGGCGCCATCGTCTTCGGCGACCTGAACGATAAGAAGAGCATGGTACGCGGGCTGTCCGAGAACGACCGCAGCTACCACATGCTCGAGGAGATCGGTGTGAAACCCAATGTGAACTACCTGGTGAAGGTGCGCAACACCGAAGAGGCTGCCGCACACCACGCCTGATCAACGAAAGGACCCTATGCATTCAGAAGCAGCGATCCGAGAACCGCTCATCCTGGGTCACAAGACCTACCACGATATCACGCAGGATATCGTCGGTCCGATCGAGAACAAGGCCCCGCGTGGCTGGTATGTGCTCATCACCATCGCCGGCCTCATCGCCCTGTACGGTGTGGGCTGCATCATGTACCTGCTCGCCAAGGGCATCGGTACCTGGGGTCTGAACAAGACCGTCGATTGGGCCTGGGACATCACCAACTTCGTGTGGTGGGTGGGCATCGGCCACGCCGGCACGCTGATCAGCGCGGTGCTGCTGCTCTTCCGCCAGAAGTGGCGCATGGCGGTGAACCGTTCTGCCGAGGCCATGACCATCTTCGCCGTGATCATGGCGGCGTTGTTCCCCTTGCTGCACATGGGTCGTCTTTGGCTGGGCTACTGGGTGTTCCCGCTGCCCAACCAGTTCGGTTCGTTGTGGGTGAACTTCAATTCACCGCTCCTTTGGGACGTGTTCGCGATCTCCACCTACTTCAGCGTGTCGCTGGTGTTCTGGTACATCGGTCTGATCCCCGACTTCGCCACCATCCGCGACAAGGTGACCAAGCCGGGCATGAAGAAGGTGTACGGCATCCTCAGCTTCGGCTGGAGCGGCAATGCCAAGGCCTGGACACGCTTCGAGGAAGTGAGCCTGGTGCTGGCCGGCATCGCCACCCCGCTGGTGTTCTCGGTACACTCGGTGGTGAGCTTCGACTTCGCCACCTCGGTGGTCCCGGGCTGGCACACCACCATCTTCCCCCCCTACTTCGTTAGTGGTGCGGTGTTCAGCGGCTTCGCCATGGTGCAGACCCTGCTGCTCGTACTGCGCAAGGTGATGCACCTGGAGAGCTACATCACCGTGAAGCACGTGGAGTACATGAACATCGTGATCATCGTCACGGGGTCGATCGTGGGGGTGGCGTACATCACCGAACTCTTCATCAGCTGGTACAGCGGTGTGGAGTACGAGAGCTACGCTTTCATCAACCGGGCGACCGGCCCCTACTGGTGGAGCTACTGGGCCATGATGACCTGCAACGTGGTGAGCCCGCAAGTGTTCTGGTTCCGGAAGCTGCGCCGCAACCTGGCCTTCACCTTCTTCATGAGCATCATCGTGAACATCGGGATGTGGTTCGAGCGTTTCGTGATCATCGTGACCTCGCTGCACCGCGACTACCTGCCCAGCAGCTGGAACATGTTCCACCCCACCTGGGTGGATGCCGGGATCTTCATCGGCACCATCGGCATCTTCTTCACCCTGTACCTGCTCTTCGCCCGCTACTTCCCCGTACTGGCGCTGAACGAAGTGAAGTCGATCCTCAAGATCAGCGGGGAGAGCTACAAGAAGGAGGCCGCGAAACACCATCACCACTGAGCACAATGGCGAACACCGTCATCTACGCCGTTTACGAGGATCCCGAACAACTGAAGGACGGGGCGCGCAAGCTGGTGTCCAATGGCATCAAGGTGAAGGATACCTGGTCTCCTTTCCCGATCCACGGCATCGACCCGATCATCGGCGTTACCCGCACCCGCCTGGCCATCGCTTCGTTCATGTTCGGTATCACGGGCACGTGCCTGGCGGTCCTGGGCATGTGGTACATGAACATCTTCGACTGGCCGATGAACATCGGTGGCAAACCGAGTCAGGCCTTGTACAAGAACTTCCCGGCCTTCGTCCCGGTGATGTTCGAGTTCACGGTGTTCTGTGCCGCGCACGGCATGTCGATCACCTACCTGATCCGCAACAAGACCCTGCCCGGCATGCCGGCCCGTAACCCGGATCCCCGCAGCACCGACGACAAGTTCATCATCGAAGTTCGCACAGCGGACAACCATGGGCACAGCACCGAGGCCATCACCTCCCTGCTGCGCACCACCCCGGTGTTCGAGATCAACGAACGCCAGTACTGAGCCATGAGCACGATCCAACGGACCCCGGTTTTGACCCTCGGCATCCTGTCGCTGATGGCGATGGGCATGGCCTCCTGCGGAGGCGATCCCAACAGCCCCGGTATGGAGTACATGCCCGACATGTACCGCAGCCCGGCCGTGGAGGCCTATGTGGACTACGGACAGGACCCCTACTACTTCACCGAGGACACGGCGCGTGTACAGCGCGATCGGCCAAGTGCCAAATTGCCACCGGAGGGTACGATCGCATTCGCGGAGGACCCCACCAAGGTCGCTTTCCATATGCCGTACCCGTATGCCAATACCAACGAAGGCTACGAGGCGGCCGGCCTGGGCCTGAAGAGCCCCATTGCCATGACCGAGGCCACGGTGGCCCAAGGCAAAGTGATCTATGACAAATTCTGCGACCACTGCCACGGGGCGAAGGGTGAAGGCGACGGATCTGTGGTGAACAATGGCGGGCACCCACCTCCGGGGTCCTACACCACCGTCCTGAAGAACATCCCGGAGGGCAAGATCTTCCACGTGATCACCTACGGCAAGGGCATGATGGGCGCCCACGCCTCGCAACTGGACAAGGAGGAGCGCTGGCTGGTGGTGCAGTACGTGAAGTACTTGCAGAACGGCGGCCGGATGACCAGCGAAGCCGCTGGCGATAGCACGGCGCTGGCCACCACACCGAACCCCGCAGTGAACTGATCAAGGACCACAACGGTAAAGAAGCGATGAACTTCACCCTTAGCAAACGGGCCCGCGGCATCTCCTTTGGACTGATCGTCCTGGGCATCGCGGCCACGGTGGTCGGCATCCTCGGCGATCACACCGATCACCATCAACATACCTGGGCCGCCCTGCTGGTGAACGGCTTCTTCTTCTTCGGGATCGGGCTGGGAGCGCTCTTCTTCTTCGCGTTGCAGAACGCCACCGAGACCGCATGGAGCGTCCTGTTGAAACGGGTGTTCGAGGGTCTTTTCAGTTATTTGAAATGGGGATGGATCCCACTGGTGCTGGTCTTCATCGGGGGCAGTCTGCACATGAACCACATCTACCACTGGATGGACCACAGCCTCTACCATGCGTACATGGTGGGGGAGGGTCACGAAGCACAATATGTGGATGAGGCCGTACAGGGAGCGGTGGCCAACCCGAACTACGACAGCATCATGGCGGGCAAGAAGGCCTTCCTGAACATCCCCTTCTTCTGGATCCGTACCATCGCCTACCTGGCCACCTTCGTGTTCTTCGCGGGGTGGTTCCGCAAACAGAGCCTGCAGATGGACAAGGAGACGGGCGACAGCCTGGTGAAGCGCATGTTGTTGAACTACAAGCGCAGCGCACTCTTCCTGGTCTTCTTCGCCGTGTTCAGCAGCATCCTCTCCTGGGATTGGATCATGAGCATCGATGCGCATTGGTTCAGCACCCTGTTCGGCTGGTACACCTTCTCCGGTATGTGGGTGAGCGCGATGATCAGTGCCGTGATCCTGGTCCTCTACCTCAAACGCAAGGGTTACCTGCCCCAGGTGAGCAACAGCCACATCCACGACCTGGGCAAGTGGGTCTTCGCCATCAGCTTCCTGTGGTCATACCTCTACTTCAGCCAGTTCATGCTGATCTGGTACAGCAACATCCCCGAGGAGGTGACCTACTTCCAGGACCGCATCAACAACCACCCCTGGCTGATGTGGGGCACCTTCTTCATCAACTTCGCTGTGCCCATGGTGTTGCTCATGAGCCGCGACGCCAAACGCAATCCGCGTTTCCTCATCTTCGTAGGCAGCCTGATCTTCTTCGGCCACTGGATGGACGTGATGATGATGGTGATGCCCGGCAGCCTGGGTCACCATTTCCATGGCATTGGCCTGTTGGATGTAGGCATGTTCCTCGGTTTCCTGGGTCTTTTCATGTACACCGTACTGAACACGCTCACCAAAGCACCGCTCCTCGTGGTGAACCACCCCTACCTGGACGAAAGCGTACATCACCAGATCTGATGGCCTTCCGCTTCCCATACCTGCACGCTGGTGCGGCCTCCTGGGCCCGATCATGGGAAAGCCCCTACGGATCGAAACCGCACGCACGCCCCGGCCGCCACAACATTGAACCATACCGCCCCTTGAAGGGTTGATATCGAACGACCGATGACCAAGTTGTTGATCCTGATCGTCGTGGTGCTGGGCATCCTCGCAGTGGCGCAGCTCGCCCGCGTCTATGAACTCACCTCACGACTGCGCAACAAGCGCGAAGAGGAGATCTCTGCCGGTGACAACCGGTTCAATGCCCGCATGATGTGGGCATTCCTCGTGGTGTATTTCGGCTTCTTCCTTTGGCTGTGTGTGGAATACAAGGACAAGATGCTGCCGGTGGCCGCCAGCGCGCACGGGGTGGAACTCGATTGGTTGATGGACTTCAACTGGTTGATCCTCTTCATCGTGTTCGTGATCACCAATGTGCTGTTGTTCTGGTTCGCGGGTAAATACGTGTACAGCAAGGACCGTCGCGCCTACTGGCTGCCGCACAACAACAAACTTGAACTCGCTTGGACGATCGCCCCCGCCTCCGTGTTGGCCGTGATCATCATCTATGGACTGACCAGTTGGGCCAAGATCACCTCACCGGCCAGTCCGGATGCCGTGGTGGTGGAGCTCTATGCACGCCAGTTCGACTGGACCGCACGTTACCCCGGTGGCGATGGCAGCCTGGGTGCCACCGACTTCCGCCTGATCAATGGCACCAACGCCCTGGGCATCGTGACCCGCGAGAGCGTGGCCACCCGACTGGCCGAGTTGGATGCCGAGATCGCCAAAGTGGACAGCACGCTGGCCAATGCGATCCTGGCCGACACCAAAAGGGAGGAGCTGAACGATCAGGTGGGATTGATGCGTCGGAACAAACAACGCATCATCAACCTGCGCACGATCATGGAGCAGGACATCGCTGAGAAAGGCGTGGCCAGTACGTACATGCACGGTGCCGATGATGTGGTGATCAAGGAGTTCCACCTGCCGGTGCATCAGGAAGTGAAGGTGCTGATCCGTAGCCAGGACGTGATCCACAGCGCCTACCTACCACACCTGCGTGCACAGATGAACGCCGTGCCGGGCATGACCACCACCATCAAGATGACGCCGACGATCACCACCGATAGCATGCGGTTGATCACCAAGAACGAGGCATTCGACTTCATCCTGCTGTGCAACAAGATCTGTGGCGCCTCGCACTACAACATGCAGATGCCGTTGGTGGTGACCGATGCCGCTACACATGAGTCCTGGTATGCCGAGGCCATGAAGAAACCATTCCAAACGCCGGCTGCACCGCCTGCACCGCCCGTGGCCGTGCCATTGGATAGCGCCGCCACCGCGGTGGCCGCCACGGTCGGCACCGTCGCACAGGCTCAACCGACGCACTGAACAGTAAGGAATTGACGACCATGGGTGCAACAACCGCACATGCCGCCGCCCACGGGCACCAGGCGCATCATCACGAGGAGAGCTTCATCTCGAAGTACATCTTCACGCAGGATCACAAGATGATCAGCAAGCAGTTCCTCGTCACCGCCATTTTCATGGCCTGGGTGGCGGTGGTCATGTCCTTGCTGTTCCGCCTTCAACTGGCCTGGCCAGGCGAAGGCTTCGCGTTCACCAGCTTCTTCCTGGGCGAGAAGTGGGCCCCCGGTGGCGTGCTCGACCCCAACATGTACCTGGCCCTGGTCACGATCCACGGTACCATCATGGTGTTCTTCGTGCTCACCGGCGGTCTATCGGGCACCTTCGCCAACCTGCTCATACCGTTGCAGATCGGTGCTCGGGACATGGCCAGTGGCTTCATCAACATGTTGTCCTACTGGTTTTTCTTCATGAGCAGCATGGTCATGCTGGCCTCGCTCTTCGTGGAGGGCGGTCCCGCATCGGCAGGTTGGACGGTGTATCCGCCATTGAGCGCACTGCCCAAGGCCATTCCGGGTTCTGGAGCAGGTATGACCTTGTGGTTGGTGAGCATGACGCTCTTCATCGCGAGTTCGCTCATGGGAGGCCTGAACTACGTGGTCACCATCCTGAATCTGCGCACCAAGGGCATGAAGATGACGCGCATGCCACTGACGGTATGGGCCTTGTTCCTCACCGCCGTGGTGGGTATCCTCAGCTTCCCCGTGCTGCTCAGCGCCGCCCTGTTGCTGCTGTTGGATCGTTCGTTGGGCACAAGCTTCTACCTGAGCGACATTCACATCGCCGGTGAAGCATTGGACCACAGCGGTGGCAGCCCCATCCTGTTCCAGCACCTGTTCTGGTTCCTCGGCCACCCCGAGGTGTACATCGTGATCCTGCCTGCGTTCGGGATCACCTCGGAGATCATCTCCACCAACGCCCGCAAGCCCATCTTCGGCTACCGGGCCATGATCGGGTCGCTCTTCGCGATCGCCTTCCTCAGCTTCCTCGTGTGGGGTCACCACATGTTCATCACGGGTATGAACCCCTTCCTGGGTTCGGTGTTCGTGTTCACCACCCTGTTGATCGCGATCCCCTCGGCGGTCAAGGTGTTCAACTACATCACCACCCTCTGGCGGGGCAACATCGTGTTCACGCCGGCCATGTTGTTCAGCATCGGTCTGGTGGCGACGTTCATCGCCGGGGGTCTCACGGGTATCATCCTCGCCGATAGTACGCTGGACATCCAGGTTCACGACACGTACTTCGTGATCGCGCACTTCCATATCGTGATGGGGATGAGCGCCATCTTCGGCATGTTCGCGGGCATCTACCACTGGTTCCCGAAGATGTATGGCAAGATGATGAACACCAAGCTGGGCTACGCCCACTTCTGGATCACCTTCGCCTGTGCCTTCGGTGTGTTCTTCCCCATGCACTTCATCGGCCTGGCCGGAGCACCCCGTCGCTACTACAGCTACAGCGAGTTCCCCATGTTCGATGGCGTGGTGGACCTCAACGTCCTGGTCACCATCTTCGCCATCATCGGGGCCATGGCCCAGTTGATCTTCACGTACAACTTCTTCTACAGCGTGTTCCGCGGCCCGAAGGCCGTGCAGAACCCCTGGAAGAGCAACACGTTGGAGTGGACCACACCGGTGGAGCACATGCACGGGAACTGGCCCGGCCCACTGCCTGTGGTGCATCGCTGGCCGTATGATTACAGCAAGCCGGGTAAGCCCGAGGATTGGGTGAGCCAGATCACCCCATTGGAGGACGGAGAGGAGGAGCATTGATCGGGGTCACTGCTCCGGCAAGACATGGGAATGTCCGCATCTTTGGGTGCGGACATTCGCTTTGTATGCGTGCCCTGGTATTCCTTCTCGCTGTCGGCATGATCGGCATCGCCCGTGGGCAGCTACTGGATAGCATCGCAGGGTTCGCACAGGAGCCTCCACGTCCGATCCTACGCCTGGACCTGCGTGGATCCTTTGTGAGCAACCACAACGTCCGTATCGCGGGGTTCAAATTGGGCTTGGAGCACGCCCGGCGGTTCCAGTATGGCCTTGGATACAACTTCCTCTTCACCAGGGTGGAGCGCGACCGCCTTATCGGTGGTATCGGGGCATGGCCAACGCGACTGCACCTGTTCCATGTGAGCGCGTATGTGGACTATGCCTTCTTCCAACGCGGCCCTTGGGAGGTGCGCATCCCGGTGCAGGTGGGTGTGGGTCGTGGTTCCATCAGGTACCAGGACCCCTCAGGACAGAAGCACGTGCTTTATCGGTCCGGGTTGGTGTTGTACGAACCGGGCATGACCGTGCAATACCGTTTCCTTACCTATTTCGGAGCGACCGCTGGCTGGGGCTTCCGGTTGGTGATGCGCACCCGGCACAGCCTGGATGAACGCCTCACCGCCCCCATCTACACCCTCGGGCTACGGATCTTCTTCGACGATCTGTACAAGGACTTCGTTCGCCCCGAACGCTGATCCGGGCATTCCGTCCCGGTTACCTTTGGGCGCATGTCCGACGGTTTCGATGTACGCAACGAGCAACGCTCCGCCTCCGACAAGGAGATGGAGCAGGTGCTCCGCCCGCGCAAGTTCGGCGAGTTCGCCGGGCAGCAGGCGGTCACGGACAACCTGAAGGTCTTCGTACAGGCGGCCAAGCAGCGTGGCGAGGCCTTGGACCATGTGCTGCTCCATGGGCCACCGGGCCTGGGTAAGACCACCCTTGCGAACATCGTGGCGCAGGAAATGGGGGTGGGCATCCGCATCACCAGCGGCCCGGTGCTCGACAAACCAGCGGACCTGGCCGGGTTGCTCACCAATCTGGAGCCGCACGATGTGCTCTTCATCGACGAGATCCATCGCCTCACCCCGGTGATCGAGGAGTACCTGTACAGCGCCATGGAGGATTACCGGATCGATCTGGTGATCGATGCCGGGCCCAACGCACGTACCGTACAGATCACCCTGAACCCGTTCACCCTGGTGGGGGCCACCACGCGCAGTGGCCTGCTCACTGCACCCCTTCGTGCACGCTTCGGCATCAATAGCCGATTGGATTACTACGATGCGGCCACATTGCAGGGCATCATCAAGCGCAGTGCCGGCCTGCTCAACGTACCCATCGTGGAGGAGGCCGCCGACGAGATCGCCCGCCGCAGCCGGGGAACCCCACGCATCGCCAACGCGCTCTTGCGCCGTGTTCGCGACTTCGCCCAGATCCAGGGGAACGGCACCATCGACCTGGCCATCGCACAACATGCGCTCAAGGCCTTGAACGTGGATGCGCATGGTCTGGATGAGATGGATAACCGCATCCTGGGCGCGATCATCGACAAGTTCAACGGCGGTCCCGTGGGGCTCACCACCGTGGCCACCTCGGTCGGGGAGGAACCGGGCACGATCGAGGAGGTGTATGAGCCCTTCCTGATCATGGAGGGCTACCTGCAGCGCACCCCGCGCGGGAGGCAGGCCACCGAGCGGGCGTACAGGCACCTGGGCCGAGTGCCTACCGTGAAACCGGGTAGTCTGTTCGAGTGAAGGACCGGGCCCCGGATACAGGATGGACCTGAAGGACCGATCCGAGCGGATCAAGGCGAAGGCCCGGGAGTTGGGCTTCCTCGGCTGCGGCATGGCCAAGGCGGAGTTCCTTCCGCAGGAAGCCACGCGCCTTGAACAATGGCTGCACGCGGGCAAGCATGGCCAGATGGGGTACATGGCCAACCATTTCGACCTGCGCACCGATCCACGCCAGTTGGTGCCCGGAGCGAGGAGTGTGATCAGCCTGGCGTACAACTACCACACGCCCGGCAGGCAGGTCGATCCCGAAGCCCCCAAGTTGAGCACTTATGCCTACGGCCGTGACTACCACAAGGTGCTCAAGCAGCGCATGAAACCCTTGATGGCCTATATCACCGAGGAGTTCGGGCAGGTGGCCATGCGCTGTTTCACCGATAGTGCGCCGGTGCTGGAGAAGGCGTGGGCCGAACGTGCCGGTATCGGGTGGCGGGGCAAGCATAGCCTGGTCATCCGCAAAGGCCAAGGCTCGTACTTCTTCCTGGCAGAGATCATCCTGGACCTGGAGCTGGCACCGGATGCGCCCGTGACCGACCACTGCGGTACCTGCCGACGCTGCATCGATGCGTGCCCTACACAGGCCATCACGCCCCATTCGGTGGATGGGGGCCGATGCATCAGCTACCTCACCATCGAGCTGAAGGAGGCGATCCCTACGGAGATGGCCGGCAAGCTCGAGAACTGGGCTTTCGGCTGCGACATCTGCCAGCAGGTGTGCCCCTGGAACCGGTTCAGCACACCACACCACGAGCCACAGTTCCTGCCGCGACCAGCGGTGATGGGGCTGAGCCGGGAGGAATGGCACGGCATGACCGAGGTCGTCTTCGACCGGCTCTTCGAGGGGAGTGCGGTGAAGCGCACGAAATACGCCGGGCTACAGCGCAACCTTCGGTTCCTTCGCGAGGGCCGTTGAATGCCGCCGACCGATCAGGTGCGCATCGTGGTCTGGAACACCTCCATGATCACATCCTTGTAGATGTGGCCAAAGGTGGCCAGGCACCAAGCTTTGAGCACCAACTGGTCATGTTGACCGAGCCAGCGCCGGGCCTTGATGAGTTCTTTTTTGAAGAGCCGCTTATCGAAGCTGACTTTCTGGAGCACTTGTTTGCTGAACTCCATCATCTTCCTTCCCTGGTCCATCATCACGGTTCGGCTTTAGCGAGGTTGAAGGTACAACATCCACAGGCGGCCACCACTGATATTGGTCGAACGGTTATCCACGATCCCGATCGGTGTCGGTTCCCAAGGTCAGGGATCCCGGCCCAGCGCGATCAATGCTGGAATCCACGCTCCTCCGCCTGGATCACCTCGTAGGTGTCGAGGTTGTGGGCGTAGGCGACAAGTGCGCAATGCGCGGGGTTCCAGGCCGGGTCCATCTGGAAATTGGTGTAGTTCAGGGTGATGGTATCGCCTGCGGCAGCGGAGCCCACCACCAAGGGCGCTCCCCAGGCCCCGTTGAGGTTGTCGCGCAGCACGTGGCGGTGTACATAGTTCGGCACGTCGTTCGGTTCGGCCTCGCTATCGTACTGCCAATCCACCACGCTGTCCTCGGTCAGGTAGATCGTCAGGTTGTGGTCGCCTTCGATGGGGTTCAGCACGGCCACCTTCACCTCGGCCGAAACGGTGTGGTCGGTGGCGTTATGCTGCAACTGGCTGAACCAGATGTGCAGGTCGGGTTCCTGCCCCATGGCATCGGCCACCGCACTGGACCAGGCTCCCACGGCCAACGTGATGCTGTTGTTGAAGCGTTTGCGGTTCACCGCCCCGTTAGGCAGGAAGAAGATGCCCAATGCGCTTTCGTACGCATTGCCTGCGGCGGTCCGGAAATCCGTGGCATAACTGCCGTTCGCATTGGGAGGGCTCACGGGTGCCGCGAAGGTCTCGGTGCAATGCACCCCCACCACGATCAGGTCCTCACCGTACACACCATGCAGTTGTTGGGCAACACGGGCGGCCGCTGGGCAGTTGTTGCAGCGGTGGCCGGTGAAGTCCTCCAGAAGCACCTTCCGGGTGACCACTTCGCCACCCGTTCCGCCGCCGTTGTTCGCGCCGGGGGCCACGATGGGGTCGTTCACGCGGTCGCAGGCGGTGGTGAGCAGGATGATGACTAGTGAACCGATGAGCTGGCGCATGACCTTGAGCGTGTTCAGAACGTGGTGGTGACCGAAAGCGACAGGCCGTTGGAGGCGGGCACGGCGCGGCACACACCACCCACACAGAAGATCCCGGCTCTTTGGCGGCCGTAATTCACCTGGAAGCGTGTGCCATGGCGGATGTAACCCACGGACCCCACCGGATAGTGGACCCGTTCGGGTTCCACGGCGGTCTTGCCATCGAGCAGGAAGGTGTTGTCCAGGGTCACGTAGTTGAACTGGTCCATGGCGGCCACGAACCAATGTGGACTGAAGGTGAACTCGGCCAGGGCGGTGGCCCAATTGCCGTGATCCTGGCGGGTATCCAGGTGCTGTAGCTCGAAGCGAACGGAGTTCTTTTCGGAGAAGTTGTGCAGGCCCTCGAGCACGAACATGTCGGCGTACACGGTGTGTTTGCCGGGCTTGCCCTGGATCACATCGATGTCGAACACCAGGTTCAGGTAGGTGAATGCGAACTCCCAGGTGGGACTCACCTTCTTCCGAAGCTCGATGTTGAAGTCGGAGAAGAACTGCCGGTTGCCGGGCTGGAAGAAGCGCGAGGAGTAGCCGAAGTGGCGGGTGGTGTCATCGGCCAGGCCCAGGTGGGTGGTGTCCAGGGCGAAGGCGGTGGAATAGTTCACGGCCAGTTTCGTACCGGTCTTACCGCCCAGCTTGGTACCCTTCTTCCACTTGTAGAAGATCTCGCCCTGAGCGGCCACCTCCCCGTTGGGCTGTGTGGCGTAGGGGTACAGTGTGGCCGGGAGGTTGTAGGTGTGTTGTTTGGTGAGCGGCGGCAGGAAATTGATGTTCAGGTCGAAGGGAGTGGGTGCCGATCGGTCGCTCTGGAAGAACATGTTGTCGATGGAGTGCGCTCCGGCACTGATGCCGAGGCCCTTGACAGAGTAGGTCGCGTTCAGGTGCAGGGCCTGGCCGTCCTTGTAGATGAAGCCATTACGACCACTGGGGTCGTTGATCTTATGGGCATACTCCGTGTAAATGTTCCATTTCGGTGTGGTGTAGTTGAGCCGAAAAGCCCAGGCGCCCACGTTCTCGGGCAACTTCAGCAGGGGGTCGCGGTCCTCTTGGTACTTGCTCACGAAACTGCCACCGATGATGAGGTTGCTGCTGCTGGTCCAGGCGGTATCGAGCAGTTCGGCCAGGCTCACTTCAGCGTCGAACCCGCGCACCAGTCCAACGCCTTTCACCTGGCCATTGTTGAAGCCGAAACGCTGGCGGCCCATCACCGTTTTCAGATGGACCCCACGGTAGGGCATGTACTTCAGGCGGAAGCCGTCCATGGCATTGTCCACGCCGAGGTAGCGCTCCTCATAACTGCGGAACACCAGGCCCTGACCGAACTGTTCGTAGAAGTTGCCGGCCGTTACCTCCAGGTCGCTCACCTTGAACTTGATATAGCGGTAACCTACACCCGAGCCGGTGAAGGGTTGCCCAGCGGGGTAGCCGGCCAGTGCGGGTTCATAGCTCTCCAAGCGCCCACCGGCCTCGAAGTTGCCGTTGGTGTAGATGAGGTTGGCCCAGGCATTGGCCGCAAGCCGTTGGGGAGGCTGTACCGCACCGATGGCCGAATCCTGCCGGTAGAGCTGGGCGTCGGTGCTGAAGTTGCCGTGCAGCTGGCCACCGTCCTGGGCGATCGCGATCGCTGAAAAGGTGGCTGCCCAGAGCGCCAGGCAGTACGAAACGTTCCGGAGCATGGATGAGGTCACTTCTTGGCGACCAGTGCCTTCACCTTGGCGTAGAGTTCGTTCTCGTCGCCAGGTTCATAGTTATTGTGCTGGTAAACGATGTTCCCCGCCCCGTCGATCAGGAAGGTGTGCGGCACGTTGTTCACGTTCAAGGCACGTTTCAGGTCCCCGTTGGGGTCCAGGTACACCTCATAGTCCCAAGCCTGGCCGTTCACGTAGGGGGCCACCCGTGCCATACTGCGGGCATCGTCGATGGAAACGGCGATCAGTTTCACCCCGGTCTCTTCCTGCCAGGTGTCGTACTTCTCGGCAATGGTGCTCAATTCCCGCTTGCAGGGTGCGCACCAGGTGGCCCAGAAGTTCACGATCATGGGCTTGCCGTTGTTGTGGAAGGTCTTGGTGTCCACCTTCTTGCCCTCCATGGTCTGTACCAGGGTGCTGGGCAGTCGGGTCTGTGCGGTGGAAGCGAAGGAGCAGGCCGTGAACAGGGCCAGGGCGAAGAAGGTCCTCATGGGGTTCAAGATAGGAGGTAATTGAAAGGTCAGCGATCGCAGGCAACAGTTGTGCCGGATCGCTGACCTTTTCAATGGGTGTATGGCGCGATGCCCGGCTTAGTGTGCGATGGTGATCTTGCGGGTCGCCGTCATACCGTCCGCCAGGATCTGGAGCGTATAGGTGCCTTGGGCCAACTGCGAGAGATCCAGGGTGGTCGTCTGCTCGCCGGAGGTGAAGCTGCGGGTGCCTTGGAACACCACGGCGCCCAGCAAGTTGGTCACGGTGATGTTCGCCTGGGTGGCGCTGGGCAGGTTCAGGTTCAGGCTCAAACGGCCCGTGGTGGGGTTGGGGAAGAGGGAAAGGCCGTTATCCAGCACGTTCTCGGTCACCGAAGCGGCGATGGAGGTCTTGAACGGTTCCATCTTGGTGTCTTGGAATGAACCTCCGGTGATCACGTTCTGGCCATTCATGCGCAGGCGGAAGTAGCCGTTGCCATAGCTGCAGCAGATGCCATCGCCGGCCGCATCGTAGATCTCGAAGCGGTAGCACTCGTTGTCGTTCAGGGTCCAGTTCTCGGTGTACTCGGTGTTCGCCGCGTAGTTGCCCGCAGGGTCCTGCTCCACCACGTTGCCTGCCTCATTGAAGAGTCTCCAGGTGGTCTCGCTGGGGTAGTTGTCGGTCTTCAACTTCAACTCCACGTTAATGCCGGGCATCACGGTATTGTCCGCGGTCACCGAACCGTTCACACTGTTGTTGGTGGCCTCATCGTCGCTGGTGAGGATGGTGTAGGTGATGTTATTGGAGGCCTGGGTGGGGTTGAAGCTCGCCACGGTGATCTCCTCCAACTCATAGGTATCCAGGTTGCCGGACCAGTTCACAGAGCCCAATACGGTGGTGCCACGCTTGGCTTCCACGGAGGCGCTGGTAATGGGCGCGGTACCGGTGTTCTGAAGGCGCACCTTAAGGTCCACCGGGCTGCCCATACATACCACCTGGCTGTTGATGTTCGGCAGGACCGATGCATCAGCAGGGGAGTCGGCTTCGTACTTGTCGCACTGCTGGCTGGAGGTCCAAAGGGCGGTGGCGCTCACCGGACCCACTTCATAGATCATGCGGTTGGGGCAGATCCGGTAGATGGTGGGGAAGTAACTGATCTCCAACGCGTCGGCGATCGAAGCATTGTCGATGATGGGATAGGGCGTACCTGTCACCCAGTTCCCTTGCGTGGCTGCCGTATTGCCATTCAGGTCGGCAAGGGTGGTCGATCCATCGCCTTCCACGAAGAACACCCGTACCTTGTTGTCGCCAGCAGGACCATGTGTATTGTACAAGTTGGCCAGCGAATGGGTCTCATGGTAGCTCCAGCAGGGGCCACACCAGGTCGCGCTCACGTCCACGAACACGGTATACCCCGAATCGAGCAGGGAGTAGAGGTTATGGCTATTGCCGTTCAGGTCGGTCCCGGTCCAGTCGGGGCAGATGCTGTAATCGGGCATTTGCGCACTGGCCGCGGTAGCCAGCGAAAACGCAGCAGTAAGAAGTAAGGTGTGCTTCATGCGGTCTGAAAGGTGTGTTTGAGTGACTGTCGTTCGGAGGGCATTGCTTCGAGCGTTGCCGAAAGTAGAAGGGTAAGCCCCAGGCTGGGCATCGGCTTCTTCGGTGGATTGGGATCCTACCCGGCCAATAGGGGCGCACGGACCGGCCGACAAAGATGCGGACCCGGCCCGATCGGATTATCTTCGCAACACATCCCACGCGCACCTCCCCATGAGAAAACAGCTCCCCACGCTCGCGGCCCTCTGCCTTCCCACGCTACTGATCGCACAACAGCCGATAGTGACCCTTACCGACGAAGGCGGTAATGTGGTGAATGGGACGGTGGTGCATGCTTTGAGCGGCACATGGGAACTTCGGGACACGGTGAGCCTGTTCGCACAGCTCAACGCGGAATCGGAGCGCACGGTGAACCTACGCCGGTACGAGGTGCAAATGGTGGAGCAATCCAAGAATTTCTACTGCTGGGGCGTGTGCTACACCGCGCAGACCGCAGGTAACATCCCGGTCTGGGAAAGCGCACACCCGGTCTTCATGGGTGCCGGACAAACGGTGGACAACTTCCATGCGTATTACGAATCCCGTGGGTATGCCGGGGCCTCCACTTTCCGCTTCGTTTGGTTCGATGTGGACAACATGAACGACAGTACGTGGGTGGATATCGTATTCGACTCGGCGGTGGGCATGGGTGAGAATAGTGGAGGCGTCCTTGGGTTCGATGCCTACCCGAACCCGGCGCTGGATGCACCGATGACCGTGCGTTTCTCCCTGGACCCATCGGTGGTAGGGGCACAGCTCGTGGTATACAATGCACTGGGCGGCAAAGTGCTGGTGCGGCAGGTGCGCGGGGCCAGTGCCTCGGTGGTGCTGCCCCGGGACGAGTTCCAGCCGGGCGTGTATTTCGCCAACGTGGAGGTCGGAGGCAGAGCCTTGATCACCAAGCGCTTGATCATCGGCGGCCGTTGATCGAGCCGCACAAGCGGTCAGCAAGCGTTCTCATGCCCACCGTAGCAGGGGCTTGGATGCCCTCCACGCCGGGTTGTTGAACCGCCACAGGGTTCGGGTCCACCACGTGGATCGGGGTTCCGGGTGGCAGGGCACGAAGCAGCCCGGCCGCAGGGTATACCTGCAACGAGGTCCCCACCACGATACAACGATCGGCCCGGGACATGAGTCGGGCGGCCTCGGGCAGCAGGGGTACCTCCTCTCCGAACCAAACGATGTGCGGTCGGAGTTGGGATCCCAGCGGGCAGCGGGCGCCCCATGGAAGTGATGGGCCGTTCACCGGGATGACGAGGGAGGGGTCGGCCGTGCTACGGGCGAGCAGGATCTCTCCGTGCAGGTGCAGCACCCGGGTGCTCCCGGCACGTTCGTGGAGGTCGTCGATGTTCTGGGTCACCACATGCACCTCGAAGTGCCGCTCCAGGTCGGCAATGGCGCGGTGAGCGGCATTGGGCTGGGCGGCCAGCACCTGTGCCCGACGCAGGTCGTAGAAATGGAGCACCTTCCGAGGGTCGCGCGACCAGGCTTCGGGGGTGGCCACCTCCTCGATCGGGTACTGTTCCCAAAGCCCATCGGCATCGCGGAAAGTGCGCAGACCGCTCTCGGCGCTCACCCCGGCCCCGCTGAACACAACCAGTCGTTGGTCTCCCATGGTCACATTGCGCCCCTTCGTGGAATAGCTCAGGAGGTTGAAACTACCGCCAAAAGAACGGTGCGCCGATCCATGGAAGCGGTTATTTTCGCGCCTCCTTGTTGGACCTTATCGCAGCGCATCGCCGAACTGTACCCTGGATCTTATTTGAAGCCACCCATCGCGCGGGGACGGGATGATCGATAGCCTGAACGGAACGTTATTGCACGGCGGTATGGACCATGTGGTCCTGGAATGCGGCGGCGTGGGCTACCTGGTCCATGCCCCGGCCACCGTCCTGGCCGAACTCCCGGCGAGTGGCACGGTGCGCCTGTTCGTGCATTACGCCGTTTCGGTGGATGTGCGTTCGGGCCAGAGCGAACATCGGCTGTTCGGCTTCACCGATCGCGAGGATCGCCAGCTTTTCCGCCGACTGATCGAGGTGCAAGGGGTGAGCGCCACGATCGGTATGGCCATCATGGGAGCGCGTCGGGCACAGGAGATCCACACGGCCATCCTGGTGGGCGACGAGACCATGCTGAAGGGGATCAAGGGCATCGGACCGAAGTTGGCGCAGCGGATCATCGCTGAACTGCAAGGGAAATTGGCCGCGGTGCCGATGCCGGGCCGCACGGCGGTGGTCGCCGGGGGCAATACCCTGCGAGCCGAGGCGTTATCGGCACTGACCTCGTTGGGCGTGGACCGTTTGAAGGCCGAACGAGCGATGAACGCGGTATTGCAGGAGCATGGGGGCGATGGACCACCCTTGGAAGAACTCATCCGGCTTACGCTGAAGAACCTCTGACCGGGACCCATGCCACGCCTGCGGACCATACGACCATTGATCGGCGCCCTGTTGCGGCCGGTGGTGGCGATGCTTCTGGCGGTCGGGGCGCTGGATGGTCAAGCGGCCGATCTCGTGTTCGAGGTGCTCCAGCAGCCGGTCGATTCGCCGGTGAACCTGCAATTCCCGATCACCGATCCGCTCACCCCCGGTGCAACGAGCAGTGGTAGCATCAACCTGGGCGATCCGGAGAACATCCAGAACGAGGTGGAGTATGACCCGGAAACAGGGCAGTACATCATGCGCAGCTCGGTGGGCGGGGCCTTTGATTACCGGCCACCCATGAGCATGTCGTTGGAGGAATACCTCAATTACGACATGGAACGCAGCATGGACAACTACTGGTTGGACCGTGTGGAGCAGGACAGTGAGAGCGCGCAGAAGAGCCTGATCCCGACGATCAAGGTGAGGGGTGAGGCCTTCGATCGGATCTTCGGGGGCAACACCATCGATATCAAGCCCCGCGGTTCGGCGGAGGTGATCTTCGGTGTGAACATCAGCAAGACGGAGAACCCACGGATCCCGATCGACCAGCGGCGGATCACCACCTTCAACTTCGACCAGCGCATCCAGCTGAACCTGGTGGGCAACATCGGGGAGAAGCTGAAGATCAACACCAACTACAACACCCAGGCCACCTTCGACTTCGAGAACCAGGTGAAGTTGGACTACACCGGGTACGAGGACGAGATCATCCAGAAGATCGAAGCGGGCAACGTGAGCCTGCCCCTTCGCGGCACCCTGATCCAGGGCAGCCAGAGCCTCTTCGGCCTGAAGACCGAACTGCGTTTCGGAAGGCTCACCGCCACGGCCATCTTCAGCCAGGAGAAAGGGCAGCGCCGCAACGTGCAGACCCAGGGTGGCGCGCAGACCACCGTCTTCGACATCAAGGCCGATGAGTACGAGGCCAACAGGCACTACTTCCTCAGCTACTACTTCCGCGATCGTTACGACCAGGCCCTGCGCACCCTGCCCACGGTGAATAGCGGGGTGATGATCCAACGGATCGAGGTATGGGTGACCAATACCCGACAGGACTTCCAGCAGACGCGCAACTTCGTGGCCTTCACCGATCTGGGCGAGGACGCCACGCCCGCCTCGGTCGCTGCCGGGCACTTCAGCGGCGACATGCCCCCAGGCCTGGTGCAGGACCGCCCCAACTCCACCGTGGCCGATAACAGCGCGAACTCGTTGTACCAGACGGTGAGCCAGGACCCAGGCATCACTGGCTTCGTCAACTCCAGCCAATCGCTGCAAGCCCTCGGTCTGGTGGCGGCGCGGCATTTCGAGAAGGTGGAGAGCGCACGCCTGCTCACGGCCAACGAGTACACGGTGAACCAGCGTCTGGGTTTCATCTCCCTGAACCAGTCGCTGAACAACGACGAGGTACTGGCCGTGGCCTTCCAGTATACCCTCGATGGCCAGACCTACCAGGTGGGGCAATTCGCGCAGGATGGCACCCTCCCCGTGGATGATGGCACCCAACCCCAGCCCGGCGCGCAGCCGCAGGTCGGGCCGCAGGGCACCGAGGCCCTTGTGCTGCGCTTGTTGAAGGCCACCATCACCAACCCGCGCATACCGCTGTGGGACCTGATGATGAAGAACATCTATTCGCTCGGGGCCTTCCAGGTGAACCGGGAGAACTTCAGGCTGGACCTGCTGTACAACAACCCCACCACCGGGGTGGATGTGAACTACATCCCCCGCGCACCGCTCGACCAGATCCCCTTGATCCAGGCACTGGCCATGGACCGCCTCGATCCGAACAACGCGCCCAACCCCGATGGTTGGTTCGACTTCATCGACGGTGCGGCCACCAGTGGGGGGACCATCGAGGCGCAGACCGGGCGTATCTACTTCACCACCCTGGAACCCTTCGGCAGTTACCTGGACCAGAAACTGGTGGGTGTGCCGGACGAGATCAAGCGCACCATCGTGTACCAGCAGCTTTACGACAGCACCAAGACGGCGGCGCAGAACATACCGGAGCTGAACCGGTTCAAGCTGAAAGGGAGTTACCGCAGTGCCAGCAGCGACGTGATCTCGCTCAACTCGGTGAACATCCCACAGGGCTCCGTGGTGGTGACGGCCGGTGGGGTGCGGCTGGTGGAGAACCAGGACTACACGGTCGATTACAACCTGGGCCGGGTGCGCATCCTCAATCAGGGGATCCTCGAGAGCGGAACCCCGGTGAACGTATCGTTGGAGAGCAATTCATTATTCAGCATTCAGACGAAGACCCTTGCGGGTGCGCGGCTGGACTACAAGGTGAACAAGGACCTGGTGTTGGGCGGCACGATCATGAACCTGTATGAACGTCCGCTGACCCAGAAGGTGAACGTGGGCGAGGAGCCGATCCGGAACACCATGGTGGGGGTGGATGCCAACTGGCAGACCAAGTCGCAGTGGATCACCGACATGGTGGACAAGCTGCCGTTCTACGCCACCAAGCAGGAGAGCAATGTGAACGCGAGCATCGAAGGGGCCTACCTGATCCCCGGGCACAGCAAGGCGATCGGCAATGCGGGCACCAGCTACATCGACGATTTCGAGGGCAGTGTGAGCGTGATCGACCTGCGCACGCAGAGCCTTTGGTTCCACAGTGCGGTGCCGCAGGGGCTGCCGTCCCTGTTCCCCGAAGGCGACCTCGTTGGCGACCTGGGTGCGGGCTACCGGCGCGCGCAGCTCTCGTGGTACGTCATCGATCCGCTCTTCTTCCGAAACAACAACCTCACCCCGTCGCACATCAGCAGCAACTCGCAACTGCGCAGCGACAACCGGCAGCGCGAGGTCCTGGAGCAGGAGGTCTTCCCCAACCGGCAATTGGCAGCGGGTACCCCCACGAACATCCCCGTGCTGGATCTGACCTACTATCCGGATGAACGGGGCCCATACAATTATCGGCCTGGTCTCACGGCCACCGGTGGGTTGCCGAACCCGGAGAACAACTGGGCCGGGATCACCCGCCGGATCACCACCACCGATTTCGAGGCCAGCAACATCGAGACGGTGCAGTTCTGGTTGATGGATCCTTTCTTCAACGCCAGCAACAGTGCAGGGGAACCGGCCACCAACGTGAATAGCGTGAACAGCACCGGTGGCGAACTCTACATCGATCTGGGCAACATCAGCGAGGATGTGCTGCGCGATGGACGCAAGGCCTTCGAGAACGGCCTGCCGAACAACGCGAGCGACGTGGCTTCCGTGTACGACGAGACCCCCTGGGGTGTGGTACCGGCCACCCAGAGCGTGGTCAACGCATTCGCCATCACCGAGACCAATAGCAACCGGTATCAGGACGTGGGCCTGGATGGTCTTGGTAGTCCGGCACAACAGCTCGAAGGAAGGAACGAGGCCGCCTTCTTCAGCAGCTACCTGGGTGCGGTGGCGGGATCGGTGACGGATCCGGGTGCTCTGCAAACGATCCAAACGGATCCCTCGAACGACGATTACCGGTTCTTCCGTGGTTCGGCCTACGACGCGCAGCAGGCCGACATCCTCACGCGGTACAAACGATTCAATGCACCGGAAGGGAACTCCGTAACGGACGAGGACTCGCAGGGGGAGGGTTTCCCCACGCAGCAGACCACCCTGCCCACCACCGAGGACATCAACCAGGACCAGAACCTGGGCGAGAGTGAGAGCTACTTCCACTACAGGATCCCGCTGCGCCCGCAGGACATGGTGGTGGGCCGCGGTTTCATCACGGACCGCATCCTGGCCACCGCCAATACGCCCGATGGGCCCAAGCAGGTGTATTGGTATCAGTTCAAGGTGCCCGTGCGGCAGCCGTCGGCCGTGGTGAACGGTATCCAGGACTTCAGGAGCATCCGCTTCATGCGCATGTACCTGCATGGCTGGCAGCAACAGGCCACCCTACGCTTCGCGCGGTTGGAATTCGTGCGTGGCGAATGGCGCAAATACCTGCAGAGCATGGAGACGCCGGGCGAAATACCCGGAGGAGACCCCGACCCGACGGTGTTCCAGATCGCGGCGGTGAACATCGAGGAGAATGGCAACCGCACCCCGATCAACTACGTGCTGCCACCGGGCATCAACAAGGAGGTGGATGTGGCCAGTGCCAACCTGCGGAACCTCAATGAACAATCCCTGCAATACAAGGTGTGCAACCTGCGCGATGGCGATGCGCGTGCGGGTTTCCGCAATGTGCAGTTCGACATCCGGAGCTACAAGAAGCTGCGCATGTACATCCATGCGGAGGGTAGTGACCCGAACGACCCGCTGGAATATGGCGACGCCTCTGTATTCGTCCGCCTGGGCAACGACTTCGACCAGAACTATTACGAGTACGAGGTGCCCGTGACGCCATCGACCTTCTTCAACCGCGACCCGTACAACGTGTGGCCGGAGAAGAACGACGTGATCATCGAGTTCGCCAAGCTGAACGACCTGAAGATCGAACGCGACCAGAGCGGCACGGCACGCAACATCCGGTACCAGGGGAATGATGGCGACCGCCGCCTCTTCATCAAGGGCAGTCCGAACCTGAGCCAGATGCGTACCATCATGATCGGTGTGCGCAACCCCAAGCGCGAAGGGGAGGAGATGAACCCGTGGACCCAGGACGATGGCCTCTCGAAATGCCTGGAGGTGTGGGTGAACGAACTGCGGTTGACCGATTTCGACCAGAGCGGTGGATGGGCGGCACTGGCACGGGTGAACGCCACCCTGGCCGATCTGGGCAACGTGAGCGTGGCGGGCAATTACAGCACACCGTTCTGGGGGAGCATCGACAAGAAGGTGAGTGAGCGACAGCGCGAGACCAAGTACGGGGTTGACGTGAGCGCCAACCTGGAGATGGGCAAATTCCTGCCGGAGGAGTCGAAGGTGAAGGTGCCCTTATACCTGGGCTATTCCGAGCAGATCAGCAACCCGCAGTTCGATCCGTTGAGCCCCGACATCACCTTCGATGAGGCCACCCGCGCCCTGACAAGGGAGCAGCGCAAGGAACGGTTGAAGCAGTCGCGCACCTACACACGGCGGCGGAGCATCAACCTCACCAACGTGCGCAAGGAGCGGGGCCAGGGGAGCAAGGAACAGTTCTTCGATGTGGAGAACCTGAGCTTCAATTACGCTTACAGCGATCAGGAGTATTACGACGTGAACACGGCCTACGAGAACACGCGCACCTACCGCGGCTCCATCGCCTACCTGCATGCGCCCAAGCCTCGTCCGCTCGAGCCCTTCGCGGGGATCGGCCTGGTGAGCAAGAGCAAATGGCTGCGCCTGCTGAAGGACTTCAACGTGAACCTGGGCTTCAAGCAGATCAGCATGCGCACCAGTGTGGACCGCATGTACCTCGAACGGCTCGTGCGGCCCAACCCGGACATCGAGACCCTGCCACCGCGGCCCACATACAACAAGAACTTCAACTGGAACAGCCAGTATGGCTTCCGCTACGAGATCACCAAGTCGTTGAAGGTGGATTTCAACGCGAACAACATGGCCTTCATCGGGGAGACCCCCGGCCGGGTGAACAGCAAGGACCGCGATGAGTACAGCCTGTGGAAGGACAGCGTGCTCAGCAGCATCCGCAACTGGGGAGAACCCACGCGCTACGACCATACGATGGCGGTGACCTACACCCTGCCATTGGATAAGTTCCCGCTTACGGATTGGGTGACGGTGAACACCGGCTACACGGCGGGTTATCAGTGGGACCGGGCCCCGCTCACGCAGGACACCCTGGGCGCCACGGTGCAGAATTCGCAGAACATCTCGGTGAACGGGCAATTGAACTTCGTGAACCTGTACAACAAGTCGAAGTACCTCAAGAAGATCAACGACAAGGGGAAGGGCCGTGGCAGCCCGGGCAAAGGTGGCCGTAGCACACCGGCCAAGGCGGACACCACCGGGAAGAAGGAACCGAAGCTCAAGATCGATCCATTGGAGGGCCTGGCGCGCGTGCTGATGACCTTGCGGAACGGCACGATCACCTACAGCCAGACATCGGGCATCCTGTTGCCGGGTTATGCACCGCGCACGAACATCATCGGGATGGACAACTTCGGTGCGCCGGGCTTCGGCTTCGTCATGGGCCAGCAGAACCATGATCTGAGCGGCGATATCGTGCGGGACTTCGCATCGGATGCCGCGCGACAGGGCTGGTTGGTGCAGACACCATCCATCTTCAACCCGTACAACAACACACGCAACGAGAACATCAACGCCCGCCTCAGCCTGGAGCCCTTCCGCGGCATGCGGATCGAGATGATGGCCAACCGCACCAAGGCGGATAACCGCACCAGTTTCTTCCGTTACAACAGGGACGAAGCGCGTTACGTGAACGACAGTCCACGCGACCAGGGCAGTTTCAGCGTGAGCATGCTCAACTGGCGCACCGCCTTCTCGCGGGACGATGAGAACTTCGTGAACCAGGTGTTCCAGGACATGTTGGCCAACCGGCCGACGGTGAGCGCGCGCTTCGCACAGCTCACCGGTGCCGCGATCGATCCGGAAACGGGTTATGCCGATGGGTATGGCCCTACGCAGCAGGATGTGGTGGTGGCCTCCTTCCTCGCGGCCTACACGGGCAAGAGCGCCGAGAACGTGAAGCTCGATCCGCTAAGCCTGATCCCGGCGCCGAACTGGGATGTGACATACGACGGATTGACCAAGTTGCCGCTCTTCGACAAGTGGTTCCGCACCTTCACGGTGAAGAACAGCTACCGCAGCACCTTCAACGTGGGGAATTACCAGACCAACCTGCTGTACGTGGAGGGTGCCGGAGTGCGCGATCTCTCGGAGAACTTCCTTCCACGGAAACAGATCGCTGTGGTCACCATCCAGGAGGTCATGCGCCCACTGCTGGGCTTTGATGGTACACTGAAGAACAGCCTGCTCGCCAAGTTCGAGTACAACCGCGACCGCAACCTCAGCCTCAGCCTCACCAACAATCAGGTGACCGAGGTGCGTGGCAAGGAATTCGTGATCGGTACCGGATACCGATTGAAGGATGTGAAATTCCCGTTCAGCATCGGTGGCACCACCCCGAAGAGCGACCTGAACCTGCGGGTGGATCTGAGCCTGCGCGAGAACGTCACGGTGATCCGCAAGGTGCAGGAGGAGCAGAACCAGCCCACCGCCGGGCAGAACATCATCTCGATCAAGACCAGTGCCGATTACGTGATCAATGAACGGCTGAACGTAAGGGCCTTCTATGAGCGGGTGATCAACACGCCGGTGATCTCCACCTCCTTCCCAAGCGCGAACACCAACGCGGGGATCAGCCTGCGGTTCACCCTGGCCCAATGATCGGGTGGTGGAGCAGGCCGACCCTGGCGCGGATCGGCCCACGATGACCAGCGTTTGTGACGATCAGGTCCGATACACGTACATTCGCCACCACATCACTCGTTCCCCATCGATCATGAACATCCCGGCCGAACTGCGCTACAGCAAGGACCACGAATGGGTCCGCATTGAAGGCGATATCGCCACCATCGGCATCACCGAATTCGCCCAAGGGGAGCTCGGTGATATCGTCTTCATCGACATCAACACCGTAGGACAGGAGCTGGCACACGAGGCGGTGTTCGGCACGGTGGAAGCGGTGAAGACCGTGAGCGACCTGTTCATGCCCGTGAGCGGCACCATCACCGAACTCAACCCCGGATTGGCCGATGATCCGGCGGCAGTGAACACCGATCCCTATGGGAAGGGTTGGATGGTGAAAGTGAAGCTGAGCGCCCCCGGCGAAGAAGCGAACCTGCTCACCGCCGATCAGTACAAGGCACTGGTAGGCGCCTGAGTGTGATGACGCGGTACCTGCGCCTGGCCATCGCCTGGGCGCTGTTGATCGCCTTCCTGTGCCTTACACCCGGCAAGAACCTGCCGCAATGGGAATGGGCCGATCTGCTGAGCGTGGACAAGGTGGTCCACATGCTCATGTTCGGGGTATTCAGCTACCTGATGGCCCGCGGCCTGCGCGAGAAGGGATGGCCGGATCCCCGGAGCCTTTTGGTTGCCGGTGGCCTGTCGCTGGGATACGGCGCGTTGATGGAAGTGTTACAGGAAACCCCGGGGCTGGGCCGCAATGGGGACGTGGTGGACCTCACAGCGAACACCATTGGTGCGGTAGCGGGGGCGTATCTGGTCCATCGTGCATGGGCCAAGGCCCGTGTGGGCGCATAGCGGTGGCGGAACGGTAACTTGCGCTCCATGCCGGCACGGCCCGGCGTTCTACCATGGCCATGAGAACAGCGACCTCGATCCTTCGGATGCCCGATCCGCGTGTCACGCCCACCATCGACCAAGTGGGTATCGAAGAGCGCGTGGCCCGCATCAAGGCACGCAGCATCAAGAAAGAGACGAAGGTGCAGGGCATGAGGCTGGCGTTGAGCATGATCGACCTCACCACGCTGGAAGGGGCGGACACGCCGAGCAAGGTGCAGCAGCTCTGCTACAAAGGCATTCACCTGCACGACCAGCTGCCGGGTCTGCCCACCGTTGCCGCCATCTGCGTGTACCCTTCGATGGTGAAGGTGGCGAAGAAGGCGCTCGGCGACAGCGGCGTGAAAGTGGCGAGCGTTTCCACGGCCTTCCCCAGTGGCCAGGCCCCGCGCAATGTGAAGATCACCGACACGAAGTTCGCGGTGAGCGAAGGTGCCGATGAGATCGACATGGTGATCAGTCGCGGTCGCTTCCACAGCGGCGACTACGGCTTCGTTTTCGACGAGATCGCCGCGATCAAGGAGGCGTGTGGTGATGCCCGGTTGAAGGTGATCCTGGAAACGGGCGAGCTCGGCACCTACGACAAGGTGCGCTTGGCCAGCGACATCGCCATCGCGGCCGGCGCCGACTTCATCAAGACCAGCACGGGCAAGATCAATCCCGCAGCCACCATGGAGGTGACCTTGGTGATGCTGCACGCCATCCGCGACCATTACCTGAAGACCGGTCGAATGATCGCCATGAAGCCTGCCGGCGGCATCCGTAAGAGCAAGGAGGCGCTGCACTACTTGATGATGGTAAAGGAGGAACTGGGCGGGGAATGGCTCGATCCGCACTGGTTCCGCTTCGGGGCGAGCAGCTTGGCGAACGACATCCTGATGCAGCTGCAGAAGGAGGCCGACGGCCACTACCAGAGCGCGGACTACTTCAGCGTGGACTGAGGCCTACCACGCCGCTCATGCCCGCTCGGGGAGCACGAGCAGTGGCGTGATGGTGTGCAGCGCCATGCGCTTGGCCTTGCTGCCGCTGAACAGCCGCTGCCAGAAGCTCTTCCTGCGGTGGATCACCGCCACCAGCTGGATGCGCCCTTGCTTCGCCAGGTCGTTCAACTCGTTGACCACGCTGGTGCCCTGCACGGTGACGAACGAATGGGGAGTGTCGGCGAACAATGCGCCCAACGCACGACGGTCGATGCGCGCATCGGAGCCCACGGCTTTGTCGCGCACGTGGGCCACCACCACCTCGGCGTTAATGTGCCGTGCCAGCGCGATCAGCGGCGCGACCGTGGAGCGGGTCACCGGCCCACCATCGATCGCGAGCATGATCCGGGTGATGCGCGCCGGATGCCATTGGGAGGGCACCGCGATCACAGGAATATCGGAACCCATCACCAACGCCGAGGTGTTGCGGCCCACCAGCCCGTAGTTGCCCTCGCCCTGGGTGCCCATCACGACCAGGTCGCCCCTGCCCTTCCCGGCAAGACCGTTGAGCACATCCACCAGTTGCAAGGGCGAGTGGCGCTTGGCCAGCACCACGCCAGGTGCATGCCTGCGGCAACGGCGCTCGAACCGCCGCAGCTTGTTCACCGCCTCGCGTCCGGTATCCATGGTGCGCACCAATGGGTGGCGGTAGGCGGTCTTCAGGTAGGTGTGGACCAGCGTGTAGCGGACATCCTTCGTTCCGAACAGATCGAAGGCGAGCCGGGCCGCACTGAATGAAGTGTCGCTGCCGTCGGTGGGGAGGAGGATGTGGTTCATGATGGGCGAAGGTGGCTCACGCTGCAAGGAAGCGCATCGCGGTACGTCGGGGACTGATCCCCGTCACCTATCGAGTTGCGGAACGCAGGTCGTTCATCGAAGTGTCCTGGCCAATGGTCGGTCGGGGATCTCCGGGAAGTCATGCGACCCGAGGATCGGACCATGCGGCGCGGATCACTCCTTCAGCCACAACAGCCCTCGTGCCCTGCCGGGGCTCCCAAGCGATCTCATGCGCATACGAACCTCTTGCGAGGGGGCGCCGGTGCGGCGGTCCTCCACGCACGTCCGGCTCCGCCCGTGATGCGCGGGATCGAAGGCTCCGGCCTTCGATCCCGCACACGGGAACACGATCACTTCTTCGCCTCGCCCGGAGCGGGCATCATGCCCAGTTGCTCCATCATCTTCATCTCCTCCATATAGCCCCAGTGCTCCACCGCTTTGCCGTTCGCGAAACGGAGGATGTCCACACTGTACACATCGATCGGCTTGTTGCTGGCGGGCATGCCTTCGCCCATCGGACCGCTGTTCACGGCCTTCCATTTGTAATGTGCCACCACGCGGTCGCCCTCGGCGGTCATCGTCATGTCCTCCACCTTGCTCTGGGTGAAGGTTGTACTAGACATGGTGATCATGTCCTTCAAGGCTTGAATGCCCGTGGAGGTGACCCCTGGAATGGGGTTGTGGGTCACGAAATCCTCCGCCACGACCTCCTCCAGGCCGTCGGTCTTGCCGGCCATCCATAGGTCGTAGAAGCGTTGGGTGGCTTTCTTCATCTGTTCCACGGTGGCCTTGCTGGCGCTGTCGGCCGCCATCATGGCCTTGTGTTCGGCCATCATCTTTTCGTGCTCCGGGTTGGAGCCACCACCGCAGGCAACGAGCATCGCCAGCGGGAAACCGAGCAGAAAGTGCTTGTTCATCGGGTTGTGGGTTTGGTGAAAGTGAACGAAAGCTATCTGCTCCCACGCGATCGGCCAAACGCGATCCCCTCTGGGCGATGGGCGGCACGAGGCTTCGCCCCTCCACCCGATGCCTGCCGCGCCATAGCGCGCGCAGCCCTGTGTTCGAGTCGGCGTGATGCGGAGATCGCGCGTTTGATACCTTGCCGGGCGTGCAAGGCGAGTTCGTTCCAAAGCTGATCACGCTCTGGCGTGCGGGGATCGTGCGGCGTCGGCTGCGCAAGGACATCCTGGCGGGCGTGATCGTCGGCATCGTAGCCCTGCCGCTGGCCATCGCCTTCGGCATCGCATCGGGCGTCACTCCGGAGAAGGGGCTCATCACGGCCGTAATCGCTGGCTTCACCATCAGTGCCTTCGGTGGCAGCCGCGTGCAGATCGGCGGGCCCACCGGCGCCTTCATCGTCATCGTGTACGGCATCGTGCAGAAGCACGGCGTGGAAGGGCTGACCATCGCCACCTTCATGGCCGGGGCGCTCATCCTGCTCATGGGCCTGCTGCGCTTCGGCCAGTTGCTGAAGTACTTCCCGCACACGCTGGTGGTGGGCTTCACCTCCGGTATCGCCGTGATCATCTTCTCCTCGCAGGTGAAGGACCTGCTGGGCCTGGAGATGGGTGCCGTGCCGTCGGATTTCCTGGAGAAATGGACGGCCTACGCCGGGCGGTTCGCCACGGTGAACCCTTGGGCCCTGGCCATCGGTATCGCGACGGTGCTGATCGTGGTGTTCTCCACGAAGGTCACGCGGTTGCTGCCCGGTCCCATGGTGGCGATCCTGCTTACCACGGCGGCGGTGGCGATCTTCCAACTGCCCGTCACCACCATCGAGCAGCAGTTCGGCGCCATCCCCCGTGCATTGCCCACGCCCGCTTTCTACGCGGTGAGCCTGGGCACCCTGCGCGAATTGATCCAGCCCGCGCTGGCCATCGCGCTGCTGGGGTCCATCGAATCGCTGCTCTCGGCCGTGGTGGCCGACGGCATGATCGGCGGCCGACACCGGAGCAACATGGAGCTGGTGGCCCAGGGCGGCGCGAACATGCTGTCGGCGCTCTTCGGCGGCATCCCCGCCACGGACGCCATCGCGCGCACGGCCACCAACGTGAAGAACGGCGGGCGCACGCCGGTCGCCGGCATCGTCCACGCGATCACCTTGCTGGTGATCATGCTGGCCGCTGCGCCGCTGGCGGGCATGATCCCGCTGGCCTGCCTGGCGGGCATCCTGTTGGTGGTGGCCTACAACATGAGCGAGTGGCGCAGCTTCCTCGTCGCGCTGAAAGGCAACCGTTACGATGCGGCGGTGCTGCTGGTCACCTTCCTGCTCACGGTGGTCTTCGACCTGGTGATCGCCATCGAGGTGGGCATGGTGCTGGCCGCCTTCCTGTTCATGAAGCGCATGAGCGACATCACCGACATGAAGCCCGTGCTGGGCGCGGCGAACGGCGAGGAGCACTTGTTCGACGAGGAAGTGGGTGCGCTGCCCGGGCATGTGCTGCTCTTCGAGATCAGCGGGCCGCTCTTCTTCGGCGCGGCGCAGAAATTCCGGGACGTGCTGGGCGAGATCAACGACCGGCACCGGGTGGTGGTGCTGCGCATGCGCCAGGTACCGCTGGTCGACGCCACGGGCCTGCACCGGCTCGGGGGCATCGTGAAGCACTTGCAGGCGCACCGGCGCAAGGTTTACCTCGTCGATATCGATCCCCGTGTGCGCGAGGAACTGGCCGGACAGGAATGGCTGCGGGACGGGATGATCCAGCCCTCGCTGGCCGAGGCGATCAAGATGGCGGACTTATCGTGATCCGGGACCTACCTTGGCCCAACGCGGTGCTCCATTGCGTTGTGGCGAACTATGAATGTCCAGGTCCAAGAGTAAGCCCGCAGAGTGGCCCTCGCCCCCGCCCCCGGATCCGCTGATCACGTCAAGATCAACGGGCAATACGAGCTCTTCATCAACGGCAAGTGGCAGAAGCCGAAGAGCGGCAAGTACTTCGACACCATCAACCCCGCCAACGAGAAGGTGCTCGCCCGTATCGCCGAGGCCAACGACGCCATCGCGAGAACTCGTGGTACTTTTACGGATATTGCATCCATGATCAGAGCACTCCTCCAGCCCTTGCGGTCCGCGTTGTTCTTCTTGTCCGTTCTGGCCACGATGGCCGCACAGGCCCAAGGCGGCGGCTGCTCCATCACGCTGCTTTCCGCGGATACCACCGACGCACAGGCGTTTTGTGCCGATCCGGTCAATGTCACCATCGATCCGGTCGTGTACATGATCGAGGGAACCGGTTTACAAGTGACAGGTCTTCCGCCCGGTGTGGTCAGCACGTTCGCGAACGACACGCTCACCCTTACTGGTACGATCACCACCACAGGTGTTTGGTATCCGGATATCACGTTGAACGAAGGATGCTCGGCAGACCTGTACTTCAGTGTTTCGCAGAGCGTTGATCCAGGATTTTCCTGCACGGTGGTGGGGGACAGCATCGTGGTGAGTTGGCCAGGTCTGGATGCGCCGACGCAGCAGGACGGCACCATGTTCCTGTTCTGGACCGATGGCGTGGACCTGCTCGGCCAAACCGTGTACTTCCTGCCTTGTCCTGGTTCCCTCACTGTTGGTGGTCTTCCAGCCAATACGCCCATCACGTTCTCCATGTCCCTTGTATCGGGTATGCCCAATTGCTTGGAACAAGGCGCTGCAACCACCTGCACGATCATCAGCACAGGCATCGGTGATCCCGGGGCGGATGAATTTCTTGTGCGCGCCGTGCCTCGTGGCGATGTGCTCGAGCTGTCGTCTTCGGTCGCGCTCCACGACCTGCGCATCTACGACATGCTCGGTGGCCTTGTCTTGTCGCACAGGATGAACGCACGGATAGCCAACGTTCCCATCGGCTGCGTGGCACCGGGAGCCTATGTGCTTCGTGTGGTCGATGCTGATGGTCGCGTGTCCGCGCAGCGCTTCGTGAAGGAGTGAGCGCGCGGGGCCCGCTATCTTCGTTGCATGGCCAAGACGAAGATGATCTCCTGGAAACTCGCTCCAGCCATTGAGAGCAAGGACCACGTCCGCATCGAGAGGTCAGGTGGAGTGGGGTTTCTGAACCTATCGTTCACGTGACATTTCGGCAAGCAGGGACTGAAGCTCTCGCGACGTGATCGTTCCCTGTTCGGACTTGTCGTAGATCGTCAACAGGCGCACCTCCTTCTGAACATGCACCACGCAGGTGATCACTCTTGCACCTCCAGACTTTCCGCCACCTTTTTACTTGATCGCCAGTCTGATCTTGTAGCAACGTTTGCCGATCGGGGTGCCCTGCTCAGGTTCCCTTTCGAGTAGGGCCACCAGTTCGAGGAGTTCATCCTTCAGAGAAGCGTATTTCTTCACTAACCGCTTCGCCTTCTTCTGGAAGGTGGGCGAAACACAGACCTTAAAGCCCATGCAGGAACTCGCGTGCGGGTTGGAATTTTTTCCTGCCCGTGACGTGGTCATTGGCCTCCTTCAGTGCCTGGCGGAGTTCCGCTACGAATTTTTTCTCCTTCGCAGTGCGTGGTCGCTTGATCCCGGCTTTGCGTTTCGCGGACTTGTTGGGGCTGGCCTCGGCGCGCTCGATCTCCACCCCGCCTATCTTCAGCAGCAACTCAGCCATCTCCTTCTCCTTCTTTTGGTCGCGGATGTCGATGATGAGGCACGCCATGATCCTGCAAATCTACGGCGAAGCCCAGCTATCTTCGACCCTCGCCTTCGCCCTTCTGGCTTCGGCGTACAATGCATGGCCAAGAAGAAAGCGACCATCGACTGGCAACTCGCCCCCGCCCCCGAATCCGCTGATCACGTCAAGATCAACGGGCAATACGAGCTCTTCATCAACGGCAAGTGGCAGAAGCCGAAGAGCGGCAAGTACTTCGACACCATCAACCCCGCCAATGAGCAGAAGCTGGCCCGCATCGCTGAGGCCAACGAAGCCGATGTGGACGCCGCCGTGAAAGCCGCACGCAAGGCCTACGATACCGTATGGTCGAAGATGCCTGCGAGCGAACGCGCCAAGTACATCTACCGCATCGCTCGCTTGTTGCAGGAGAAGGCCCGCGAGTTCGCCGTGATCGAAAGCATGGACGGCGGCAAGGCCATCCGCGAAAGCCGCGACGTGGACGTGCCGCTCGCCGCCGCGCACTTCTTCTACTACGCCGGTTGGGCCGATAAGATCAACTATGCGTTCCCGGGCAAGAGCGTGTCACCGCTTGGCGTCGCCGGGCAGGTCATCCCCTGGAACTTCCCGCTGCTCATGGCCGCGTGGAAGCTCGCCCCCGCGCTCGCCTGCGGCAACACCGTGGTGCTGAAGCCCGCCGAGACCACCCCGCTCACCGCGCTCAAGCTCGCTGAGCTGCTGCAAGAGGCCGAGCTCCCCGATGGCGTCGTCAACATCGTCACCGGTGCGGGTGCCACGGGTGCGGCGGTGGTGAACCATCCCGACGTGAACAAGATCGCCTTCACCGGAAGCACCAATGTGGGCAAGCTTATTCAGCGTGCCACCGCGGGCACGGGCAAGAAGCTCACCCTCGAGCTCGGCGGCAAGGCGGCCAACATCATCTTCGCCGACGCCACCATCGACCAGGCCGTGGAGGGCATCATCAACGGCATCTACTTCAACCAGGGCCACGTATGCTGTGCGGGCAGCCGCCTTTACGTGGAGGAAAGCGTGCACGACGAGGTGGTGCGCAAGCTCAAGCACCGCATGAAGAGCCTGGTGGTGGGCGACCCGCTGGACAAGAACACCGACATCGGCGCCATCAACAGCCGCGAGCAGCTCGGCACCATCAACAAGTACATCAAGCTGGGCCAGACCGAAGGCGCCGACATGTACCAGAGCACCTGTGAACTGCCCGGCAAAGGCTTCTGGTGCCGTCCCACGCTCTTCACCAACGTGGCGCAAAGCGCGCGCATCGCGCAGGAGGAGATCTTCGGCCCCGTGCTCGCCATCCAGACCTTCCGCACCGTGGACGAGGTGATCCAAAAGGCCAACAACACGCCCTACGGCCTCAGCGCCGGCGTGTGGACGGACAAGGGCAGCAAGATCTTCAACCTCACCAGCAAGCTCCGCGCGGGCGTGATCTGGGCCAACACCTTCAACAAGTTCGATCCCACCTCACCCTTCGGCGGCTACAAGGAAAGCGGGTATGGACGGGAAGGCGGGGTGCATGGGTTGGGGGCGTATTTGAATTTGAGTTGATGGTTCGGATCCCCTCGCCATGAACTACCTCCGAGCATCCCGAAGGGTTGGTTGAGGGCCGGAGGCTCAAGCCCAACATGGGCGGTCGGTCGTTTTTTCAGCGGGCCGCATGTGCGTAGCTTTGGTGGGGATCGGCGAACCCCGCCGGGCCAGTTGAGTGAATACGCGAATGAGCAAGACACTGTCCAGATCGATCATCAAGGCCGACCTGAACGGCCACGGCACCAATGGTGCTGCCAGGAAAGCCGACCGCCTCCCCGTGATGAAGACCTACAAGATCTACATCGGCGGCAAGTTCCCGCGCACCGAGAGCGGTAGGTACTACCAGCCCACGGGTACTGATGGCAAGCCCTTGGCCAACGTTTGCCGCGGCAGCCGCAAGGACGTACGCGATGCCGTGGTGGCCGCGCGCGGTGCTGTGGGTGGTTGGGCTTCGCGCAGTGCATTCAATCGGGGGCAGATCCTTTACCGCATCGGCGAGATGCTGGAGGGCCGCAGCGCGCAGTTCGTGCATGAGCTGGTGCTGCATGGGGCCACGCAGAAGCAGGCCGAGGCCGAGGTGGCCCTGGCGATCGACCGCTGGATCCACTACGCCGGCTGGTGCGACAAGTATCAGGCGCTCTTCAGCAGCGTGAACCCGGTGAACACCTCGCACTTCAACTTCAGTGTGCTGGAGCCCACCGGCGTGGTGGGCATCATGAGCGGCGGGAGCAATGGCCTGTTGGAACTGGTCTCACTGATCGCCCCGGTGATCGCGGGCGGCAACACCTGTGTGGTGGTGGCCAGCGAGAAGCATCCACTGCCCGCAGTGACCTTCACGGAAGTGCTCGCCACCAGCGACCTGCCCGGCGGCGTGGTGAACCTGCTCACCGGCTTCCGCAGCGAACTGCTCAAGCCGCTGGTGTCGCACATGGACATCAACGCCGTGGTGTGCGCACAACCCACGAAGGAGGAGCGGCAGATGCTGGACACCGAGGCCGCCGCGAACATGAAGCGCGTGGTGGTGCCCAAGGTGAAGGACTGGTCCACGACGGAGGGCCAAAGCCCGTACCTCATCCTGGACACCCAAGAGGTGAAGACCACCTGGCACCCGATCGAACGCGGGCAGGGCGGGGGTGGAGGGTATTGAACGTTATCTTTGAGATACTCGACCATGACCACGATCGTCAAACGCACGACTACCCGAAAGGAGCTGACCGCCCTTCTGAAAGGGAAGCAGCGAAGGCGCAGGAAGAAGGGTGTGGATGTGAAGAGCTTTGCGGGCAAGCTCAAGTTGGAGGGCGATCCGCTGGAGATCCAGAAGCGAATGCGCGATGGATGGAAGTAGGCTGTTGGTCGATACCAACATCATTCTCTATGCGCTGAAGGTGATAAAGCGCTGACCGATCTTATTGATGGACAAGAACTTTTCATCTCCTTCGTAACCCGTATCGAGTTGCTGAGTTTCCCGAAGATCGATGCGGCCGGTGTCGAGCTTATCGAGCGTTTCCTGCAACAGGTTCCAGTGGTCGAGAGCAGTCCGGTGATCAACGCGGATGCGATCTACTTGCGACGCAAGTCGGGACTCGAAGTGCCCGATGCCATCATTGCAGCAAGTGCGCGTTTCCTTGGCGTTCGATTGATGACCGTCGACAAGGATTTCAAGAAGGTCGAAGAGGAGTTGGATCTTTTGCTGTACACGAAATGAACCCATGGCTTCGAACCACTGTCAATACACCCCGGAAGTGAAGACCACCTGGCACCCGATCGAACGCGGGCAGGGTGGGGGTGGAGGGTATTGACGGACCATGCGGTTCCTCAAGTGGCTCCTGCTTGGTACGATCACATTGCTGGTCGGGGGTTGGATGTGCCGAGGACCGTTGTTCCGAAGTATCGTTCGCTATCATGTGGTTGGTGAGCGAGCGGCCATCAAGAAGGACGGCGCACCGGGATCGGTGGCCGCGAAGGTGGATGGCATCCTCCAAGCGGCACTGGACACCACGGCGGACCGCCTTCATTTCAGCACGGGCCGAGTGACGAGCGATCCACGGGAGCTCGTTCCTGGAAGTGCGGCGAATTGCATCGGCTATGCGGCACTGTTCGCCGCGCTTGTTGAAGAAGACCTGGCTCGCGCCGAGCTGGCGGATCGGTATGCTGTACAGCAGGTCGTCAGTAAGCTCCACATCGGTTCATGGAACATGCATTCCCTGTTCGATGACCCGTTCTGGAAGGATCACGACATCGTACGCATCACGGACAAAGCGACCGGCACGACGATCCTGATCGATCCCGTCCTGTATGATGTGGCCGGGATCGATCGCGTGCAAGGCGGGCCGTGACCTCGGGGGCAACGGTCCTGCCCATCGCATCGCGACCTTTGTTGCATGGGGACGAATGAACGCACCGGTTCCGGACCGGTCCCGCTGCCCGCGTATTTCGGCGCCAGCTCCAAGGCGGATGTTTTCTTGCATCCGTACACGAACGGCGGTAGGCCCATCCGCACGCAGGTGGTGCTTACGCATCACTTGCTGTGCCTGGTACAGGAAGGAGAGAAAGAAGTGATCGTGGCTGGCCACCGCGAACTGGATGCCATCAACGAACCCGTGCCAGAAGCGGTCAAACGGTACGAGAAGGGCAACAGCATGGGTGCGACGGTGACGCGTTGCGAAGCGCTGCGTCCACTGGGCTTCACCCGGAGGGGCGATCCGCAACGCCTCTCCGAAGTGGTGATCGAACTGAATGAACGCGGCAAGGACGTGCTGTTGGTGTTGATGCATGAACGGCTGCCGGACGGCAACGACCTGCTCGGTGTCTCCGGTGGCTGGCACACGCACCTCGACATCCTGGTGGAGCATTTGAACGGCCGCGAGCACCGGGATCTCGGAGTTCGCATGTGAAGCTGCGCATCGACTACGAATTGCGGCTGAAGGCTGGTGAGCAGGAACATACGGGCCACACCTTCCTTTGTGCCATTGATCCGATCCAACGGAGCGGCTCCGAGAAGCGTGAGCTCGGCGCGGCCCGGTGCTTGTTGTGATGCGCCTTAGGCTCCGCACTGCGCCTTGGCCGCCATCAACGAGGCGGTGCTCCACGCTTTTTCCAACTCGTAACGGTATCTTCATGCCCCCAAGTCAACATCCATGGCCACCCACCCACTCCTCATTGGCATCCTCACGTGCTGTTCTGCGTGGTTCATCCCCACCTTGGCAGTGGCCCAGACCCGATCTCCTGATGCGATCGAGGTGACCTTCACGCCGAGCACCACCGAGGCAGAGCTGTTGTTGATCAAGGACCGTGTGAAGGCGAAGGGACTCGACCTGACCTACACCGACCTTCGTTACGACCAGGGACTCTTGCGGTCATTGGCATTCAAGTTGGTGACGGACCAGGGCGAAGGGACCGCGAAGGGAGAGATCCGTGCGGAAGAACGCTTCGGGTTCTATTACGACCCCACACCACAGGGAGGGGTGAAGCTGATCGTGGGGCCACTTCCCACCTGGTGAATGGAGGCCGAGCCAAGGAGTTCCGACCTCCATCCGGGTTCATTCCGGTTGTTATGGAGCTGATCACCTGGCGTGATCTCGAACGAGTGGTACTCTGTGCGGGTACGGTCATCGCCGTGGTCGACCTCCCCAACGCCCGCAAACCGGCCTACGTGCTCACCATCGACTTCGGTCTGCATGGTATCAAACGCAGCAGCGCGCAGATCACGAAGCACTACCGGAAAGAGGAACTGCTCGGCAGACAGGTGGTGGCGGTGATCAACCTGCCCCCCAAACAAGTGGGTCATGTGATGAGCGAGTGCCTGGTGACCGGCTTCGCGGATGCGGACGGCCGGATCGTGCTCACCGCGGTGGAGCGACCCGTACCGGACGGAAGCCGCCTGTGCTGATCACATCGTTCCCAGGATCGCCAGCAAAGCGATCATCGGGATCTCGCCTTGTACTTCGAGCACCGCATCGGCCTTTTGGCAGAACGGTCCTTCACCGATGTACACGGTGTTGCCGTCCAGGACGAAGGCGCCGTCCGCCTTGGTGCAGAACGGACCTTCTGCATGGAACACGTTCTGGCCTTCCACGACCAGTACCCCCGCAGCACGCGTGCAGAAGGCCCCCGTACATCGGAATAACTTGTTGCCTTCCATTCGGAACAGGCCGGCTCCGCGTTGTCCGAAGGCATCCGCGCTGCGGTACACGGCCTCCTCATCGAAGAGGTAGAGGCAGGGACCCTTGGTGCCGAATGGCCCACAAGCCTGATGGATACGTCCCTTTTCCACCACGAAGGCGGCATCGCCGATGTTCCCGAACGGGCCGTAGGCGAAGCGTACCACGGCCAGTTGGGCGTGAAGCATCCCCAGTGGGAAGAGTGCGAGTACAACGAGGAGGGTCCTCATCGGCGTTCGGTGGTGAAGCGCACCACGTGGATCACCCCGGTCAGCAGGTCCTTCGTGAGCCGTGCGGTCAGTTCCATGGTGTTCGCATCGTACAGGTACTCTTCCCGTTCCATGGCACGGTCATCGTGCCAAAGCCGGCTTTCCACCACATTGCCCGCTTCATCGTAACCCCATGTCCGTTTGGTGGTCTCCGTGCGGTCCAGGTCGGGCTGGTCGATGCGTTCCACGATGCGGCCCTTCTCATCATACCGGAAGCTCACACGAGCACGGCGGTTGCTGATGAGGTAGCGGTCCTCGATGCGTTGCACATAACCCAGTTCGTTGGAGGTGGTGATCCGTTCGCGGAATGGCAGGCCGTGGTTGTTGGTGAAGAGCATGCGGGAGCAGCTATCGTTCACGGCTTCGTAGCGGAAATGCTCGTCGCTGATCTCCGTGACCAGTCCGGGAATGAGCTGGTACCGGTCGGTGCCCAGGTTCTCGATGCGCGTATAGGTCTCGCGTATGCTTCGGCCTTGATCGTCCAATTCGATGTCATAGGCGAAATAGCCGTTCAGGTCGTTACGCAGTCTGCGGCGCACCCTCCCGGCCGTATCATAAGTGTAAGTGGTGCTCGCCGTATCATGTCCCGATCCCGGTCGGCCATAGCTGTTGTTGGTGTACAGGGGCAGTCCGTTCAGACCGAAGCGGTAGAGGTATCGTTCATTCTGTTCGCGCATCGGCTCTCCATCGCGTTTCACCATGCGCTGGCCGGTGATGGTGGCGATATGGTTGCGTTGAATGAAGAGCGGATTGAAATGGAGGTCGTGTGCTGGACCGGTCTCCGCCAGGATGAGCAGGGCCTGGGCGTTGGCGTCCAGGAAGCAGGTGAGCGATAGGAGGAGGAAGAGGCGTGTCATTGGATCAGCGGGAGGGCGGCCTCAACGGTGTTCACGGGCAGTTGACATGAGCGCTCCACACACACGAAGATCGTGTCATCGGGAAGGAGCTTGTCCTTCAACAACGGCAGATCGCTGCGTTGCGTACTGCCCAGGAAGAGGCGGTTGGGGATGTAGTGCGGGGCGAACCCCTTGCGCAGGTTCAGGGCACCAGGGCCGGTGATGGCGATCTCGTTCAAGGGGAATGCCCGCAGGAGCAGACCTTGCGCCCAATGGGAGTGTGCGGTCGGGTACTGTACGAGTTGGCCCGTTCCTGCGCGCAAGGCCCGTTCACTCAGGCCCAGGTAGCGATCATCGTCGAACAGGGTACCGAGTATGAGCAGGCTGTTGGAAAGGCTGCTGTTGGATGCGGGGATCACATTGTCATGCACCTCCACCGGTCGGGTGATGAGCGCCGGGTCCTGGTCGCTCGTGAAGTGGAACAGCCCGTTCCCACCATCGTGGTAATGACGGATCACGTGCTCTGTGAGGGAACGGGCATGCTGAAGCCAGCTTTCCTCGAAGGTGATCCCGTACAATGCGATCAGCGCCTCGATGCAGAAGGCATGATCCTCCAGGAAGCCGTTGATCGTCGCCTTGCCTTCCTTGTACAGGTGCCAGAGCCCACCGTTGCTCCGTCGGCAATTGTTGAGCAGCAGGTCCATGGCGCGCACCGCTGCGGCCCGGTACCGTTGATCACCGAGCACCTCATACGCATCGCACAGGGCGGTCACCATCAATGCGTTCCAGGAGGTGAGCGATTTGTCGTCGAGGCCGGGTCGTGGTCGTTGCTCCCGTGCATGCAGCAGCCGCTCGGTGATGCTGGCGACCCGCTGCTTCACCTCGATCAGCGGGATCCCCTGTTGGAGTGCGAAGCGCTCGTCGTCCACCTTTCGCGTCAGGATGTGCCGGTCCAGCTCCCAAAGGGTCCTTGGTCCGATGTCGAAGTAGGTCCGAGCGAATTCGAATTCGGATCCGAGCACCTGTTCGAGCTCCGCCTCGGTCCACACGTAGAAGCGTCCTTCCTCGCCTTCGCTGTCGGCATCCAATGCACTGTAGAACGCGCCTTCAGCAGAGGTCATCTCGCGATCGATGAAGGCAAGGGTGCGTTCCACCGTCTCTTTGTACAGGGGTTTTCGGAGGGCCTGGTAGGCTTGGGCGTACAACGACACGAGCAATGCGTTGTCGTAGAGCATCTTCTCGAAATGCGGCACCCGCCAGAATGCATCGGTACTGTATCGTGCGAAGCCACCGCCCACCTGATCGAAGAGGCCGCCGAGGGCCATGCGGTCGAGGGTGAGTTCCACGTGGCGTTCCAGTCCATTATCGGCGGTGAGCCTGGCGAAGCGGAGCAGGAAGCGGTAGTTGTCCGGCATGGGGAACTTGGGCACGTTGTCCGCCCCGCCGTCCACCGCATCGAACCGGGTGCGCCAGTTGGCCACCATGGCGTGCAGGGTGGAGCGATGGTCGGCCGCCCGGTCCGCGGCTGGTGGGATGATCCCCGGTCCGGACAAGCCTTGATGCAGGCGTTCGGCCTGGTCCCGCACCCGTTCCGGTTCATCGGCGTAGGTGCGTGCCAGTTGGCGTAGCACCTGCATCCATTGTTCCCGGGTGAAATAGGTACCGCCGTACACCGGCCGACCATCGGGCAGGGTGAAGCAGTTGAGGGGCCAGCCTCCCCGGTTGGTCATGAGCTGCACGGCACGCATGTACACCTGATCCACATCGGGGCGTTCCTCGCGATCCACCTTGATGCAGATGAAGTGGTCGTTCATCGAACGGGCCACCTCCTCATCCATGAACGACTCCCGTTCCATCACGTGGCACCAGTGGCAGCTGCTGTAGCCGATGCTCACCAGCACCAGCCGGTCCAGTTCCTTCGCCTTGGCGAAGGCCGCATCGCACCAAGGGTACCAATCCACCGGGTTGTGCGCGTGCTGTTGCAGGTAGGGGCTGCTTTCCAGCGCGAGGCGGTTGGTGGCTTGGGACATTGATCAGCGCCGTGAGCCGGGATCCTGCTCCGGATGGCGTTCCTTGCACTCCGAAGGGATCACCCCAATGGCTCATCAAAGCAACGACCTCCCACAGCGCTACCGGCCACCGGATGGGCGCAGGCATCAACAAGGCACCGTGGAAGCCCGTGTGCGGGAGCAGTCCTGGCCCGGTACGCTCATGGCATTGGGGATCTTCGTGCTCATCATCTCCTTTTGGGCGGCGGCCGGGCGCACCTTGGTGAGTTATGTGGTGCTCGCACGTTGGTTCGCGCTCTTCGCCTTCGCGGGGAACCTGCTGCCGTACAGCCGTGTGGGGCTCCGTTCCGGCATGGAACGGTTGGAATGGTTCCTCTTCAATCTGCTCGCCGTGGGTCCATTCGTATTCAGCCTGCTGCTTTGGCTGAACCTGTTGGTGCATGGTCCGGAACGTTTCTCGATCACCGGATACAACGGCGACATCATTCAGGTGCGGAGCTATTGGATGGTGCATGGTAGGCTCCCACCGGGCGAACCGTTCAGTTCCAACACGGGGTCGATCGCGGATCATCCGGGTCCGGTGGGCGGTCACTTCATCGGCACGGCGACCGGCCTGCTCGGCTACGAAGTGATCACCACCTACACGCAGTATGCCACACCGGCCGGGGCGAGCGATCAGTAGCTGATCCGCTCCTCGAACTCGAAGGGGAAGCGTTTCCGGAAAAGACCCACACGTCCCACCACGGTGCCTTTCGCAGCCAGCTTCACCTCACCACCGAGGGCGCCGGAAAGCAGCACCATCAACAGGGATCCGCCCTGCAGGTCGGCATGCATGGGGATCGAGTACACCTGGGTGGACCTGGGTTGCAGTGTGATCGTCGAATCGAGCACCCCCTTGCCCACGAACTTGTCGTTCACGAACAGGTCCACATCGGGTTCCTGGGCATGGATGCGGTAATTGTTGGGGTTGTTCACCAGTGCGTCCACCCGCACGGCGATACCCTTGGCATCCAGCCGTTCCACCTGGATGCCGGTCACATCGACCAATTCCACCGGCTTGTAGCTGAGGCAGGCCGAAAGGGTGAAGCCAAGGAACAGGGCCAGGAGCAGGCGTGGGAACGCCGTGAGGGCCTTTTTGAAAGGTGTGCTACCTGCCCGATGCGGCATAGTGGTGGAAGAACCGTGGAATGGTGCGGATGCCCTGCATGTAGTTGAACACGCCGTATTTCTCGTTGGGACTATGGATGTTGTCGCTGTCCAGTCCGAAGCCGAAAAGCACGGTCTTCAATCCCAGTTCCGCCTCGAAAAGCGCGACGATGGGGATGCTGCCGCCGCCACGTGTGGGGATCGGTTTCTTCCCGAAGGTCTCTTCCATCGCCTTGCTGGCGGCCTGGTAGGCCGGGCTATCGATCGGGGTCACGGCTGCTTCACCGCCGTGGTGCGGGCGCACCACCACCTGAATACCGGGGGGCGCGATCCGCTCGAAGTGGTCCTTGAAGAGTTCGGTGATGGCATCGCTTTTCTGATCGGGCACCAGGCGCATGCTGATCTTGGCGAACGCCTTGGAGGGCAGGACGGTCTTGGCGCCCTCACCGATGTAACCGCCCCAGATCCCATTCACGTCGAGGGTGGGCCGGATACTACTGCGTTCCTCGCTGGTGTAGCCTTTCTCACCGCGCACCTCGTTGATCGCAAGGTCTTTTTTGTATTCGGCCTCATTGAAGGGAGCTTCGGCCAATGCATCGCGCTCGGCCCGGGTCAGTTCCTTCACCGCCTCGTAGAAACCGGGTACGGTGATCCGCCGGTCCTTGTCATGCAGGCTCGCGATCATCTCACACAAGGCATTGATCGGGTTGGCCACCGCACCTCCGTAAACCCCGCTGTGCAGGTCGCGGTTCGGGCCGGTCACCTCCACCTCCACATAGCTCAGACCACGCAGGCCCGTGTTGATGCTGGGCACGTCATTGGCGATCATGGCCGTGTCGCTGATCAGGACCACATCGGCCTTGAGGCGGTCCTTGTTGGCCTTCACGAACACGCCGAGATTGTCGCTGCCAACCTCCTCCTCGCCTTCGATCATCACCTTCACATTACAGGGTAGACCACCGTTCTTCATCATGGCCTCTATGGCCTTCACGTGCATGTAGAACTGGCCTTTGTCGTCGGCACTTCCACGGGCGTAGATCATGCCGTCCTTGATCACCGGATCGAAGGGGCCGCTATGCCAAAGGTCCAGTGGGTCAGGTGGTTGCACATCGTAGTGGCCGTAAACCAGGACGGTCGGCCGGGTCGGGTCCACTATGCGCTCCCCGTATACGATGGGGTGTCCGGCTGTGGGGCACACCTCCACCTTCTCCAGACCGGCCTCCACCATGCGTTGTTTCACGGCTTCGGCACAGCGGGCCACGTCGGCCTTGTATTTCGGATCGGCACTCACACTGGGGATGCGGAGCAGTCCCAGGAGTTCGTCGATGAAACGGGCTTCGTTGGTCTTGATGTAGGAGTCTATCGCTTGCACGGCCAGGATGGATTGGAACGGCCAAAGATAGCCGGGGGGGCTGGGCCGGAGCATGCGCTGCAGGGCTATCGCCTCTTGATTCCCAGCAGAAGGTCGAGATAGTCGTTTCTTCTTGCGGCGGTCATGCGCTTGCGGGAGAGGCTCTTGGCGGGGTCGTGGTGTTTTCGGCACATGTTCAAGGCGGTCCTTCGGACAATGGCCATGTTCTGGTCGGCAT
>Ga0209573_1000612_pt1 | contig 70492 bp, 60 predicted proteins | sample TNRBio252014_DNA_FD_185870 | JGI IMG/M metagenome (GOLD analysis project Ga0209573, IMG submission 185870) | Wastewater treatment Type I Accumulibacter community from EBPR Bioreactor in Madison, WI, USA - TNR Reactor_6/25/2014_ DNA (SPAdes)... | ecosystem: Engineered > Bioreactor > EBPR >...
ACTGACCACGACCACGGGCACATACGGGAAGTCGGCGCGCAGGCGCAGCAGGCCGGCCATGCCGTGCACGTCGCCCAGGGTCAGGTCCAGCAGCACCAGATCGAAACGCCCGTCCTGCGCCAGCGTGCCCAGCGCAGCAGCCAGCGAGTCCGCGATGCGCACGCGCAGCGAAGGCATGGCCTCCTGCAGCAGCAACTGCAGGCCATGCCTGACCAGGCCATGGTCATCGACCAGCAGAACCGAACTCGCCAGACTCATGGTGCCGTGCCTCTCGCATGTTCCCCGCCCGCAGGCCCGACGGCCGGCGGCAGCGCCAAGGTAACACGTCCCGCCGATCCACCGCATGCCCCCTCGGGATGAGCCATCCGGCGGGAATGGCTCGTCCCGCGGGCCTGGCGGGCCCGGCGCGGCGCGTATACCGAGGTGTAGTGCCTTTGCGGCGCGGGGTCCGCTGCAATGACACCCGAGGCGCAGACCGCAATCCGCGCGCCAGGAGTCGCCGATGAGCCCGAACCCGCAGCCCACGCCCGCTTGCAACCTGTCCGGCCTGCCCCCAGGTCTGCTGCTGCCCCGGCAGCCGGCCAGCGATGGCACGGCGGCGCGCAGCTATCACCAGTCTTCGGCCGACCTTGCACGCGGGCTGGAGATCCGCGCCTGCCCGCTGGGATCGCTGCCGCCGGAGCTGATCGACGAGTTCCTGCAATGGCGCGCGCAGCAACTGCAGGCGCGCCCGCGGTCGGGCGCCCGGGCCTGAGCGGCCCGGACGCAGCGCAGGCGTTCAGCGCGGTCGCATCGACGACACCCGCCCGGCGAGCTCGCGCGACAGGACGTGCCGTCCCGGCGGGAACGTCTCGCAACGACCGCTGAACTGGGCGTCGCTGCAAAGCTCCCAGCGGCCGGCATGGACGTCGATACTGCGCGCGCGATCGTTGAACCCGATGTCGCCGAAGTTGAGTGTCGCTTCGGTGCGCAGCAGGCTGCGTCCGCCGAACTCGCCGGTCTCGTGCAGCGTCACGCCTCCGGCCGCGGGCAACGGCCGGTCGTCGTGGCCGAACACGGGCCGCAGTGACGACAGGCTGTCCTGCATCGTCGCCCCCAGTTCGTGACGGCCGGGGCCGAGCACGATGCAGCGACCCTGGAAGTCGGCGTGCTCGCACAGCTGCCAGCGGCCTCGGGTGATCTCCAGCGACGAGGCCTTGTCGTTGAAGCCCTGCACGTCGAGCCTGCTCAGCGAGCTGTCCACGGCCAGCTGCCGTCCGCGCAGGCCGCTGTTCTCGTGCAGCACCACGGCGGCCGGTCCTGCCGGCGGTGACGGTCGGCCCGGCATGGCCGGTGCGAGGCTGCCGGGCTGTGGCCGCAGCGACGAGATCTGGCCCACGTAGTCCGGCGGCAGCACATACCGGCCCGGGGCCAGGGTCAGGCAGGCGCCGGCATAGGCGCCGTCGGTGCACAGGTCCCAGGTCCCGGCGAGGATGTCGACCGAGCCGGCCTGGTCGTTGAAGCCCACATCGCGCAGGTCGGTCGTCGCGGCCGCGATCTCCACCTGACGGCCGCCGAACTCGCCGCTGTACAGCACCACCGACGTCCTTGCCGGTGCGCCGGCCACGGCGCCGCCTGCCGCGGGCCGCGGCCGCTCGCCAGGCAGCGCGCGTGCGCCGGCCAGGCGAAGGGACGACAAGGTGCCGCGCAGCGCCGGCGGCAGCTGGCCATAGCGGCCCGGACCGACCGTGATGCAGGCGCCGCTGAACTGCGGCCCGGTGCAGAACTCCCACTGGCCGCGTCGCACCACCACCGAGGCCACGCGGTCGCCGAGGCCGAAGCTTGCGAGGTCCGGGACGCCGCTGTCCAGCGTCAGCTTCACGCCGCGGAACTCCGGCTGATCGTAGAGCTCGAGGTCCTGGGCCATGGACGCCTGCGAGAGCGCGGCGGCCAGGACCAGGCAGGCGGCAGCGCGGGGGGCTCGGGTCATCGGGGTCTCCTCCTCGGGGGCGGGTGCGGACGGGCCCACAACGGCGCACCGGCCGCTGCCGCCGACAGGCGCGATTGTGAGCCCGCCGCACGGCGGCGGCCCCGCCCAAGGTCGGGGCGGGACGCACAGGGTGGCCTCTGCAGGCGACCGGCGATCGCGCCGACCACAGGTCGCCGCCCCGCTGGCCGGACTGGCCTTCCCGACCGCAGGCGTCGCGCGAGTCAGCCGTTGCGCACCAGCTCCTCGGCACGCGCGAGCACCTTGTCCATCGCCTGCGTGAGCAGCTCGCGCTCGGCCTCGCTCAGCGACGCCAGCAGGAAGGCCTCGCGGGACTGCACCATGGGCACGATCCTGCGGTAGAGCGCCAGGCCCTTGGCCTGCAGCCGCAGCAGCTGCCCCCGCCCGTCCTGCGGATCCTCCTGGCGGTCGACCAGCCCCTCCTGCTCGAGCCGTGCCACAGCCCGGCTGACCCGCATCTTGTCGAGTGTCGAGCGCTCGATCACGCGCGCCGTCTTCACCGCACCTGCATCGGCCAGAGCGGCCAGCACCCGCCACTCGTCGCGTGAGAGGCGGAAGCGCTCGCCGTAGACCTGGGCCGTGGCCTGGCTCACCGCTTCCGCGAGTCGCGCCACCCGGTAAGGAAAGAAGTTCTGCAGATCCATCCCTTCATGGTAACGCGGTCAACCGCCCGCGTGCATCGTCTGTCGAAGGCAGCAGTTCAAGACATGACCATGAAATCTTGTTCCGCGTCATTCCAGCAAAGACTCGATCGCGCTTATAGTAACCGATGTGACTTTTCTGGAAGACAAGGGCATGAACCTCACCTCCGCATTGCTGCAGGCGCTGGCCGCCCGCGGGGCGACCGAGATCTTCGGCATCCCGGGTGACTTCGCCCTGCCTCTGTTCGGCGAGATCGAACGCTCGGGCCTGCTGCCTGTGCACACCTTGTCGCACGAGCCCGGCGTCGGCTTCGCGGCCGACGCGGCCGCACGCGCGCGTGGCGGCCTGGGCGTGGCGGCGGTGACCTACGGCGCTGGCGCTTTCAACCTTGCCAACGCAGTGGCCGGCGCATACGCGGAGCGGGTGCCCGTGGTCGTGCTGTCGGGCGCGCCGGCCGCCCACGAAGCGACCAGCGGCTACCTGCTGCACCACCAGGTCAAGACGCTGGACTCGCAGTGGCGCGTGTTCTCGGAGCTGACGGTCGATCAGGCGCGGCTCGACGACGCACGCCAGGCACCGGGACAGATCGCCCGCGTGCTCGACAATGCGCTCGCGCACTCGCGGCCGGTCTACCTCGAGATCCCGCGCGACATGCCCGCCGTCGCCTGCGCGCCGGTGCCACCGCCTGTGCCGCCGGGTTTCGACCCCGACCGGCTGGCCGCCTGCGCCGACGAGTTGCTCGGCCGGCTTCGCTCGGCACGTCAGCCGGTGCTTATGGCGGGCATCGAGGTACGCCGCTACCGGCTCGAGGCCAAGGTGGCCGAGCTGGCACGCCGGCTCGACATCCCTGTCGTCACCAACGTCATGGGCGTGGGACTGATGGCCGAGGAAGACATTGCCCACGCCGGCACCTACCTGGGGCTGGCCGGTGACCCGCAGGTCAGCGCGCTGGTCGAGCACTCCGACGGCCTGCTGCTGCTGGGCGTGATCGTCTCGGACACCAATTTCGCGGTTTCCGCGCGCCGCATCGACATCCGCCACGCGATCCATGTCTTCGACGGCGACGTCGCGATGGGGCACCATGTCTACCGCGAGCTGCCGATCGCCGCGCTGGTGGACGCGCTGCTCGAGCGCCTGCCGGCGGCGCCGCGCCGCGAGCCCGGACCGCCGCCTTCCACCGGCCTTGACGGCGGGGCAGACGCGCCCGCCCTGGGCGACGCCCCGGTAACCCCCAGCGACATCGCCGCCGCGATCAGCACCATGATGCGCCGACATGGCCGCATGCCCATCGCCAGCGATGTCGGCGACTGCCTGTTCACCGCCCTGGACATCCTGCGCACGCCGATGCTGGCCCCCGGCTACTACGCCGGCATGGGGTTCGGCGTGCCGGCCGGACTGGGCCTGCAGGTGGCCACCGGCCAACGGCCGCTGGTCCTGGTCGGTGACGGCGCCTTCGAGATGACCGGCTGGGAGCTCGGCAATGCTGCCCGCATCGGCTGCGACCCCATCGTCGTCGTCTTCAACAACGCCAGCTGGGAAATGCTGCGCGCCTTTCAGCCCGGCGCAGGCTTCAACGATCTGCCGCGCTGGGACTTCGGCGCGATGGCCGCCGGCATGGGCGGCGAGGGCCACCGGGTGCACACCTGCGCCGAGCTTCGGGCCGCACTCGAGCACGCCTGGGCCACACGCGGCCGTTTCCAGCTGATCGACGTGCAGCTCATGGCCGGCAGCCGCTCTCCGACACTCGAGCGCTTCGTGAGCGCCGTCAAGCGCCTGTCCATGCCGCAGGCCTGAGAGCTTGTGAAGACATCCGCCGCACCCCCGACGGGCGGGCCGTTCGTCCTGGCCCACGGTTGACCTCACTCAAGCGGAAACCGGCTGCCGACCATGAAGATAGAGTCTCCCCGGTCCCGCGGGGACCACGACGGAGGTTTCATGAGACTGCATCGAGTCACCACCGCCGGCATGCTGGCCTTGCTGGCCGGCATCGTGTCGGCGCAGCCGGCACCCGCCACGCACAGCATCCGCATCCTGACGCCCGAAGGCGCGCTCAAGGCCGTCAACGCGGCGCTCGCGGCCTGCCGCAAGGAAGGGTTCCAGGTCGCAGTGGCCGTGGTCGACCGTTCCGGCGTCACGCAGGCCATGCTGCGCGACCGCTTCGCCGGCCCGCACACGCCCGACGTGGCGGCCAACAAGGCCTGGACGGCGGTCAGCTTCCGCACCGACACCGTCGACCTGGCACGCGCCACACAGCCGGGTCAGCCGTCGTCGGGGCTGCGCAGCGTGCCGCGTTTCACCGCGGTCGGCGGCGGCCTGCCCATCGAGGGTGCCGGCTCGGTGCTGGGCGGCATCGGCGTGTCCGGCGCACCCAGCGGCGAGGCCGATCAGGCCTGCGCGCGGGCCGGCGTTTCGGCGGTACGCGACGACATCGACCTGTAGCGGCTGCCGGCTCGCCGCCCCCCCAGGTCGCCCTCAATCTCCCTTGAGCGCCTGCACGCTCTGCCACGCGTCGACCCGGTGGCGGAAGCGCTTGACGAGACCCTGGTCGTCGAAACGCCAGATGTGCACGGCGTCGGGTTCGACCACCCGCTTGCCGGTGGCCTTGACCGTGAACTCGACGTCGATCAGGTCGACCACCAGCTTGCCATCGGCCAGGAAGTGGCGCGGCTCGAAGACGTTCATCTCGACCCGGGACAACAAGGCTTCGAAGAACTTCGGCACCTGGTCACGGCCCCGCAAGGGCTGCAGCCAGGGCACCGGGTTGGGAAAGGTGTCGTGTTCCCATTCCACATCGCTGGCCAGGCAGGACAGGATGGCGGGCACGTCGCCGCGACCGAACGCGGCATACATCAACTGGACTGTCTCGATCGGCGTCATGTCGGACTCCTTCGGCTGTCGGGGTGGTTGCGCTGCACGGCCACTTGACCGTGCCCATGCACCTACGCAGCCGGACGACCCCTGGATGCCGGCCCGAAGCACCCCCCGCGGTCGGGAGGGCGCGGCCCGAGCCGTCAAGTGCCACAGGCTCGGGCCCGGATGAGTGGAATCGCTTCCGAAGGACGCAATGCCATGCTCACCCTTGGGGGGTCGGGTACAGTGTGCGCGGTAGAACGCGTCAGACAGGGTTGCGTGATGCCCAAGCCCTCGAGGATCGTCATTCGGGTCTTCGTGCTGCTTGCCGTACTCATGGGCACCTACCTCGCCTAGGGCGTCTACGCGGAGGCCGTGCTTGCGCGGGCTGAGGCGGCGGGCGCGCGGAAGCTTTGGTTGCGGTGGCGGGAGGGAAGCGACGGCGTGGAGCGTCGACGGCTGCTATGCCCTGTACTGGTGGTGGCGCGATCCGGCGGCACTTGAGTTGATGCGCGAGGCAAACGCACCCGCCTCGCTGTCCCTCTTCTGGGTCTGTGGTCTGCTCTGGTACTACGATGGGCCGCTGGCGACGATGTGGGCCGATGCTCGCCGGGTGCTTCGGATGCCCACTTCATGAGCGATGCCCCGCGTTGCGGCGTGGGCCGAATCAGGGGCAGTCCGCGGTGCGACGCCGGGGCCGGCGCTACATGCTGCGCCGATACTGCCCGCCCACCTCGAACAGCGCATTCGTGATCTGGCCGAGCGAGCAGCAGCGCACCGCGTCCATCAGCACCGCGAACACGTTGCCGTTGTCGATCACCGCGCGCTGCAGCCGCTGCAGCATCGCGGGTGCCTGGTGCGCGTGGCGGGCATGGAAGTCGGCCAGGCGCTCGAGCTGGCTGCGCTTCTCGTCGTCGGTGCTGCGCGCCAGCTCGATGTGCTCGGGCACCGGGTCGCCCTGCGGGCTGCGGAAGGTGTTGACACCGACGATGGGGTACTCGCCGGTGTGCTTGAGCATCTCGTAGTGCATGCTCTCTTCCTGGATCTTGCTGCGCTGGTAGCCGGTCTCCATCGCGCCCATCACGCCGCCGCGCTCGGCGATCGCGGTGAACTCGGCCAGCACCGCCTCCTCGACCAGCTCGGTCAGCTCGTCGATGACGAAGGCGCCCTGGTTGGGGTTCTCGTTCTTCGCCAGACCCCATTCGCGGTTGATGATCAGCTGGATGGCCATCGCGCGGCGCACGCTCTCTTCGGTCGGCGTGGTGATGGCCTCGTCGTAGGCGTTGGTGTGCAGGCTGTTGGCGTTGTCGTAGGTCGCGATCAGCGCCTGCAGCGTGGTGCGGATGTCGTTGAACTGGATCTCCTGCGCGTGCAGGCTGCGGCCGCTGGTCTGGCAGTGGTACTTCAGCTTCTGGCTGCGCTCGTTGGCGCCATAGCGGTCGCGCATCGCCACCGCCCAGATGCGCCGCGCCACGCGGCCCAGCACGGTGTACTCCGGGTCCATGCCGTTGCTGAAGAAGAAGCTCAGGTTGGGCGCGAAGTCGTCGATGTGCATGCCGCGCGCGAGATACGCCTCGACGAAGGTGAAGCCGTTGCTGAGCGTGAAGGCGAGCTGGCTGACCGGGTTGGCGCCGGCTTCGGCGATGTGGTAGCCGCTGATGCTGACCGAATAGAAGTTGCGCACGTCGTGGTGCACGAAGTACTCGGCGATGTCGCCCATCACCTTGAGGCTGAACTCGGTGGAGAAGATGCAGGTGTTCTGGCCCTGGTCCTCCTTCAGGATGTCGGCCTGCACCGTGCCGCGAACATTGGCCAGCGTCCAGGCGCGGATCTTCTGCGCCTCGTCGTCGGTGGGCTGGCGGCGGTTGTCGGCAACGAATTTCTCGAGCTGCTGGTCGATGGCGGCGTTCATGAACATGGCCAGGATGCTCGGTGCCGGGCCGTTGATCGTCATGCTGACCGAGGTGCTGGGGCTGCACAGGTCGAAGCCCGAGTACAGCACCTTCAGGTCGTCCAGCGTGGCGATGCTGACGCCCGAATTGCCCACCTTGCCGTAGATGTCGGGCCTGGGGTCGGGGTCGTTGCCGTACAGCGTGACCGAGTCGAAGGCGGTCGACAGCCGCTTGGCCGGCATGCCCTCGCTGACCAGCTTGAAGCGCCGGTTGGTGCGGAAGGCGTCGCCCTCACCGGCGAACATGCGCGTCGGGTCCTCGTTCTCGCGCTTGAAGGCGAAAACCCCGGCCGTGTAGGGGAAGCTGCCGGGCACGTTCTCCAGCAGCAGCCACTTGAGCAGCTCGCCATGGCACTCGTAGGGCGGCAGTGCCACCTTGCGGATCTTGCTGCCGGCCAGCGTGGTGTGCACGAGCCGGGTGCGGATCTCCTTGTCGCGGATCTTCACCACGTACTCGTCGCCGGCGTAGGCGGCGAGCATGTCGGGCCACATCGCCAGCAGCTTGCGCGCCAGCGGGTCCAGCCGGCCTTCGCGCGCCTGCGCGAGCTTCATCACGGTGCCTCTGGCGCCATCGCGCGTCGGGTCGTCCTCGTGCAGCATGCGTGCGCTCTCACGCAGCTGCTGCACCTCGCGCGCCAGCCGGGCCTGCTCGCGTGCACGCCGCTTGTAGGCGCGCACCGTGTCGGCGATGTCGGCCAGGTAGCGCACCCGCGCCGGCGGCACGACCGGGGTCTGGTGGGTGCTGTGGCGCGTCGCCACCACCGGCAGCCGCCCCTCGGCGACCGGCAGGCCCAGCGCCGCCAGCCGCGGCAGCAGCGCCTGGTACAGCGCAGTCACGCCATCGTCGTTGAAGCGGCTGGCCATGGTGCCGAAGACCGGCATCTGCTCCGGCGGCGTGCGGAAGGCCTCCTTGTTGCGCTGCACCTGCTTGGCCACGTCGCGCAGGGCGTCGGCGGCGCCCTTGCGGTCGAACTTGTTGATGGCCACGAACTCGGCGAAGTCCAGCATGTCGATCTTCTCGAGCTGGCTGGCGGCACCGAACTCGGGCGTCATCACGTACAGCGGCACGTCGACCAGCGGCACGATGGCGGCATCTCCCTGGCCGATGCCCGAGGTCTCGACGATCACCAGGTCGAATCCCGCAGCCTTGCAGGCGGTGACCACGGCGGGCAGGGCCTGGCTGATCTCGCTGCCATAGTCGCGCGTGGCCAGGCTGCGCATGAACACCCGCGCTCCGCCGGCCCAGGGGCCGATGGCGTTCATGCGGATGCGGTCGCCGAGCAGGGCACCGCCGCTCTTGCGGCGGCTGGGGTCGATGCTGATCACGGCCACGTGCAGCGAATCGCCCTGGTCCAGCCGCAGGCGGCGGATCAGCTCGTCGGTGAGGCTGCTCTTGCCCGCGCCACCGGTGCCCGTGATGCCCAGCACCGGGATCGAGGTGCCGGCCGCAGCCGCCGCCAGCGCCTCGCCGAGACAGGGCGCGGCGCGACCGTTCTCCAGCGCGGTGATGGCCTGGGCCAGCGATCGCCAGGCGGCCTGGGTATGACCCCGCAGCGCGGAGGCGTCGCGTGGCGCATGCGCCGACAGGTCGTGGTCGCATCGCATGACCATCTCGCCTATCATGCCCTGCAGCCCCATGCGCTGCCCGTCCTCGGGGCTGTAGATGCGCGTCACGCCGTACTCGTGAAGCTCGCGGATCTCGGCCGGCACGATGACGCCGCCGCCGCCGCCGAACACCTGGACATGCGCGCCGCCGCGCTCGCGCAGCAGATCGACCATGTACTTGAAGTACTCGACATGGCCGCCCTGGTAGCTGCTGACGGCAATGCCCTGCACGTCCTCCTGCAGGGCGGCGGTGACGATCTCCTCCACCGAGCGGTTGTGCCCGAGGTGGATCACCTCGGCGCCCATGGACTGCAGGATGCGGCGCATGATGTTGATCGCGGCGTCGTGGCCGTCGAACAGGCTGGCGGCGGTGACGAAGCGCACCTTGTGGCCCGGGCGGTACTGGGCGAGCGCCTTGAAGTCGGCTGAGAGGTCGGTCATGGTCGGGCTCGTGCAGGGCTGGCGTTCGAAGGGCGGTCAAGCGGCATGCGGTGGGCATGCGGTGGGCATGCGGTCGGCGTGCAGACGGCATGCGGTCGGCGTGCAGACGGTGTCAGATTGACGTTTACGTCAACGTCAATTGCGCATCATGCCACCCGGACCTGACAGCTGTCTGCATCGGTCCGGGGTGCCGGTCGGGGTTTTCCCGCGAGCGCCGGTCGCGCCGTCGGGCAGGGGGCTGTCGGCTGGTAGTCTGGCGCCGGCCGGGGTGGTCCCGGCGGCAGGGCCCCGCGAATGAGCTTTCTGGCGCTGGACATCGGCAATACCCGACTGAAGTGGGCGCTGTTCGAGGCCGCGCGCCCCGGTGCCCGGGTGCAGCAGCAGGGGGCTGCGTTCCTCGAGACCATCGACAGCCTGGCCGACAGCGCCTGGAAGGCACTGCCGGCGCCTGCGGGCATGCTGGGCTGCGTGGTGGCCGGCGACGCCGTGCGGCAGCGTGTGGTCGAACAGCTGGAGTTGTGGGACATCGAGCCGCGCTGGGTGGTGCCCTCGCCGTTCGCGGCCGGTGTCCACAATGGCTACGACCACCCGTCCCGGCTGGGCGCCGACCGCTGGGCGGCGCTGGTGGGGGCCTGGTGGCGCGTGACAGCGGACGGGCAGACACCCTGCCCGGTCATCGTGGTCATGGTCGGCACCGCGGTGACCGTCGATGCGCTGGATGCCAGTGGCCGTTTCCTCGGCGGCCTGATCCTGCCCGGCTTCGGCCTGATGCTGGAAGCCCTGGAAAGCGGTACCGCGGGCCTGCGCGTGCCCACGGGCGAGGTCGTCGACTTTCCGACCAACACCAGCGACGCCTTGATGAGCGGTGGCGCCAACGCGATCGCCGGCGCCATCGAGCGGCAGTTCCGCAAGCTGCAGGCGCTCAGCGGCCAGACGCCGCGCCTGCTGATGGGCGGTGGCGCCGCACTCAAGCTGGCGCCCACCTTGCAGGTCGGCTGCGAGAGCCTCGACACGCTGGTGTTCGACGGGCTGCTGGCCTTGCAGGCGGCACAGTCGTCGCACGCGTAGGCGCGCAGAAGGCAGGCGTCCTGCGCCGCGCCGCGCCGCGCCGCGCCGGGGCTACAGGATGTAGCGCGACAGGTCCTCGTTGCGCGCCAGGTCGGCCAGCCGCTGGTCGACGCCCGCGGCGTCGATGACGATGCGCTGCCCGCTGCGGTTGGGAGCGTCGAAGCTGACCTCGTCGAGCAGCCGCTCCATCACCGTGGCCAGGCGGCGCGCGCCGATGTTCTCGGTGCGCTCGTTGACCTCGCAGGCGATCTGCGCCAGGCGGCGCACGGCCTGCGGGTCGAGCTCGAGCTCGACGCCCTCGGTCGCCAGCAGCGCCTGGTATTGCTTGATCAGGCTGGCATGCGTGCTCGTCAGGATGGCTTCGAAGTCCTCCACCGTCAGCGAGCTCAGCTCGACGCGGATCGGGAACCGCCCCTGCAGCTCGGGGATCAGGTCGCTGGGCTTGGCCAGGTGGAAGGCGCCGCTGGCGATGAACAGGATGTGGTCGGTCTTCACCGGCCCGTACCTGGTGCCGACGGTGGTGCCTTCCACCAGCGGCAGCAGGTCGCGCTGCACGCCCTGGCGGCTGACATCGGCCCCGCCATGCTCGGCACGCGAGGCGACCTTGTCGATCTCGTCGATGAAGACGATGCCGTTGCCCTCGGCATGGGCCAGTGCGGCGGCGCGGATCTCGTCCTCGTTGACCAGCTTGGCGGCCTCTTCCTCGAGCAGCACCTTCAGCGCTTCGGCCACCTTCATGCGTCGCGTCTTGCGCCGCTGCTGGCCCATCTGCGCGAACAGCCCCTTGAGCTGCTCGGCCATCTCTTCCATGCCTTGCGGGCCCAGCACTTCCAGCGCCGGCCGGGCGTCCGCCACCTCGACCTCGACCTCCTTGTCGTCGAGCGCGCCCTCGCGCAGCCGCTTGCGCATGACCTGGCGTGCCGTGCTGTCGGCGGCCGGCGTCTCGGTGCCGAAACCCATGCCGCGCGGCGGCGGGATCAGGATGTCCAGCACACGCTCCTCGGCCGCGTCCTCGGCCTGCGTGCGCTTGATGCGCACCTGGCGATCGCGCTCCTGCTTGACCGCCACGTCGACCAGGTCTCGCACGATGGTGTCGACATCCTTGCCGACGTAGCCGACTTCGGTGAACTTGGTCGCCTCGACCTTGACGAAGGGCGCGTCCGCCAGCCGCGCCAGCCGGCGCGCGATCTCGGTCTTGCCGACCCCCGTGGGGCCGATCATCAGGATGTTCTTGGGCGTGATCTCGCCGCGCAGGCGCTCGTCGACCTGCTGCCGACGCCAGCGGTTGCGCAAGGCGATGGCGACCGCCCGCTTGGCCTTGGCCTGGCCCACGATGTGGCGGTCGAGTTCGGAGACGATCTCGGCGGGCGTCATGCTCTGTGCCGTCATGGGCGGGTCCTCCGGTCGCGGCCGCGGTCGGCGCCCCGGCTCGCTGCGGTGACGGTGCCGCGCCGCCTTGCGCTCGGGTTCATTCCAGGGTTTCGACCGTGTGGTGCTGATTGGTGTAGATGCATAGCTCGCCGGCGATCTCGAGCGCGCGCTTGACGATCTGCGCCGGTGCCATCTCGGTGTGGTCCCTCAGCGCCCTGGCCGCCGCCTGCGCGTAGGCGCCGCCGGAGCCGATGGCAACGATGCCGTGCTCGGGCTCGAGCACGTCGCCGTTGCCGGTGATGATCAGCGAGGCCTCGCGGTCGGCGACCGCCAGCATGGCCTCCAGCCGGCGCAGCACACGATCGGTGCGCCAGTCGCGGGTCAGCTCGATGGCGGCGCGCACCAGGTGCCCCTGGTGCTTCTCGAGCTTGGCCTCGAAGCGCTCGAACAGCGTGAAGGCGTCCGCGGTGGCGCCGGCAAAGCCGGCCAGCACCTGGTCGCGGTGCAGCTTGCGGACCTTGCGCGCGCTGGCCTTGACGACGATCTGTCCGAGCGTGACCTGGCCATCGCCGCCGAGGGCCACCTGCGCGCCGCGACGCACGCTCAGGATGGTGGTGCCGTGGTAGTTCTCCATGGGCTCGCCGAAGTAGGGCCCCGCCGGGACCGAAGAGGATGGACGTGGGATTGGTTCAAGCCGATGTGGTGCCGCTGCCCGTTCGCACAACCCGGGTCTGCGCCGTGCCGCGCGATGGCGGGCCGGCGCCGGTCAGACCTTGCGCACCTGCACCTTGGCGTGCTCGTTGATGCCCATCGCCCCGAAGAACAGCGCCACCAGCCGGTGCGCCTCGACGAACTGCACCAGGCGATTCTCGCTGCGCTTGGTCAACACCCAGTTGAGCAGGTCGCCGGCGGCGATGAAGTCGACGCGGATCAGCCGCGCGCAGGAGACGTTGACGATGGGCGCGATGCCCAGTCCGGCGTCCAGCCCCCTGAGGGTGTTGCCGATGTCGCCCACCAGCTGGCCCGAGAGGTCGACCGTCGACACCTGGTGGCTGCCGGCGTCGTCGATCAGGCCCGACTCGACGAAACCGGTGTTGGGTTCGCTCACCAGCGAGAGTTCCGGTCCACGCGTCGACTGCCCGCTGCTGCTGATGCGCACGTTGCAGCGCGTCGCCTCCCACGAGGGCGGCGACACCTCGTAGGTCACGCAGTAGTCGATCGCCGTCTCGTCGAACTGGTCGGGCCGGTTGACCAGCCGCAGGGCATCCAGCCGAGTCAGCCAGAACACCGGATCCGCGTCGCGCACACCCGTCGGCGCGGCTTCCTGCAGCACCGCGAACAGGCGCTCGCCGCCTATCCAGCGCATCTCGAGAGCCTGCCCTGCCCACAGCCTGAAGACCGACGACAGCTGCATCGCCGCTTCGGCATCGATGCGCCGCAGCTGGCCCCAGTCGAACACCCAGGGCAGCGGCATCTGCAGGGTCTGCGACCTGAGACGTCCGACCGCCTCGATGTCGAGCTCCTCGGGGCAGACCCAGCCCACGTCGCCGGTGCCGACACGCCCGCCCTTGGGCTTGTCGTCGGCCTGCGCCAGCGACTCCGACACCATCTTGGGCAGCGAGTACCACTGTGGCGCCGACCAGCCGAACTGCTGTGCGTAGTCGATCGCCAGGCTCTCGAAGCGCTGCTGCTGGCCGGTGGCGCGATAGTGGTCGAACAGCACCAGCCAGGTCTCGGCATGCTGCGCGCGCGAGCCGCCGGGCTGCGTCAGCCGGCGCAGCGAGCCTTCGCAGACCTCGAAGTCGGCATTGGCGAACGCGATCACCGCCTCGTCGAGCTCCGGGTCGTGCACGACCTCGCTGACCTCGACGGCAAAGCCACCCCCGAAATCGCTGGGGTCGACCGCCGTGGACAGCGACATCGGCGCCAGCGGTGGCAGAACGGCGCCGCGCGGCGCCGGCGCCGCGGCCGCCGGCGCGCTGAGGTCCAGGTCCGGCAGCGGCGGCAAGGCCGGCAGGCGCGGGCCGTCGTCGTCGACCCGGGCGTCGAATTCCAGGTCAGGCAGCGGCGGGCGGGTCAGCACCGCGGGCTCGGTCGGCGCATCGAAGAAGGCCGGCGGCTTCTTCTCGCTGGGCGGACCGAAGCTGTCGCCGACCATCGCCTTCTCGATCTCGTCGATCTTGGCCTTGACGCCCGCCTCGGGCTTGGCCGCCTTGCTGTCGGTCATGTGGGCCGAATCGTCGAGCTTGCTCGACGTCCCCAGCGCCGCAAGCTGCTCGGGCGACAGGCCCTCGCGCCGCACCTTGCGCAGCATGTCGAACTCGCGCTTGCGCACGAAGTCGTTGCGCCGCTTGCGCTCGATCATCGCCTTGAGCTCGGATTTCTCGAGCTCGAGCTCGCGCGCGTCCTCCTGGCGGGAGTTCAGGTCGGTCCAGTCGGTCCCCGGGTTGGCGACGAAGCGCACGACCTTGCGGAAGAAGCTCTCGCCTTCCTTGGGGTCCTTGGGGTCCTTCGCCTCGGTCATGCTCGATCCGCCCGCAGGCTTGCTCAGTCACCGAACATCTTCTGCTTCATCTCGCGGCGCTGCTGGGCCTCGAGCGACAGCGTGGCGGTCGGCCGCGCCAGCAGGCGGGCCAGGCCTATGGGTTCGCCGGTCTCGTCGCAGAAGCCGTAGTCGCCGCTGTCCAGGCGGGCCAGCGACTGGGCGATCTTCTTCAGCAGCTTGCGCTCGCGGTCGCGGGTGCGCAGCTCGAGCGCGTGCTCCTCCTCGATGGTGGCCCTGTCGGCCGGGTCGGGCACGATGGACGTGTCCTCGCGCAGGTGCTCCGTGGTCTCGCCGGCATTGGACAACAGGTCGTCCTTCTGGGCCTGCAATCGGGCACGGAAGAACTCGAGCTGCTTGTCGTTCATGTACTCGCTGTCGGGCATGGCCAGCAGTTCGGCCTCGCTCAGATCGCGCCCGGCCTTGGACTTCCAGGCGTTGGCGACTTTGGGATCGACCCTTGCGGGCTTGACGGCTTCCATCGGTAGGGGCTCGACCTTGTGGACCGGCTTGGCCGGTGCAAATCTCTCGGTGAATCGGTTGCCGGCCACCAGCGGAGCCGCCGCGGCCGCGGCAGGCGCACTGGCCGCCGGCCTGGGCGACGCCTTGCCGGCGGCGGGCGTCGTCTTCGCTGCCACGGCAGGGCGGTCGGACGCCGACTTGGCTACGGGCTTGGTCACGCGCGGCCTCCCGTCGCCCGGCCGATGCTCCGGCGGGTCGTTCGAGGCCGCGGCGTCGCCGCGAACTTCATGGCCTTCACCTGACCTCCCATCGTGCGACCCCTGAAGTGGCTGTTCCCTGGCGCGCCCCGGGCGCTTCGCCTCGAGCCGCCGACCGCAAGCAGGCACCCTGACGTGCCTCCGGGGTCCTTCGCGGCGGGCGGATTGTAGCCACGCCTTGCCGCCAGCCCGCCCGACCCCCGCAGGGGCCACCCCATCACAAAAAAGCCTGCGCTCACTTCAGACACTGCTCAAGTCCTTGAAGCAGGATGTCCTTCGGCAGGTCGATGCCTATGAACACCATCTTGCTCAGCTTCTTCTCGTCGGGCGCCCACTTGGGCCCGAGGTCGCTGCCCATCAGCTGGTGAACACCCTGGAACACGACCTTGCGGTCGGTGCCGGCCATGTTCAGAACGCCCTTGTAACGCAGCATGCGGGGGCCGTAGACCTGCACCACCGAGCCGAGGAAATCCTCCAGCCTGGCGGCGTCGAAGGGTCGCGTGGCCCGGAAGACGAAGGACTTCACGTCGTCGTCGTGACGATGGTGGTGCGGGTGGTCGCAGTGCTCGCCATGCTCATGGTCATGATCGTGGCCGTGGTGGGCATGCGCGCCGCCGTCTTCGAGGAAGTCTGGGTCGATCTCGAGCTTGGCATTGAGGTTGAAGCCCTTGAGATCGAACACCTTGGCGATCGGCACCTCGCCGAAGTGCACCGCCTGCTGCGGCGCCCGCGGGTTCATGTGCTTGAGCCTGTGCACCAGACGCTCGACGTCCCCCGGCGGCACGAGGTCGGTCTTGCTGATGAAGATCTGGTCCGCAAAGCCGACCTGCCGCCGCGCCTCCTGGCGCTGGTCGAGCTGCCCCTGGGCATGCTTGGCATCGACCAGCGTGAGCACCGAGTCGAGCAGGTAGCTCTCGGCGATCTCGTCGTCCATGAAGAAGGTCTGCGCCACCGGGCCGGGGTCGGCCAGGCCGGTGGTCTCGATGACCACGCGCTCGAAGTCCAGCTCGCCCTTGCGCCGGCGCGCCGCCAGGTCGGACAGCGTGGTGCGCAGGTCCTCGCGGATCGTGCAGCAGACGCAGCCATTGCTCATCTGGATGATCTGCTCCTGCGTGTCGGCGACCAGGATGTCGTTGTCGATGTTCTCCTCGCCGAACTCGTTCTCGATGACGGCGATCTTCTGGCCATGGGTCTCGGAGAGCACGCGCTTGAGCAGCGTGGTCTTGCCGCTGCCGAGGAAGCCGGTGAGGATGGTGGCGGGGATCAGGCCGGAGTTCATGGGTGGGGGAGCAACAGGGGGGATCGAGGATCAGGAGGCACGGATCGGGCCGCATCAAGAAGCCGTGGTGCGCGGGGCTGCCCCGGCGGGCCGGGGGTCGACGACTGTGTTGCAAGGGACCGGCCCTGTCAAGGCAGGTCATGCACGATGTCGCGCTCGACGCGCAGCGCCCCGGCCTGCGCCAGGTCGGCCACCACCCGGGCCACCCAGCCGGCGCTCAGCAGATCGGGGAAGCCCTGCCGCAGGGCCTGCACCAGCGGGGCCGAACCGGCCCAGTTCTCGAGCGCCGGCAAGGGCACCTGCCGCCGCTCCATGACGTGGTACTTGAGCAGCACGCGCGCCGCATGCCGCGCGTGGCGGGCCGGATCGCGCCGGAACGCCGCCAGCCGCTCGCGGGCGCGGCCGAGCGCCGCCGGCACGTCGGCGAAGGGCGCGCCGTGACCGGGCACGACCCACCGCACCGGCAAGGCGGCGATCGTGTCCAGCGCGGCTTGCACACCGTCGAATCCGGGTTCGCCCGCAACTTCCGGAAACACGATGCCGAATCCGTTCTCCCACAGGGCGTCGGCCGACAGCAGCAGGCCACGGCGGCGCTGGAAGAACATCAGCGAATCCGGGTCGTGCCCCGGCGCATGGACGACCTCCCAGTCTTCGCCGCCGGCACGAAAACTCTGCCCCGGCGCCAGCGAAGCCGACACGTCGAAGCGCGGGCAGATCTGGTCGGTGGCGTGGTAGCTCAACGCCTGCTCGCTCCATCGGCGCACCGCCTCGACGGCACTGTGGGCGACCCAGGTCGGCGCCCCCAGGGCCTGCTGCAGCAGGGCATTGCCCCCACAGTGGTCGGAGTGCAGGTGGGTGTTGAGGAGGGCGGTCATGGGGGCGCCCGCCAGGGCATGCCGCACCAGCGCCAGCGTCTGCTGCGCATGAACGGCGTGACCGCTGTCGACCAGCCAGGCGCCCGCCTCACCGTCGGCGGGATGGATCAGCACGTTGTTCGACGAGAGCCAGCCTCGCTCGAGCACGGTCAGGCCCGACAGCGGGTCGGCGTCTGCGGTCATGGCGGCGCATTCTCGTCGGGTCGCGCCGCTGCCGCGCGACCCCTGCGGATCGCCCCTGCAGCCTGCTGCGGCATGATGGGCGCCCATGGCGGCACCGCTGAACCTCGACGACCTGCGTCGCCACGCCGTGGCGCGCACGCTGTGGCGCCCGACCTCGCTGCCGCGCGCCATCGAGCGGCTGGGCTTCGTGCAGGCCGACCCGATCCGTGCGCCGGCGCGGGCGCAGGACCTCACCTTGCGGCACCGGGTGCGCGACTACCGGGCCGGCGACCTGGAGCGCCGCTACCCGCGCCTGGCGCTGGAGGAGGACTACTTCGTCAACTACGGCTTCCTGCCGCGCGCGCACCAGGCCTTGATGCACCCGCGCCGGCCCGCGCGCCCCTGGTCGGCCGTCGACCAGCGGCGGGCGGCCCGCGTGCTCGAGGTCGTTCGCGAGTCGGGCGCCGTGCACCCCAAGGACCTGCAGCGCCACTTCGCCCTCGGCCGTTCGCGAAATGACTGGGGTGGCACCTCGAACACCCTCACGCTGCTGCTGGACCGCATGCACCACCGCGGCTGGCTGAGGGTGGCGCGGCGTGAGGCCGGCCAGCGCGTCTATGCCGAGGCCCGACATGCGCACGACATGCGCAGCGACGCGCAGAAGGCCGAAGCCCTGCTCGCCCTGGTGCTGGCCAAGTACGGTCCGTTGCCGGTGCGCAGCCTGGGACCACTGTGCAGTGCGCTGCGCTATGGCGCCCCGCACCTGCAGCCCGAGGTCCGGCAGGCCCGGCACAGGCTGCTGAGTCAGGGGCCGCGGGCGGTGGTCGACGGCCAGGACTGGATCTGGCCGGCCGGCGAGGACCCGCGGTCCCGCCGCTGGGCGCTGGACGACGAAGTGAGGCTGCTGGCGCCCTTCGACCCCATCGTCTGGGACCGGCATCGATTCGAGCTGCTGTGGGGCTGGGCCTACCGTTTCGAGGCCTACACGCCGGCAGCACGCCGGCGCTGGGGCTACTATGCGCTGCCCCTGCTGTGGCGGGGTGGCGTCATCGGCTGGTGCAACGTCGGCCGCGGCGACGCGGCCGCGAACTTCGATTTCGGCTACCTGGCCGGACGCGCCCCGCGGGACGCCGCCTTCAGGCGCGCACTGGACGCCGAGGTGGCGCGGTTCGAGGGCTTCCTGGACGCCGGGCCGACCGCCAGCTGAGCTCAGAGCTTGTGAAGATATGAATCGTGCCCGCGCCGGGGTACCCAAGGGCCGTGGGCTAGGCGCGGCGCGCAGCCCGTGTCGGTGACACGGGCCAGCGGCGCAACGACGCCCACGGCCCTTGGGTACCCCGGCCCTATGGGTAGGGCCCCAGAAAGGGCCCACTCGTCGTTGCGAAGCCTCGCTGGGGCCCAACCCCAAGTCGGCTTCGCGCCTAGATTGGGCCCTTTCTGGGGCCCTACGCGGGCACGATTCATATCTTCACAAGCTCTCAGCCCCAGACATGCCGGGCGGTCTCGACCACCAGCTCGATCTTGCGGCGCTGGTCGTCGACGGCGATGTTGTTGCCGTGCACCGTGCTGCTGAACCCGCATTGCGGGCTCAGGCACAGCTGCTCCAGCGGGGCATGGCGCGCCGCCTCGGCGATGCGCCGCTCGAGGTCGGCGCGGGTCTCGAGCTGGCCGAACTTGGTCGTCACCAGCCCCAGCACGACGATGCGCCCCGGCTTCAGGTAGCGCAAGGGACGGAAGTCCCCAGAGCGATCGTCGTCGTACTCCATGAAGATGGCGTCGAGGTTCATCTCCGACAGCAGGGCTTCGGCGACAGGCTCGTAGTTGCCCTGGGCGGCGAAGGTGCTCTTGAAGTTGCCCCGGCACAGGTGCATGGCCAGCGTCATGCCGGCCGGCTTGAGCGCCACCACCTTGTTGATGAACTGCGCATAGCGGTGGGGCAGCTCGTCGGGGTCGTCGCCACGCTGGCGGGCCGCCTCGCGCATCTTGCCGTCGCACAGGTAGGCCATGTTGGTGTCGTCCATCTGCACATAGCGGCAACCGGCGTCGAACAGGGCCTGCAACTCGTCGCCATAGGCGCGCGCGGTGTCGTCGTAGAAGTCCGGCTCGAGTTCGGGATAGGCCTCGCGGCTGATGCCCCCCCGCCCGCCGCGGAAGTGCAGCATGGTCGGGCTGGGAATGGTCACCTTGGGCGTTGCGCCAGGTGCCAGGGCGGCGACCTGGCTGGCGAGGTACTCGAAGTCGGCGCGCTGGATGTCCTTCACGTGCCGGACCTTTTCGACCACCCGGATCGCCGGCGGCGCAAGTTCCTCGCTGCCGTCGGGCTTCTTCACCGTGACGGGAATGTCGGTCTTCACGCCCCCGAGCTGGTCGAGGAAGTCGATGTGGAAGTAGGTGCGACGGAACTCGCCGTCGGTGATGGACTGCAGGCCGCAATCGCGCTGGAACGCCACCACCTCGGTGATCGCCCGGTCCTCGACCTCGCGCAGCTGGGCGGCGCTGATCTCGCCCCTGGCCTTGCGCTCGCGCGCCTGCAGCAGGTAGGGGGGCCTCAGGAAGCTGCCGACATGGTCGGCCCGGAACGGTGGCGAATGGCGCAGGCTCATGGGGCTCGGGGTGGGTTCACCGGGAAATTGAAGACTGGATCCAATTATTGGCTGCTGCGCAGTATCGTCAACCGGTTCGAACCCTTCCGCACCCCGCATGGATCCAGACCCCTCCCTTCCGGCGCCCGCCCGCCCCGCCGTGCGCGAAGCGGCCGGGACCGTGGCGCGGCTGCGGCAGTGGATCGCCGAGGGCCGCTACGCGGCCGGGGAGCGCCTGGGCGAGGAGGCGGTGGCCGCCGCGCTGGGCGTGTCGCGCACGCCGGTGCGGCTGGCCTTTCGCACGCTGGCGCAGGAGGGCCTGCTGCGGCCCGCCGGCAAGCGCGGGCATGTGGTGCGCGAGTTCTCGGCCGAGGACGTGCGTGTCGCGGTCGACGTGCGGGGGGCGCTGGAGGGACTGGCCGCGCGCCGGCTGGCCGAACGCGGCCTGGGCGAGCCGCTGCGCCGTACGCTGCACGAGTGCCTGGCCGCCGGGGACCGCGTGGTCTCGGCGGCGCAGCTGTGCGAGCAGGGCATTGCCGAGTGGAGCAGGCTCAACGCACGCTTCCATGGCGCGATCGTCGGCCTGGACGGGGCCTCGAGCGTGATCGCCGACGCGATCGCCCGCAACAACCACCTGCCCTTTGCGTCGGCCGACAGCATCACGGTGCAGAAGTCGCAGCTGGACGCCGAGCTGAAGAAGCTGCAGATGGCACAGATGCAGCACCGGCTGGTGGTGGAGGCGCTCGAGCAGCGCGAGTCGGCGCGCGTCGAAGCCCTGATGCGCGAACACGCCTACATCGGCCTGCGTTACGCCAGGCTGTTCGCTGTGGCGGGCCCGGCGGCGCCCTAGCGCCCCGGAGCCCTAGAACACCAGCGCCGTCGTGCGCTTGACGGTGCGCAGCACCAGCATGGAGTTGGTGCGCACGACCCCCGGCAGCCGGGCCAGCACCTCGGAGTGGAAGCGCTCGAGGTCTTCGGCGTCGCGGTAGGTGAAGCGCACCAGGTAGTCGAAGGTGCCGACCACGTAGAAGCAGTCCAGGATCTCGGGCTCCTGCCGCGCAGCCGTTTCGAACGCCTCGAGCCGCGCCGGCTGCGTGCTCTCGAGGTTGATGATGGTGTAGCTGGTGCCCGGCCGGCCGACCACCTTCGGGTCCAGCAGGGCGACGTACTGCGAGATCACGCCGCGCTCCTCGAGCGCCTTGACGCGGCGCAGGCAGGCCGAGGGCGACAGGTGCACCCGCTGCGCCAGGTCGACATTGGACAGCCGGGCATCGGCCTGCAGCTGGCGCAGGATCGCCAGGTCGATGCTGTCGATCTCGCGATCCTGTGCCGAAGGACGGCTTGCGATTCGCACGATGTTGCGCATGATACGCTGCCCACCGCACCATGTTGCGTGAACACGGGTCGACCCCGATGCGGCGCGCTCGCACATTGCGCCACCCCTTGTCTAGACTCATGGCTCGCTCCCGCTCGCCGGGCCGGGCCGCGGCTCCATGGCCCGGCATGCCGGCGCGGCGGGATGCCCCTGCCGATGAAGCTGCTGGACACCGACCGCGCGCTGAGCCGCAATTCGTACTACGCCGCGACGGCCGCACGTGGTCCGGGCCACGCGCCGCTGGAAGGTGAACTGTCGTGCGACGTGGCAGTGGTCGGGGGCGGCCTGGCCGGCCTGTCGGCAGCGCTGGACTTGCGGCAGCGCGGCTTCGATGTCGTGCTGGTGGAAGCCCGGCAACTGGGCTGGGGGGCCAGCGGGCGCAACGGCGGCCAGGCCATCCACGGCCTGGCCTGTGACCAGGACACCATCGAATCGCAGCTCGGCCTGGACGCTTCGCGGCGCATCTGGGCGATGTCCATCGAGGCGCTGGACCTGCTGCGCGCACGCATCGCCGAACACCACATCGCCTGCGACTGGCGCGACGGCTGGCTCGGGCTGGCCACGTCGGCCCGCAAGGGCGAGCAGCTGTCGAAGTGGGCCGACCGCCTGGCCCGGGTCTACGACTACGCGCTCGAGCGCATCACGCCGGCCGACGTCGGGCGCTGGATCGCCAGCCGGCGCTACCACAGCGGCGTGCACGACCCGCGTTCCGGCCACCTGCACCCGCTGAAGCTGACCCTGGGCCTGGCGGCGGCGGCGCAGCGCGCCGGCGTGAAGCTGTTCGAGCAGACGGCAGTCGAGTCGATGACCCATGGCGCGAGCGTCGAGCTTCGCACCGGCGGCGGACGGCTGCGGGCGCGCCAGGTGCTGCTGGCCGGCAACGTGTACCTGCATGGCGTGGCGCCGACGATCGAGCCGCGCATCATGCCCGTCGGCACCTACATCGCCTGCAGCCAGGCGCTGGACCCGGCGCTGGCCGGCGCGCTGATTCCGTCGCGCGCCGCCGTCTGCGACACCAACTTCGTGCTCGACTACTTCCGCACCACCGACGACCACCGCATGCTCTATGGCGGCCGCGTCTCCTACAGCACGGTGACGCCACGCGACCTGCCCGCCGCGATGCGTGCGCGCATGGTGGCGACATTCCCGCAGCTGGCCGGCGCGCAGGTCGAGTACGCCTGGGGCGGCTTCGTCGACATCTCCATGAACCGTGCGCCGGACTTCGGCCGCCTTGGCGACCGGGGCAACGTCTACTACCTGCAAGGCTTCAGCGGTCATGGCCTGGCCCTGACCGGGCTGGCCGGCCGCCTGGTGGCCGAGGCGATGGCCGGCGACGCCTCGCGCTTCGACACTTTCGCGCGCCTTCGCCACCGGCCCTTCCCCGGTGGCCCGCGCATGCGCACGCCGGCGCTGGTGCTGGGCATGGCCTGGTACCGCTTGCGCGATATGCTCGGGTGATCGCATGGACCGCCATCCCTCGAGCCTGACCGAAACCGCGGCACGCCCGGACCGCAAGCCGCGGGTGCTGGTGCCCGCCTGCAACCGCCTGCTCGGCGAGCACCCGTTCCACGTCGCCGGGCGCAAGTACACGGAAGCCGTCCGGCTGGCCGGTGCGCTGCCGCTGGTGGTGCCGCGCGCCGAACCCGACGAAATCGACTCGCTGCTGCAGGTCGCCGACGGCGTGCTGCTGACCGGCTCGCCGTCCAACGTGCACCCGGCCCGCTTCGGTCAGGCGGTGCATGACGAGCAGTTGCCGCTGGACCCGCTGCGCGACGACTGGACCTTGTCGCTGATTCCGCGCCTGATCGCGCTCGGGCTGCCGCTGCTGGCCATCTGCCGCGGCGCGCAGGAGCTCAACGTCGCGCTCGGCGGCAGCCTGCACCAGGCCGTGCACGAGCTTGCCGGCAGGCGCGACCACCGCGCGGACGACCGCCAGCCCGCGGCGGTGCAGTACGGGCCGGCGCACGAGGTCGAGCGGCTGCCCGGCGGGCTGCTGGAACGCATCGGTCTGCCGCCGCGCTTTGCCGTCAACTCGGTGCATGGCCAGGCCGTGGACCGCCTGGCCGACGGCCTGCGCGTCGAGGCGGTGGCCGGCGACGGCGTGATCGAGGCGTTCAGCCTGCCTTCGGCCCCAGGTTTCGTGCTGGCCCTGCAATGGCACCCCGAGTGGCGCGCCGCGGAGAACCCGGAGTCGGTGCGCCTGTTCGCGGCCTTCGGAGCCGCCGTGCGCACCTGGCGGGACCGGGTTCGGGGCCCTTTGCCGGTCCTGGCATGAACCGCGCCGCGTGCCCCGCGGCGCCCCCGGTCCCTTCGCCGCCCCGCGGCTCCAGAACGCATCCCTGCAGGCCACCCCATGACCCAACAACGAGACCAGTTCACCTTCGCCGAGCTCGAGCAGTGGCTCGACAAGCATCGCGTCACCGAAATCGAGTGCCTGGTGCCCGACCTCACCGGCGTCGCCCGCGGCAAGATCCTGCCACGCGAGAAGTTCACCGAGGACCGCGGCATGCGGCTGCCCGAGGTGGTGGTGGCGATGGGCGTGACGGGCGAGTTCCCCGAGGAGGGGCCCTACTACGACGTCATCACGCCGACCGACCGCGACATGCACCTGCGCCCCGACCCGAGCACGGTGCGCATCGTGCCCTGGGCCACCGACCCGACGGCGCAGGTCATCCATGACTGCTACGACCGCGACGGCGCGCTGGTCCCCTATGCGCCGCGCTCGGTGCTGCGGCGGGTCAGCGACCTCTATGCCGCCGAGGGCTGGGAACCGGTGGTCGCGCCCGAGCTCGAGTTCTACCTGGTGGCCCGCAACACCGACCCCGACGTGCCGCTGAAGCCGCCGATAGGGCGCAGCGGCCGCAGCGAGACCAGCCGCCAGGCCTACTCCATCGATGCCGTCAACGAGTTCGACCCGCTGTTCGAGGATGTCTACGACTACTGCGACAAGATGGAGCTCAACGTCGACACGCTGATCCACGAGATCGGCGCCGGCCAGATGGAGATCAACTTCTTCCACGCGCATCCGCTGGGCCTGGCCGACGAGGTGTTCCTGTTCAAGCGCACGGTGCGCGAGGCGGCACTTCGCCACGACATGTTCGCCACCTTCATGGCCAAGCCGATCGCCGGCGAGCCCGGCAGCGCCATGCACATCCACCAGAGCGTCGTCAACAAGGCCAGCGGCCGCAACCTGTTCTCCAACGAGGACGGCAGCCCGTCGCAGGAGTTCTTCTGGTACATCGGCGGCCTGCAGCGCTACATCCCGGCCGCGATGGCCCTGTTCGCGCCCTACGTGAACAGCTACCGCCGGCTGGCGCGCTTCACCGCCGCCCCGATCAACATCCAGTGGGGCACCGACAACCGCACCGTGGGCATCCGCAGCCCGGTCGCGGCGCCGGCTGCGCGGCGCATCGAGAACCGCGTCATCGGCGCCGACGCCAACCCCTACGTGGCACTGGCGGCCACGCTGGCCTGCGGCTGGCTGGGCATCAAGAACCGCATCGAGCCCAGTGCGGAGTGCAAGGGCGACGCCTACCTGGGCGAATACCAGCTGCCGCGCAGCCTGGGCGAAGCGCTGACGCTGCTGCGCGAAGAGCGCGACCTGGCCCATGTGCTGGGCGAGGGATTCATCACCGTGTACTCGGAGATCAAGGAAGTGGAGTACGCCGAGTTCATGAAGGTGATCTCGCCCTGGGAGCGCGAGCACCTGCTGCTGCATGTCTGAGAGGCCGACCATGACCACGAGCAAACGCACCACCCCGCAGTGGCAGGCGGCCGATGCCGCGCACTTCCTGCACCCCTTCACCGACTTCCAGAGCCTGGCGCGCAAGGGTTCGCGCATCATCGAGCGCGCCGAAGGCATCTACCTGTGGGACACCGACGGCCAGCGCATCCTCGACGCGATGAGCGGCCTGTGGTGCGTCAACGTCGGCTATGGCCAGCGCGCGCTGATCGACGCGGCGACGCGGCAGCTCGAGACCCTGCCGTTCTACAACGCCTTCTTCCAGACCGCGACACCGCCGGCCATCGAGCTCGCCGAGTTGCTGGCAGAGCTCACGCCGGTGCAGTTCCAGCACGTGTTCTTCTCGGGCTCGGGGTCGGAGGGCAACGACACGGTGGTGCGCATGGTGCGCCGCTACTGGGACCTGATGGGGCAGCCCTCGCGCCAGGTCATCATCAGCCGGCATAACGCCTACCACGGCTCGACCATGGCCGGCGCTTCGCTGGGCGGGATGAGCGGCATGCACGCCCAGGGCGGCCTGCCCATCCCGGGCATCGTGCACATCGGACAGCCCTATGCCTTCGAGCTCGGCCAGGGCATGAGCCGCGACGAGTTCGGCCTCGTGGCGGCGCGCTGGCTGGAGGAGAAGATCCTCGAGCTGGGGCCGGAGAACGTCGCCGCCTTCATCGGCGAGCCGGTGCAGGGGGCCGGCGGCGTCATCATCCCGCCGGCCAGCTACTGGCCCGAGGTCCAGCGCATCTGCGACGCCTACGGCATCCTGCTGGTCAGCGACGAGGTGATCTGCGGTTTCGGCCGCACCGGGCAGTGGTTCGGCTGCGAGACCATGGGCACGCGGCCAGACCTGATGACCTTCGCCAAGGGCGTCACCAGCGGCTACATCCCGCTCGGCGGGGTGATGGTCGGCGAGCGGGTGGCGCGCGTGCTGATCGACAAGGGCGGCGAGTTCAACCACGGCTACACCTATTCCGGGCACCCCGTGGCCTGCGCCGTCGGGCTGGCCAACCTGCGGCTGATCCGCGAGCGGCGCCTGGTGGAGCATGTGCGCGACGAGGTCGGGCCGATGCTGGCGAAGGCCTTCGCGCAGCTGGCCGGGCACCCGCTGGTCGGCGAGGCCGAGACCTGCGGCCTGATGGGGGCCTTGCTGCTGCTGAAGGACAAGGCACGCGCCCTGCCCTTCCCCGACGAGCTCGAGATCGGCATGGTCTGCCGCGCCCACTGCTTCCGCGAGGGCCTGATCATGCGCGCCGTCGGCAACCGCATGATCATCGCGCCGCCCCTGGTCATCACGCCGGCCCAGGTCGACGAGATGGTGTCGCTGATCCGCCGCTGCCTGGACCTGACGCTGGCCGACGCGCAGGCGCAAGGCTGGCTGCGCTGATGCCTGCCGGCCCGGGGTTGCATCCGCGCGACAGGCACTGACCCGATGGCTTGCCCGGATGACCGTCCTGCAAGCCTTGACTAGACTCGGACCAACGCCCCTGGCCACCCCTGCCCTTGCCCCGCTTCCCAGCCGCTCCCTTGCCCACCTGGAGGATCCGCATGAAAGCCCCGTCGTTCCGCCCGCTCGTCGCCCTGGCCGCCGCCGTCCTGGCGTTCGCCACCCCGGCCAGCCGCGCCCAGGAAGAAGAGAAGGTCCTGAACGTCTACAACTGGTCGGACTACATCGCCGAGGACACGATCCGCAACTTCGAGAAGGAGACGGGCATCCGCGTGCGCTACGACAACTTCGACAACAACGAGATCGTGCACGCCAAGCTGGTGGCCGGAAAGACCGGCTACGACGTCGTGATCCCGTCGTCGAACTGGGCCAAGCTGCAGATCGACGGCGGCCTGCTGCGCAAGATCGACAAGGGCCTGCTGCCCAACTACAAGAACCTCGACCCGACGGTCCAGGCGCAGCTGGCACGCATGGACCCGGGCAACGAGTACATGGTCAACTGGCTGTGGGGCTTCACCACCGTCGGCATCAACGTCGAAAAGGTCAAGGCAGCCCTGGGCAGCACGCCCATGCCCGACAACGCCTGGGACCTGGTGTTCAAGCCCGAGTACATCTCCAAGCTCAAGAGCTGCGGCGTCTCCTACCTGGATTCGGCCACCGAGGTCGTGCCGGCGGCGCTGCACTACCTGGGCAAGCCCTCGTTCAGCAAGAACCCGTCGGACTACGCGGCCGCCGCGGCGCTGCTGAAATCGGTGCGCCCGCACATCACGCTGTTCAGCTCCTCGGGCTACATCAACGACATGGCCAACGGCTCGATCTGCCTGGCCCTGGGCTGGTCGGGTGACATCAACATCGCCCGCCAGCGCGCCATCGACGGCAAGACCGGGAACAACATCCAGGCCCTGCTGCCCAGGTCGGGCGGCCTGCTGTTCTTCGACGTGATGGTGATCCCGGCCGACGCCCCGCGGCCGGGCAACGCGCACAAGTTCATCAACTACATCCTGCGCGGCGAAGTCCATGCCGGGCTGACCAACAAGGTCTTCTACGCCAACCCCAACGTCGAGTCCAGGAAGCATGTCAAGCCCGAGGTGGCGGCCAACCCCACGGTCTTCCTGCCGCCGGCCGAACTGGCCAAGATGGTGGCACCGGACTCGCTCAACAACGACCTGCGTCGCCTGATGACGCGCACCTACACGTCGTTCAAGACCGGCCTGTGAGCAGCGCCGCATCATCGCCCGCGCCGGCGCCGGCGGCGTCCGATGCCAAGTTCCTGCAGATCCAGGACCTGGTCAAGGACTTCGGCGGCTACAAGGCCGTCAACCATGTCGACCTGGACATCGCCAAGGGCGAGATCTTCGCGCTGCTCGGTTCCTCGGGCTGCGGCAAGAGCACGCTGCTGCGCATGCTGGCCGGCTTCGAGACGCCGACCTCGGGCCGCATCGTGCTCGGCGGCCGCGACCTGGCGGGCCTGCCGCCCTATGAGCGGCCCATGAACATGATGTTCCAGAGCTACGCGCTGTTCCCGCACCTGACGGTGTGGGAGAACATCGCCTTCGGCCTGCAGCGCGAGGGCATGGCGCGCGCTCAGCTCGCCGACCGCGTGGCGCGCATGCTCGAGCTGGTGCAGCTGACGCGCTTCGCCAAGCGCAAGCCGCACCAGCTCTCCGGCGGCCAGCAGCAGCGCGTGGCGCTGGCCCGCAGCCTGGCCAAGCAGCCGCAGCTGCTGCTGCTCGACGAGCCGCTGGGCGCGCTGGACAAGAAGCTGCGCGAGCAGACGCAGATCGAGCTGGTCAACATCATCGAGTCGGTGGGCGTGACCTGCGTGATGGTGACGCACGACCAGGAAGAGGCCATGACCATGGCCAGCCGCATCGCCATCATGAGCGAAGGGCGCTTCCTGCAGGTGGGTGCGCCGGGCGACATCTACGAGACGCCGGCGACGCGCTTCGTGGCCGACTTCATCGGCAACGTCAACCTGATGGACGGCTCGCTGTCGGTCGACGAACCCGACCATGTGGTGATCGACTGCGCCGACTGCCGGCACTGGGTCGGGCACGGCATCACCGGCACGCTGGGCATGGCCGCCACGGTCGCCTTGCGGCCCGAGAAGATCCACCTGTCGCGCCACCAGCCCGCAGACCCGTACAACACCGCCGTCGGCACGATCAAGGAGATGGCCTACTTCGGCAGCTTCACGGTGTTCCACCTGCAGCTGGCCAGCGGCGCACTGCTCAAGGTGAGCCTGGCCAACACGCAGCGCCACCGCGACGACGAGTTCACCTGGGGTGACCAGGTGTGGGCGCACTGGTCGCGCTCGGCCCAGGTGGTGCTGACGCAATGAGCCTGGCCGGCAGCGCCGACTTCCTGCGCCGCTTCGCGAGCGGCCGCGGCATCGTGATCGCGGTGCCCTACCTGTTCCTGCTCGTCTTCTTCCTGCTGCCCTTCTTCATCGTCTTCAAGATCAGCGTCTCCGAGATGGAGGCCGTGACCTTCAAGGACGTGCTGACGCTGAAGGAGGGCGTGCTGCAGCTGACCCTGAAGCTGTCCAACTACGTCTTCGTCACCGAGGATGCGCTGTACTTCAAGACCTACCTGTCCAGCCTGAAGTACGCCGCCGCCACCACGCTGCTGTGCCTGGCCATAGGCTACCCCTTCGCCTACTTCATGGCACGCGCGCGGGCCTCGCTGCAGCCGGCCCTGCTGATGCTGGTCATGCTGCCTTTCTGGACCTCGTTCCTGCTGCGCGTCTATGCCTGGCGCGGCCTGCTGACCGAAGGCGGCTGGGTGGCCGAGCTGCTGATCGGCCTGGGTGTCGACGAGCTGCTGGCCGCCAGCGGGCTGATCGGCGCACCGGGCAAGCTGATGCACACGCCGTTCTCGCTGGTGCTGGGCATGACCTACACCTACCTGCCCTTCATGATCCTGCCGCTGTACGGCAACCTGGCCAAGATGGACCTGCGCCTGCTGGAGGCGGCGGCCGACCTCGGCGCCCCACCCTGGGTCGGGTTCTGGAAGGTCACGGTGCCGCTGTCCAAGGCCGGCATCATCGCCGGCTCGATGCTGGTCTTCATCCCCTGCGTGGGCGAGTTCGTGATCCCCGAACTGCTGGGCGGCCCGGAGACGCTGATGATCGGCCGCGTGCTGTGGGACGAGTTCTTCTCCAACAATGACTGGCCCATGGCGTCGACGGTGGCCGTGGTCATGGTGCTGCTGATCCTGGTGCCGCTGGCGGTCTTCAACAAGTACCAGGCCGAGTCGCAGGAGCAGCGTGCATGAACGCCGTCCTGGCCTTCGTCGCGCGCTGGTTCGGCCACGGCTGGCTGACGCTGGGCTACCTGTTCCTCTACCTGCCCATCGTGGCGCTGGTCGTCTATTCCTTCAACGACTCGCCGCTGCCCAACGTCTGGCGCGGCTTCACCTTGAAGTGGTATGCGGCGCTGGCGCACGACAAGGAGATGATCGCCGGCCTGTGGCTGAGCCTGAAGATCGCCTTCCTGACCGCCTGCGGCTCGGTGGTGCTGGGCACGCTGACGGCCTTCGCGCTCGTCAAGTACCGGCGCTTCACCGGTCGCACCCTGTTCAGCGGCATGGCCAACGCACCGCTGGTGATGCCCGAGGTGGTGGTCGGCCTGTCGCTGCTGCTGATGCTGGTCTCCGTGCAGCGCGCGATCGGCTTTCCCGAGCGCGGCATGATGACGATCTGGCTCGGCCACCTGCTGCTGGGCATGGCCTACGCGGCGGTGGTCGTGCAGTCCCGGCTGCAGGACCTCAACCCGCAGCTCGAAGAGGCCGCGATGGACCTCGGCGCGCGACCGTCGCAGGTCTTCTGGCTGGTCACGCTGCCCATGATCGCGCAGTCGCTGGTCTCGGCCTGGCTGCTCACCTTCACGATCTCGCTCGACGACGTGGTGCTGTCGGCCTTCCTCTCCGGCCCGGGCGCGACGACGATGCCGCTGGTCATCTTCTCGCGCGCCCGGCTGGGACTCAACCCGAGCGTCAACGCGGTGGCGACCCTGATCGTCGTCGTGGTGTCGGTCGGCGTCCTGGTCGCCAGCTGGATGATCGCGCGCGCCGAACGCCGCCGGGCCCTGGAGATGGCCGAGGCGGCCCGCCACTGAATGCCCGCCCCGCAGAAAGCCCCTTCGCCACCGGGCATCACACCGAACCTCGAACCGCCCCTTTCGACGAACCCCCCGAGGAGAACCCCATGAAGCTGTTGGCCCCCTCCCTGCTCGCACTGGCGCTGGCCGCCGCGTTCCCGGCTGCCGCGCAAAGCAACGCCGAACTGCTCAAAGAGCTCAAGGCCCTGAAGGACCGGGTCGCCGAACTCGAGAAGAAGCTGCAGGCGGCCGCCGGCGCCGCCCCCGCCGCCGCGGCGCCGACTCAGCCGCAGTGGGGCATGACGCCCGAGCAGGTGCGGGAATTCAACCGCGTCGCCGTCAAGGCCGAGGCCTTGCAGGACAACTTCACCGACCAGGGCTACAAGGGCCTGACGGTGCGTGGCCAGATCGACCCCACCTTCATCTACAACCACGCCAACCGCAACCCCTCGTTCGTGCTGCTCAACGGCGAAGGCGCCCGCTACACCTACGACAACTCCTACTTCGGCATGGCGGTGCTGGACCTCGAGAAGGAAACGGAGACCGGCGTCAAGTGGCGCCTGACGCTGGCGCCCGACCGCGGCACCGGCTCCCTGGTCAACAACAACTCCATCGTGCACGAGGCCTCGGTCTCCATCCCGCTGACCGACCTGCAGACCCGGCTGTGGGTGGGACAGATCCCCGACTGGACCGGCTACGAGCTCACGCTGCCCGCCGGCAACAAGCTGATCACGCACAACCTGCTGTTCGACACCATGGCGCCCACCGCCTACACCGGCGCGGTGCTCGACATCACGCGCGGCAAATGGTGGTCGCGCATCGGTGTGGCACAGACCAACAGCACGCGCTATGCATCGGGCAACTCGACGCCGACGCTGATCTACCGCGTCGACTACTCCAAGGGCGAGTTCGACGGCTTCGGCTTCACCGGCCTGCACGGCAAGATGGCCAACTTCGCGGCCGACGGCAGCTGGTTCTCGACCGACCCCGACAGCGGCGAGACGACCGAGAACTTCTTCGACAGCGCCGGGCGCACGACCAAGGTCGACCTGCTCGAACTGGACGGCTACTTCGTGCGCGGCGACGTCTCGCTGTTCGGGCAGGTCAGCTGGGGCCGGCAGAAGAAGGCCGCCATCTTCAACAGCGACGGCGTGCTGCGCGACGCCGAGTGGTGGGGCCTATCGGGCACCTTCGGCTACATGTTCACGCCCCGTCTGGAAGGCATCGTGCGCGCCGACTACGTGCACAACAGGAAGAACGGTGGCGGCCTGCTGGGCTACAGCTTCGACGACAGCGTCAACGGCATCGGCCGCGGCCTGGCCGCCGACGGCAGCTTCGCCAAGGGCGAGGACGTCGGCGCCAACCGCTACGCGCTGTCGCTGGGTCTGAACTACCTGTTCGACGAGACGACGCGCTTCAAGGTGGAGTACCGCTACGACTCGGCCAGCCAGCCGGTGTTCCTGTACGCCCGCAACGGCACCTACCGGAAGAACAACCAGCTCTTCGGCGTCTCGGCGGTCGTCAGCTTCTGAAGCCGGGCGACCTCTCCGCACCACGATCGTGGCGACCCGGGCGGGCCCGCAGGCCCGCCCCCACGCCTGCCATGGAGCCCGCCCATGAACGCCCCTGAATGGCACGCCCGCGCGGCGGCGCTGCGACCCGACGGTCGCTGCCTGATCGACGGCGAACGACGCGCCGCGGTCAGCGGCGAGACCTTTTCCAGCCCGTCGCCCATCGACGGCCGTTTGCTGTCGCCTGTCGCACGCGGCACGCAGGCCGACATCGACGCCGCCGTCGGCGCGGCGCGCCGCGCCTTCGACGACCGGCGCTGGGCCGGGCAGCCGCCGGCGGCGCGAAAGAAGGTGCTGCTCGCCTTCGCCGAGCGCATCCTGGCCGCCCGCGAGGAGCTGGCGCTGCTCGAGACCCTGGACATGGGCAAGCCCATCCGCTGGTCGCTGGCGGTGGACGTGGGCTCGACGGCGCGCTGCATCGCCTGGTACGCGGAAGCGGTGGACAAGGTCTACGACGAGATCGCGCCGACCGCGGCCAACGCGCTGGCGCTGATCACGCGCGAGCCCATGGGCGTGGTCGGTGCCATCGTGCCCTGGAACTACCCGATGATCATGTCGGCCTGGAAGCTGGGGCCGGCACTGGCCGCCGGCAACTCGGTGGTGCTCAAGCCCAGCGAGAAGAGCCCGCTGACGGCGATGCGGCTGGCCGAGCTGGCGCTCGAGGCCGGCCTGCCGCCGGGGGTGTTCAACGTCGTGCCCGGCTTCGGTCACGAAGCGGGCGAGGCGCTGGCACTGCACATGGACGTCGACGCCATCGGCTTCACCGGCAGCACGCGCACCGGGCGCCGCATGCTCGAGTACGCCGGCCGCAGCAACCTGAAGCGGGTCTACAACGAGCTCGGCGGCAAGTCGGCGTTCGTGGTCTTCGACGACTTCGGCGACCTCGACCGGGCGGCGCGCACGGTCGCCGACAGCGTGTTCTTCAACCAGGGCGAGAGCTGCAACGCGCCTTCGCGCGTGCTGGTGCACGAATCGGTGGCCGACCACTTCGCCGACCGTGTCGCGGCCCAGGCCGCGAGCTGGCAGCCCGCCGACCCGTTGCACCCCGACACCGTGATGGGCGCGGTGGTCGACGCGACGCAGCTGTCCACCGTGCTCGGCTATGTCGACGCCGGCCGCGACGAAGGCGCGCGGCTGCTCGCCGGCGGGCAGCGTGCACGCCAGGCCAGTGGTGGCTGCTACGTCGAGCCGACGGTGTTCGACGGCGTGCGCAATCACATGAGGATCGCCCGCGAGGAGATCTTCGGCCCGGTGCTGGGCATCATCCGCTTCCGCGACGAGGCCGAGGCGGTGCGCATCGCCAACGACAGCCCCTACGGCCTGCAGGCCAGCGTCTGGAGCGACACGCTCAACCGCGCCCACCGCGTGGCGCGCGCATTGCGCGCCGGCACCGTGCATGTCAACCAGTACGACGAGGACGACATCACCGTGCCCTTCGGCGGCTACAGGCAGAGCGGCAACGGCCGCGACAAGTCGCTTCACGCCTTCGACAAGGTCACCGAGCTCAAGACCACCTGGCTGAGGATAGACCCGGCGTGAACCACGACCTCGACGCACGGGTCGCCTCGCTGCAGGCCGCAGGCGTGCACAGCCTGCTGGTGCAGTTCACCGACATCGAAGGCGTCGCCAAGGGCAAGCTGCTGCCGCTGGGCCAGCTGCCCGAGGTGCTGTCCGGCGGTGCCGGCTTTGCCGGTCCGTCGATACGCGGCACCGGCCTGCCGCGCTGCGGTCCACGCTCGGAGTACCACGCACGCGGCGACGCCGGCACCCTGCGCGCCCTGCCCTGGTGGCCGGGCGTGGCCCGCATCGTCGGCGACGGCTTCGTCGACGGCCGCCCCTTCGACGCCTGCCCGCGCCAGGTGCTGCGGCGCGCCCAGGCGCGGCTGGCCGAACGCGGCTGGCGGCTCGAGACCGGCATCGAGCCCGAGTTCTTCCTGCTGCGGCGCGACGGCCAGGGCTGGCGCCCGGCCGACCCGCTGGAGCGCCTGGACAAGCCCAGCTACGACCTGCAGGCCCTGCCACGCCAGGCCGGCTTCCTGCATGAGCTTCGCTCGGCACTGGAGGCCGACGGCGCCCAGGTGCAGCAGATCGACCACGAGGATGCGCATGGCCAGTTCGAGCTGAACTTCCGCCATGCCGAGGTGCGCCAGAGCTGCGACCGCCTGATGCTGTTCAAGCTGGCCGCGCAGCAGCTGGCCGAGCGGCGCGGCATGGTGTTCTCGATGATGCCCAAGCCCTTTGCCGACCAGCCGGGCAGCGGCATGCACTTCCATGTCTCGCTGTGGCAGGGCGAGCGCAACCTGTTCGCGCCCGAGGCCGGCGCCCAGACCCTGTCGCCGCTGGGCCAGGCCTTCGTCGCCGGCGTGCTCGCGCATGCCCCGGCCCTGACCGCGCTGGCGGCGCCGACGGTCAATTCGTACAAGCGGCTCACGGTCGGCGAGTCCATCACCGGCACCACCTGGGCTCCGGCCTACGTCGCGCAGGGCAGCAACAACCGCACGGCGCTGGTGCGCACACTGCCCGGCCGCTTCGAGTGGCGCGCCCCCGACGCCGCCTGCAACCCCTACCTGGCCAGCGCCGCGCTGATCGCCGCCGGGCTGGACGGCATAGACCGCGCGCTGCCGCCGGCGCCCGAAGTGGACGACGATCTCTTCGACTGCACGCTCGCCACGCTGCGCGCACGCGGCATCGGTTTCCTGCCGCAGTCGCTGGCCGAGGCCGCCGACGCGCTGCAGGCCGACGAGGTGGTCCGCGGCGCGCTCGGCGAGACGCTGGCGCGCGAATGGCTGCAGGGCGCGCGCGCCGAGGCGCTGGCCTACGCGCGCCACGTCAGCAGCTGGGAGCTCGACCGCTACGCGGCGCGCTTCTGAATGAGCGGCCCGCCGCTGCGCGCCTACCTGTACCTGGCCTCCAGCATGGCGCTGGTCGGCAGCTACGTGGGCCTGTCGAAGCTGCTGGTCGCCGCGCTGCCGGTGTTCCTGCTCGCCTGGCTGCGCTTTGCCATCGCGGCGCTGGCCATGCTGCACTGGGTGCGCCGCAGCCCGCACGAAGCCCCCTTGTCGCGCCACGACCGCTGGCTGCTGTTCTGGGAGAGTTTCCTGGGCAACTTCCTGTTCTCGATCTGCATGCTCTACGGCGTGGCGCTGAGCTCGGCGGTCGCCGCCGGCGTCGCCATGGCCGGCATCCCGGCGGTGGTGGCGCTGTTGTCCTGGCTGTTCCTGAAGGAGCGCATCACGCTGCGCCTGGGGCTGGCCATCGCGCTGGCGGGCACGGGAATCGCCACGCTGGCGCTGGCGCGCGGCGGCGATGGCCAGGCTGCGGTGTCGCCGCCGGGTTTCGTGCTGCTGATGGGCGCCGTGGTCTGCGAGGCCTGCTATGTCGTGATCGGCAAGCGGCTCACCGGCAACGTGTCGCCTCGGCGCATCAGCGCACTCATCAACCTCTGGGGCCTGCTGCTGGTGACACCCTTGGGGTTGTGGCAGGCCTGGACCTTCGACTTCGGCGCCGTCGCGCCGCCGACCTGGGGCCTGCTGGTGTTCTACGCGCTGGCGGCCAGTGTCGTCACCGTCTGGCTGTGGATGCAGGGCCTGCGCGAGGTGCCTGCGCCGCGCGCGGGCGTGTTCTCGGTGCTGCTGCCGGTCAGTGCGGCGCTGGTCGGCGTCATGGGCCTGGGCGAGCCCTTCACGACCGGCCACGCCTGGGCGTTCGGCTTCGCGCTGGCGGGCTTGCTGCTGGCGACCTGGCCGGCGGCGGCTGCGCCTGCCGGGCCTGCCGGGCCTGCCGGGCCTGCCCATAGGTCCTGAACTTCTCCAGCACGTCGGCCATCTGGGTCGCGCTCAGGGTGCGGGGTTCGGCAACCGCCAGCGCCTGCAGGTAGATGCCGCACAGCGCCTCGATCTCGATCGCGACCTTCAGCGCCCGCTCGAGCGTGCGCCCGGCGGCCACCAGGCCATGGTGGCCGAGCAGGCAGGCGTCGCGCTCGGCCATGGCCGCAGCGACCGCCAGCGACAGCGCCTCGGTGCCGAACAGGTGGTAGGGGGTGCAGGGCACGTTGTCGCCGCCCGCGATCGCCACCATGTAGTGGAACGCCGGCAGCGGGCGCTCCAGGCAGGCCAGCGCCGTGGCCTGCGGCGAGTGGGTGTGCACCACGGCCACGAGCTCGGGCCGCGACCGATACAGCGCCTGGTGGAAGTGCCACTCCGAAGACGGTGCCAGGGCGCCGCGCCGGCTGCCGTCCCAGCCCTGCCAGACCAGGTCTTCGGCGCCCAGCTCGTCGGCGCCCATGCCGGTGGGCGTGATCAGCATGCCTTCGCCCAGCCGGTGGCTCAGGTTGCCGGTGCTGCCGCGGTTCAGGCCCCTTTCGTCGAGCCGACGCAGCGCCGCAACCAGGTCGGCTCGCCGCTCGCTTTCGCCGTCCATCGCCTGCCCCGCGGCCTCAGCGGGCGACGGCCAGCGCCGCCAGGTCCGGCGCCCGCGCCGCGACCACGCCATGTTCGGTGATCAGGCCCGTCACCAGGCGCGCCGGCGTGACGTCGAAGGCCGGGTTGGCAGCCTGGCTGCCGTCGGGGACCAGTTGCACCTCGACCCGCCGCCCGTCGACGGCGCGGCCGCTCACATGCGTGACCTCACGCGCGCTGCGCTCTTCGATGGGAATGCCGGCCAGGCCATCACGCACCGACAGGTCCAGCGTGGAGGTCGGCATCGCCACGTAGAACGGCACCCCGTTGTCATGCGCCGCCAACGCCTTGAGGTAGGTGCCGATCTTGTTGCAGACATCGCCCTGCGCACTCACGCGGTCGGTGCCCACGATCACCAGGTCGACCTCGCCATGCTGCATCAGGTGGCCGCCGGCGTTGTCCACCACCACCTTGTGCGGCACGCCCTGCTGGCCGAGCTCCCAGGCGGTCAGGCTGGCGCCCTGGTTGCGCGGCCGCGTCTCGTCGACCCACACGAAGACCTCGACGCCGGCCTCGGCCGCGGCGTAGATGGGCGCCGTGGCGGTGCCGCGATCGACCGTCGCCAGCCAGCCCGCGTTGCAATGGGTCAGCACGCGCACCGGCCCCGGCCGACGGCGCGCGATGGCCTCGATCAGCGGCAAGCCGTGGCGGCCGATCGATTCGTTGACGCGCACATCCTCGTCGCACAACGCGGCCGCCTCGGCCCATGCCGCGTCGCAGCGCTGCGGCACGGGCAGCGGCATCAGCCGCTCGCGCATGCGCCCGAGCGCCCAGGCCAGGTTGACGGCCGTCGGCCGCGCCGCGGCCAGCCGCTCCATGCAGGCCGCCAGCGCGGCATCGCTGGCATCCTGGCGGGCCTGCAAGGCCACGCCGTAGGCGGCGCTGGCGCCGATCAGCGGCGCGCCACGCACCACCATATCGCGGATCGCCTGGAACACCTGCTCCGGGTCGGCCAGGCTCTGCACCTCCAGCTCGTGCGGCAGGCGGCGCTGATCGATGACGAACAGCGCGTCGAGCTGTGGCGAAGGCCACAGGGTGCGCATGGTGCGGCCGTCGACCCGCATGGCCTCAGAGCACCCGGCCGGCGATGCCGCGCAGCTTCTCGACCATGGCCGGGTCGCGCGCCGCCGGCGCGGTGATCAGCGCATGCTGCAAGGCCTGCCGGCAGGCGCAGTGCGCAGCGTCCGGGTCGGCCCCGATGCCCGGCGCGACGCCGCCGACCAGCGCTTGCGCGTTTTTCGCGTTGCCCAGCAGCACCTGGATCACCGCGTCGACCGTCACCGCGTCGTGCGCCGGGTGCCAGCAATCGAAGTCGGTGACCATCGCCACCGAGCAGTAGCACAGCTCGGCCTCGCGCGCGAGCTTGGCCTCGGGCATGTTGGTCATGCCGATGACGCTGCAGTTCCAGGACCGGTACAGGCGCGACTCGGCCAGCGTGCTGAACTGTGGCCCCTCCATCGCCAGGTAGGTGCCGCCGCGCACGTGCGGCAGGCCCATCGCGGCCAGCTGCGCCACCACATGGTCGCCCAGCCGTGGGCAGACGGGGTGGGCCATCGACACATGCGCCACCAGACCGCTGCCGAAGAACGACTTCTCGCGCGCGAAGGTGCGGTCGATGAACTGGTCGACGACCACGAAGGTGCCCGGCGGCAGGTCGGCGCGCAGGCCGCCGGCTGCCGACAGCGACAGCAGGTCGGTGACGCCGAGCTGCTTGAGCGCAGCGATGTTGGCGCGGTAGTTCACCTCCGACGGCGGGATGCGGTGGCCGCGGCCATGGCGGGGCAGGAAGGCGATGCGCACATCGCCCAGCCGGCCGGTGAAGACTTCGTCCGACGGCGCGCCCCAGGGCGTGTCGAGCGCGACCCAGCGGGTGTCGGTCAGGCCGGGCAGGTCGTACAGGCCGCTGCCGCCGACGACCCCGAGGACATTGGTGGGCATTCGAACTCCGTGCAGGGAAAAGGGATGAGGGGGGAGGTTCAGGCGGCCAGCGGGCGCTCGGGCTGGGCGTGCCGCAGCGCCGCCCGGGCCAGCACCGACACCTCGGAGGGTGCCCGTGCACGCAGCCGGTGGTCTGACCAGGCCTGGCGCCAGCGTCTGGCGCCGGGCTGGCCGTCGCGCAGCCCGAGCATGTGCCGGGCCGCCGGCTGCCAGGCCTGGCCGCGGGCCGCCAGCTGACCCAGGTAGGCGACATAGGCGGCCTCGACCTGGTCGCGGTCCTGCGCCGGACCGGGCGTGCCGAAGAAGCGCTGGTCCCAGCCGGCCAGCGACCAGGGGTGCAGGTAGGCGTCTCGCCCGACCATCACGCCGTCGACCCGCGCCAGCTGCGCGGCGATCGCTTCTTCGCCGGCCAGCCCGCCGTTGACGACGATGGTCAGCTCGGGGAAGTCGGCCTTCAGGCGATGGACGAAGTCATGGCGCAGCGGCGGCACCTCGCGATTGTCCTTCGGGCTCAGGCCTTCCAGCCAGGCGTTGCGCGCATGCACGATGAAGACCCGGCAACCGCCGCGACTGGCGACGATGCCGACGAAGTCGCGCACGTAGCCGTAGTCCTCCTCGCGGCCCAGCCCGATGCGGTGCTTGACGGTGATGGGCAGGTCGACCGCGGCACGCATCGCGGCCACGCCATCGGCGACCAGGGCGGGCTCGGCCATCAGGCAGGCGCCGAAGGCACCCCGCTTGACGCGCGGGCTGGGGCAGCCGCAGTTCAGGTTGACCTCCTGGTAGCCCCAGCGCCGGGCCAACTGCGCGCCGTGCGCCAGCTCCGCCGGTTCGCTGCCGCCCAGCTGCAAGGCCAGCGGCTGTTCGGCCGGGTCATGGTCCAGGTGGCGCGGCAGGTCCCCATGCCGCAGCGCCCCGGTGGTGACCATCTCGGTGTAGAGCCGCGCCCGGCGCGTGAGCTGCCGGTGCAGCACACGGCAGTGGCGGTCGGTCCAGTCCATCATCGGGGCCGTACACAATCGCCAGGGGTTAAGTGGTTGATTTGATTGCACTAACTTCTCTTCTGTCGGTCCAGGCGGCGGTGGGGCGGACGAGACGGGCGCGTTGACGGCCACCAACCGATTTGTGCATGGTAATCAATGAGTTGCGAACGATGATCAGGCGACGACAAGGCGGTCTGCCATGCCACTTTGCGGCCTGTTGCGCGGCATCATTGCTACGGATTTGCTACGGTGATCGGGCGCATTTGCTACGGTGGAGCCCGCCACGAGAGGCGGCTTCACGGAATCCCCGTCTGCCCTTCTCTCGAGGTGAAACAGCCACGCCGGCGCCCTGTCCTGCATCGCACAAGTTGGCGGTCAATGCCGCCCGAACAGGCGAGCATCCCAGACAACCGGTTCCGGACTCCCGGCGACGATCTTCTTGAAGTCCGGATGCTGCGGATTCAAGAGTACGTTCCCTTCCCTGCGCGCCACGACCGAAGGAAGGACCAGCACGGCCGTTCTCCGCTCCCGAATCCAGGCATCACCGAAGGCTCTGGCCACGCGCAGATCCGCATGGTCCCAGCCGACGGGCAGGCTGCTCTCGTCGTGCCGCTCGACAGTCACGGCGCTCGAAATGGCAATCTCGATCGCAACGTGTGTCCGCGGCATCCGCCCGATGCCTGCGTGGGCCAGGCACTCCAGCATCGCGCCCGCGTACGAGCGGCTGGCATAGATGACACCAAGGCCCGGCGAATTCCACCGGCCGCCAACAAGTGAAGCGCCGATCGGACTGAACGGATCGAAGCGGCCATCGGCGATCCGCCAGGCCTGCCAGGGCCGCGACTGCGCCAGCTTGGTGGTCGCTGCCTTGGATCGCGTCTTACGCGGCGACACCATGGAACAGCGACCAGAGCAGGTTCTCCACCCGGCGCGCTCCCAACTCCGTCAGGGCCACCTCGATGGGGCGCTTGCCGCCCAGCATCGCATGGCCGGTGGACAGGAATGCCCGAGCATCATCGACACTGTCCCACACATGTTCTGCGGTGGCGATCACCCTCGCCAGGCGCTCGACCCGCTCTCCTTCCTGCGGCTTCAGATCCTCGCCCCTCCGGTGGAACGTGGCCGACGGGATGACCCGCCGCATCAGGGCTGCCGCATCGGGTGCCGTGCCATACACATGACGCGCCACGGCGCCGAGTGAGGCCTTGGGCAGACCAGCCTCGACCTGCCGATCCAGTTGCTCGATGGAGGTGACCTTGCGGCGCAGGCCCAGCACCTGGGCGATCTTGCTCGGTTCGACAACAGCTGCGTACATGTGGCGCACTCCCAGTTGATAGTTTGAAGTCTATCAGATGGGCGGCGCAACCTTCGGCGCCGACGGCGTCGACCCGGCATTGGTGTCATCGGTCCAATCGGCCCCGGACCGTGCTCCAAGCACGCTCGAACCGCGTGCTACAGAACTGCGACAGACCCCGTTGCAACCCGCATGAATGCTGAACACAGCGTCCAGTCCATCATCGGGGCGTCGCACAGCTTGCAGGGGGGCATGTTTCGGGTCATCGAGTCCGCCTCGCCGCTGCGCCGGCCCTTGGGCCCCATCCGCCGCCCGCCACGGGCCGCAACAGCGCGTTGCGGGACGGATTCTGCATGGTGCGCCGGCCAGGCGCCGGGGCCGGGGCGGCCGATGCCCCTAGCGCCCGCCCGGCGCCGCCGGCCCCTGGCCCCCTGCCCCTTGCGCACGCCACCAGGCGGCGGCCTGCCCGCGCGTGCGGGCGTCGAGCTTCTCCAGGATGTTGGCCACATGCCGCTTCACGGTGTGCGGGGACAGGTCCAGCCGTTGCGCGATGTGCTTGTTGGTGTCGCCCGCGGCCAGCCGCTGCAGGACCTGCCGCTCGCGCGCGCTGAGCAGCGTCGCGGCATCGTCCGCCGGGCGGGCTGGCGGCGCGTTCCCGCCGGAATGCCACTGCCGCAGCCGGGCCTGCAGCGCGGCGTCGACCCCTCGCGACCCGGCCCAGGCGAGCAGCTCGCCGATCGACCGGGGTCCGGCCATCAGTGCCGGGCCGTCCTCCAGGCCCGCGGCCAGGCGCGAGCACACCTGCTGCAACAGCGCCTGGCAGGCCTGTGCCCGTCCGCAGGCCGCCTCGGCCGCCGCCAGGCGCAGCTGCAGCTCGCTGGCCAGCCCCTGCCCGTGCAAGGCCGGCAGCCGGGCCGACCAGGCCCGCCAGCGCTGCGCTGCAGCCTCCGCGCGCCCCGCCCGCAGGTCGAGCACGGCGTGCCCATGGTCGACCAGGGCTGCCAGGGCCAACCTGGCCGCACCGACGCCGGCGGCGCGCGCCAGGCCGCGGCGCATGGCCTCGGCGTCAGCCAGCCAGACGGCGGTTCGCAGTTCGAGCTCGACTTCGAGCGACTGCACCAGCGCCGACAGCCTGCCATCATGCGCAGCGGTGCGGCGCATCAGCCGGGCATGGTGCTCGCGGTGATGCAGGCAGGCCTGCGCATCGCCGCGCAGCGCTTCGGCCAGTGCGCGGCTGGCATGCACATGGGCCAGCCCGGCGCCCTCGGCCCCCTCCCACAGCGCATCGCGTTCGGCCGCCGCGAACAGCGCCGCCGCAGCGGGCCAGTCCCCGCGCCACATCGGCAGCCAGCCCTCGGCCAGCAGCGACCACATGCGCAGCGCGTTCGCCTGTCCGGCGCACAGTTCGGCGGTCGATCGCGCATAGCGCAGCAGGGCTGGACGTGCACCGGGCAACAGCGCCAGCTGGACCGGCGGCGCGGCCTGCAGCCAGGCCGCTGCGGACCCGATGCATTCGGCCTGCTGCATCATCGCGTCCAGGTCGGCGGCCACGCGCGCGACCTGCAGGTCGTCGCCAGGGGCCTGCAGGCGGCAGGACAAGGCCAGCAGCCGCGCCAGCGGCGACGGCGCCTGACCCTCCAGCATCGACAGCTCTTGCCTGCACTCGTGTTCGAGCAGCAGGCCGTCGAAGGCGCAGGCGCGGTAGGCGTGGTAGAGCTCGCGCAGTTCACCGCCGGTCGGCGCCTGGCATCGCCTGAGCGCGCGTGCCATCGCATCGAAATCCCATTCGGACCAGGCCAGCTGGGCCTGCACGATGGCCAGCGCCGGGTCGCCGAGGCGCTGCCTCGCATCGAAGCGGTTCAAGGTCTGCCTGACCAGCGGCCCGAGGCCGTCGGCGATCTGGTCGGCGGCGGTCGCCAGCAGCGCGGCGGCGGCTTCGCCCGGGTCGCCGGCGACCCGCCAGGCTTCCACCCTGCGCAGGGGATCGGGCTCGCTGGCGGCAGCTCGGCGCAGCTGCTCGCGCCAACGATCGGGCCGTTCGCTGCGCAGGCGCCGCATCAAGGCCTCGCGCAGCAGGTCGTGCAGCCGCAACGGGCCCTGCGTCTGCAGTTCGGACACCAGCAGCCCGAGCTGCCCCAGCCGGCGCAGCAGCTCGCCGATCCGAGGGTGGTCGCTCAGCGCCGCCGCGCGCCCCGGCTCCAGTTCGGCCAGCGGTGCCGTCAGCAGCAGGAACTCGCGCAGCTCGGCGTCCAGCATGTCCAGCACTTCGGCGCACAGGTCATCGAAAGCCCGCCCTGCGGCCGGCGAGTTCCTGGCCCTGGCCGTCAAGGCCAGCCGCAAGGCCGCCGGCCATCCCCCGCACCAGGCGTGCAAGTCGCTGCCGTCGAAGCGGTCGGCGACACCCAGGCGCTCGGCCAGCGCGCAGGCTTCGCGGGCGTCGAAGGCCAGCTCGGTGCTGTCGAACAAGGTGGCCTGGCCGCGCAGCACGCGGCGTGCCAGGTCGGGCAGCACGGGCGTCCTGGAGCCGAGGGCCAGCCGCCAGCTCGCAGGAAGCCCGTCGGCCAGTGCGGCCAGGAACGACGGGACCTGCGCGTCAGGCGTCCCGTGCAGGTCATCGAACACGACCAGGCCGGCCGCCCTCTCGCAGGCGGCCAGCCCTTGCGCCAGCTGCTCCGCCGGCCAGGCCGCCGCCCCGCCGGCGGCGGCCGCGGCCACCAGCGCACGCTCGGACCTCGGCCATGGCAGGTCGAGCGGGTCCAGCGCCAGCAACAAGGCGCCGACCAGGCTGGCCAGCGAATCGGTCGCGTCCACCCGCACCCAGGCCAGCGCGCCTTCACGGGCAAACCCGGCACCCAGCTCGGCCAGCGCCGTGGTCTTGCCATAGCCCGGCGGTGCCTGCAGCACCAGCAGCGGGCAGCGGCGCAGCGCCGCCCGCAGGCGCGACTGCAGCGGTGCACGGTCGATGCGGTCCGCGCCCGGGCGCGGCGGGCTGATCTTGGCGGGGCTGACGGTCACGGGGCGCGCGGCTGGCGCCCCGATTGTGGTCGACCCGGCGGCTCAGTGCGGCGACACCTGCAGCGAGCGGAGGAACAGGTGCAGCGCCTGCACGTCGACCGGGCTGAGGGCGCGCAGGCTCTCGAAAGGCATCACCTCGAGCTTGCGGCCATCGGCGCCGATGCCGCTGGAGAACATGCGCGCCAGTGCGGCAGCGTCGGCGTAGCGCGACATCACGCCAGCGGGCAGCGCCCGCAGGTCCGCCGCCGCAGGCCAGTCTGGCGGGCCACCTGGCACCTTGCCGCCGCTGAAGTCGCTGCGGTGGCAACCGATGCAGACCTGGGCCACGTAGCGCCCATGGGCAACGCTGACGGCCACCGGCACCGGCTGTGCCGCAGGCAGCCGATGGTCGATCCTGTCGGCTGACGAAGGAATGCCGCCGAAGCCCAGGACCAGCCTGACGACAACGGGCAGCTCGATGACGCGTTCGCGCGCCGGCCCGTCCGGCAGCGCCAGTACGTAGCCGACCAGGGCGGCAAGGTCGTCGTCGGTGAGACGGTTGAAGTCCTGGCTGGGCATGAACATCAGGGCCCGCCCGTCGGGCCGCAGACCATGGCGGATGGCGCGGTCCCAATCCTCGGCGCGATAGCCCGCGATCGCGCTGCCCGGTCCGCGCACGATGGATGGCGTCCAGACCCGGAAGTTCCCGCCGTCGATCATGCGCTTGCCCCGGCCGTCCTCACCGTGACAGCCGGCGCAGCCGCGCGTCTCGAACAGGTAGCGACCCTGGCTCAGCGCCCGGGCATCGGTCGCTGGCACGACCGCCACGGCCTCGACCTCCATGCGCCGGTCCATGCGCCAGGCGGCCAGGCCCAGGCCGGCGGCGACCCCCGTCCCCGCCAGCGCCGCCAAAGCCAGCAGGGCTGCGAGCGCCACGCGCAGCCAGCGCTTCATCGCCCGACTCCGCACGCGGCCCGGCGGGCCGCGGCGCCGCCACGCCGGAGGCCCCCAGGCTGTTCGGTGCGGGTGCACTCGCGGTCGGTCGCCACGCGGGGTGGCGCTGAGGTGGCTTGCAGGGTCGGCATGGTCGGAGCAGCGTTCGTGGGTGTGGCCGGGGCGACGGCGGACTGCGCCAGCGGCCCCGGGGACTGCGCCATTGTTCGGGACGGGCTGCGCTTTCGCATGGCCCGAACGGGCCATCGCCGACCCACCGGACCCCGCTGTCCTCGCCCTCTCGCGGCCTGCTGCGCCGGCCCGAGGCCCCCACCGGCGGCGCGGCCCCCCGATCACCCCCGTGCCAAGGCCCCCTGGCCCGGCGCACCGTCCAGGGTGGATGCAAAGGCCGCGACCGCCCGGTCGCCCCTTGGGCGACCCGCGGGCCGCACGGGCAACGCCTTCAGCGGCGGCAGCTGCCGCCCACCACCACCCGGCCGTCCAGGCATTCGGTCAGCAGGGGCGGCTTGCTGGCCGGCGCGGCGGGCGAGGCGGCCACGGCCACTGGCAGGTAGACGAGCTTGCGGCTGCCGCGCGCGCAGCGGCCCACCACGCGCCCGGCAGCCGAGGCCGAGGCCTCGACGACCTCGATGCGGAACGACTGCACGCCACCGGCGCGCACCCGGGCCTCGATGCCGGCCTTGATCTCGTCGCAGTTGCCTGCCGCTGCCGCATCGGTGGCGGCGCAGGGGCCGGGGGCCAGGATCAAGGCGGCGAGCAGCCAGGGAGCAATGACAGGCATGGCTTCTGCGGGAAAGTGCATGGGGATGGGTGCCCGGAGCGCGTGCGGGGACCGACGGCGCTCAGGCCCCGGCCCGCCGCGCGCAGCCGGCAATGCCGTCGGCGTAGCGGTCGAACAGGGCGGCTGGCAGGTCATGGCCCATGCCGGGCACGATGTCGAGCGTGGCACCCGGAATGCGGCGTGCCAGGTCGCGGCCGGCCTCGGCGGGGATCAGCGGGTCGGCTTCGCCATGGATCACATGGACAGGCAGCCTGATAGACCCCAGCAGGCCCGTGCGGTCACCGTCGGCGACCACGGCCGCGATGTGCCTGGCGGTGCCGGCGGGCCGCCAGGCGCGTCGCACCATGGCCTGCAGCCGCTCCTCCAGGCGTTGCGGATCGGGCGGGAAGGCAGGGCTGCCGATGACGCCGAGCACGCGCTTGAGGTGCGCCACCACCGCCGCCGGGTCACGCCCGTCGGGCCGTGACAGCATGACCCGCTGCACCGACCACGGGGTCTGCGGCAGGCGGCGTGCGCCGGAGGTCGTCATCAGCAGGGTCAGGCTGCGCACCCGGCCAGGGGCCCGCACGGCCATGTGCTGCGCGATCATTCCGCCCATGGACGCACCGCAGACATGCGCGCCCGGCAGGCCCAGTGCGTCCAGCACGCCGAGCGCGTCGGCGGCCATGTCGGCCAGGGCATAGGGCGCGTGCACCTTCATGTGCAGGGTGTGGCGCAGCGCGGCCAGGGCCAGGTTGGGCACCCCCATGGCGTCGAAACCCTGGCTCAGGCCGGCGTCGCGATTGTCGAAGCGGATGACGCGAAAGCCCCGTGACACCAGGGCCTGCACCAGCTCCTCGGGCCATCCGGTCAGCGGCATGCCCAGGCCCATGATCATCAGCAGCGCGGGCGCGCCCGCGGGCCCCTGGTCGTCGACCTCGATCGACAGGCCGTTGGCGCTGATCTGCATGCTCAGCGCCGCGCCCGCCTGGCCGCCGGTGCCGCCGCCGCGGCCCGCTTGCGCGGGCCTGCGGTGGCGCCGGCCACGGCCGCCTCGACGGCGCTGCCGACCACGGAGCGCGTGACCTTGCCCACCGTCTGGCCGACCGTCTGGCGCACCGTCTTGCTGATCGCGCCGCCGATGCGGCGCGCCGCCTTGCCCACCAGTTCGACCGGCTCGACGGTGGACTCGTGGTCGGCATCGCCGGGCCGGGGCAGGCCGCGCAGGTCGTCGAGCGCGACGCGGATCGCATCGGCCAGCGCCTGCAGATCAGGTGCCGCCGCCGCATCGGCCATGAGGCCGAAGTCCATCGACTGGTCGTAGCTCTGCACCGTGATGTTGAGCGCGACGCCGTGCACGACGATGGAGGTCGGGTAGTTGGTCAGCATGCGCGCCCCGGCCATGTACAGGGTGATCGGCGGCCCCGGCACGTTGGAGATCACGACGTTGGCCAGCGGCGGCAACCGGTCGGCCACCTTGGCCTTGCCGTACAGCGAGGTCGCGGCCTCCAGCAGCCAGGGCACGCCGAGCGACGGGAAGTCGGTCGGCAGCACGCTCTTCAGGCTGCCCATGGTCTCCTTCATCGCCGCCGTCGCCGCCATCACGTGGGCCAGCCTCCTGGCCGGGTCGGCGATGTGCGTGCCCAGGCTGACCAGGCTCATCGAAGCCTGGTTGTCCGACGAGGTGTCGCCCTTCTCGCGCAGCGAGATCGGCACCGCCGCCACCATCGACTGCCGGGGCAGCTCACGGCGCGCACCGAGCCAGCGCCGCAGCGCCGAGCTGCACAGCATCAGCACCATGTCGTTGAGCGTGGCGCCATGGGCGCGACCGAGCGCGCGCAGCTCGGGCAGCGGCAGGCTGACCGCCGCGAAGCTGCGGCCGCGCGTCACCGACACGTTCAGCGGCGTTCTCGGCGCCAGCGCCAGGTTCTTCAGTCCCTTGCCGCCGAACAGCTCGGTGCCGGCCAGCACATGGGTCGCCGCATCCTTGAGCGTGCCGACGGTGGACGGCAGCTCGCGCACGATGTGGGCCACCTTCTGCGCCTGGCTGCCGATGACGCCACGCAGCATCTCGACCATCTCGAGCTCGAACACCCGCTTGCGCCCGGAGGGTCGGCCTTCGATTCGGCGCGGCACCGGACCGGTGTCGAGGATGGCGTTGGCCAGCGCCACCGCCGCCTGGCCGTCGACCGCGGCATGGTGCAGCTGCGAATAGACCGCGACGCGTCGCACGCCACCCGGCCCGGGTGCCAGGCCCTCGAAGACGTGGAATTTCCACAGCGGGCGCGAACGATCCAGAAGCACGCTGTGCAGGCGCCCCACCTCGGACTGCACCTCGGCCATGCCGGCGGCCCGGCCGTCGACCTTGGGCAGGCGGATTTCCACCACATGGGCCTTCATGTCGGGCTCGGCATCGACCCACGCCGGGGCCGCCAGGTTCAGCGGCATCCACCAGGGCCGGCGCCGCAGCGCCGGGGCCACCGGCAGGCGGCTGGCCATGTGCTGGCGCAGCGCCGTGACGAAACGGCCCTTGAACCCGGGAGGCAGTTCCAGCAGGTGCAAGGCGCCGACATGCATGGGCATCTCGGGCGTCTCGAGGTACAGGAACGTGGCGTCGAGTCCGGAGAGCTGCTTCATGGGGGTGATCGGATGGCGGGGGCGCACATCATCGGGCCGAACGGCCGTAACGCCAAGGCCAGGCCCAGGGCATGGCCGCCATGATGCAGGATAGGCCAGCGCCGGTCCGGTGGCGGGCGCCCGAGTCGGCCTGCGGTTCGCGGCGCTTGCCCGGCGACCGTCATCCGCCGCAAGGCGGCCAACGCACAGGGGAGGCATCGGTATCGCCTTGTGTTGCTTCAACTCAAGCCTGGGCGCCGGGCGCTGTCTAAAGTCGGCGCCTTGCCTTTCCCGAGCCTCGAAGATGTCCGAGCCCCCCGCGCCCACCGCCCCCGACCTGGTCTGCCCCGCGGGCTCGCTGCGTGCGCTGCAGGCCGCCGTGGACGCGGGCGCCGACGCCGTCTACCTGGGCCTCAAGGACGCCACCAACGCGCGCAACTTCGCCGGCCTGAACTTCGACGACGCCCAGGTGCGCGAAGGCGTGGCCTACGCGCATTCGCGCGGTGCACAGGTGCTGATGGCGCTCAACACCTATGCCGATGCGCGAGACGACACGCCGTGGCGCCGCGCCGTCGACCGCGCGGCCGCGCTCGGCACCGACGCGCTCATCGTTGCCGACAGCGCGGTCATGGCCCATTGCCGCGACCACCATCCGCAGCTGCGACTGCACCTGTCGGTGCAGGCTTCGGCCACCAGCCACGCGGCCATCGAGTTCTACCGCCAGCGCTACGGCATACAGCGCGCCGTGTTGCCGCGCGTGCTGACCCTGCAGCAGGTGGGCCAGGTGATCCGCCACACGCAGGTCGACATCGAGGTGTTCGGGTTCGGAAGCCTGTGCGTGATGGTCGAGGGGCGCTGCGCGCTCAGCAGCTACGTCACCGGTCAGGCGCCCAACGGGGCGGGCGTGTGCTCGCCGGCGTCCGCCGTGCGCTGGCAGGAGGGACCCGACGGCGTCGAGGCAAGGCTGGGCGGCGTGCTGATCGACCGCTACGGCCCCGATGAACCGCGCGGCTACCCGACCCTGTGCAAGGGCCGATTCGAGGTCGGCGGCACTCGTGACTACGCGATCGAGGAGCCCACCAGCCTGAACACGCTGGCCCTGCTGCCGGAGCTGATGCGCCTGGGCGTCAAGGCGATCAAGATCGAGGGACGCCAGCGCAGCGCCGCCTACGTGCAGCAGGTCACCACGGTGTGGCGCCAGGCGATCGACCAGGCGGCAGCCCAGCCGGGCCGCTACGCCGTGCGACCGGACTGGACGGCCATGCTGGCCCGCCACGCCGAAGGCCAGCAGCACACCCTTGGCGCCTACGACCGCCCCTGGCGCTGACCGACCATGAAGAGTCCACGCCTGCAACTCAACGTCGGGCCGGTGCTGTACCACTGGCCGCGACAGGACCTTCTCGGCTTCTATGCCGCCGTGGCCGACAGCCCCGCAGACCGCGTGACCTTGGGCGAGACCGTCTGCGCACGACGCCGCGAGCTGCGCCTGGACGACTGGCTGGCGCTGGGTCGCGAACTGGCCGCCGCCGGCAAGCAGGTGGTGCTGGCGGCGCAGACGCTGGTGGAGACCGAGGCCGACCTGCGCCTGATCGAGCGCCAGGGCGAGCAGCATGACTTCGCGGTCGAGGCCGGCGATGCCTCGGCGCTGCAGCTGCTGGCCGGTCGCGTGCCGCTGGTGCTGGGCCCGCACCTGAACCTGTACAGCCGCGCCGCACTGGCCGAACATGCCGACCTGGGCGCCACGCGCTGGGTGGCGGCGGTCGAGTTGCCGCTGGACGCGGTGGCGCTCATCAACCCGGTCGCCGACCCGGTGCGCAGCCCTCGGGGCGAGGCGATCGAGACCGAGGTCTGGGCCTTCGGGCGGCTGCCGCTGGCCTTCTCGGCTCGTTGCTTCACGGCACGCCATCACCACCTGCCCAAGGATGACTGCGGCTTTCGCTGCCTGGCCGACCCTGACGGACTGCTGCTGTCATCGACGGAGGCCGAACCCTTCCTCGTGCTCAATGGCACGCAGACGCAGTCGGCTCGCGTGCACTCGCTGCTGGCCGACGCGGCCGCGCTGCGGGCCGCCGGCGTGCACAGCCTGCGGCTGTCGCCCTGCGCGCAGGGCTTCGAGGCGGTGCTGGCCGACTTCGAGGCGGTGTTCAACCAGGACCAGCCAGCGCTCGGCCGCGCCGAGGCCTGGGCCGCCCTGGGCGTTCCCGCGCCGCTGGCCAACGGCTATGCCCACCGGCTTGCCGGCATGGCCTGGGCCGGGCGCTGAACCCTCGAGGAGCCGATGACGATGACCCAGCCCCGCCCCGTCCCCGCCTTCGTACCCCGTGCGCTGGCGCCCGTCCACCGGCACGTGGCCGGCCTGGTGGCGCGGCTACCGGTGCAACCGCCCTCGCTGCTGGCCGCTCGGGTGCTCGACCGGGTGCTGCTGTCGCGCCTGCCTGCCGACGCACGCGCCTCGCTGCGGGGCCGCGAGGTCGAGCTCGAGATCAGCGACTTCGGCCTGCGCGTGCGGCTGCAGCTGAACGACGGCGGCTTCACTCCCGCCCCCGACCACGGACCGGCGGCGGTACGCATCGTCGCCCCCCTGTCAAGCCACTGGCGGCTGCTGCGCGGCGAAGTCGACCCCGACCAGCTGTTCTTCGAGCGCGCGCTGGTCATCGAAGGCGACACCGAGCTCGGCCTGGTGCTGAAGAATTCGCTCGACGCGATCGGCCCGCTGTGGCCGCCGCCGGCAGCGGCCCGCCCGGCCCGGGCGGACCGCCATTGAGGACCGATCATGCCGCGGGACCGCGCGGCGGCGGTCAGGTCGCGCCGACAGGCGGAGACCAGGGCAGTCGAGGCCCGATCCCAGCGTGACCGCGCCCGACCGCCACCGCCAGGCGCGGCGACGGGCGTTGCGGCGGCAGGGTTGTGGCCTGTCCGGTGTTCACCTGTACGCAGGTCGGGTCATCGGCAGGTCGAGGAGGCGGCATGAGTCCCGGACGCGAAACTCGAGGCGGCTTGGCGCTGGTCCTTCTGGTCTGCCTGCTGGTGGCCGGCGGACCCGCGGTCGCTGCGGACCGTTGCCTTTCGAGACCGCGCACGATCACGGCCGCGACGGCCCGGATCGACGTCGCGAGAAACCAGTTCGTCGAGGCCTCGGGCGCGGTGCGGACCCTCGACGCCGCAGTGGTCCGCCTGGCTGACGTGCGGGTCGGCTCCGAACCGAGCCTTGCCGTGGCCGGCTTCTCGGTCACCCGCGACGTCGACACGCTCCAGGCCTGGGTCAGCTTCCAGCCTTCCTGGGACGAGACGCTGGCCGGCATTCCCGGGTTTGCCGGTGACATCACGATCGGCCTGAGCTCGCCCGAGGGGCGCTTCGTCAGCGACGCCGATCTCGCGCGCGCGACCTCGCTGGCCTACGAATACGTGGCGGCCGTCCTGACCCATGCGCCTGAGCTGCTGCAAGGGGCGGACTTCACCTCGCAGCCGCCGGCCTCGTTCGACCACGCAGCCGTGATCGATGTGCTGCAGACCGTCCGGGCCCGGCTGAACGTCGGCATGGGCGCTGCGGGCAGTCAGCTGCCGCGGCTGGCAATGGCTCCGGCTGGCCGCCTGCGCGGCGCGCAACTGGGCGAGTGGCAGCCCTGGGAAGACCCGCTGTTCAGCGGCTGGAGCCACATCTGCGAGTTCCCGGCCTTCGGGGGCAACGCCTTGCGGATCAACCTGCAGCCCTACTATGGCGGGCAACCGGTGCTGCCGGGTCAAGCGCTGGCCGATCGCCTCGAGCGCAACCGGCTGCGCCTGGGCGAGGTGATCGAATGGTCCCTGCGCCACAACGTGCACGTCATCCTGGCGATCAACACCTTCGGGTTCTGGCCGGCCACGGGGGCCTCCTGGCCGGACGACGGCCGATCACTGTGGACCGACCCGTCGGCGCAGGACGAGCTGGTCGATGCCTGGCACCACATCGCGCTGACCTACCGGGGCCGACCGGGACTGCTGTTCGAACTGCTCAACGAGCCCCACAACCTCGCCGGCGAGGACTACGCGGTGATGGTTGCGGCCTGGAACCGGCTCTATCCACGCTTGATCGACGCGATTCGACGTGCCGACCCGGAGCGCTGGATCATCGTCACCCCTCGCTGGTCGGACACCAGCGAGCTGGCCGGCTTCGTGCCACCGGTGGCCGACAGGTTGATCGTCGACATCCACGCCTACGCGCCGCACTACTTCACGCACCAGGGCGTGGCCGGGGTCGGTCCTGCGGCGGGGTCGGTCGCCTATCCCGCCGTGACCTGGGATTCCGAGTACAGCCCATCGAAGCTGTGGGACAAGGCCGCGCTCGCGGCGTACCTGAAGCCGGCCATCGATTTCGGCGCCCGACACGGCCTGCGCATGATGTGCGGCGAGCTGGGAGCGAATTCCGGCGCTCCCGACGATTCGCGCGCGCGCTGGGTCGCCGACATGCTCGACCTTTGCGAGTCCCATGGATTCGACATCAGCTACTGGGCCTATGGAGCCGGCGCAGACTTTGGATGGGGCTTCGAGCAGACGCCCTTCAGGAGCACCGTCACCGATGCGCTGGCGCGCAACCTGTTCACGATCCGCGGCACCCCCGGCGGGCCCCTGTCGGCGCGTTCGCTGAAGGTCTCGGTGCGGCCGGCGCAGGCGGACATCGGCGTGACCCATCGCCTGTTTGTCGCTGCCCTGCTCGGTCCGGACTGGTTCTGCAAGTCCGCCAGCGGCTGGCAGGCCTGCCTGGTCGACCAACTGCCGGCGATCGTCTCGACAGCACTGCCCGCCGAACTCACGCTCGAGGTGCTCGATGGCCGCCTGGACCTCTCAGGTGCCGTCGGTGCGCAGGTCTACGTCGGCTACGGCATCGACGCGGCGGAGATGCTGGCCCGCGGCCGCTACGCCCTGGTGCACGTGGTTGAGTGACGCCGGGCATGGCGCCTGCGCACGCCGGCCGCGCGCCGCGGCGCGCCGTTGTGGCGGCCCTCAGCGCCGCCTTACGAAGAGGAAGTCGCCACCCTCGTGCCCGGTCATGCGGATGTCGGCGAACTGGGGCAATTGCTCGGAGTTGAGCGCCACCGGCCGTCGCAGCTCACCGAACAGGCTGGTGGCGTCGAGCACGCCGGCATTGGCACGCAAGGCGGCGATCAGCGCCACCGCGAAAGGCGAGTGGCCGGCCCCGGCCGAATCGGCCACCGGCTCCAGGCCACCCGAAGTCAGCACCTGCCGCGCCTTCAGGCGGGCCATGCGCTCGAAGTAGTCCCGGCTGCGGCCGCTGCGCATCACGGCGCCCCGCGTCAGCGTGCCGGAGAAGCAGCTGTCGGCGATCACCAGCACATGCTTGGCCTTGAGCGCGCGCAGGGCATCGCGCACGGTGTCGTTGGAAACCCACTGGGTACGCCTGTCCGGCCGCGCATCGACCGGCAGCCAGAAACCCTTGTCGGCCTCGGCATCGAGCCAACCGTGGCCGGCATAGTAGATGACCAGGTTGTCGCGCGCCTCCAGCCGGCCGCGGTAGTCGTCCAGCACCTCGACGATGTCGGCGCGCGTGCTGTCGGTCAGCAGCCTGACCTCGAAGCCGTAGGCGCCACGCAGCAGCTCGGCGAGCGCGCGGGCATCGTTGATCGCGGTGGAAAGCCGGTCCAGGTGCCGGTAGGCGTTGATGCCGATCACCAGCGCGTGGTACCGCCCGACCAGCGCCGGGTCCAGCACGGGCGCACCGCCACTGGCCTGTGCAAGCGGTGCCGCTGCGGCGCCACCCACCGACTCCGCCATCGCGATCTTGCGCGCCAGCGCCGGGCTGCGGTCGCGTGCCGCGGCAGCCCTGTACGACCCGAGCGCGGCATCGGCGCGACCAAGCGCCCAAAGCGCGTCGCCACGCGCGACGTGGATGCGGGTGTCCTCCGGCCGGCGGGCCAGTACCACTTCGCAGGCCTGCAGCGCCACCTCGCCGGTCAGCCGCAGGCAGCGTGTCTCGGCCAGGTCCAGCTCGACATCCGTCCCGGCACGTGCCGGTGCCGGTCCCGATGCCGCGGCCTCGCGCCGTGCCAGCCAGGCCGACTCGTCGGCCATGCTGCGTACCTCGTGCAGGCGCTGGCGCACGATCGCGCTCCAGGGATTCACGCGTTGCAGCGCCTCGAGCGCCGACACCGCCGCGCCGAAGCGGCGCGAGGCGACCCAGCGCTCGACCTGCGCCAGCGCCTCGCCCTCCGGTCGCGCCTCGAGCGCGGCACGGCAGGTCTCGCCCAGCGCCGCCTCGGTCGCGTCGGCGCAGGCATGGGCGACACCGTCATCGACGGGCGCCGCGTCGGCTCCCCCGAGCAAGGACAGCATCAGCACCGCGCAGCTGAGGCGCCGGGTCGCCTCAGTCATGATCGGCATGCCCGTTGCTGCCGGACAAGTGGCCGTGCGCCCATTCGCCCGAAGACAGGCGGATGAGGCCGAACAGGAAGCGTCGTGCCACCGTGCGATAGGGCGGGCTCTCCGCCGCCAGCACTGTCTGCAGGCGCTGACGCAGCTGCAGCAACTGCCCGGCCAGCCGCTCGGCGCGCTGACGCGCCTCCTGCGCATAGGCCAGCGCCTGCGCCGGCTCGCGCAGCCGGCGCGCGTCGTCAGCCAGCGCGGCCAGGGTCCGGGCGTCGCGTCCCAAGGGGCCGAGGCCGGCCAGCACTGCCGCCCCGCCGCTGCGCAGGTTGGCGCTGGCGTCGGGCACCTCGATCGCGAACCCCAGGTGATCGGCGCTGCCTTCGATGGCGCGGATCAGGCCGTAGCCGCTGCCGGGGCCCGTGGGCTCTCGCCGCGGGTCTGCCGCATGCAGCACATGACCCAGGTGCAGCAACACCGAGTCCAGGTCGGTGGCACCATCGGTGGCATAGGCCGCATGCTCGGCCGCCACCGCGGCGTCTTGCAAGGCCACCTCGAGCAGGCCGCGCTGCCCGGGTGTGTCGGCCCAGGCCGTCAGCAGGTGACCGACGTGGACATGGGCGATGGCCGGAAGCTCGACCGTGACGCAGGCGGGGAGCGCCAGCCACAACGACGACACCCCGAGCACTGCCAGCGCGCCGCGACGCCGCGGCACCGGCGAGCGCAACCCCTCGGCCAGACAATCAAGAGGCATGACCATCCCCCCCGCGCCCATCCCGGCGGCGAGGAGCGGAGCCCGAAGACGCCGCCCGCCCCCCTCATGGGACCTGGCAGAGCCGTGGTGCCCCCGCGTCCCGTCGGGTGCGCGGGTCATTCTCGGCCGGCGCGGCCCTCACAATGTTTGATCCGGCGCAAACACCCTGCCCGCGCGCCGTGCAACCCACCAGACCTGGGTCAAGTCGCAGCGACCCCGGTCGCCCGCGGCGCGCGCAGCGCCAATGCCTCGTTGGCCACCAAGGCCATCAGCACCAGCGCGCCGCCGCCCAGCACATGCACGCTGGGCGCCTCGCCGGCGCCCAGCCAGGCCCACAGCACGCCGAAGACCACTTCCAGAAGCGCCAGCAGCGAGATCTGCGGCGCCTCGAGCACGCGCGCCGCGCGCATGGCCAGCAGGCAGGGGATGGCCAGCTGCACCACGCCCAGCAGGGACAGCAGGCCGATGTCGTGCGCGCTGGCCGACAGCGGCAGCGCCAGGGGCAGCGTGACCGCCGCCGACAGCAACGCACCGGCCAGCACCGCCGGCAGCATGTCGTCGGCGTTGCCTTGGGCGTCGCCATGGCGCAGGTGCTGCAGCAGTGTCCAGTTCACCGCGGCGGCGATCGGCACCCCCAGCGCTACGAGGGTGCCCAGCAGGTGCCGGGCCTCGGAGCCGCCGACCTCGCGCCCGTACATCCAGGCAATGCCGATGCCGGCGACGACGATGGCGGCCCAGGTGCGCGCCGCCAGCCGGTGGCCGAGGAACAGCCGCGCCGCGACCGCCGTGAACAGTGGCGCCAGCGCCATCGTGATCAGCACATTGGCCACCGTGGTCAGGGACAGGGCGACCATGAAGGCGGTGTACATGACCGCCCAGCAGACGCTGGACACCCAGAACGCCCGGCCGCCCCGCCGCAGCCGCCGCAGCAATGCGCGCGGCCCGTCGATCGCCGACAGGATCAGCACCAGTGCCACGGCATTGGCGGCGCTGCGCCAGAACGTGATCTCGAAGCCCCGCGCCGCCTCGAGCTGACGCGTGACGACGCCGGCGATGCTCCACAGCAGGGTCACGCCGACCATCAGCCAGACGGCCCTGCGCGGCGTCATCGCGCCCTCCCGGGCCGATGCAGGCTCACGCCGCTTCCCGCGACGCCCGCTTGCGCTCGTGTTCCTTGAGGTGGCGCTTGCGCACGCGGATGGACTTCGGCGTGATCTCGACCAGTTCGTCGTCGTCGATGAACTCGACCGCATACTCCAGCGTCAGCTCGATGGGCGGCGTGATCTTGATCGCGTCCTCCTTGCCGCTGACACGGAAGTTGGTCAGCTGCTTGGTGCGCACCGCATTGACCACCAGGTCGTTGTCGCGGCTGTGGATGCCCACGATCATGCCTTCGTAGACCGGGTCGCCAGGCCGCACGAACATGCGGCCACGGTCGTCGAGCTTGCCCAGCGCGTAGGTCACGATCTCGCCGTCGTCCATGCTGATCAGCACGCCGTTCTTGCGCCCCGGGATCTCGCCGCGATAGGGCTCGTAGCCGTCGAAGATGTTGCTGATCAGCCCGGTGCCGCGCGTCAGGTTCATGAACTCGTTGGAGAAGCCGATCAGCCCGCGCGCCGGGATGCGGTAGTCCAGCCGCACGCGCCCGCGCCCGTCGGTCTCCATGTTGGCCAGCTCGGCCCGCCGCTCGCCGAGCGCCTGCATCACGCCGCCCTGGTGCTGGTCCTCGATGTCCACGGTGACCAGCTCGATGGGCTCGTGCCGCTCGCGGCCGTCCGGTCCGTCGACCTCATGAAAGACCACGCGCGGCTTGCTGACCGCCAGCTCGTAGCCTTCGCGACGCATGTTCTCGAGCAGGATGGTCAGGTGCAGCTCGCCGCGCCCGGAGACCTCGAAGATGCCGTCCTCGCCGCTCTCGCGCACGCGCAGCGCGACGTTGCCCTGCAGCTCGCGCTGCAGCCGGTCCCAGATCTGGCGGCTGGTCACGAACTTGCCCTCGCGCCCGGCCAAGGGGCTGGTGTTGACGCAGAAGTTCATCGTCAGCGTCGGCTCGTCCACCTTCAGCATGGGCAGCGGCGCGGGCTGTTCGGGGCTGGTCAGCGTGACGCCGATGCCGATGTCCTCGATGCCGTTGACGAGCACGATGTCGCCCGGACCGGCCGACTCGGCCTGCAGCCGCTCGAGGCCCTCGAAGGTCAGCACCTGGTTGACGCGCCCCTTCCAGCTGCGGCCCTCGGGGCCCTCCATCACCAGCACGTCGAGCCCGGGGCGCAGGGTGCCCGCATTGACGCGGCCGACGCCGATGCGCCCGACGTAGGTCGAGTAGTCGAGCGAGGAGATCTGCAGCTGCAGCGGCGCCGCCGGGTCGCCCTGGTGCACCGGCACATGGGCCAGGATGGTCTCGAACAGCGGCGTCAGGTCGGTGCCCCAGGCCTCGCCCGGCTTGCCCTCGGCGAGCGACGCCCAGCCTTCGAGGCCGGAGGCGTAGACGACGGGGAAGTCGAGCTGCTGCTCGTCGGCGCCGAGCTTGTCGAAGAGCTCGAAGGCGGCGTTGATGACGTAGTCGGGCCGCGACCCGGGCTTGTCGACCTTGTTGACGACGACGATGGGCTTGAGGCCCAGCGCCAGCGCCTTCTTGGTGACGAAGCGGGTCTGCGGCATCGGGCCTTCCTGGGCATCGATCAGCAGCACCACGCCGTCGACCATGGACAGCGCGCGCTCGACCTCGCCGCCGAAGTCGGCGTGGCCGGGCGTGTCGACGATGTTGATGTGCGTGTCGCGCCAGGTCACGGCGCAGTTCTTGGCCAGGATGGTGATGCCGCGCTCGCGCTCGATGTCGTTGCTGTCCATCACGCGCTCGGCGACCTTCTCGTTGGCGCGGAAGGTGCCGCTCTGGCGCAGCAACTGGTCGACCAGCGTCGTCTTGCCGTGGTCCACGTGCGCGATGATGGCGATGTTGCGGATCTGTCTCATGGTGGTGAGGCCTGCACTTCGGGCGGGCTGAGGAGTCGGTCGGCGATCAGCTCGCCGGCGTGGATGTGGCCGCTGCCCAGGAAGGCGCGCGGTTGCTCGGCATAGACGCGCACCGCCGGCGCATCGGGCCGCGGACAGGGGCGGCGCTGTCCACAGAGGAACCGGCCGGCGTCGTCGGGCTCGAGGCAGACCTCGGGCCAGCCGGCCAGCAGCAGGTCGGTCGGCTGCAGCAAGGCCCATCGCTGGTCAGGGTCCATGGCCTCCAGCGCCTCGATCCCGATGGCGTCTTCGACGCGCAGCCCGCCGGTCGCGGTACGCCGCAGGGCCTGCAGCCAGGCGCCACAGCCGAGGGCGTCGCCGATGTCGGCCGCCAGTGTGCGGATGTAGGTGCCCTTGCTGCACGCCACGTCGATCACCAGGCGTTCGGCGTCGCGCTCGACGACGTCGATGCGGTGGATGCTCACCCTGCGCGGCGTGCGCTCCACCTCGAGGCCGGCACGGGCGTAGTCGTACAGGGCGCGCCCGTCCTTCTTCAGCGCCGAATGCAGCGGCGGCAGTTGTTCGATGTCACCGACGAAGGTGGCGCAGACAGCGGCCAGACGGTCGTCGCCGACGTCGGGTGGCGCACCGCGGACGATTTCACCTTCGCCGTCCAGCGTGCTGCTGCGCTCGCCGAGCCTGAGCGTCGCCCGGTAGGCCTTGTCGGCCTCCAGGCTGACCTGGGCGAACTTGGTCGCCGCGCCGAAACACAGTGGCAGCAAGCCGGTGGCCAGGGGGTCCAGCGTCCCCGTGTGACCGCCCTTGAGCGCCCGCAACATGCCGCGCACCTTCTGCAGGGCATCGTTGCTGGTCCAGCCCAGCGGCTTGTCGAGCAGCAGCACGCCATGCACGGCGCGGCGTGGCGTCTTCACCGTGTTCAGTCCTTGGCCCGCTGCGCGTTGGCACGCGCGATCAGCGCCGACAGGTCGGCTGCGCGTTCGGTCGTGCGGTCGAAGTGGAAGTGCAGGGTCGGCACGGTGTGGATGGCCAGCCGCTTGAACAGGCCATTGCGCAACCAGCCGGCCGCCTCGTTCAGTGCGTCGGCACTGCCCTGCGCGTCGCCCACCAGGACCGAGAAGTAGATCTGGGCATGTGCGTAGTCGGGCGAGACTTCCACCGCATTGAGCGTGACCATGCCCACGCGGGGGTCCTTCAGCTCGCGGATCAGCCCGGCCAGGTCGCGCTGGATCTGGTCGGCCACGCGATGGCTTCGGTTGGGCGCGGTTTTCTTGTGGCGCATGGGGTTTTCTTGTGGCGCATGGGGTTTCCTCGAAGCGAGGAGCCCCGCCGAGGCGGGGCTCCGTGGCGTGCGCCCGGCGTGAGGCAGGCGGCCGCGCGCCTGGCCCGTCGGGCCGTGCGCGGGGCCGTGGCGGCATCACAGGGTGCGCGCGACCTCCTTGACCTCGTAGAACTCGAGCTGATCGCCTTCCTTGATGTCGGAGTAGTTCTTCAGCTTGACGCCGCACTCGAAGCCTTCCTTGACTTCGCGCACGTCGTCCTTGAAGCGGCGCAGCGAGTCGAGCTCGCCGCTGTAGACCACGACGTTGTCGCGCAGCAGGCGGAAGCGGGCGTTGCGGTGCACCATGCCTGCGGTGATCATGCAGCCGGCCACGGTGCCGATCTTGCTGGCCACGAACACGCTGCGGATCTCGGCCATGCCGATGGTCTCCTCGCGCTGCTCGGGTGCCAGCATGCCCGACATCGCGGCCTTCACGTCGTCGACCGCGTCGTAGATGATGTTGTAGTAGCGCAGGTCGACGCCGTTGTTCTCGGCCAGCTTGCGCGCCCCGGCGTCGGCCCGGGTATTGAAGCCGATGACCACCGCCTTGGAGGCGATCGCCAGGTTGATGTCGCTCTCGCTGATGCCGCCCACCGCGGCGTGCACGATCTGCACCTTGACCTCTGCGGTGGAGAGCTTCTGCAGCGACTGCGCCAGCGCTTCCTGCGAGCCCTGCACGTCGGCCTTGACGATCAGCGACAGCGTCTGCGCCTGGCCTTCGCCCATGTTGTCGAACATGTTCTCGAGCTTGGCCGCCTGCTGGCGCGCCAGCTTGACGTCGCGGTACTTGCCCTGGCGGAAGGTCGCGATCTCGCGCGCCCGGCGCTCGTCGCCCAGCACCATGAACTCGTCGCCCGCCTGCGGCACCTCGGTCAGGCCCTGGATCTCGACCGGGATGGACGGGCCTGCGCTGTCCGTGCCGAGGCCGTCCTCGTCGAGCATGGCACGCACGCGGCCGTAGCTGGAGCCCGCGAGCACCACATCGCCCTTCTTCAGGGTGCCACTTTGCACCAGCACGGTGGCCACGGGGCCGCGGCCCTTGTCGAGCTTGGCCTCGATCACCAGGCCCTTGGCCATCGCCTCGGTGGGTGCCTTGAGCTCCAGCACCTCGGCCTGCAGCAGCACCTGCTCGAGCAGGTTGTCCACGCCCTGGCCGGTCTTGGCCGACACCGGCACGAAGGGGGAGTCGCCGCCGAAGTCCTCGGGCACCACGCCCTCGGCCACCAGTTCGCTCTTCACCCGCTCGACATTGGCGTCGGGCTTGTCGATCTTGTTCATGGCCACGACGATGGGCACCTCGGCGGCCTTGGCGTGGTGGATGGCCTCCTTGGTCTGCGGCATCACGCCGTCGTCGGCCGCGACCACCAGGATCACGATGTCGGTCGCCTTGGCGCCGCGGGCGCGCATCGCCGTGAAGGCGGCATGGCCCGGGGTGTCCAGGAAGGTGATCATGCCGCGCGGCGTCTCGACGTGATAGGCGCCGATGTGCTGCGTGATGCCACCCGCCTCCCCGGCCGCCACGCGGGCCCGGCGGATGTAGTCCAGCAGCGAGGTCTTGCCATGGTCCACGTGGCCCATCACGGTGACCACCGGCGCGCGCGTCAACGCGTCGCCGACCTGAGCGGCCTGCTCCTCCTCGGTGAAGGCCTCGGGATCGTCGAGCTTGGCCGCCAGCGCCTTGTGGCCCATCTCCTCGACGACGATCATCGCCGTCTCCTGGTCCAGCTGCTGGTTGATCGTGACCATCTGGCCCAGCTTCATCAACTGCTTGATGACCTCGCTGGCCTTGACGGACATCTTGTGCGCCAGGTCGGCCACGCTGATGGTCTCGGGCACATGCACCTCCTGCACCTGGGCGTCGGCGGGGGCCGAGCTCATGGGTCCGGCATCGCCGCGATCGCCCCGTCGGCCGCCGCGCGGGGCGCGCCAGCCGGCCCGGCCGCCGGCCGTGTCGGTACGCGCCTTCAGTGCGCGCTTCTTCGCGGCATCGTCGGCCCAGCTGGAGGACAGCTTCTCCGACTTGACCTGCTTCTTGTCGCCCGGCTTGGCACCGGCAGGCGCAGCCGCCGCGGCACCCGGGGCCGCCTTGGGCTTGTGGATCGTGCCCTTGATGGCTTCCTTCGCCGCGTCGGGCTTGGGCTCCTCCGGCTTCTTGGCCACCAGCGTCTTGCGCGGCTGGGACATCATGGCCCGGATGGCAGCCGCCTCGGCCTCTGCCGCCTTGCGGCGGCGTTCCAGGTCGGCCTGCTTGGCGCTGTCCTCGGCCGCCTTGTCGGCCGCCTTGACCACGCGCAGCAGGGGCTTGGGCGGCGGGGCCGGCTCGGCGGGCGCAGGGGCAGCTGGCGCAGGTGCCGGCGCAACGCTGTCGGCGGCGGGCCTGGCCGCGCGCGACTGCGCGCCGCCTGGCGACCCAGCCTCCGGAGGAGCCTGGCGCGCCTGCGCTTCGGCCGCCTGGCGCGCCGCCTCTTCGGCTGCCGCCCTTGCCGCAGCCGCCGCCGCTTCGGCCGCCTCGGCGGCCGCCTTGGCCGCTGCCGCCTCGGCCGCTTCGCGCGCCTGGCGCTCCTGCTCGTCACGCAGCCGGCGGGCCTCGGCAAGTTCGGCCTCCTGCTGGCGGATGCGCTCGGCCTCGGCGCGCGCTTCCTCCTCGCGCCGCTGCAGCTCGAGCTGCTCTGCGCCCGGGCCGCTGCCCTCGTCGCCGCCGGGGGCGTCGTCGCGCTTGACGAAGACCCGCTTCTTGCGGACCTCGACCTGGATCGTGCGCGCCTTGCCGCTGGCATCGGCCTGCTTGATCTCGGAAGTCGACTTGCGCGTCAGCGTGATCTTCTTGCGCTCGCTGCCCTGCGCGGTGCCATGCGAGGTGCGCAGGAAGTCGAGCAGGCGCTCCTTGTCGGATTCGGTCAGCGCGTCATCGGGCGACTTCTTCGCCACGCCGGCGGAAGTCAGCTGCTCGATCAGCGCGGTGGTCGGCCGTCCGAGCTGCGCGGCGAACTGGGCGACGGTGGTCACGGCCATGGGTCGGGTTTCCTTCTGGGGTCGTCTCGCGAGGGCGCTCGGGGTCGGATCAGGCGGCGAACCAGTGTTCGCGGGCCTTCATGATCAGGCTGCGGGCCTGGGCCTCGTCGATGCCGGTCATCTCGGTCAGCTCGTCGACCGCCAGGTCGGCCAGGTCGTCGCGGGTGTGGATGCCGCCGTCGGCCAGCCTGGCGATCAGCTCGGGCGTCAGACCCTCGAGGTCGCGCAGGTCCTGCGACACCTCGTCGACCCTTTCCTCACGTTCGATCTCCAACGTCAGCAGCGCATCCTTGGCCCGCGCGCGCAGCTCCTGCACGGTGTCCTCGTCGAAGGCCTCGATCTCGAGCATCTCCTGCAGCGGCACGTAGGCGACCTCCTCCAGGCTGGTGAAGCCTTCGGCGATCAGGATGTCGGCCACCTCCTCGTCGACATCGAGCTTGTCGACGAACAACTGCCGCACCGAGTCGCTCTCCTGGGCCTGCTTGGCCTGGGACTCCTCGGCGGTCATGATGTTGATGCGCCAGCCGGTCAGCTCCGACGCCAGGCGCACGTTCTGGCCGCCGCGGCCGATGGCTATCGCCAGGTTCTCTTCGTCGACCACGACGTCCATCGCGTGGCGCTCCTCGTCGACGACGATGCTCTGCACGTTGGCCGGGGCGAGCGCACCGATGACGAACTGCGCCGGGTCGTCGGACCACAGCACGATGTCCACCCGCTCGCCGGCCAGCTCGGTGGTCACGCCGTTGACGCGTGAACCCCTCACCCCCACGCAGGTGCCGATGGGGTCGACGCGGCGGTCGTGCGAGACGACCGCGATCTTGGCCCGCGAACCCGGGTCGCGCGCGCAGCTCTTGATCTCCAGCAAGCCCTGCTCGATCTCCGGGACCTCCTGGCCGAACAGCTCGACCATGAAGCCCGGCGCGCTGCGCGACAGCAGGATCTGCGGGCCGCGCAGCGTGGGGTCCACGCCCATGATGAACGCACGCACGCGGTCACCACTGCGCAGGTTCTCCTTCGGGATCATCTCGTTGCGCTTGAGCCGGCCTTCGACCCGGCCGCTCTCGACGACGATGTCGCCCTTGTCCAGGCGCTTGACGGTGCCGACGAAGATCTTCTCGCCGCGCGACAGGAAGTCGTTGAGCAGCTGCTCGCGCTCGGCGTCACGGATCTTCTGCAGGATCACCTGCTTGGCGGCTTGCGCGCCTATGCGCCCTATGGGCACCGAGTCGATGGCCTCCTCGATGTAATCGCCCTCCTCGATGTCGGGGATGCGGTCCAGCGCATCGGACAGCAGCTCCTCGGCGTCGGGGTTCTGCAGGCCGGCGCTGTCGGGCACCACCAGCCAGCGGCGGAAGGTCTCGTAGTCGCCGGTCTCGCGGTCGACGTTGACGCGGATGTCGACCTCGCCGCCATGCAGCTTCTTGGTGGCCGATGCCAGTGCCGCCTCGACGGCACCGAACACGACATCGCGATCGACCGTCTTCTCGCGCGAGATGGCTTCCACCAGCATGAGCATTTCGCGATTCATCTGTCCTGACCTCCGTCTGCATCGGCCGCGGCGCGGGGCCCGGCAGTGCCGCCGGAGCCCCGGCGGCCTTTGAAATCCAGCACCGGCACGAGCCGCGCATCGCGCACCTCGTCGAGTGCGAACGACAGCTGGCGGGAAGACCGGGCCTCCTCGAAAGTCAGCGTCCAGCCTTCGGCCGCCCGGCCCAGCACACCCTTCCAGGCCTTGCGCCCCTCGAACGGCTCCTTCAGCGTCAGCGCCACCATCGCGCCCTCGAACCGCTGGAAGTCGGACGCGCTGCGCAGCGGCCTGTCCAGCCCGGGCGAGGACACTTCCAGCCGCGCGTAGTCGACGCCTTCGACCTCCAGGGCGTACTGCAGCTGCCGCGTCACCGCCTCGCAGTCCTCGACCGTGATGCTGCCGCGTTCACTGCCATCGCCTGCAGGACCTGCGTCGCCCGGGTAGGCGCGGCCCGGCAGGCGATCGATGGTCACGCGCAACAGCCCGCGCGCCGCACGCTCGACGTCGACCAGTTCGTAACCCAGCGCCGCGGCCGTCGACTGTGCGCAGCGCACTGGGTCGCCATGGCCCGTCGGCGGCGGCGAATCGCCATCGCCCCTGCGGACCTGCGCTCTGCCGCGCTGAGAAGGAGCCGGGCCTCGACCACCGGTCTGGGGCCGCACGGCAGTGCCCCTAGGGCCTGGGACAACGTCCGGCCCCTTGGTGCTGCGGCCTGCGCCCAGCCGCGCGCGGCCGTCCGGCGCACTGCGCCCGGCCTTGCCACGCTGACTTCCCCGCCCGCCTGCCTTGTCCAACTGCAACAACCTCGAATCGCTCCATGCCCCCGGCGCCGCTGCCGGCAAGCACGAATGCCAGCCAACGGCCGAAGGCGCCGGGCCGCGACTCGTCGCGACTCCTCACCACCGGCCATGCCCCTGGGACCCGCGCCGCGCACGGCGGCAGGACCCAGGAAGGGCGTTCGAGCAAAAAAAATGGGCTGGAAGATTCCGCCCACGCAGCTTCACCCGGGAAAAGCGCATTATAGACCGCGCGCCAACCCCCCGGCAAGCGTTGTGCCAGCCCGCGCAGCGTGCCGATGCCTGCGTGCCACAATGATCCGCTCGGCCTGTCGCGCCGTCCCGGCCGACGCCACCCACACGGAGACGACATGGGGTTCCTCAGCGGCAAGCGGTTGCTCATCACGGGCGTGTTGTCGAACCGGTCCATCGCCTATGGCATCGCGCGCGCCTGCCATCGAGAGGGGGCCGAACTCGCATTCAGCTACGTCGGCGAGCGCTTCAAGGACCGCATCACCGAGTTCGCGCGGGAGTTCGGGTCGGAACTGGTCTTTCCCTGCGACGTCGGCGACGACGCGCAGATCGACCGGCTGTTCGCCGAGCTCGGCCAGGCCTGGCCCGAATTCGACGGCTTCGTGCATGCCATCGCCTTCGCACCCCGCGAGGCGATCGCCGGCGACTTCCTCGACGGCCTGAGCCGCGAGAACTTCCGCATCGCCCACGACATCTCCGCCTACAGCTTCCCCGCCCTCGCCAAGGCGGCCCTGCCCCGTCTGCGCCGCGGCGCCGCCTTGCTGACGCTGTCCTACCTGGGCGCGATGCGGGTGGTGCCCAACTACAACACCATGGGTCTGGCCAAGGCCTCGCTGGAAGCCAGCGTGCGCTTCCTGGCCCAGAACCTGGGCCGGCGCGGCGTGCGCGTCAACGGCATCTCGGCGGGCCCGATCAAGACGCTGGCTGCGTCGGGGATCAAGGACTTCGGCAAGCTGCTGGCCGAGTTCTCGGCCCTCACGCCCATCCAGCGGGCGATCACCATCGACGACGTCGGCAACACGGCGGCCTTCCTGCTGTCGGACCTGGCCGCGGGCATCAGCGCCGAGATCGTCTATGTCGATGGCGGCTTCAGCCACGTCGCCATCGGCAACCCCGAAGCCACGGGCTGAGCGCCGCCCCATCAGTCGCGCACGCAGTCGACGAAGTAGGCCGGCCGGCCGTCGGCACCCGGGGCTTCGACCAGCCCGTGCACATCGGTGTCGAAGCCCGGGAAGGCGGCATTGAACTCGCGAGCGAAGCAGAGGTACTCGACGATCTTGCGGTTGAAGCGCTCGCCCGGGATCAGCAAGGGTATGCCGGGCGGGTAAGGCGTCAGCAGCGAGGTCGTGACCCGCCCCTCGAGGGCATCGATGGCCACCCTTTCGGTGCATCGATGGGCGATGCTCGAATAGGCATCGGTGGGCTTCATCGCCGGCTGCAGGTCCGACAGGTACATCTCCGTCACCAGCCTGGCGATGTCGCCACGGCGATACATCTCGTGGATGGCCTGGCACAGGTCCCGCAGGCCCATGCGCTCGTAGCGCGGATGCGCGGTGCAGAACTCGGGCAGGATGCGCCACATGGGGGCATTGCGGTCGTAGTCGTCCTTGAACTGCTGCAACGCGGTGAGCAGCGTGTTCCAGCGGCCCTTGGTGATGCCGATCGTGAACATGATGAAGAACGAGTACAGCCCGGTCTTCTCCACCACCACGCCATGCTCGGCCAGGAACTTGGTGACGATGCTGGCCGGAATGCCCGTCCTGGCGAAGCGGCCGGAGAGGTCCAGCCCGGGCGTGATCAGGGTGCACTTGATCGGGTCGAGCATGTTGAACCCGTCGGCCAGTGCGCCGAATCCGTGCCAGCGCGCGCCGGCCTTGAGCATCCAGTCCGAAGCCCGGCCTATGCCCTGCGCGGGCAGCTTGTCCGGGCCCCAGACCTGGAACCACCAGTCCTTGCCGAACTCGGCATCGACCTTGCGCATGGCGCGGCGGAAGTCCAGCGACTCGGCGATGCTCTCCTCGACCAGTGCCGGCCCGCCGGGGGCCTCCATCATCGCCGCCGCGACGTCGCAGCTGGCGATGATCGCGTACTGCGGGCTGGTCGAGGTGTGCATCAGGTAGGCCTCGTTGAAGAGGTGGCGGTCGAGCTTGACGTTGACCGCATCCTGGACCAGCACCTGGCTGGCCTGGCTGATGCCGGCCAGCAACTTGTGGGTGCTCTGGGTCGCCCACACCACCTGGTCCCGGGGCCTCGGACGGCTCTTGCCCATGGCGTGGAACTGGCCGTAGAAGTCGTGAAAGGCCGCGTGCGGCAACCAGGCCTCGTCGAAATGCAGGTTGTCGACGTAGCCGTCGAGGCCGTGCTTGATGGTCTCGCAGTTGTAGAGCACGCCGTCGTAGGTGCTCTGCGTCAGCGTCAGGATGCGTGGCCTCACCTTCTTCGCGTCCTGGCCCGCGAGCAGCGGGTTCGCGCGGATCTTGCGCAGGATGCTCTCGCGCGAGAACTCGGCCTGCGGGATCGGCCCGATGATGCCCAGGTGGTTTCGTGTCGGGGTCAGGAACACCGGCACCGCCCCGGTCATGACGATGCTGTGCAGGATGCTCTTGTGGCAATTGCGGTCGACCACCACCACGTCGCCCGGTGCCACCGTGTGGTGCCAGACCATCTTGTTGCTGGTGCTGGTGCCGTTGGTGACGAAGAAGCAGTGGTCGGCGTTGAAGATGCGCGCCGCATTGCGCTCGCTCTGCAGCACCGGCCCGGTGTGGTCGAGCAGCTGGCCGAGCTCCTCCACCGAGTTGCAGACGTCGGCACGCAGCATGTTCTCGCCGAAGAACTGGTGGAACATCTGCCCGACAGGGCTCTTCAGGAAGGCCACGCCGCCGCTGTGGCCCGGGCAGTGCCAGGAATAGGACCCGTCCTGGGCATAGTCCATCAGGGCCTTGAAGAACGGCGGCGCCAGCCCGTCGAGGTAGCTGCGCGCCTCGCGGATGATGTGGCGGGCGACGAACTCCGGCGTGTCCTCGAACATGTGGATGAAGCCATGGAGCTCGCGCAGCACGTCGTTGGGGATGTGCTGGCTGGTGCGCGTCTCGCCGTAGATGTAGATCGGGATCTCGGCGTTCTTGAACCGGATCTCCTCGATGAACTTGCGCAGGTTCAGCACCGCCGGGTCGAGCTCGGGCCCGGGAGTGAACTCGTCGTCGTCGACGCTGAGGATGAAGGCGCTGGCACGGCTTTGCTGCTGCGCGAACTGGCTCAGGTCGCCGTAGCTGGTGGCGCCGACCACCTCGAAGCCCTCCTTCTCGATCGCCGCCGCCAGCGCGCGGATGCCGAAGCCCGAGGTGTTTTCGGACCGGTAGTCCTCGTCGATGATGACGATGGGAAAGTGGAAACGCAGCATGGGCGGTGCACCTCGGGCGTCGGGGGGCTCGGGCAAAGACCGTGGAGTGTAGGGTTGCTCGACGACGACCCGCCGGTGGCTACACTTGCCCCGGGACATGGAACGAGGAGCGCGGCATGGACTGGAGTGCGTCGACGCTTTGGTGGATCGCCGCCGGCGTGCTGGTGGCGGCCGAGCTGTCTAGCGGCAGCTTCTACCTGCTGATGCTGGCCCTGGGGGCCGCCGCAGGCGCCGCCGCGGCGCACATGGGCGTGGGCGGTACCGGCCAGGTGCTGACCGCTGCCCTGTTCGGAGGCGGTGCCACCGCGCTATGGCACTTCATGCGGGCCCGCCAGCCCCCTTCGGCCCCTGCGCAGACCAACCGCGACGTGGTCATCGACATCGGCCAGCCGGTGCGCGTCGAGCAATGGGCGCCCGACGGCCAGGCCCGGGTGCAGTACCGCGGCGCATCCTGGGCCGCGCGCTGGGCCGGCAGCGGCCCGCCGACGCCGGGCGAGCTTCGAATCGTCGCCGTGCAGGGCAGCGAGCTGCAGGTCGCACCGCCCTCCACACCCTGAGTGCCCCGGCCGGGCGCACGGCCCGCGCCCGTCCTGGCCCCACCCTCACTGGTCTGCTACTGGAAAGGTCCACCCGATGGAAATCGCCCTCGTCCTGCTGGTCATCGCGGTCATCTTCGTGTTCCGCACCTTCAAGATCGTCCCGCAGCAGCATGCCTGGGTGGTCGAACGGCTGGGCCGCTACGACCGCACGCTGGTGCCGGGCCTCAAGATGGTCATTCCCTTCGTCGAGCGCGTGGCCTACAAGCATTCGCTCAAGGAGGTGCCGCTGGACGTGCCCAGCCAGGTCTGCATCACGCGCGACAACACCCAGCTGACGGTCGACGGCATCCTGTACTTCCAGGTCACCGACCCGATGCGGGCCAGCTACGGGTCGTCGAACTACATCGTCGCCATCACCCAGCTCGCACAGACCACGCTGCGCAGCGTGATCGGCAAGATGGAGCTCGACAAGACCTTCGAGGAACGCGACGCCATCAATGCCGCGGTCGTCAGTGCGCTCGACGAGGCCGCGCTGAACTGGGGGGTAAAGGTGCTGCGCTACGAGATCAAGGACCTCACCCCACCCTCGGAGATCCTGCGCGCGATGCAGGCGCAGATCACCGCCGAGCGCGAGAAGCGCGCGCTGATCGCCGCCTCCGAGGGGCGGCGCCAGGAACAGATCAACATCGCGACCGGCGAGCGCGAGGCCTCGATCGCCCGTTCGGAGGGCGAGAAGCAGGCAGAGATCAACAAGGCCTTCGGCGAGGCCGCCGCCATCACCGCCGTCGCCGACGCGACGGCCGACGCCATCGGCAAGATCGCCGCGGCCATCCAGCGCCCCGGCGGCGAACAGGCCGTGCAGCTAAAGGTGGCGGAAAAGGCGGTCGAGGCGTACGCACAACTCGCCCAGAAGAACAACACGATGATCGTGCCCGGGCACATGGGTGAAGTGGCCGGCCTGATCGGAACCGCCATGGCCCTGATCGGCGGCAAGGGCGCCAAGTGAGTCGTGCCAGGCCCGCGCGCAACGTCCTCGGGGGCCCGCTGCAGGCCTGCAGCTTCGACCCGCTGACCGGCTGGCAGCGGGACGGCTGCTGCCATACCGACGAGCACGACGCAGGCAGCCACGTGGTCTGCGCACGCGTCACGGTCGAGTTCCTCAACTTCCAGATGGAGCGCGGCAACGACCTGATCACGCCGCGCCCGCAGCTGCGATTTCCGGGGCTGGCGCCCGGCGACCGCTGGTGCGTGTGCGCCCTGCGCTGGCGCGAAGCCTACGAGGCTGGTTGCGCGCCGCCCGTGGTGCTCGAAGCGACGCATGTGCGGGCCCTGGACTTCGTTCTCATCGAGTGGCTGCGCAAGTGCGCCTGGGAGCCCGCAGGATAGAATCGCGGCCCTCAGCGGAAGGGTGGATGAGCGGTTTAAGTCGCACGCCTGGAAAGCGTGTGGGGGTTAACAGCCCCCCGCGGGTTCGAATCCCGCCCCTTCCGCCATTGATTCATCAGG